>ERZ1027061.749-NODE-749-length-14019-cov-5.862289_pt1 | contig 14019 bp, 10 predicted proteins | sample MGYA00519283_ERZ1027061 | MGnify/ENA primary metagenome ERZ1027061 (study PRJEB26926, sample SAMN06164849) | human gut metagenome | biome: ENVO:00009003; feature: ENVO:2100002; material: ENVO:00002003 | host: Homo sapiens | place: USA | collected 2012 ... | reverse complement strand
CCGCAAAAAGGCCCGCTGTCCGGGTGCGTTGGGAGTTTTCAGATACACCCTATAAGCGGCCCGGCGAAAGGCTCAGCCTGCGCGCCATGCTGCCGCTTGCGAAGGGGCTGCTCGGCTCCATGACCCCGAAAGCGCTTTTTCGCTTCGCCAAAATCATGGCAAAGGGCGAACCGGGGCTTGACAAGCGGTTCGACCGGGAGAAGAGGCCCTGTCTCTTCGTCGGCCAGCAGGGGCGGACGACTCTGTCCGCCCGCAGCAAATCAGCCCGGCATCCGCAACGCGGACGCCGGGCTGGCGCTTATTTTTCCTTATAGTAGAGCATACAATGGCAGTAGCCCTCGAAGTCGGGATCCTTGATTTGATTGCGGAACTCCTCGCACATACACTTGTTTTCCTCCGTGCGGGCAAGCCTGCACGGGCAGTAGCCGCCGGTGCGCTTGAGGCCCTCCTTGATGCGGGCGACGACCTCCTTGTCCTCGTTCAGCCGTACCTTCACAGCGCCTCCAGCTCCTTCTTGAGCGCGTCCTTCTCGCGGAAGCCGACCAGACGCTTCACAGCCTTGCCGCCCTTGACGCACAGCAGCGTCGGGATGGACTCGATCTGGAACTCCATGGCCAGATCGCGCTCGTCATCGACGTTGACCTTGCAGAATTTCACGCCGGGAACCTCCGGCTCCAGCGCTTCCATCACGGGCGCAAGCATCATGCACGGGCCGCACCAGCTTGCCCAGAAATCCACCACAACGGGCGTTTCGGCCTGCATGACCTCTTTTTCAAAGTTGTCCAATGTTACGATCGTCATGTTTGTGACCTCCCTGTTTTTCCTTAGAATTCCACGCCTTGCCCGGTTTATGCCTCCAGACAGTCGCAGATGGCCTGCGCAGCGGGGGTTTTGTGCATGGCGAGCAATGACTGGCGCATGATCAGGCGCTCCTCGTCATGCTCCAGCAGCCGTTTGCAGAGCGCGGCGATGGCCTCCGGCGTGTCGGCCGTGGCTGCGCCGCCGTGCGAGACGAAGAATTCCAGATTCGGCGTCTCGCAGCCGCCGACCACATTGACCAGCACCATCGGCAGCCCCTTGACCATGGCCTCGGTCGTGCTGATGCCGCCGGGCTTCGTCAGGAACAGATCGGCGCTGTCCATCATGGCGGATACGTTTCCGATGTAGCCGCAGACGTGGATATTGGGCCTGTCCTCAAATTTCCGCTCCATGCGCCGCAGGAGCTGACGGTTGCTGCTGCACGCCACAGTTACATCATACTCCGTCGGAAGCGAATTTGCAAGCAGCTGTGTAAGTTCCTCCATCGGCCCGCAGCCCATGCTGCCGGTCATCATCAATAGATGCCGGTGCGACGGGTCAAGCCCGGCGGCCTTTTTCGCCTCCTGCACCGGCAGGCAGGAATAAAGCTCCGCACGCACCGGAATGCCGAGCGGCGCGATCGTGTCCGGGCTGACGCCGTTTTTCACGAACAGCTCCGTCAGCGCCGTGTCCGGGATCACGCAGGTATCCAGCCGCATCCGGTCGCACGACGGGCTTGCGGTGTAGTCCGTGGCGATGAACATGGTTTTAATGGGCAGGGGAGCCTCCCGCTGGATAAACGTCAGCATCAGCGCCGGGAACAGGTGTACGCATACGACCGCGTCATAGCCGCCCGCGAGGATCGCTGCGCGCAGCCGCTTACACCCGCGCCGCAGAATGCGGCAGGCAGCGGAGGATTCGTCAAACGACGCGGGGTGCTCCTCGGCGTACTGATAGCCTTTATTGTAGAGCTTGGGAAAGTAGCGGTAGAACCGCACGTGCCAATTGCTCACAAAGCGGCTCGTGCCCTTGGAGACGTATAAAAGCGCGTCGTCCGTCTCATACGTGTGCCCGCGATTTAAAAGCTCCGCGCCGATGGCTTTGGCGCAGGAATTGTGCCCGCCGCCGGTGTTGCAGCTGAGGATCAGTACCTTCATGCCTCTTTGCTCCTTTTTGCGCGCTTCCGCTCGTAAAGCCGGACGAGGCGCGGGCGGTTGTAGCGCTGAATGATGATGAAAATCAGATTTCCCAAAATCGCGTAGACCAGATACAGCATCACGCCCCATACGCACGGCCAGATGACGATCACGCCAAGTCCGGCCAGCATCAGAAGCGCATGCGTCGCCTCTGCCGCGCACGTCTCGCGGATCATGACGAGCAGCGTCTGCTCGTCCGGACGGGCGGGCATTTTCTTGGGCGGCATGAGCTTCGGAAACAGCCTGCTCATATCCGGCACCCGGCTCTGCCAGCGCGAAACGCGCAGCGCCTCATAGAGCTTCCCGTTCCGCTCAAACGCAAACGTGCGATAGGGAAAGCGCGTATAGTCGAACCACGTCTTCGGAACGAGCCGCCCAAGTACAAAGCTCAGGATACCCAGCCCTGCAAGATAACAGGCACACTTCAAAAACTGCATGGTTCTTCCTAATTCCTTTCTGTTCATCCGCGCATCGGCCCCTACGATCATGTGCGCGGGTGCGTATAAATTCGCCAAACGCTCTTATTCGATATAATAATATCAAATTCGCCCGGATCTGCCTATGGTCACATTTTCATTTCTGCCCATGCGCGGTTTCCTGCGAAAATTTGTGATTATTCATGAAATTGGAACAAACCGATTGCCGAACGCGTCAAACTATGGTATCCTGAATACAATGGTAGATTTCCACATAGCAACTTCATTCAAGACAAGAAAAGGAGCGTAATCAAATGGGACTTATCAAAGCGGCACTCGGCGCTGCCGGCGGCGTGATGGCCGATCAGTGGCTTGAGTATTTCTATTGCGATTCTCTTCCGGAAAACGTCATGGCCGTCAAGGGCCAGAAACGCACCTCCGGCCGCAGCAGCAACACCAGAGGCTCAGACAACATCATTTCCAACGGCTCTGTGATCGCCGTCGCCGACGGCCAGTGCATGATCATCGTCGATCAGGGCAAGGTCACGGAGTTCTGCGCGGAGCCGGGCGAATTCAAATATGATTCCTCGACCGAGCCGTCTTTGTTCTACGGCAAGCTGGGCAAGAATATTCTCGACACCTTCAAGAATATCGGCAAGCGCTTCACCTTCGGCGGCGAGCCGCCCAAGGATCAGCGCGTGTACTACTTCAACACCAAGGAGCTCATCGGCAACAAATACGGCACGCCCTCTCCCGTTCCGTTCCGCGTGGTCGACCAGCGCGCCGGGATCGATATTGATATCGCCATCCGCTGCTTCGGCGAGTACAGCTACCGCATCTGCGACCCGATCCTGTTCTATACGAACGTCTGCGGCAACGTCGGCGGGGACTATACCCGCGACCGTCTCGACAGCCAGCTCAAGACCGAGCTGCTGACCGCGCTGCAGCCCGCCTTTGCCAAGATCTCCGAGCAGGGCATCCGCTATTCCGCGCTCCCCGGCCACACGATGGAGATGGCCGACGCGCTCAACGAGGTCCTGTCCGGTAAGTGGCGCAATCTGCGCGGTCTTGAGATCGTCTCCTTCGGCGTTTCGTCCGTCAAGGCGAGCGAGGAAGACGAGGCCATGCTCAAGGAGCTGCAGCGCAACGCGGCCTTTATGGACCCGACGAGAGCGGCTGCACATCTGGTCGGCGCGCAGGCGGCAGCGATGCAGTCGGCCGCGTCCAATCAGGGCGCAGGCCCCGCGATGGCGTTCATGGGCATGAATATGGCCGGACAGATGGGCGGCATGAATGCGCAGAATCTCTATCAGATGGGCGCACAGCAGCAGGCCGCGCAGAGCGCTCCCGCACCGGCAGCGCCCGCTGCCGCAGGCTGGACGTGCGCCTGCGGCCAGCGCGGCATCACCGGCAAATTCTGCCCCGAATGCGGCAAGCCCAGACCCGCTGCCGCGGCAGGCTGGACCTGCTCCTGCGGCGCGGTGAACAAGGGCAAGTTCTGCTCCGAGTGCGGCAAGCCCAAGCCCGCCGGAACACCCAAGTACAAGTGCGACAAGTGCGGCTGGGAGCCGGAGGATCCGACCCACCCGCCTAAGTTCTGCCCCGAGTGCGGCGACCCGTTTGACGAGGGCGATATCGTTCTTTAATTGAGTTTTCTGCCCGCGCCTTTGGCGCGGGCAGAGCCATCAAAGGAGGCGAAGTATCTGCATGGCAGACCAGATCACGAATTACAAATGTCCCGCGTGTACCGGCCCGCTGCACTTTGTCGGCGCGTCCGGGAAGCTCGAATGCGACTATTGCGGCTCGTCCTATTCGGTCGAGGAGATCGAGGCGATCGTGCGCGGCGAAACAGAGCTGGATGCGGCGCTTTCCGCGCGTATTATGGCCATACAGAAGGAAAAGGCAGCGCTTGACCGGGCGGGGGAGATCGCCGGACGGCTCCGGCAGGCGCATGCGCAGTTCCGGACGCTCGACGCAAGGCCGTATCTCGATGAAATGCAGACCGAGCGCGTGCTCGAACGTGATACGCTTCCGAAGGAGCATTTTCCGTGGCAGCGCTTCTTCGCGCGCCTGCTCGACGGCCAGATCTACCGGACGCTGTGGATGCTGCTCCTGCCGGCTCTTGGCTTCAACATGCTGAAAAACAGCCGGGGCGGCATGCTGTTTCTGGAGCTTCTGACGCTCGGCACGATGTTCCTGCTGGAGCCGCTGCTGCTGTCCCGGTTTGGCACGACGCCCGGCAAATGGCTCTTCGGCCTGCGCGTGACAAGCCCGGACGGCAGAAAGCTGACCTATGCGGAGGGGCGGGAGCGCACCGCGTACCTGTTCTGGTACGGAATCCGGCTGAATCTGCCGTTTTTCCGCCTGTACCGCCTGTATGTCAGCTATACCGACGAGCAGCAGGGGAAGGCGCTTCCGTGGGAGGACGGCTCCGAGCAGACCATCCGCGATCACGCCGGATGGCGCTTTGCGGCGGCAGCTGTGCTTGCTGCGCTGCTGATCGCGGGCGGCGTGCTGCGCGTACTGCTGCCGGTCGGCCCGGTTTACCGCGGGGAGCTGACTGTTGCGCAGTTTGCGGAGAATTACAACACGATCCTGCGTCAGTTCGGGGACTATGATGTTGAATTGGACGAAAACGGCCGTTGGAAGGAAGAATCGAGCTTTCAATCGAACGGTGGGACAACGACCGTCATGTTCAACGACCGCCTGCCGCAGCTGGAATACCAGACAGAAAACGGCGTCCTGACGGGCATTGTCTACCACGCTGCGGGCGGCGAGGAGGACGGCTGGATCAGCGTCCCGTCCGGTGATGTGATGCAGTACGCCCTGTTTGCATTTGCCGGAGCAGAAAAGGGGCACATCCTGCTCGATAAGCCCCTGCAGACGGCTGCGTCCGAGCTGTGCGACAGCGTATTTTCCGAATATCATACCGTCGTGGACGGCGTCGCGGTCGATTACGTCTATACCGACACCATAATCGATTCCACACGGACGCAGTACAGCTATACCCTCACGCTGCGCAGGGTGCAGGGGTAACAATATCAGCACTGGCGCGCCAGCACCCCGGCTCCCCTTTCAGGGGAGCCATTTTCTGCCCTCCGTGTCCGGCAGGGGAGAGGGATGCAAAGCGCTCCCACAAAAAACAACGCAATCCCGCACCGGAATGCGGGATTTGTCGTTGACACTTTGGGATTCTTGCGCTACAATAAGGTGAAATCAATACAAACCAACACAATCCCATTTTTGGTTGGATGATTTATGCAAGGTAAATACAAGAAAGGAATGGAACGTATGAAAACGAAAGCTGTCCGTATCCATGGTAAAATGGATCTTCGTCTGGAGGAGATCGAGCTGCCGCAGGTCGGCCCGGATGACGTTCAGGTCAAGGTCATTTCCGACTCGATCTGTATGTCGACCTACAAGGCCGCAGTCGAGGGTGAGGATCACAAGCGCGTCCCGAACGACGTTGCGGAGCATCCCACAATCGTCGGCCATGAATTCTGCGGCGTGATCACCGAGGTCGGTGAAAACTGGAAGAACAAGTATAAGCCCGGCCAGGGCTTCGCCATCCAGCCCGCGCATTTCTACAAGGGCTCCCAGCTGGCTCCCGGCTACTCCTACCAGTACTGCGGCGGCGACAGCCAGTATTCCAACATCCCCATCGAGACGCTGCTGACCGACAACCTGCTGCCGTACAACTCCGACACGTATTTCTACGGCTCTCTGGCAGAACCCATGAGCTGCATCATCGGCACGTTCCATGCCATGTACCATACCAAGCCCGGCTCCTATGAGCATCAGATGGGTATCGTCGAGGGCGGCAAGATGGCCATGCTCGCCTCCGTCGGCCCCATGGGCCTCGGCGCGATCGACTACGCGCTGCACTGCGACCGCCGCCCGAGCCTGCTCGTCATCACCGACATTGACGACGCCAGACTCGAACGCGCCCAGAGCATCTATACCGTTGAGCACGCAAAGGAAATGGGCGTTGAGCTGCACTATGTCAACACCGCCAAGCCCGGCTGCGACACCAACTACCTGCGTGAGCTGTCCGGCGGCACCGGCTATGACGATGTCATCTGCTTCGCACCGGTTCGTCCCGTTGTCGAGCAGGCCGGCGATATCCTCGGCTTCGACGGCTGCCTGAACTTCTTCGCAGGCCCGACCAACAGCCAGTTCAAGGCAGAATTCAACTGGTACAACGTTCATTATCTCTACACCCATGTGGTCGGCACCTCCGGCGGCAACACCAGCGACATGAAGGAAGCCATCGAGATGATGACCTCCGGCAAGATCAACCCCGCTGCCATGATCACCCACATCGGCGGCCTGAACGCCGTCGTCGACACCGTTCTGAACCTGCCGAAGATCCCCGGCGGCAAGAAGCTCATCTACACGCAGATCGAGCTGCCCCTGACGGCCATCGCCGACTTCGGCAAGCTGGGCGAGACAGATCCGCTGTTTGCAAAGCTTGACGAGATCACCAAGCGCCACAACGGCCTGTGGAGCCCGGAAGCAGAGAAGTATCTGCTGGCCAACAAATAATTTTTATTGAGATTAAAATAGGAGTGAAACACTTATGGCAGAAGGCGTATTGATGCCCAAGGAAGGCATTACAGTCGAATCTTGCATCATTGGCGAGTGGAAGAAGAATGTCGGCGACCATGTAAACGTCGGCGATATCCTCTTCACCTATGAGACGGACAAGGCGGAGTTCGAATGCGAATCCACCGCCTCCGGTACCCTGCTTGAGAAATTCTATGAAGACGGCGACGAGGTTCCGTGCCTGGTCAATGTCTGCGCCATCGGCAACCCCGGCGAGGATACCTCCGCGCTGAAAAACGCACCGGCAGCCTCCGCTGCACCCGCAGCTCCCGCAGCAGAAGCCCCCAAGGCTGCCGCTCCCGCTGCCGCAGCAGCGCCCGCAGGCCCCTGCGCACAGGCCGTGATCATGCCGAAGGAAGGCATCACGGTCGAGTCCTGCATCATCGGCGAGTGGAAGAAGAATGTCGGTGATCCCGTCAGCGCCGGCGATGTTCTGTTCACCTACGAAACCGACAAGGCGGAGTTCGAATGCGAATCCACTGCTTCCGGCACGCTGCTTGCAAAGTTCTTTGAGGACGGCGACGAGGTTCCGTGCCTTGCCAACGTCTGCGCAGTCGGCAACCCCGGCGACGCGTATGAGTTCCTGAAGCCCGGCGCAGAGGCTCCGGCTCCCGCAGCCGCTCCCGCCGCAGAAGAAGCCGCGCCCGCAGCTGCCGCAGCGCCTGCCGCCGCAGCCGAGCTGAAGGCCATTTCTCCGCGCGCTATGGCCAAGGCCGTCGCGAACAATGTCAACCCGGCCCTTGCCACCGGCACCGGCCCCAACGGCCGCATCATCGAGCGCGATATCGACAAGCTGATCGCTTCCGGCGCAGCCGCCGCGTATGCAGCACCTGCCGCAGCAGCGCCCGCTGCCGCCGACTTTGAGGATGTCAAGTGGAGCCCCGTGCGCAAGGCCACGGCCAAGTCCATGACGAAGAGCCTGTCCACCATGGCGCAGCTCACCCAGCAGTATTCCTTCGACGCGACCCAGATCCAGGCCTACCGCGCCATGCTCAAGCCGCTTGACGCGCCCATGGGCAAGGTCAGCCTCAACGACATGGTCATGTTCGCCGTTGCGAAGACCATCAAGTCCTGCCCGGATCTGAATGCAAACGTCCTCGAAGAGAACGTCGTCCGTCACTTCAATACCGTCAACCTCGGCTTCGCCTGCGACACCCCGCGCGGTCTGATCGTCCCCACGATCTTTAACGCCGACCAGATGACGCTGCTCGAGCTGTCCATGGAAGCCAAGCGGCTTGCCGCCGAGGCCCGCGAAGGCAAGCTCAGCCCCGATTATATGTCCGGCGCGACCTTCACCATCTCCAACATCGGCTCGTTCGGCTGCGAGGCGTTCACGCCCGTGATCAATCCGCCTCAGACCGGCATTCTCGGCGTCTGCAATATCCAGACGAAGATCAAGTCCGCGAAGGATGGCGTCATTGAGACGTACCCGGCCATGGGCCTGTCTTTGACCTTCGATCACAGAGTCATCGACGGCGCACCTGCCGCGCGCTACATGAGCGAGCTGTGCAAGAGCCTTGAGAACTTCATGACGCTGCTTGCCAAGTAAGAGAAAGGAAGGACGAAATTATGCCGAAATCTTTGTATATCGATCCCGTAAAAGTCCGCGAACCCGGCTATATCCACTTTGAAGATATTCCCGTCTGCCAGTACAACAAGACCATCAAGCAGGAACTGGACGAGGGCAATTACACCAAGGAAGATCTCATCCGCATCTACCGCGATATGGCGATCTGCCGTGAGTTCGAGCATATGCTCACGCTCATCAAGACGCAGGCCAACTATAACGGCGTCGAGACGACCTACCCCGGCCCCGCGCACCTGAGCTACGGCCAGGAGGCCTCCTGCGTCGGCGAAGCATATCTGCTGAACAAGGACGACATCACCTTCGGTTCTCACAGAAGCCACTCCGAGATCCTGTCCAAGGGCCTCAGCTGCATCAACAAGCTCTCCGACGAAGAGCTGATGCAGACCATGGAAAGCTTCCTCGGCGGCAAAACCCTCGCAGCCGTCAAGAAATTTGCCGACACCAGCGACGTCAAGGAGCTGGCCATCCGCTTCCTGCTCTATGGCACCGTCGCCGAGATCTTTGCCCGTGAAAACGGCTTCCATCACGGCATGGGCGGCTCCATGCACGCGTTCTTCCTGCCGTTCGGCATCTACCCGAACAACGCCATCGTCGGCGGCTCCGCTCCGATCGCAACGGGCGCTGCGCTGTACCAGAAGAACAACGACAAGAAGGGCGTCGTCGTCTGCAACATCGGCGATGCGTCCCTTGGCTGCGGCCCGGTTTACGAGGCCATGAACTTCTCCGCCATGGACCAGTTCAAGACCCTCTGGGAGGAAGGCCGCAAGGGCGGTCTGCCCATCATCTTCAACGTCTTTGATAACTTCTACGGCATGGGCGGCCAGACCATGGGCGAAACCATGGCCTACAATATGCCCGCCCGTCTCGGCGCAGGCATCACCCCGAGCCAGATGCACGCCGAGCGTGTCGACGGCTGGAACCCGCTGGCTGTCATCGACGCGTACAAGCGCAAGATGGAGCTGATCAAGAATAACGAAGGTCCCGTCCTGCTCGACGTCGTGACCTATCGTCTCGTCGGCCACTCCACCTCCGACCAGAACGCGTACCGCACCAAGGAGGAGATCGAGGACTGGCGCAGCCATGACCCGATCGTCAAGTTCCGCGAGGCCCTCGTGGAAGCAGGCGTCGAGTCCGACGAGTTCTTCGCCAAGCTCCTGCAGGACACCGCCGACCGCATGACCATGATCTGCCGTGCAGCCGACGACAAGGAGATCTCTCCGTATGTCGACTTCGACAAGAACCCGGACTATCTGGCAAACCTCATGTTCTCCAACGAGCATGTCCGCTCCATGGGCGCGCCTGATCAGAAGCTGAACGTCACCGGCCCGAAGGAAAGCTGCAAGCGCTATGCAGACCTCGCCAAGAAGGAGCACTATGCGTTCGATAAGGACGGCAATAAGTTCTCCGACATGAAGGTCTACAACATCCGCGACGCCATCTTTGAGCCGCTGATCAACAAGTATTACGAGGATCCCACGCTCGTCGCCTATGGCGAAGACGTGCGCGACTGGGGCGGCGCATACGCCGTCTACCGCGGCCTGATGGACGTGATCCCGCACTCCCGCCTGTTCAACTCCCCAATCTCCGAGGCTGCTATCGTCGGCACCGCCGTCGGCTATTGTATGTGCGGCGGCCGCGCGGTCGTCGAGCTGATGTACTGCGACTTCCTGGGCCGCGCAGGCGACGAGGTCTTCAACCAGATGTCCAAGTGGCAGGCCATGTCCGCCGGTATTCTCAAGATGCCGATGATCCTGCGTATGTCCGTCGGCGCAAAGTACGGCGCGCAGCATTCTCAGGACTGGGTCGCCATCGTCTCCCACATCCCCGGTCTGAAGGTCTTCTTCCCGGCTACCCCGTATGAGGCCAAGGGCATCATGCAGGCAGCTCTGAACGGCACCGATCCCTGCGTCATCTTCGAGTCCCAGCGTATCTACGGCAAGGGCGAAGAGTTCCACGAGGGCGGCGTTCCCGCCGAAGAGTACGAGTGGGCCCCCGGCGCGGTCAATAAGGTCCGCGATGGCAAGGATCTCACCATCCTCACCATCGGCGCAACGCTCTACCGCGCGGTCGACGCAGCCAAGACGCTCTCCGAGAAATACGGCATCGAGGCCGACGTCATCAATATGCCGTCGCTTGTCCCGCTGGATTATACCGACCTCATCGCGTCCGTCAAGAAGACCGGCCGTGTCGTCCTGGCCTCCGACGCCTGCGCAAGAGGCACGTTCCTCAACGAGATCGCGGAGAATCTGACGAATATGTGCTTCGATTATCTGGATGCGCCTCCCGTCGTCATCGGCGCGCGCAACTGGATCACCCCGCCGCACGAGTTCGACAAGTATTTCTTCCCGTATGCCGAGTGGATCATCGACGCGGTCAACGCCCGCCTGATCCCGCTGGAGGGCTACACCTCCACCACCACTCCCGACGAGGCTGAGATCATCCGCCGCAACAAGCTGGGCGTGTAAAACCAGAGATCCCCGCGCAGATCCAATCTGCGCGGGGATTTGAAAGAAAGCCTTGACAAACGTACCAAACGCCGCTATAATATCTATGTTTTCCGGATCATAGCACCGCACGGGAAACAGTACAGCTTCATAAATGGGCCTGTAGCTCAGCTGGGAGAGCGAACGGTTCAATTCTATGCCCCCAAATTTGGGGATGTAGCGCAAGCGTCCGGCAGATGGTTCGCATCTATGCCGCCAAAAAAGTCAATAAGGGCCTGTAGCTCAGCTGGGAGAGCGTTCGGTTCGCATCCGAGAGGTCGAGAGTTCGAGTCTCTTCAGGTCCACCAAAATGTTCGGAATTTTCTGGTTTTTGCAGAAGATTCCGAACTTTTTTGTATCTTTCAAAATCAGACGCTCTCAACAGTCGCAATTCTGCCACCATTCGGTTCGCATCCCACACAAAGCCGTCTGAAATCATCAAAGGAAACACGAAATTCAACCTCCAAACGGTAATCCCGGTACACATAGACGGCCTTGATAAGCTGCGATACGATCATCTTCTTCGCTTCAAAGGTGCAGTTGTCGTAAAGATCAGCCCAGCTTTCCAGTTTCTCAAATTCGGCCTGTTCCTGCGCGGCGCTTTCCAGTTGATGCTCCATGTCGGCTTTTTGTGCGTCTACCTCCTGTGAAAGCTCTGCGATCTCTTCTTTGCATTTTGCAACAAGGCTGTTCAGCAGGTCAACATTCAAGCGGCTTTTACCGCGAATGACGTTGATTGTTTCGGCTTCATAGTCAGAAAGCTCCTTTTGCTTTTCCTCCAGCCGCATGGCAGACATTTTGTAGCGGCTTCTGGCAAGCGCTGCGGCTTTTTCGTGCTGCTCGGCGATCAGACTATCCTTGGCAGAAACGCGGATTCTGGAGAGCTGATAGCGCACCAGAGCGTCCACAATTTCATCCAGCTTGATAACGCCGTAGCCGGATTGACCGTCGCAGAGGTCAGGATGCCGGGCCTTAAAATGGCATTGATAACGGCTTTTGACCTGATTGCGCACCGTTCCATCTTTGCGGATATACTTCTTGCCGGAGGTCGTCGGCGTCAGCCGGTTTTTACAATGCCCGCAGAAGATATTCCCTACCAACAGAGAACTGCCGCGCAGATTCAGCGGCGTATCCGCATGGTGTGTTGTCCGTTTTTCCATTAACTCCTGCGCTCGTCGAAAGGTCGCTTCGTCCACGATCTGAAGCTCTGGAATGATTTCCGATTCAGCGTTTCCGTTTGAAATTACACCCATGTATAGCTTGTTCTTTATCATGCGGACGATCGTTGTATTCGGAATCATGGAACCGTCTGCGCGGCGAATCCCGTTTTCCAAAAGGTAGTGGGAAATCCTCTGCGCGCCGTAGCCTTCGTTGACATATTTGTAAAAGATGAAACGCACGATTTCTGCGGCGTCCTCGTCGATTACAAAATCATTGACCTCTTGATTCTTCTTATTGATCCGTCCCTGCTTCTGGAGCTTGTAGCCAAATGGTACAATGCCGCCGGTGAAGCAGCCGCCCTTTGTAAGCTGCTCCATGCGGGTTTTCACGCGCACGGAGGTTTTGATGCTCTCGCCGGATGCCTGCCAGTAACGGATATAGTTAAGCAGCTTGTCAACGTGATTGTCGAACCGCTGCTGCCCTTCTACGGCGCTCCAAACTTCAACGCCATTACGGACAAACCACTCTACGACAAAGGGCGTTTCGTCATCTCTGCGGCCGAGACGGTCAAACATATAGACAAGCAAAATATCGAAACTCCCGGCAACGGCTTCCTGCTGCAATTCCTGCATGGCGTCGCGCTCTTTTGCAGATTTTTTGAAACCGGATACGCCTTTTTCGTAAAACTCATTTTGTAAAACCCAGTCAGGGTGTGACGCGATGAACTCCCGGCAGAATTGCCGCTGCATGGGAATATCATCTTTTTCAACCTGACCGATTGTTGATACGCGATATAAGCAATTTACTCGTTTCTTTTGTTCCATAACATACACTCCATTCTGAGAAAACGTGTGTATGTCCTTGTTCGCTATTTGATTTTCAAGGTACATTTTATAGTGTAATTATAGCATATTTCAGATATTTTATCAAGTTTTGTAGCTGTTATTATAAAATCCATAGGAGAAAACCGAACGTTTCAGCGTTTCTGCAATGTGCGGATCATCTTGCTCCGCATACTTTACAGAGATTGCGACACCGCAAAAAGATAAGATTTCTTCCTGCTTTTTTGGCTTAGGTTCTGCGGTCTGTTTGTCCATAGAAGAACCTCCAGAATAAATGTTGTTTTTCTCATAGGTCAGGCAGACGGCAGCGGGCAAGGCTGCTCCATAGGCTGTTACCTCCCTCCATGCTGATGGCGGGGCGTTCCATTCTGTGACGTATGGCTAACGCAAGTATCATTGTTCTTTGTATGCGGTCGTCGCACGATCCAGCCATGAATCGCTCTCCATGCAGGTGTTTCTCGCTCCGCGCCAGAATCGGTATCACCTCCCATTCCGCGCATCCCCGCGCACCCATAGGCTCGCACATACAAAACGTATCTGTTGACCCTATTCAGTTGTCAGCGGGATTGTCAGCCCGCAAAAGCGTATTCATAACAATGCGCTTTTCCAGAATGGCAATCGGGTACATTGCTGCGGACGGCTGTCCCGCAGACTGGACAGACCTGCCCGTCTTACACAAACGCCATGCCGCATAACCACATAGGTTTCAGATTGCGAACGAATTACGTCTCACCGTGGGACGTAATTCGACAGATTAGGACTCAAATAATGTTCAACACGGTTACCCCTGCCGGTCTGCCCATAGCTTTGCTGAGATCAATGAAATCAGCTCCTTTGCAGTGGGTGGTTCCTCAATCCAGTATGCACGCAGCTCTCGCCTGCGACCGTTTTGCCAAATGTCTTTGGCTGCGCGGTTTAACGCCCGCGAAA
>ERZ1027061.745-NODE-745-length-14050-cov-5.452090_pt1 | contig 14050 bp, 16 predicted proteins | sample MGYA00519283_ERZ1027061 | MGnify/ENA primary metagenome ERZ1027061 (study PRJEB26926, sample SAMN06164849) | human gut metagenome | biome: ENVO:00009003; feature: ENVO:2100002; material: ENVO:00002003 | host: Homo sapiens | place: USA | collected 2012 ... | reverse complement strand
GAGATTACTACGCGTCTCGTGGGCTCGGAGATGTGTATAAGAGACAGATACTATAAAGTAAGGAAATGAGTTGTATAAAAATAGAACAAACCAAATATAAACTAATTTTTCTAATAGTATTGGCAGTGGTATGTATGATTGGGTGCATCCACTTATTGACAGGCGATTTTGAAGGAAGTGGTTTGTATGATCGGTTAAAATGGCTAGTGCCGCCAATGGCAATCTCAGCGATATTGTTTCTGGCTGGTGCAATTATTTATATGATATATCGCTGGCACAAATGTATTTTAATCATAGAAGATAATGGTTTTACTTCTTATTCAACAATTGCGGCTCTAGGATATATACAATGGAAAAATGTTGAGAATATCATAATTTTTACTGTTTCAGAACAAAAATTTATTGGAGTAACAGTCAACAATATTGAAGAATTATTAAATAAAGCACCCTGGTATGCCAAAAAAACCACAAAGATTAATATGGCAATGGGTTATCCACATGTAACTATTAGCCTTCAATCAGCAAAGGAGAAACCTGAAGAAGTTGTTGTTATGATGAACAAATATTTAGATGAATGGAGAAAGAATAATGAATAAAAGGCAGACTAATACCATAGTACTTGAAGGTGTGGAGATTTACGATGGCTGGGAACAGGATGGGCGGACCTTTGGCTATAATACGCAAAAACAGATTGTCGGCGCCGCGTATGGTGTGACCGGCGCCACGATAGGTGCTGCTGTGGGGGCATTGTTTTTTGGTGTCGGATCGGTGCCCGGTGCCATTATCGGTGCCATTATCGGTGGCTTTATCGGTGCACTGGTCGGAGGTTGGGCCGGAGAAACACTGGGTGAAGCCGCTTATGATGAATTAACTAAACTGAGTCAGTAAAAACAAAACGCATGGTTTTTAAACAGGATATTTCAAAAGTGCTAAAATTGCTGTTCATCGGGGTCTGTTTTATTGCAGTCTGTGTAATTATGCTTGTTTATGTTGCGGATCACTACCACGATACCGGTGCCCCTACCACAAAACTACTCAGGTATAAGGATTTTTCGATTTCAATATTAATAATCGGCATTATACTGTTTTTAGCGATGACTATAACATACGTAATACGCTTATTGAGAAAAACACCCGTATTAACCATCGACGGGGACGGAATAAGCGAGCACTCGACAATCGCGTCAGTGGGTTTTGTTCCCTGGTCGGAAATAAAAAGCATATCAGTACAGAGATTCGGGATACAAACATTCATTATGGTTGATGCTAAAAACATTAAAAAGCTGATCAGCAAACTTCCGGGATACAAGCAAATATTCATTAAAACAACCATGAGGCTTGGGTTTCCGCCAATTGCAATCAATATGAATTCAGTCAGGGAAAAACCCGGAGAAGTACTTGCAGTGATGAATAAATACAGGGATGAGTGGAAGAAAATTAATGAATCATTTGAAACTGGGACAACACAACAACACAAACGATAACCTGGGATGAAGAGATATATCTTAAATAGAATGAGAAATATATCATTTATTATAATGATGACCGGCTTCTTTGGATGCACATCCCCCGAACAAGAGGATTTTGTCGGAACGTGGCGTGGTAAGGAGGTTGAACTGCAACTCAGAGCCGACGGAACGTGTACGGCTACCGGAAAAAATGCTTATTTGTTGTTCACGGATACAACGTCGGCTAAGAGCATGACAACCATGAACGGGAAGTGGCAGCTTGAACATATCTATGCATCCGTATCCGAAGGACGAAAGGTAATTCGTTTGAATGTTAGGAACGACAAAAATGACTGTTCTGAAGATGCCTTGATTGAATACCACTCGTATTTTGTTCTTCGGGGGTTGAAGATTGAATATCTCTTATATGTGGATATGGACGATCCGGATGTGATGGATTGGTTTGAATTGAGAAAACAAAAGGCCGAAAATAATGCAGGCGAACCTGCTGAACGAACGATGGAACAGAACCAATGGAACAGCTTAGGCCGGGCAGCGGCCTCTGGTAAGTTTAAGTTAGAAATAGGCAAAAAACAATAGATATGAAGGTAATTATATTGCTGGTTGTTATATCACTAACGATGTCATGCGTTTCGCCTAAATCCAACCGGGCTGAATCGATCCGATTGACCGATTCAGCGGTATCGCTGAAGTTGACCGCGTATATGGCCTGCGACAGTATTCGGACAGATTCCATACTCAGGCGGTCGCTCTCGCTTTTAACGACAGCGCTCGAAAAAGACGCGATGAATTCTGCGGCGGCAGAAAATAAAATCACACTGGAATTTTTATTGGACGATTACCACTCTGCCATCTCGACGATTAAAATGTACGAGAAACAGCATGGACGGATTTATCCCGAAATGAGATTTGTTTGGGGATTATGCGCACTCCAGTCAGGCTGCAACACGCAAGCGAGGCAACTATTCAAACAGGCCCGTGATGAATTCCGTGCCCGGAACGATACCCTGAATTTTTACTTCGTAAGTTGTTTTCTGGATGGGAAACAGGCCGTTATTGCCGAAATCGATACAATACAATCCCTACGAAATTTAAAAGAAATGATTCAATCTGTCAACCTGAATAATCCGAAAGATTTATTCAAATAAGCAATAAAAAATGAAACAGCTTTTTATCGAAATATCTTTAAGAAAGAAATCTTATACGTTGTATTTTGATTTGAGCGATCCGGATGACATGAACCGATTTAAGTTTGAAAAACAATAAGACAAAAATATATGCAAACCTACTTATACCTTCACAAAGAAAACACGGGCATCCCCCAGGCACAGTTCCGGGGGCGTTACCCGTTGCGCCACATGGACTATGAACTTGGGCGGACGGTGGGTCGCAAGGGCGAGGCCACGTCCGGTATCCGTGGCGGGGAAATCCGGGTAGCGATCGAGGGTTTTGCCGATCCGGTGCTTTTGCGGTGGCTTTTCGACCCCACCCGCAAAGAGGACGGCGAGATCGTCACCCTGAACGAACACGAGCAGAGCTTTTCCAAATTCCGGTTTTTCGGGGCCCGTGCCGTGCAATTCCGCCTGAACTACGATTCGCGGCTCAAAGAGAGTGTCACCACGATCCTGACGATCCGGGCCCGGGAGATCATAACCGACAATGATTTGCACTTTGAAAAGAAATAGTTATGGGATTTTTCGACAAGTTATTTAAAGGCAAGGGTCTGTACACGGACAAGCGCAACCCGGGGATGGTTTGCGAGATGACCCTCTGCGGACAACAGCATCTGCTGAGCGAGTTCGACCTGTCCTACGATCCGGACAACGGCATGAAGGAATATTTCGAAGCCTATGCCGTGTTTTCGGAACCGGTAAACGCGGCGGTGGATCAATGGATCACGAAATCCGGACGCACCGAAGACGGTGTGGTGAAGTTTTACCGCAACGTCGATACCCTGAGCGAAGGGGCGTTGTCGGAGGTGCGGTTCAGAGGCGCGTGCTGCGTGCGCTACCGGAATGTTTCGCGCGGGGACACTGCCGTGAAGACGGTTGTCATGACCTTCCGGTCCATCCGGGTGGGCGGCGAAGAATATGAAATACGATAATGAAACGGAAATGAAAACATATACCCTTTATGAAATGACGGCGCTGCTCAAAACCGGATTATGGTCCGGCGGCGAGGTGGAAAAGCTGGGGTATCTGGGCACAGCGGTCCCCTGCGTGCCTCCGGCTCACGGCTGCGGGCTGACCGGAATTGCCGTGGATCACGACACGATGGTGGAACGTTGCGAAGTTTCGGCGTCGGGCAACGGCTGCAAACTGCTTATCTCCCAGTACCGTCCCTACACGGGAGCCTATGTGGCCTGTGTTGTGACAAGCACCCTTTCCGACAGGCAAACGCTCCTGATGCAACTGTCGGATACGGTGGCCGGCAAAAGGGACCCTTATTCCTTTTCGCACGATCTGTACAAAAGGAATGCATTCAGCCTCGAACGCAGGTATAAAGGAAATTTCAGCAGCATGCGGAGCGGAGAAGCGCACATGCCGCGTAAAAGTAAATTTTTCGGAAGATGAAAAAGGAATATTACAAACTGCCACTGGACTTCGACCGCTTTTTCAACGGAGACGGCCAGTTTGAGAAATGTACCGAAGCTGAGTCCATCGACCAGCATATCGAACTGCTGCTCACCACCTGTCCGGGCAAGCACCGCTTCAACCCTGACTATGGTTGCCGCATCTGGGAGCTGGATTTCCAGACCATCGCCTCTTTCAAGAAGTGGGAAGAGCTGTTCCGGAACTATGTTCTGGAGGCGGTCGGGCGTTATGAACCCCGGATTACCGACATTGTGCTGGACATCCAGTTGCAGGATCTTGTCCGGGAGGAGCGGCAGAGCCATTCCGTCACGGTACGCAAACGGGCGGATATCCACATTACGGCGCGGATGCTCTCCACGGGTGAACCTATCCGGTTAGGATACGTCCTCTACCTGGGACCTTTATCGAACGAATAATAAGAAAACAGATAAAAGAAATACGGTATGGATGATTACAGCAGAGAACAGATCAGAAGGAGAATGCTAAGGCGGGTATCGATGTTATGGGATATTCCCGATATCGAGCATGCAGACCCGCTGGTAAAACTGATGCTTGAGGCAATGGCAGAAGAGATCTTCATGCTTGCCGGAGAAATGGACGACCTTGACGAGCGTCTGCTGTCCAAGCTGACGGCTGCCATGACCCCCGCCGTCGCCCTTGCGGCACATCCGGCGCATGCCATCCTGCACGTTACACCCGCAACCCCCACGGAGAGTATCGGGCATGAAACGGTATTCGAATACAAGGATTCGAGGTTGCTGCGCAAGTATAACCTGAACAGACTCTGCTTCACGCCGGTTGCGCCTTTCGAACTGGTGAGGGCCAGTATCCGGTTTATCAATATCGGGGGGCGGCTGTATGAATACGACGGGGATAATCGTAAAAGCGTAGTCGGGACTCCGGAAAAACAAACCCCGGCATTTAACAATGTCGTCTGGCTGGGCATCGATACCGATCCGGAAATCCGGCGCATGAACAACGTTTCCTTCTACTTCGACTTCGCGAACGCGGAAGATAAATACAGGTATATCCAGATACTGCCCCATACCCGGTGGACGCTCGGGGACAAGGAACTTGAAATCAGACCGGGGTTACGGCGGGAACAAACGGCGGATAGCGACGGACATGTTTTCGGTAAGGATGCCGTGAACCAGGTTTTTGCCGGCTTGCAGGCGCATTATGACCCTCACTATATCACTGTTACGGAGATAACGGCGGAACAACCCGAAAATGCTCCGGCAGAGTGGGCCGGCAGCTATCCGGAACACACCCTTTCCCGGCTTTCCACGCCTTTGCTGTGGATTAAGATCAGATTCCCCGATTCCGTACCGTTTGAAATGCTGGAATATTTGCAGGCAGGCATCAACCTGTTCCCGGTTGCCAATATGTCCCGCAGGACCCTGTCGCAAAAAATGACGGATCTTTCCGTGTTCACCCTGCTCGATACGGATACGAACGAATACTTCATGGAGGTTGGGTCTGTCCGCGATTCCCTGGGAAAGATCTACGAGGCACTGCCGTCCGGGGATATCCCCGGGGGAAGTCCGTCCCGGGGAACCTATTCCATCCGCCGGGGAGGCGTGGAACAGTACAGCCGCACGGCCGATACAGCGAGCACCCTGCTGCGCCTGACGGACATCGTGCGCGACCGGCACCTGTTCTCCAACGGACGTGCCGACCGCGAATTCAATCAGACGGTAAACAATATGGTTGCCATGAATGAACAACTGGCAGATGCCGCCAAAGCGTTACCCCGGAAGACGGAACCCCGATCCTACATTGTCATTGACAAGGGCACCCCGGGCGAAACGCTGTTCGTGGATTACTGGGTAACGGCCGGGGATGTGGTGAACGGCTTCAGGCCATCGGTACCACTTTCCGCCGCGGAGAATACGACGGCCTTTGAGGAGGCAATTCATTTTTACACTCCCCTGCGGGGCGGGTGCGGCAGCCCTTCCACGGAAAAGATAAGGGATGTCCACCGGTATATGCTTTCTTCCCGCAACCGGATCATCACGGAATGTGACATACTGAACTTCTGCCGGGCGGAATACGGGGAATACATCAGCAAAATAGAAGTCAGGCCGGGAGCCTGCGTGGGGGTAAATCCCGGGCAGGGACTGGTCCGCACAAAAGATATTCATATAGCCATCGATACAGAGCGCGCGTGCGGATTGCCGGAAGAGGACTTCAAACTGGAACTGCTGAACAAACTGCGGAAGCGCTCCCCCGAAAGCTTTAATTACCGGATATTTATAGACAACGAATAAAAAACAACGATTATGATAGCAAAAGACTTGAACGACATGACCGTAAAGGTGTCCATCGACGGAAAACCCTGTGATGTTGCACACCTTGAGCTCCGCCAGAGGATGTTCGGACACCACACTTTTACCCTTGAAATCAATTACCGGGCCAAAGGCAACGGCTTCTGGACGGTTCCCGTCAGGGAGATGACAGCGCCGCTGGGTAAGGCCGTATCTATCCGGATACGGGAACGGGAAGGCGCCACGATAGATTTCGAAGGCGTGGTCTGCAGTATGCACCTCGGGGGCAGGGACGGCAACCAGGGCGTGGTGACGCTGTACGGAGGCAGTCCCACCCTGCTGATGACCGACGACTATTCGATGGACTCTTTCACCGATACCGACCTGGGTTCCATTGTCCATGAAACCGTTACGAAACTCGGGTACGATATAGGGCTTAAAATCGAACCCCGCAGCAATTGCAATATCCCGTATGTATGCCGTTACAAGGAAAGCAGTTATGGCTTCCTGAACCGCCTGTTCGCTTCTTGCGGCGAGTCGTTTTACTACGACGGCAAGAAACTGGTAGCGGGATTCTCCCCGGAGAAGAACCGGCAGGAAAAAGTCCGGCTCTCCTACAGGTACGACCTGCTGAAAATGGATATCTCTGCATCGTTGGGGAACTATAATATCGAACGCTACGATTACGATCCCAGGCAGGACAGAACCGTCCAGTGGGCATCGTATCCTGATTCGCGGAACCCGGACAAGTTTACCAAAAACGCCCTGGCACGTTCGCAGGAAATTTACAAGGACTACACCGTACTGCCGGGTGCTATGCCGGTGACACCCCGGACGGTAAGCCTGATGGAACACTCCACGTATGCCGAGCATTTCGGGAAACTGGCGGAAGGGTCCAGGCTCCGGGCGACAACCAAAACCTGCAAGGTTGCACTGGGAAGCATCGTTTCTCTGGACATAGACCCCGGTATGCAGGAATATCTCCGCGAGTTGGGGGATTTCCGCATCATCGAGGTGGTCCACCGCTACGACGATACCCGGGATGGCACCTACGAAAATGACATCGTGGGCATCAATGCCTACGTCGATTACATTCCGGCAGGGGATGTGGTGAAGCCCGTGGCCATGCCGGAGGTGGCAACGGTAGTGGACAACAAAGATCCCCGGAATATGGGGCGCGTGAAGGTGAAATTCGTGTGGCAGCAGTTGGAGGACCATCCCCAGAACAAAACCAGCGGATGGATGCGCGTCCAGACGCCCGATGCCGGAAGCAGCGATATGGTAGATAAAAACCGCGGTTTCTTCTTCGTGCCGGAGATCGGCGACCAGGTCATGGTCAGCTACGAACTGGGCGATCCGGACCGGCCGTTCGTATCCGGAAGCCTTTACCACACCAACAACACGCAGGGGATTGCCGGACAGAACAACATAAAGAGTATTCAAACCCGGAGCGGCATCAAACTTATTCTGAATGACGCGGAAAAGTCGGTGCATATCGAAGACCCCAGTGGTAACACCTGGGACATGGATGGAAACGGAAATATCACGGTCAATGCGCCTGAAACCATAATTTTCAATGCCAAAAATATCAACCTTGAGGCAACAGAAAATATTTACACAACTGCAGGTAAGGATATGAAGATAGATGTCGGACAAAATTTAGACCAGACAATAAAAGGTATCTGTCTTGTTTCAATAGAGAAAACGGGTTCTGTGGCCGTTACTGAGGGACTAAGTGTAAAAACCGAAGATACTTTGCTGGTGGAAGCCGGTCAGGATTTTACTGTCAATGCCGGAGGAAATATTTCCATTGAGGCACCGAATGGTGAAATGCAGTTGGCATCCAAAGGCGAGTTGTTCCTTAAGAGTGACAAAAATGTAACGAATGCAAAATAGCTTATGTACAAATTCAAACAATTCCATACGACTTATTCGACGGTGATCGTTAAAAAGGATACAGTTTCGGATCCGGATAGTTTCGGCTGTTGTATGGATGTGTCCATTATTCGTACACTGGCGGGCAGCTATGACTTCATTTTCAAAAACCGGACTGAGGCTATGATCAACGGGCAACCCGTTGAAAACAGTGCCGATTTAATGATGTTGAAATTGGGAGATGCTATTTTCCCGCTGAATCTGAGAAAATCAGCCCGTGATCCGAAATTGAGAATTGAAAATGCTCCTGCAATAATAAAGCGGTGGGATTTGTGTAGTCAGGGCTATTTGTCAGGCAAAAATGCAGAAAGAATCAGAAAGTACATACAAATGTCACGCAATAATCTGACGAGTCCGGCAAATTTGCTGAAATCAGTGCTCAGTAATAGCGTCATTCAGATCATCACGCTTACAGAGCCTGAAAAGTTTGGATTCAAAGCTTACAACCTGAGGCATGCGGGGGATATTTATAATTTCACGACAGACGGGATAACAATAAAGCACACGAAAGATGAAACCTTGTGTTTTATTGAAAACGAAGAGATCAATGCATCATATTCATTCTTGTGTGGAGCTTTAATTTACTTTGAGGGGGTTTTCACCCTAAAGGTTGGGAACGAATATTATAAACAACAGGTTAGCATAAAAAGCGATGACGGAAATCAACGATTAATAAAGTAATGCCATGGCAAAAGAATTTATATCGGAAGGGGCTGTTTGTATATGTAAATTTGGAGCAGCACCAGCAATAATAGAGATTAAAGACCAGAAACACAGTAAGCTGAACGGAGGTAAGCTATGTGCCACGACAAAAACCCTGAACGGGGCTTTTGGTCCGGCCGGTTTTGTAATTTGTAACGCCAGTTATCCGCCCCGTAAATGCTCTCCCCAGCCTACAATGTGGAGCGGATTTTTCAAAGGCTTGAAAATCGGTCTCGACGCGTATCCTTTGACAAATGAAAGCAAATGCACTTGTGCGGCGGGAGGCAAAGATTGCATCGAGTTTACAAATTCGGGACAGATTCCTGTGCCCGGGGCTTCTTTTGTTAACAAGACTGTTGCAAAACAACAGAATGAGCTTCACTGTACCGGGAGTCCGCTTACGGAAGCCCCCCGGATAGAACTGAAATTGGATGTCAGGGAATCGAAGCCGCAAATCACTTCGCCATATCTGTTTTTTCTTGCGGACGGAACATATCTGGCTGGCGAGGAATCCAATACAAGTAAAGTCTATATTACGGACGAAGTGTTTGATCCGGACACGTTGAAACCGGACTCGGCGTGGGAACAGATAAAAAAAAATGCACGGGAACTGGCATATGACTACCAGAACCTGAAAGAATTGGCAGCCATTGCAAATGGTGAAGCCTGGCAGGCCCAGCCCGAAAATATGCAGAAAGAGGAGCTGTTTGCTATTGCTTCGGCTATTTTTAACGCTATCGACAAAAAGATTGAAAGGGTTTCCGGACCGACAAATTTACGCTCGGGATTTTCTTATGCAAGAAAAGACAAAGTCGGAGCTTACACCATAGTACTCACTCAAACCGGAACTGAACGCAATGAGGATATCCGGACCAGAAACAGTCTTGCTGCCGCAATCAATGCTGTCTCCGGCGATACGGACTATTCCAACGGTGCATATCGCTGGGACGGTATCGATGTACTGCAAAAGCCTGACCACTACCGCTATCGGCCGCATTCTGCCAATAAAAAGATCGTGGGAGTCTATGACCCGCGTAATTACAGGGAGGCATTTTATAACAATGCGATGACATATGGTACGGGAAAAAACAAAATAACCAGACTCAAAGTCGTACCCGAAAAAGTTACCTGGAGCTTATATATTGAGACGGAACAGTCCATGTCTCAGCCCGTGGGTAAGAAAAAATATGCATTGCTGTCGCTCGACGATGAAAAGAAAACTTTCGTGCCGACCAAAGATCAGCGGGAAACCATGGTAAAAGGCCCCGGGCATGGATTGTGGTATGTTCCGGATTCCGTGTATCTGTACGAAGTTGTGGCTCAGGCCGGACTAAGCATTTTCTACAAGGAAAACAATAAATTCAAAATAGATGAACTCACGAGCGATGATACTCCGGTATTTTAATGTCATATTCTTGCTGATGGTGTGCTCCGCTTGCGGAAACTGCACCGGAAGCCGGGGCGGCACGTCCATGGCGGACCTCTCGGCGCTTCCGGTGGCAGACACTGCGGAGCGTGGGATTGTCTTCCGGCGGGATTCGCTTTATGCCCGCCTGATGGCTAAACCGGAGATGGAAACAGGTTATGCGCCTGTTATCCGCTTTTTATTGGACAGCCTGGTCCCACGATACAATGAATACGAGTATCCGCTCTTTTCCAGTGATTTCCTTCCGAAGCCGGGCAATTACCTGACCCGGATGGAGCTGGACGGGCTGACCCTTGTGACACTAAACGAAACCGTTGCCAACTCTTTACACTATTTCCTGCTCAGCCCGTCCGGTTCCATCGTCTGGCACCACTCCACGGATGTCTATCGGACACGTATACCCGGGCGTGAGTTCCGTGACTGGGACGGGGATGGAAAAAAGGAGATCGTGGAACGCAGGGAAAACATCGTGAGTGGCTTCGTCGGAACTTACGAATATGTCTTTTCGGTCGGGGAAAACCGCTTGAGATTGCTGTTTTGCATAGAACTCTCCCTGGAAAATTACATCGGGGCGGATTCATTGGGCGGACACCTGACCAGGCGTGACTACAAACGGCTCGGCAACGGGTTGTTTTGCATCACCCAACGCGAGAGCAGGTGTGACGGGGAGGGAAAACCGCGCGGGAAAGTATCGGTAACCCGTTACACGATTTCGGCGGACTCTTTAATCAGAATGTATAAAGATCATGAAAACTGATATAAATTATGGCAACCATTAAAACTATTACAATGCAACCGGATGGTGAAACTGTTCCCGTAACAACGGATACGGTAGACGTCACGGCGGACAAAGATATTGTCTTTGATTTCAACTTTGAACGTGGACCGGGGGAACAGGCTCCGGACAGCGTCGTCTACAAGCTTTACACCAATATCATCGGGCGTACAGAGGTGATCGTGTCGGCGGAGAACCGTGCAACGCTGAAAGGAAACAGGCTGACTCTATCATGTCCGGAGCGTTATGCCGGGGCGAGGCTGGCAGTCAGTTTCGCCCTGGAGGACGGGAATCTGGAACTGCCGCTTCCGGGCATCACCATCAAAACCGTGAAATACCTGAACGTGAAGAGTGATGTAACGGGTGCCCCGATGATTAAAAATGTCTACTGGGCAGAATCCGAAAGCGTGGAATACGGTACCGAATCCGCCCAGCGGGAGGATATCAACGGGAATGAAGATGCTTTTTTACATATCCACACTTGCGGCCTGTTCGGAAAAAGAGTGAAAGTGGAGTTATATGGCGATGATACCTTTAGCCCGTGGGGGACTTCCGAGCTGAAAACCCTGTTGCAGAGCCGCGTGTATACCATACTGGATAACGTACTGGGCATCGCTGTTCCCATGTCGTCAATTTCTTCCCGTACGGGCTTTTGTCAACTCAAAGCCGTTGTGTCGCACCCGGAAACGGAGAGCAGGTTCACAAGCAACCCGCTGATTTTGAATAAACTTTGCAATTCAGATGAACCGTCCCGTTCCGAACCCAGCCTGGGTACGGGTAAATTTGTCATCGGAGATCTGCCCGAAAGAGAAATAAAACCCCCCGAAGCTCCCCCTGAACCTATAAATGCTGATCTGAATGTAGTGGTGGGGACGTTCAGCTTCCTTTCGGGGACCGGAACAGAGCAAGGCGATCCCATTAAGGCAACCGGTGAAACCGGCAATGGAAGTACCTACTATACCTACCTGCTCGATACCTATGAACTGAAATTGCAGCATTTTATCGACGCGGGAATTATCACCGCGGATGAAGTGACAGAGATGGCCATCCAAACCGATGCGGAAGGAAACGTGAGTCGTGCCGAGCAGTTGAAGACCATGAATATATACAAGGCGTCATACGAGGGAATCGACATATACGGGTTTAAGGATACATTTAAAAATACGGTACGCGCCAGGCTTTCCGTTGGCGGGAATCGTGACAACGGACTGGATTATGCCCGGTTAAAGCTGCTCCGGGCGGCAATCCTGAAGTCCGGGGACCAAACGATCGATTCGAGGCCGTTTTGCCGGTCGGCATGGCAGCTTGGCAGCAACAAAAGGTTTAAGCAGGATCCGTTTCGTTACACCGAGAATCAGGAGTGTCCGCCGGGGGCATTCTATCTGGTTCCGTGCTATAATAAAACATTCCTTATGTACGTTGGGGACACTCCTAAAAGTGCCTCTATCAAACATTGGACCTCTACCACTTTGACAGATGACAAAACCAAACGGGAAAAGATCCAAATGCCGGAAGATACGGACAAGCCTAAGAAATACAGGTCTTCAACCAGAACTGGAATTGCTTTCCATCGTGGACGAAGTACGAATTCAATCGGGTGTATCACGCTGGATATTGGCTGGAAGGATAACGATGCAAAACAGACGGAACTCGATGTGTTCAATCTTATTTTTTCGGGTAATAACGGGGAGTACAAGCCCAAAACAACATACTCTACAGTAGCTCCGACCCAAAAACATACAGATTCCATACTAAAGTTACATCTTCTTATGATCGAGGAGCGTGGCGCGGCGCTTCGTTCTGATGTTTCAGCAAATAATTACGATCCCATGAACCGTTATAAAGGAGAATAAACCAATGATTTACTCAATAAAAATATGAAATCTAAAATGAATATACTGCTTTTTTCAATCGTGGGGGTCGTGATCATCCTGTTACTGCTTTTTATCCCCTTCACCCTCGAGGGGCAGGTCCTTGAACCCAAAATCAATCGTTACGTAGAATATTCCGACCCGATCGAATACACCCGTAACGGCTCTTATGGCTGGGAGGCTGCTTACAGCAAGGGGCGTGCGGAAGATATCGTGAACTACCGGAAGGAAGTCGCCCCCCTGTCTCCCGACCGTTTTATACGCCGTATAAAAATATTGTTCGGGGTTGATATTACCGGCCACATGGACGACAAGGGACATTTTTATTTTTCGGAACTGATAGCCGTTTTCCCCGAGAGCCAGTTAGTGAGAATCCAGCAGAAACTTTCTGCCGAACGTGTTCCCTATTTAGAAAATATGGTATATATCCCCGAAAAGCGCACTTACGTTGTCAAAAGTGACGATTGGCATACTATAATCGACGGCGTGAACGAGCCTTATTATGAGCCATATCCCAGAGAACTCTCTTTTTCAGATATTTTGCTGTACTGCAAATGGATCTATTACAGCGACAGGGAGGCTTACGGTAAATTAAGGAAAGGCGACCTTGCGGCGGACTCATATAAAGATCGTGATGGTTGGGGCAATAGCGCTAATCAGATTACCAATAAACACTTGAGCGCCGCAAAGTTCGATGCAAGAGACAGGGACGCGGATAATGAATATTATATAACCAGTCCCTGTGACAACCTGAAGGGGAGAATTTTCCCACCGCTTAGGGAAGATGTCGAGTTTATCCGGGTGCTCAATACCGTGGGGAGAGAGCGGGTGATAAATAACATCAGTGAAACAAACTATTATGATTTGGATTTCGATCCTGTGCCTGACGTTGTGCAGATATTCTTTGGCGAGGAGAAATATGATTCGTTTGACAGACCCTTCGCCTTATGCTACCAGGCCAGCGAGGACGAGTATTATTTTGTTACCAAACCCCGTGTCGACTCTTTAAGA
>ERZ1027061.744-NODE-744-length-14058-cov-4.828323_pt1 | contig 14058 bp, 8 predicted proteins | sample MGYA00519283_ERZ1027061 | MGnify/ENA primary metagenome ERZ1027061 (study PRJEB26926, sample SAMN06164849) | human gut metagenome | biome: ENVO:00009003; feature: ENVO:2100002; material: ENVO:00002003 | host: Homo sapiens | place: USA | collected 2012 ... | reverse complement strand
TTATCGTCGGCAGCGTCAGATGTGTATAAGAGACAGGTGGTATAGATATTACCCACGAAGACCTGATCGACAATTTATGGGTCAATGAAGCGGAATTAAATGGTGAAGAAGGTGTCGACGATGATGGTGACGGATATATTGATGATATATACGGTTATAATTTTGCAGCCAAATCGCCGGCATTGACAGCACACAAACACGGTACTCACGTAGCGGGAACAGTAGCTGCCGTAAATAACAACGGCAAAGGGGTATGCGGTGTCGCCGGAGGTACCGGTAACAAAGACGGGGTTCTTCTGATGTCCTGTCAGGTATTCGACGATTACGCAGGACAGGGCGACTTCGCCACTCCCTTTGTTTACGCTGCCAACAAAGGAGCTGTCATAGCACAATGCTCCTGGGGCTGGGACAATGACGGCTATGTAGAGCAAGCCGTATTGGATGCTATGGACTATTTTACCCAGGAAGCCGGAAATTACGAAGGAAGCCCGATGAAAGGCGGCCTTTGCATCTTTGCTGCCGGCAACACCGGTTTGGAAGGTACGTTCTATCCGGGTGCTTATGCAACGGCCGTATCCGTTACGGCACTAAGCGTTGACTACAAAGTAGCCTCTTACTCCAGCCGCGGGGACTGGGCCGATGTCAGTGCCCCCGGGGGAGATGTGGAATTAGGCGGAGAATCCTGGGGAGTACTCAGTACATTCCCGGGTAACCGTTACGGCTATTATGACGGCACATCTATGGCATGTCCTCATGTCTCTGGTATTGCTGCATTAATTATCGCTAAATACGGAAGTCCTGATTTCACGAATACGGATTTAAGAAACCGTCTGACGGAATCCGTACATGACATATACGGCTATAATCCGCAATATATAGGGAAATTAGGTTCCGGAATAATCGATGCTTACATGGCCCTGGATGCTAAAAACAACAATGCTCCGGCTAAAATTGCTGATTTTACACTTGTAGCTTCGCAGGAAGATATACAGGTCGAATATCTGCTCCCCAGCGATCCGGATAATGACAATATCGCCAAAGGAATTGCTTACTATAGCGACAAAGCTTTCACTGCTACCAGTGATCTGAGTGTTTTAAAAAGCGTGGAAATCGCCACCCGTTTTAATAAAACCGGAGATAAAATCACAATCAATATTCCGGGGCTCAAACCCGAGACTGAATACTGGGTTGCCGTAAAAGCCTTCGACCGCTGGCAAAACGGCTCAGAACTGTCAGAAGTAAAAACGATCGTTACCAATGCCGGACCCGACCTGGAACTCAGCAAAACCGACTACACCATCGAAATGGACGTTACCCAGTCGTATACAGCCAAAGACTCTATCGTCTTAAATAATACGGGAGAAGGACTGTTAAAATGGAATGCAAGCATAAGAAGCTACTACAAAGACCCCTGGAGTATATTCAATACCCCCGGAATAACAACAGCTTCCGCTACCGCAAAAAAACAACCGAAAACCTATTCTTTTAAAGGTATCATTAACACTCAGTCCGTAACGCCGACAGAGGTCATCGAATCGGGCTACAACCTGGACGAATATCCGAAAGAATTCCAATACTACAAGGATTTGAGATTCTATATCGGAGAAGGAGATACCGCATTGACCAATTCCATGGCTCAATATTTCTTTGTCGATCCAACATTATATCCGGAAGGATTCAATTTAACGGGATTCTATGTAGAAGGCGTATATACCCAAGGACGTCCCATCGTGGAAGTTTATTCCGGTGAAGGCGGACTCACGCCGGAAGGATTGTTGCTCAGCGACACGCTGGATGCTGTCAGTCCTTTCTCACATACGATACGTCTAAGCGAAGATATCATGATCCCTTCCAGTAATGATTTCTGGCTTGTTTTTCATATGCCTAAAGGCAATGCCGGATGCCTGGGAACCGGTGATGAATATGACTATTCCAATGCCCACCTCTACAGTTATTACAGTTCCAATATGGGAAAAACCTGGCATACATTGGGAGAGGTATTGAGTGAAGGAAATCTCAGTAAATATGCCGACCTACAGGCCTGGTCGATAAAAGCGGTGAGCCAAACTCCGGGATGGATCGAATATCTGACCCTGAATCCCTCTTCCGGTATTGTAAGACCACACGATAAACAAGCTGTAATCGCCTCTCCTGAAAAAGTAAAATTGATTAACGGAGATTACAATTTCAAATTATACCTGAATACCAACTGCAAGGATAAAGAAAAATTAACGATCCCCGGTACACTCTCCGTAAAAGGACACAAACCCGATCTGAAAAGTGCAAAAGTAATAGATTTCGGAAAAACTTTTGTCGGCAAAGGAAAAGAAGTAATCGTCGAAATATTCAATAACGGTTACGGAAAATTCGCAGGACAAGGCGGATATGATTTATACGATTATAACGGTGGATACAGTTTCAGTGACAACCACTTCAATACATCAGGAGAATGGGGTGAGGGAGTCCCGATTCCGGCATTAGAAGCCCGTTCCACCAGCCGTATCAAACTAAAATTCACGCCGACTTATCAAGGAATATTCAATTGTAAATTTACCCTGAACAGTGAAACAGGGGAAACGCACAACATCACCCTGACAGGTACAGCTATCAATCCGGCCCATATTACAATCGCACCGACACAGGTAGCTGTAGGCGACCTGGATTTGAATGCCGCTCCTACTGTAAAACAAATTACAATCAGCAATACCGGATCTTATCCATTGGAGTTTGCTTTCCCGAAATTTACAGAAGACACGGTAGCCGGTATTACCAAAACCTCCCACAAATACGGTTATGAATATATCAGTAATATTCCCGGGTTTAATAAGAACGAAACCTGTCAATTCCGTTGGGACGAACTACTGAATACCACAGAGATACAGAATCTGTTTGACGAAAATACAATATGGACGGAAGCTGTCAACATCGGATTTAAATTCCCATTCTTCGGTAAAGACTTCGAACAAGTCTACATCGGCAAATTAGGTATACTTTCATTCAGCGGTGAAACCGGTTCACTACATGCCTGCATGCCGGCTTCCACTTCATGCAGCGATCACTTGGACCTGATTACGCCAATGGCTTATCAGCTTTCTATCAGTCCGAGAAGTAAAATCGCCTACGCCAAACAAAACGGTAAATTCGTCGTTAGTTTTGAAAATGTAGGGGTTTTCAATGCTGACGGAGACGGAGAAACCGATGTGTCTTTCCGCATAGCACTCTCTCCGAACGGAGATGTCGAAATGTTCTATAAAGATTACGATCCGTTCATGATCAGCCAACCCCAAAATATTTTTATCGGTTGTATCGATTATGAGGTGAAGGACCCATTCGTAATTACGGATGTCGATATGGTCAACAAAGACAACATCGATATATGGGAACACATTCAAAGTGGTACGGCAATCAAAATCGTTGCTCCGGGTAAAAATATGATCCGGGATATAGACAAAAAAAGCGGTACGGTAGCCATCAATGAAATTGAAACCGTCAATATCAGTCTGGCCGCCGATTCGTCCATGTATAAAGGTGATTTAACGAATTTACTGGTACTATTGAGCAACGATCCCAATAATTCGACTTCTATAATCCGTTTGGATGCCAACATTACCGGTAACTATTATCAACCCGTGGTAGAACTCGATCGGGATACGCTTTTATTCGGTGAAGTTTTCCAAACAGGCCGGGCCGTATCGACAATCAGCCTCCTGAATAAAGGAAATGCCCCCATCGAAATCACCCGGCTTGAAATCGCAGATCCGACTTTTACTTACACGGTAGGCAAACCACTACCTTTCACGCTGGAAGCCGGTACGTCTGAAGACATTTATATTACAGCCGTATCTACGACAAAAGGTTCTTATGAATCCGTTATGTCCGTTACGACAGCCGGAAGCCAAATACTGACAACCCGGTTATTTTCGACAATTATTGATGCTCCCGACATCGAAATTACTCCGGCACAATACGCGGAAACCCTCGAAAGCGGTAAAGCCAAACAACTGGATATGAGCATAAAAAATACCGGAGAAAGTATATTAAAGTATTCGATCACTCCGACTACGATTTTATATCCGGTTAATGATACGTTAAAAGCAAATGAATCGCTGGATTACATCTACAGTTCTTCCATCGACGACGACAATATCCTGTATCAATGGGAGGACATTACAGATTCTCCGATTCATTACAAAGAAGAGTATTTCTATACCCATGTCAGTTTCGAACAGGAATTACCGTTTGAATTCACATTCTATGGAAAGACCTATAACAAAATATATGTTTACGGTCCGGGCTTCATTACATTTAAGAAATTCCCGGCAGTAGATTCATGGCCGGAAGATTTTTCCGCCGACTTCACGCCGTATATAGCACCGTATTGGGGACACCACACCCCGTCTCCTGCTGAATATGCATTAGATCCGACTCAACCCGTCGGTATTTACTATAAAGCTGAAGACGACCGGGTGATCGTATCCTTTATCGATTTCTCAAACCAAATGAGTTTGGGATTGTGTTTCCAGGCCATTCTTTATAAAAACGGTAATATTAAATTCCAATACAAATTACTTGAAGGCGGTATTCAATGGAGTGCATACGGAATCAACGGTTTGGCTTATGAAGGTGCCGAAGAATCCCAAAGACTTACTTTAAGAAGCCGATACCTGAATATGAGCAGTGCTATCGAATTCTATCCGGTAAAAACATCCGAATTACAACCGAATGAAACGGCCAACCTGAAAATGGAAGCTTCGGCAAACGGTCTGTTGGCCGGTACCTATCAGACTACAAACCTTGTAAAGACCAATGTTCCGACAAAACCGGAAATTACCGTTCCCCTGAACCTGACGGTAACCGGAACACCTTCCGGAGAATGGCCGGAAGAACTGGCATTACCGGATATCTTTATCGAATCCTACCCCAATAATTATGTCTTTACATTCCGCAATGTCGGTACCGCCGCATATCACATTACCGGCTTAACCTGGAATGAACAGTCCCAGTATGATCCCAATGACTGGCAAACCCCATTCTTTCCGACATTCGACGTCCTTTACTGGAGTACCCAAGCCGGAGGTGGTGTCGGTCCATTGAATGTACAACCCAGAAATCAAGGCGACTGGGCCAGCGGACTGTACGTACCTATAAACGAATTCAATCCCCTGGAAGTCGGCAAGGAAGCTCAAAAATTCGCCGTTTCATTCCTGAATACCATGGATTTAATGGAAGTTACCGACACATTGGTATTTACAACCGATCTACCTGGATACGAAACGATAAAAATTCCGTTAAAGTATAATATCGTCGAAGCTCCTGTCATTGAAGTAAATCCGGAAAAAATGGATTTGTATGCTCCCGACAAACACTTTAGTACTGATACAAATATCCGGATTATAAATAACGGAAACTATAAACTGGATTACAAAGTCAGTATCTCTTATAATGATGAAGTAAATGCACTTACTGCGATTCAGGCCGCTAACGACATCTCCCTGACGGCTCTTGGCCTGGATACAAAAGTTAAAAATGCAAGTTTCCAGTCGCTACCTGTTACCAGGGCAACAGGAGAGTATACGGACAGCCTGGGCTATGACTTCAATCTCCAGGGACAAATGATTGTCATCGGCACGGCTACAGGCGAAGATCCTTATATTGCATGTACCGAATTTACAGCTCCTGAAGGAGGATTTAACATGTCCAAAATCAAATTTATGGCTTCATTGGGAGAACAGGAAAATGCAGAATTTATCATCGAAGTCAGAACAGGTAGTTCTTTCAATAATAATACCGTTGCCGGACGCGCCAGCAAAGTGATCACAGGAGGACCTGAAGCAGAAGGCGACAGAATCAGTGTATCGGCCAAAGAGATCGAATTTGAAAATCCGGTATACATCTACCCGAATGAAAAATTCTGGGTTTACATCTATATACCCGAGAAAGCATTTATTGCTTTTGTTCCGACCAAAGATGTAGCTACTCCCCTGCGTTATATGCTAAAACTCAAAGGAGAATGGGCTGATGTAACCGAATTATCAGAGCAATACGGCTCTTTGGGATTCCTGACTTTATTGTATCAGCAAGAAGCCGGTTCCTCCTGGATAACACTGAATACGGAAACAGGAACAGTTGCCGCTCACGAAACCGAAGCTGTCAACTTCCACGTTGACGCCAGCAAAGCCAGAAATGAAAACAACAACAAAGCCATTATCAAAATTGCAAGCAACGACCCGGAAAATCCGGAAGTAAGTATTCCTGTAACTTTGAATAAAAACACTGCACCGGTAATCACCCGAATCGATAAACAGATCAGTGTTAAAGAAGAACAGGAAACCACCGCCAGATTTACTGTCGTAGATAATGAAAACGATAATTTCGAAGTTACCGTAGAAGACGAGTCCGGAATAGCAACTTTAAATGAAGACAATGGTAATGTTAGCGTGACCCTGGCTCCGAAATACGGGGACAACGGAAATCACACATTCACTCTAAAAGCAAAAGATGTATTCGACAATGCAAGTACATTAACCGTTGACTATTACGTTGAAAAAGTGAACCGTGCACCAATCGTTATTCTGCAACCGACAGACAAAACTCAAAAAGTAGGTGATATCATTGAGAGTCTGATACTATCATCGGTATTTTCTGATCCGGACGGTGACGAATTGAGTTACACGGCTCATTCTTCCAATCCTGACGCCGTAAAAGCTCTTGTTGCCGACGGAGATGCCATTGAATTCGTAATCAAAGCTGAAGGAGAAGCAATCATTACATTGACAGCACAAGATCCTGCTCTATTGCAGGCGACAACCACTTTTAAAGTGACTGTAGAAGGCGGAAGCAACGGAAGCGGAATCTTCGAAGCCCAGGTAAAAGCCTATCCGAACCCGACCAGCAACATCCTGAACGTACAATGTTCCGATGATGTGGAAGGAGAAGTAATCATACGGCTTTACGATATGGGCGGTAACATGGTATATACCGAAAAAACAGCGATGACTGCCGGTTCTATTAAAGCGATAGATATCAATGCGTTACCTGCTGGTATGTATGTTTTGGAAGTAGAACATAAAGGGGCTAAAATCACCTCAAAAGTAGTTAAACAATAAGTTTTATCCGGGGAGAGACGACCTCTCTCCCCTCTATTAAATTGGTAATATGATCAGAAAAATATCCATTATAGCTCTCACGGCTCTCTCAACACTCGGAGCCAGAGCCCAGGAATCCCAAATATCCTCTTTGTATAGCGGGGCCTATTTCCTATCCATCGCTCCTGACGCTCGTGCCGGAGCTTTGGGTTCAATCGGAGCTTCAACTTCAGCCGATCCCTATTCTATTTTCTGGAATGCTGCAAAATCAGCCTTTACAGAAACCAAAGCCGAGTTGTCATACACCTACAGCCCCTGGATGCGGGACCTGGTCAAAGACATCAACTTGTCAAGTATCGGTTTTTCTTATAAACTCGACGATATGCAAACCATTTCTGCCGGATTCAGATATTTCTCCTTCGGAGATGTCATGTTTATCGGCGAAGACGGTCTGAATATGGGGGAACAAAACCCTTACGAAATGAGTATCGATATTGCCTATGCCCGCAAATTGGGCCAATACCTGTCTGCCGGCGTTACTTTAAAATACATCCGTTCAGAACTCGGAATGGGGCAGATGGTCGGAAACGTCAAGGCAGATCCGGCGAATGCTGTAGCTGCAGACATCTCATTGTTTTTCAATAAAAATGTCAATTTCCTGACAGAAAATGCCGTATGGCGGGCCGGCCTGACACTGGCAAATATCGGCTCGAAACTGAAATACGGAGGAGACAACGAATCCTATCTGCCGGGAGATCTTCGGTTAGGTACATCTTACGAACTCAATTTCAACAACCAACATTCACTGATGGTTGCCCTCGAAGCCGATGCCCTGATGACACCCCGGTATAAGGACAATGAAAAACCGGATAAATCCGGAGTAGGGGGATATTTTTCCTCTTTCGGCGATATCCAGTCCGACAATATCATGTGGGCCCTGGCAGCCGAATATTGGTATGCCAAGACAGTAGCCCTCAGAGCCGGATACCACCACGGGAACAATAATAACGGCCACCCGACCTGGTTCAGCACCGGTGTCGGATTACGCTACTACAACCTGTTGGCCGACTTCTCCTATGTTGCCGGAATCTCTGACAACAATCCGATAAAAAACAGCCTGCAATTTTCCATAGGTGTCAACTTCGATATCTTTAAGAAAAAAGCACAATAAAAATGAAGACCCTAAAAAAGCTGCCGAAAACGGCAGCTTTTTTACCTTTAAGAAAAAAGAAACTCCTTATGAAAAACGAGAAATATTGTTCATATAATTGTAAATTTTAAATTGCCCGGAAACCGGATTCGGTATCAGATTTTTTAATCTAAAGTCGTAAAATTAGTTCTATTAACATTATCGTTTCAATACCGTCGATTATACCAAAGAAAAGACATTCCCCGGTACGATTATCCCCCATCCTTTTTGCCATTCCCTTTATCGACAGAAGATTTATCCTTCTTTTCCTTCCGTTTTTTTAAATAATAACCGAGACATTCTGCCGCGATCCCCCCCCTATAGAGCCGAGAATAAACGATATTACAATTGATTCAATTTCTTCACTCATATTAAAATAACAATATGTTGAAAAATCGGCATTTTTTTCTAAAATAAACGTTTTATATTATTCGCGCAAGGATTTACTTCCTATAATCCAAAATGAATCGACAAGCAATCCGATAATGACAAACTCTATCACTTCAATTTTACAGATCTGTTTTAGTCCATAAAAATAAATTGCAAGGTGGGAAACAACATTTTTAAAATACAAAAGGAGCACTTTTATTTCAATACCGGATAAAAGATACTCCTTTAAAGAATCAATTAAACTTAAATCCCAAAGAGACATACAATCTCAAATAATTATCCACATGATCATTACTCGAATCGTAATACCTGACTCCTATACCGAATGTCGGCTTTACCTTTTGTTTGCCCAAATTATAAAAAACACCGGCATCATAATACGTATATTTCCAGTCTTTATTTTCGAGAGTTGTCCCGAATTTCCCCCTAGCATCCAAGACACCGTTATCAAAAGATAAAACATTATATCCAAGACCGACTCCCAGCGTTTCGTTCATATAATAAGTTTTTAAACCATCGATCTTAAAAAGCCCGACAGAACTTTCAATATGTGTCGATACAAATAAATTATGAACGACATAATAACCCAAATCGATACCTACTTCAAAAGGTTTAAACCTTGAACTACTGAAAGACATATCGGTCCTCACTCCACCGGTAAAATTACACTCTTGTGCCTGAGTTACCAGACTGAAAGGCATTATAAAAAATAAAACAACAACAAACCTTTTCATAATATTCGTTTTTAAAGGGTTAAAACCGTCTGAAGATTTTATTCACGTTGAACACATTTCAAAATTATTTTTAATCTGTTTATTACAAATCTAACACACTTATCCCCTAAAAAACAAAAAAATACATCCCTTTCGATCTCATCAGAACAAACGTGAAATAACTGACAATGAAATCGTTACTAAAAAAAGTATATCATCCTGATCTCATCCATATAAAACACACCACACAAACATATGAAAATCAACATATTACACTTTGATCAAAAAGAAATATATTACTAACAGAATGACAATCAATATCATTACGATCTAAAAAAAGCTATTTTCAGAACGCATACCTTCAAAATATAAAATTGAAATTTAACGTCAGAAAATCAACGGGCCAGATTTACTAACAATCCATCCAGATATTGTTCCAGATTAATTTCTGGAGAAAGCCCCATCTTTCTTCTGAGATCCGAACGTTTATTGTAAAGGGAATTTTTATTGGTAAGATCATACATCTGCAACATAACGTCAACCGGCATTTTCAAATAAAGCAGACAGCAAAAATCCAAATCTTCATCGGTTAAATGGGGATACTCTCGCTTCAGGTAATCCACAATACCATTGTGCGACTGATTGACCCATGCATGCAGATTTGAGAAAAAACGTTCCTTACCGGTCTTAAGGTTGAGATTTTCTTTAAATGTTTCCAAAAATTGTTCTGGTTTTTTTTTCATCTTAATCGCCATATCGGCCAATGTTTTCAGAAAATTGATCCAGTCATCCAATACACACTTCAAAGAGTTGATTTTCTCCTCTTTTTCCCGTTCTTTCCGCTTGGCCCTATAAACAAACAGAGTCAATACACAAACAAAAAAGAAAAAGATCAAAAGAAAAATAATAAACAAATACACATTTATCGTATGCAACTCTTCATTTTCTGCCCGAAGCAATTCAGTCCGGTATTGCCGTTCCAGATTTTGTACCAACTTATCTTTTTCTACAACATAAATACTATCCCTCAACTCCCCTGCCCGCTTGACATAATCTAATGCTTTCTGATACTCTTTCTTTTGTTCATATAACATACTCCACATCTCATACGTGCCAATCGTTGCGTAAGGACTGGAATCCGGTCCTGTGTCATGCATAAGATAATATTCTGCTTTCTGCAAATCTTTTTCCTGTAAACAAATATACCCCCACAAAGCAAAATGACCTTCAGGAATCTCTCCGCCACAATATCTATTATATATATCACTCAACAAGTCCTTGGCTTTCTTTATATCTTTATAATAAAAAACGAAATTAGTACCTATTTGTTGAACAAGTGATAATACATTCAGCGTATCTTTCAACTGGCAGGCAATATCTAAAGCCTCATAAAACAGCCGGTTTGCTGCTTCTTTATTTTCCAGAAGAATAAGAGCACTACCTTCCTCTCTCAATGTATAACTCAAATTTCTTAACTTACCGCCTTTTCGAAAAGCATCACTGGCTTTAGCAAACATTCTTACAGTCGCTTCTGCATTTGCCTGAGTATCGTATAGATACCCCATACGGCTATATATCAACCCCTGCAAATTATACTGCTCTTTTCCGACATATTTTTCCGCTGACACAAAAGCAGCCACGGCTTCTTCTGTACGACCGGCATTTTCATGAATTCTTCCCAGATAATAATACATTTTTGCCCGATCTTCATACTTACCGTTTTGCGAAAAATATTCCACTGCCGGACGAATCACAGAATCGGTTTCCAAATCGATATAATTCTTATCCAACAATTCAGAAAATAATAAAGAATAACGTGCCCGTTCCTGCCGTTTCATCAGACTCGACTCGTCGACAGTATGCAACAACATCAAAGCACTGTCAGGATGTTCAGCAGCCATTCCCTCTACCCGGTTCAGCACACCTAAGTCTATCCGTCTCTTTTCCAGAGCCGAACGATCATTACCGCACCCCCATATTGTAACAATATACAACAGAAAAATAATCCGGAACATATTCGATTTTAAACAGTTTTGATAACAAATATAAACATTCATTTCATTTTTCAACTTCTTAAAACTTGAAAATGCCTTTTTAAGCCGTCATTTTTATTTATTATCACGTTAAAAAAACTGTTTAGAATAAAAGAATATCAAAATTCAATTTTTCATAAAACACAGATCAGAACTTATCTGTTTTCCCATAAAAGAATATTAAAACCGAATACAAGTCCCAAAAACTAATGTCTCCCGCTATCCATTCGTTCATATAATTGTAAATTTTAAATTGCCCGGAAACCGGATTCGGTATCAGACTTTTTAATCTAAAATTCACAAAAACGCTTTTAGTATAGACCCGATATATCGCTAAAACTTCAAAGTTCCCAGTTTTCTTACAGGGAAGAAATGGGGGCACAATCTAAAATCGTAAATCTAAAATCTACAATTTATACACATTTTTCAGGTAAGTATCCAATTCAGCAAAAGAAGTGAACTTATCTATTCTTCCATCCGGGAAACGGAGGATAAAATCATCCGGAGCAGCAGCTTGTAGCAGAAAGGCTACATCTTTCCCTTCCGTTGCACAACAAAATCCGTTACGCATCAAAATATTATTCACCCAGAACAACAATTCGCCGGATGCCTCCACCTGCACTTGTATTCCTTGCGATGGCAAAGGCCGGAAGCTACCGCTCGTTTTGTCAAAGACAATCTCATTGCGGGCAAAAAAATGATCCATCGTTCCCCGAAATACCAACTCTTCCGTAATGCCGCATTGGAGTCCTTCTGTCCGGGAAAGCAGCCACAGGCGGTCACTCAGTAACAGCGCCTGCTCCAGATCATGCGTCGAAAGCAGAATCGTCTTCCCCTGCTCTGCCGCCAATTTATGTAACAAACTCATAATTTCGATCCGGCTGACAACATCCAGAAAAGCCGTCGGTTCATCCAACAAAAGTACGGGACATTCTTGTGCCAATGCTCTTGCAATCATAACCTTTTGACGTTCCCCATCAGACAGTTCCGCCACATAATGATCCGCTTTCGCACCGATTCCCACTGCATCTAAAGAATCCCGGATAATTGTGTAATCTTTTTCTTTCAAACGTCCGAAAAAACCGGTATGCGGATGACGTCCCAAAGACACCAGATCGAATACCGTCAAGCCGCCGGTCATCGTCTTATCTGTCAATACAAGGCCTATTTTCCGGGAAATTTCCTGTTCGGTACAGACAGACAATTCCCTTCCTTCCAACAGTATACTTCCCCCCAACGGACGCTGCGATCCACTGATAGTCCGCAGCAATGTAGATTTCCCGGCTCCGTTAGGCCCCAATAAACAGGTCAATTCTCCACGACGAAGTCCGAAAGAAAGCTCCGTATATAATACTTTTCTCCCTCGTCTTCCCAAGCGGTAACCGATGGATAAATTCCTGGCTTCTATCATTGAATCTCGCTGCATATATTTAACCGAAGGCTTACAAGCCTCTAACCGTTGATTTAACTCAATTGAAATATTGTATCTTTTTCTGATTGACAATCACATAAATAATAACCGGAGCTCCTAATACCGGTGTAATGGCATTCAAAGGAATCACTCCGGCACTTCCCGGCAACACACTCAATAAGTTACACAACAAAGCTATGAAAGAACCGCATAACAAGGTCACCGGCATCAATAATTTGTGATTTGAGGTACCCAGCATCAACCGGGCAATATGGGGCACAGCCAAACCGATAAAAGCAACCGGACCGCAGAATGCCGTCGTGACAGCCGTCAATATTCCCGTACTGATCAATAACAATATACGTACCCGCTTTACGTTAACCCCCAGATTCTCCGCATACCGCTCTCCCAGCAACAAAGCGTTCAAAGGCTTGATCAACACCAAAGCCAATAGCAATCCCAAGGCCAGTATACCGCAAAAATAAGGCAATTGTTCGGCCGATACACCCGAAAAATCGCCCATACCCCACATGGTATACGAAAATACCCCTTCGGCCGTAGAAAAAAAGTTCAGTAAAGAGATTGCCGAAGAAGTGATATAGCCGATCATGATTCCGATGATCAGAAGCATCACATTACTCCGAATCAAAGTCGAAAAAAAGATAATGATACCCAATATCGTAATGGCTCCGGTAAATGCACCGAATATAACCGCCATATAACCTGAAAAAGAAAGCCCGACAACCACACCTCCGACTGTACCTCCATACAGCAGCATCACCAAAGCCACTCCCAGACTCGCCCCCGAATCAATACCCAGGATAGAAGGCCCGGCCAACGGATTGGCAAAAACCGTCTGTAACATCAAACCGGCTACAGCCAAGGCAGCTCCGGCAAACATGGCCGTTACAGCCTGCGGCAAACGGGTTTGCAAAATAATATACATCCAGGTATCCTTTTCCGTCCCTTCACCCATCAATATGGACAAGACCGAACGAAAAGGAATCTTCGCCGATCCCAGGAACAGATTGGCAGCGAATAAAATACCCAAAAGTAATAATATACACCAGACGATACGATACTTCATTTATCCAGTTTTTAATTTCAGATTAACGAAACTACAGTTCCGATTCGTATCTCAATCAAAACCGTAAATCGTAAACCCAAAACTCTTTTCAACCTTATATCCCGATCTACAATCTAAAATCTAAAATTTAAAATTTAAAATTTAAAATCC
>ERZ1027061.726-NODE-726-length-14301-cov-4.945458_pt1 | contig 14301 bp, 10 predicted proteins | sample MGYA00519283_ERZ1027061 | MGnify/ENA primary metagenome ERZ1027061 (study PRJEB26926, sample SAMN06164849) | human gut metagenome | biome: ENVO:00009003; feature: ENVO:2100002; material: ENVO:00002003 | host: Homo sapiens | place: USA | collected 2012 ... | reverse complement strand
CCTTTTGGCCGTGCGGGCGCGGGGCCGGGGAGCAGCGTTCCGGCCAAAAGGCCGCACCCTGAATCCGGCGTCTTACGCCGGTTAGCGGGCGATGCGGCCCGAGACGGAGCCGCGGGCCAGCTGTTCGACCTCTGCGGCCGTGAATTGGTTGTAGTCGCCCGGCACGGTGTTTTTCAACGCGCAGGCCGCGGTTCCGAAGTCCAGCGCAAACTGGGCGTCGTGGGGATGCGCGGCCATTCCGTAGAGCAATCCGCCCACGAAGGCGTCGCCCACGCCGACGCAGTCGACCACGGGGTCGATGTCGTAAACCCGCGTGGAGTGCAGACGTCCGCCCGTGTAGAGCGTTCCCGAGATCAGGTGGTGGTTGGCGCTCAATACGCTGCGCAGTCCGAAGACGATGCTCCGGCAGCGGGGGAAGCGCGCCGCAACCTCCGCCGAGGCCCGTTCGTAACCCGCCGTATCGGGACGATAGGCGGCGTCGCGGGCCGCAAACTGCGGCAGCTGCATGCCGAGCACCTTTTCGTATTCGTCGTCCGTGCCGAAGAAGGCGTCGCACTGCTCCATCAGCGGCGGGAGCACCTCCTGCGGCTCCTTGCCGTATTTCCAGAGGTTCTTGCGGTAGTTGATGTCGCACGAGACGGTCAGTCCCGCCGCGTGCGCCGCCGCAATCGCCTCGGCGCACACGGCCGCCGTGCCGGCGCTCACCGCGGCCGAAATCCCCGACCAGTGGAACCACGAGGCGCCGCGGAAGATTCCGTCCCAGTCGATCATCCCCGGTTGCAGGGTGTCGAAGGCCGAGTCGGCGCGGTCGTATACGACGTGCGACGAGCGCATCGCGGCGGCCTCCTCCATGTAGTAAATCCCGAGCCGCTTGCCGCCGCGCAGGATGGCGTCCGTCCGTACGCCGTAGCGGCGCAGGTCGTCGATGCAGGCGTCGGCTACCCGGTTGTCCGGCAGGCGGGTGACGAATTCGCTTTGCAGGCCGTAGTTGGCCAGCGATACGGCGACGTTGGCCTCGCTTCCGCCGTAGCTGGCGCGGAAGAGGTTCGTCTGGTTGAAACGCAGGTAGTCGGGCGGCGTGAGACGCAGCATGATCTCCCCGAAGGTAACGATCTTTTGTCTGTCCATGATTTTTGTGAAATAGGAGTTACAAATATACGTAAAAAGCCGGACAATCGCAAGCCGGATTGCGCCCGCTTCGGGAAAGGGTTCCGATAGAGAAAGGCCCGGTCGTCGGACCGGGCCTTTCGGAAAAAGCAGGATGATATGCCTGCCCTTTTTGGGATGGATTTTTAGTTGAGGACCGTCACTTTGAGCGGCGTCACGGCGGCAGCCTGCGCCTGCCCGATCTCTTCGATCCACTCCTTCATGTCCTCCACGCCGCCCTGGCTCCAGCCCGAACCGGCGTAGTAGGTCAGCGTCCGGCCGGGTTTCACGGCCTTGACGGCTACGGCGTGGCCCAGCGTGTCCGTAAGCATCTCGGCTCCCGGCAGGATCACGCCCAGGTAGATGTCGCCGTCGCGTGCGGGGTTCTTCGAGTCCGAAACGGCCTCGCATAGGGCCATCCAGCCTTCGCCGCGCTGCATCTGTTTCACGTCGTGGCGCACGAAGCCCGCGGCGATCGGCATCTCGGCGAATGCTCCTTCGTAGATGTTGTCCATGCGGTTGAAGCGCTGGTTGGCGTCGAGCGAGATGATCTTGGTGAGCGTCACGGGCGTGCCGTCGACATCGAACGGGGCGTAGGTCAATTCGACCGAAGTGCGGATCGGGCCGTTGTCGAGCGTCCGGGCCGTGGCGTAGTTGTGTCCCATCATCCAGAATTTACCGCCGGCGAAGGGCAGCGATGCGCCCGAACCGAGCGTCACGCCCACCTTGTAGCAGTCCATGCCGTCGCCGTAGTTGTGGTGGTAGTTGCCCCGGGCGTACCACTCGTCGATCACCAGTTTGTCGGTGCACTTCACCCATACGTCGATGCCCGGAGTGACGAGCTTCTCGGGAGAGGTTTCGAGCGCCGGGCCGTAGAGGCGGTAGGCTACCTTGTTGTTCTCCCAGGCGTAGTCGTCGTAACGTTCGGGAACCGTGCGGCCGAACGCCTCGGCGGGGTAGTTCTCGCGCTGGCCTGTGACCAGTTTGAACCGCTTGCTTTCCATCGGGTCGGCGTCGGTCTGGAAGATCAGCGCCTGCGGCTCCGTTCCGCCGCGGAAGAGGACCTGCGAGGGGATCTGCTCGTTGTCGTCGTTCAGGACGACGATGTTGTCCGGCGTCACACCTTTGAGCGCGGCGACTTCGGACCAGGCGATTTCGACGGTTTCGTCATCGCGTTCGGTCGGGGTCGTGTTGGCGACTTCGACCTTCAAAGCGGGTGTGCAGGAGGCCATCAGAAGGGCTGCAACCCACATAATCGGGTTTTTCATAAAATTAGAATTGAAGTTTTTCCGTTGTTTGTAGGCAAATTTACAATTTTTCCGTATATTGGTCAACCAAAACGGCAAATATTCTATTTAATTCGGTAATTTTTCATATTCCGAGTGGCGGAAAGTTACTAATTTTACGTTATGAAAAAGAGCCTGATACGTATAGAAATTTAACCGCGATAGCTTTTATTTTTTATGAAACAGTTCAACGACGACAACTTCCTGTTGCAGACCGAGACTGCGCAGCGTCTTTACCACGACCATGCGGCCAAGATGCCGATCATCGACTACCATTGCCACCTGATTCCCGAGTACGTGGCTTCGGACCACCGTTTCGACAACCTGTCGAAGATCTGGCTCGAAGGCGACCACTACAAATGGCGCGCCATGCGCACCAACGGGGTCGATGAGAAGTATTGCACGGGCAAGGATACGACCGATTGGGAGAAGTTCGAGAAGTGGGCCGAGACGGTTCCCTATACGATGCGCAACCCGCTCTACCACTGGACCCACCTCGAATTGAAGACCGCCTTCGGGGTGACGAAACTGCTCAACCCCGCTTCGGCCCGCGAAATCTACGACCATTGCACGGCGCTGTTGCAGCGTCCCGAATACCACGCCCGCGGCCTGATGCGCCGCTACAACGTCGGGGCGGTCTGCACGACGGACGATCCCGTGGATTCGCTCGAACACCACATCAAGGTCCGCGAGGACGGTTTTGCGACCAGGATGCTCCCCACGTGGCGTCCCGACAAGGCGATGGCCGTGGAGGTTCCGGCCGATTTCCGCGCTTATATGGAGAAGCTTTCGGAGGTTTCGGGCGTCGCGATCACGAAGTTCGCCGATGTGATCGACGCGCTGCGCGTGCGTCACGAGTTCTTCGGGTCGGTCGGCTGCCGCCTTTCGGACCACGGCATCGAGGAGTTCTATGCCGAGGATTATACGCAGGCCGAGATCGACGCTATTTTTAATAAGGTATACGGCGGGCAGACGCTGACGCCCGAGGAGATCCGCAAGTTCAAGACCGCCATGCTGGTCGAGTTCGCCACGATGGACCATGAGGCCGGCTGGACCCAGCAGTTCCACTACGGCGCCATCCGCAACAACAACAGCCGCATGTTCGGCCGGCTGGGTCCCGATACGGGCTTCGACTCGATCGGCGACTTCGCGGTCGGCAGGCAGATGTCGAAATTCTTCGACATGCTCGACCGCAACGACCGCCTTGCGAAGACCATTGTCTACAACCTCAATCCCCGCGACAACGAGCTGGTGGCCACGATGATCGGCAATTTCCAGGACGGCCGCTACGGCGCCGGGAAGATCCAGTTCGGATCGGGGTGGTGGTTCCTCGATCAGAAGGACGGCATGGAGAAACAGATGAACGCCCTCTCGACGCTGGGTCTGTTGAGCCGCTTCGTGGGCATGCTGACCGACTCGCGGTCGTTCCTTTCGTACCCGCGCCACGAGTATTTCCGCCGCACGCTGTGCAACCTCGTCGGCAACGACATCGAGCAGGGCCTGCTGCCCGCCTCGGAGATCGACTTCATCGGCCGGGAGATCATCGAGGGCATCTGCTACCGCAACGCCAAGGACTATTTTAAATTTTAAGCTGTCATAATACCATGAAAATCGTAACATTAGGTGAAATCATGCTGCGTCTTTCGACGCCCGGAAACACGCGCTTCGTTCAGTCCGATTCGTTCGACGTCGTCTATGGCGGCGGCGAGGCCAACGTGGCCGTTTCGTGCGCCAACTACGGCCACGAGGCTTACTTCGTCTCGAAACTCCCGAAGCACGAGATCGGCCAGTCGGCGGTCAATGCGCTGCGCAAATACGGCGTGAGGACCGATTTCATCGCCCGCGGCGGCGACCGCGTGGGTATCTACTACCTCGAAACCGGGGCCTCGATGCGTCCCTCGAAGGTGATCTACGACCGTGCGCATTCGTCGATCGCCGAGGCCGATCCGCAGGATTTCGACTTCGATGCCATCATGGAGGGCGCCGACTGGTTCCACTGGTCGGGCATCACGCCCGCGATTTCGGACAAGGCCGCCGAACTGACCCGTCTGGCCTGCGAGGCCGCCAGGCGTCACGGCGTGACGGTGTCGGTGGACCTGAACTTCCGCAAGAAGCTCTGGACCAAGGAGAAGGCGCAGTCGATTATGAAGCCCCTGATGCAGTATGTCGATGTCTGCATCGGCAACGAGGAGGACGCCGAGCTGTGCCTCGGGTTCAAGCCCGACGCCGACGTCGAGGGCGGCGAGACCAACGCCGAGGGCTACAAGGGCATCTTCCGCCAGATGGCCGCGACGTTCGGGTTCAAGTATGTGATCTCGACCCTGCGCGAGTCGTTCTCGGCGACGCACAACGGCTGGAAAGCCATGATCTACAACGGAGAGGAGTTCTACGAGTCGAAGCGTTACGACATCGACCCGATCATCGACCGCGTGGGCGGCGGCGACTCGTTCTCGGGCGGCGTGATCCACGGCCTGCTGACCAAGCCGACGCAGGGCGAGGCCCTGGAGTTCGCCGTGGCGGCATCGGCCCTGAAGCACACGATCAACGGCGACTTCAACCTCGTATCGGCCGAGGAGGTCGAGTCGTTGGCCGGAGGCAATGCCAGCGGACGGGTGCAGAGATAATTAAAAATGAAAAATTAAGAATTAAAAATTATGGCTCGCTTCAATAAAATGCAAGTTCTGGAGGCCATCGGTAAGACCGGCATGGTTCCCGTATTCTATCATGTCGACGCCGACGTGGCCGAGCAGGTCGTGAAAGCCTGCTACGAAGGCGGCGTGCGCGCTTTCGAGTTCACCAACCGCGGCGATTTCGCTTCGGAGGTGTTCATCCGTCTGGTGAAATTCGCCGCCGCGGAGTGCCCGGAGATGATCCTGGGCATCGGTTCGGTGGTCGACGCCCCGACGGCCGCGATGTACATGCAGTACGGCGCCAACTTCGTCGTGGGTCCCTACCTGAACGCCGAGGTGGCCAGGGTCTGCAACCGCCATCTGGTTCCCTACACCCCTGGCTGCGGTTCGGTGACGGAGATCGGCACGGCGCAGGAACTGGGCTGCGACCTGACGAAGGTTTTCCCCGCGGGCAACGTGGGCGGTCCGTCGTTCGTCAAGAACGTCAAGGCCCCGCTGCCGTGGTCGAACATCATGGCCACCGGAGCGGTGGAACCCACCGAGGAGAACCTCACGGCGTGGTTCAAGGCCGGCGTTTATTGCGTGGGCATGGGCTCGCAGCTCTTCCCGAAAGAGGTCGTCGCCGCGAAGGACTGGGCGGCGATCACCGAAAAATGCCGTTTCGCTCTGGACGTGATCGCCCGGGTGCGTTAAACCCGATTCCGTAAGTTCGGTAGTCCGGCGGCGGCCCCGCTCCGCCGCCGGACGCCGTTCCTGCGGCTCACCAATTCCTGAACACTACTTAATTAAACCCCATAATGACAAACAACAAATCGACTCTCGCTGGGAAGATGACGCAGTATCGCTGGGTCATCTGTGCGATGCTCTTCTTCGCAACGACTGTTAACTACCTCGACCGTCAGGTGCTCTCGCTGACGTGGGACGAGTTCATCAAGCCCGAATTCCACTGGAACGAGTACCACTACGGGCTGATCACTTCGATCTTCTCGATCGTCTATGCCGTCTGCATGCTCTTCGCGGGCCGTTTCATCGACTGGATGGGCACCAAGAAAGGTTATCTGTGGGCCATCGGCGTCTGGTCGATGGGAGCCTGCATGCACGCCCTCTGCGGCATCGCCACCGAGGCATGGGTGGGGCTTCCCGACGCCGCCGCGTTGCGCGCCGTCGAGGCCGGGTCGGCCCTGGCCGCGACCATCGCCATGGTCAGCATGTATTTCTTCATCGCCGCGCGCTGCATCCTCGCCCTGGGCGAGGCGGGCAACTTCCCGGCAGCCATCAAGGTGACCGCCGAGTACTTCCCCAAGAAGGACCGCGCCTACGCCACCTCGATCTTCAATGCCGGCGCTTCGATCGGCGCGCTGTTCGCCCCGCTGACCATTCCGCTGCTGGCGAAGGCCTGGGGCTGGGAGATGGCCTTCATCGTGATCGGCGCCCTGGGCTTCGTCTGGATGGGCTTCTGGGTCTTCATGTACAAGAAACCCTCGGACCATCCGAAGGTGAATGCCGCCGAGCTGGAGTATATCGAGCAGGATCAGCACGAAGTGGTCGACGGCGAGACGGTCGGCAAGGAGCAGGAGGGCGAGAAGATCTCGTTCTGGAGAACGCTCTCGTTCAAACAGACGTGGGCCTTCGCCTTCGGCAAGTTTATGACCGACGGCGTGTGGTGGTTCTTCCTCTTCTGGACCCCCTCGTACCTCAATTCGCAGTTCGGGATCAAGATGTCCGAAGGGCTGGGCGTGGCGCTGATCTTCACGCTTTATGCCATCACGATGCTGTCGATCTACGGCGGCAAGCTTCCGACGATCATCATCAACAAGACGGGGCTGAACCCCTATGCGGCACGCATGCGCGCCATGCTGATCTTCGCGTTCATTCCGCTGCTGGTGCTGCTGGCGCAGCCCATGGGCACGATCTCGCCGTGGTTCCCGATCATCCTGATCGGTCTGGGCGGCGCGGCGCACCAGTCGTGGTCGGCCAATATCTTCTCGACCATCGGCGACATGTTCCCCAAGTCGGCGATCGCCACCGTGACGGGCATCGGCGGCATGGCCGGCGGCGTAGGCTCGATGATCCTGCAATGGTTCGCCGGCTGGCTGTTCGTATATGCCGACGAAACGGCGATGCAGTTCATGGGTTTCGAGGGTAAGCCCGCCGGATATTTCGTCGTCTTCTGCATCTGCGCCGTGGCTTACCTCATCGGCTGGATCGTGATGAAGACGCTGGTTCCGAAATACAAACCGATTGTATTGGATTAACTTAAAAACCGGACATACAATGATCAAGCAACTGAACAAGTCGACCGTCGAAACGGTCGGCCGCCCCGTTCGCATCCTGCAATTCGGCGAAGGCAACTTCTTGAGAGCCTTCGTGGACTGGCAGATCGACATCGCCAACGAGAAGGGCGTCATGGATGCAGGCGTGGCCGTTTGCCAGCCGATCATCGACCCCGAGCGCAAGGTGCTGGGGATGATCGACCTGATGCACCGGCAGGACAACATGTACCACGTCTATCTGGAGGGCATCGAGAACAAACGGCCCAAGAAGGACGTGCGGCTGGTGAAGAGCATCATGGATTCGTTCAATCCCTATGTGGACTATGCGAAATACGAGGCGTATTTCCTCTCGCCGGAGCTGAAGATCACCATTTCGAACACCACCGAGGCGGGCATCCGCTACGAGGAGGGCGACGATCTGACGGCCTGTCCGCCGAAGTCGTACCCCGCCAAGATGACGGCGCTGCTGTACAAGCGGTTCAAACATTTCAACGGCGACCCGACCAAGGGCCTTTGCATCATCTGCTGCGAGCTGATCGAGAACAACGGCTCGACGCTCCACGAATACGTCATCAGACACGCCGAATACCACAAGCTCGGGCAGGATTTCATCGACTGGGTCGAAAACAGCTGCCACTTCTGCGACACGCTCGTGGACCGCATCGTCCCGGGTTTCCCGCGCGAGCAGATCGGCGAGATCAGGGAGGAGATCGGCTATGACGACAACCTTGTGGTGAAGGCCGAGCTGTACCACCTGTGGGCCATCGGCGGCCCGGGCTACAAGGAGGTGATGAAGGAGCTGCCGCTGGACAAGGCGGGGCTGCACGTCGTTTTCATGCCCTCGATCAAGCAGTTCCGCGACAAGAAGGTCCGCATCCTGAACGGGTCGCATACGGGCATGGTGCCCATCGCCCTGCAAATGGGCTGCGAGACGGTGATGGACGCTTTCAATACGCCCGACATCGAGCGGTTCGTCAACGACATGGTTGCCGAGGAGGTGATCCCGATGATCGACGAGGACCGGGACGAGCTGAAGAAGTTCGCCGCCGGGATTCTGGAGCGTTTCTACAACCCCTTCATCAAGCACATGCTCCGGTCCATTTCGCTCAACTCGCTTTCGAAATGGGAGGCGCGCAACTATCCGACCGTGCGCGACAACTGGTTCAAGGCGCAGCGGCTGGCCGAACGCGAAGCATTCACGTTCGCCGCGCTGATGACCCTCTACGGGCCGAACAGCGGTTTCGAACCCGACGACACGAGGGAGTTCGTGGACTACATCCGCGCCAACTGGGATTCGGCCGACATGGAGGCTACGATCGCGAAGATCGTGAAGGAGAGCGGCATCTTCACCGTCGATTTCTCGGAGGTTCCGGGCTTCATCGGGACCGTTGCGGGCTATGTCCGCGACATCGAGACGCTGGGCATGAAAGATGCCTTGAAGAAGTTTTTAGGAGCGTAACCAGTCAGCTGTTTCGGTGCGGCGTTTCGGACGGTTCGTGGCACGGCCTCCGGTCGTGTTCACAAGTCCGACCCACCCCGAACCCCCGCCTCGGCGGGGGCTTTGCGGGACCCGGACATGCGGCTTATTTTATTGATATGAAACGGTTTCTGAAAATCAACGCTGCGGACAATGTCGCCGTCGCACTGGCCGACGACCTGCACGAGGGCGAGACGCTCGATGTCGAGGGCGTCGCCGTGACGCTCCGCGAGGACGTTGCGCGCGGCCATAAGTTCGCCCTGCGCGACATCGCCGCGGGCGAGAACGTCGTGAAGTACGGCTATCCCATCGGTCACGCCACGCAGGACGTGCCGCAGGGCGGGTGGATTCACACGCACAACCTGAAAACCAACCTCCGCGACGACCTCGAATACACCTATGCCCCCAAGGTTTACGATGTCGGGTGCCCGAAGCGCGACGTGCGGGTGATGGGTTACCTGCGCGGGAACGATACGATGGGCATTCGCAACGAGTTGTGGATCGTGCCCTCGGTGGGGTGCGTCAACGGGCAGGCGCAGGCCATCGCGGAGCGCGTGAAGCGCGAGTGCGACTGCTCGCACCTCGACGACGTGCGGGTCTACACCCACAATTACGGTTGTTCGCAGCTGGGCGACGACCACGCCAATACGCAGCGGGCGCTGGCCGCGCTGGTGCGTCACCCCAATGCGGGCGCCGTGCTGGTGCTGGGCCTCGGGTGCGAAAACAACCAGGTGTCGGCCCTGAAAGAGGTGATCGGCCAATGGGACGACGAGCGGGTGAAGTTCCTCGTCGCCCAGGAGGTCGAGGACGAGATCGAGGCGGGATTCGAAATCTGCCGCGGGTTGGTCGAAAAGACCAAAGCCGATAAGCGTCAGCCGCTTCCGCTCGCTTACCTCAAGGTGGGCTTGAAGTGCGGCGGCTCGGACGGTTTCTCGGGCATCACGGCCAATCCGCTGGTGGGGCTGTTTTCCGACTGGCTGATCGCGCAGGGCGGCACGACGGTGCTGACGGAGGTTCCCGAGATGTTCGGCGCCGAGACGATCCTGATGGACCGCGCCGCGGACCGCCGGGTTTTCGACGGAACGGTCTCGCTGATCAACGATTTCAAACGCTATTTCCGCCGGTTCGACCAGCCGATTTATGAAAATCCCTCGCCGGGCAACAAGAAGGGCGGCATCACGACCCTTGAGGAGAAATCGCTCGGCTGCGTGCAGAAGGGCGGGGCGCAGCCCGTCGTCGACGTGCTGACCTACGCACAGCCCGTCACGAAGCCGGGATTGAACCTCTTGCAGGCTCCGGGCAACGACCTGGTGGCCGCTTCGGCGCTGGCTCTCTCGGGCTGCCAGCTGGTGCTCTTCACCACGGGACGCGGCACGCCTTTCGGGTCGTTCGTGCCCACGATGAAGATTTCGACCAACACGCAGCTCGCGGAGTTCAAGGCCAACTGGATCGACTTCAATGCCGGCACGCTGGTCGAGGACGAGGAGCCGCAGGCCGTGCTGGAGCGTTTCATCGGCAAGGTGCTGGCCACGGCCGGCGGCGAGCGTCTCAAGCACGAGGAGACGGGTTTCAAGGAGATCGCCATCTTCAAGACGGGGGTGACGTTGTAGCGTGTAATTGCGTTCACCGAACCTATGATGAAATCCGCTGTAATCATAACGATCCTTCTCCTTTCCTCGTTCGTCGCCTCGGCAGAGACGGTCTATACCGTCGACTGCAACGGCGGCGGGGATTTCCGGACCATTCAGGCGTGTTTCGACGCCCTGCCGTCGAAGCCTGCGGAGTGGCGCACGGTGCGGATTATGCCCGGCGTCTATCGCGAGAAGGTGACGCTCGACGTCTATAAGGACAAGGTCCGGATTCTGGGCGATGAAATGGCTGAAACCCGCATCGTCTGGGGCGACTATGCCGGCAAAGTCGTCGACGGCCGCGAGCTGACCACCTACGACAGCTATACGATGTCCGTTCAGGCCGACGATGTCTATCTGGATTGCCTGACCGTCGAGAACGATGCCGGAAGGGTAGGGCAGGCTGTGGCGCTCGAAACCCGCGGCGACCGCATCCATCTGTATCATTGTGCGCTCATCGGCGATCAGGACACCTTCTTTGCTCGCAGCTACGTTTCGCGCGTACATGTCGAGAATTGTTATATCGAGGGAACCACCGACTTCATTTTCGGCCCTTCGATCGTGCTGTTCGAGTGTTCGACGATCCATTGCAAGGCCGACAGTTTCATCACGGCCGCTTCGACCACCGAGCGCAACGAATACGGATTCGTCTTCTCCTGCTGCCGTGTGACGGCGGTCGAAGGGGTGACGCGGGTTTACCTCGGGCGTCCGTGGAAATCGACGGCCCGCACCGTGTGGCTGGAGTGCGAATTTCCCGCGGCGATCCGTCCCGAGGGGTGGCGCGACTGGCACGACGCGGCCCGTAAAGGCGATGTGTACTATGCCGAATGGCGTTGCGAAGGACCCGGCGCCGACCGTTCGGGCCGCGTGGCGTGGTCGCGGGAGCTGACCGATGCCGAGGCCGACGTTTACGACAACCGGTGCATTTTTGCCAAAAAGACCGGCTCCGAGCAGTTCCGCGACGACTGGGATGGCTTCGCGGAATAGACGGTCCGGAAGGTCTCGTTTTTACGGTTTCGCCCCCGCCGGAAGCATCTCCGGCGGGGGCGGTTTCCTTTTCGGAGGCTTGTCCGGCGCTCGTTCCGTGCCGGCGGGCGGTTGTCCGGGTCCTATGCGATCTTGTCGTAGATGGTTTTCAGCCTGCGGGTCATAAAGAACTGGATCACTCCGCGCAGGAACATGTAGAGCGTGAAGGCCAGCCACAGGGCATTGTTGCCGATCAGCGGGTAGCAGGCGTAGTAAATGGCGAAATAGGCCGCCGTGGCCCAGAACATCGAGTCGCGCATGACGCGCGTTTCGGTGGCTCCGACCATGATGCCGTCCATGATGAAGGGCATGGCCGAGGCGATCGGGATGAGGATGATCCAGACGATGTAGCGTCCCGCCAGCTCCTCGATCACCCCGGCGTTGGGCGCCGAGTGGTCTACGAACACGCCCACCAGGTCGCGCCACCAGACGAGATAAATCCCCACGAAGACCACCGATACGAGCGTTCCCCAGGCGATGCACCTCCGCAGGCAGTCGCGCAGCGACACGCTGTCGCGCGCGCCGATGAAGCGTCCCGTGAGCGCCTCGGCGGCGTAGGCGAAGCCGTCGTTCATGTAGGAAAAGAGCGTGAAGAGTTGCAGCAGCAGGGTGTTCACGGCCAGCAGCGCGGGGTCGTCCATGCGTGCCGACGCCCCGGTGAAGAAGGTGTAGACCGCGACGATGCAGAACGTGCGCAGGATGATGTCGCGGTTGATGATGAAGAACGTCTTCAGCGGTTTGAGGTCCAGCACCTCCGACCAGTCGATCCCGGTGAGGATCGGACGGTATTTGGCGGCGAGCAGCAGCGCCGAGAGCGCCACGCCGGTCCATTGGGCGATCACCGAGGCGTAGGCGATGCCCACGATGCCCATATCCATCCCGAAGGCGAACCAGAGGCTGCAAAGGATGTGCACGATGTTGACCGTGACGGCCGTCAGCATGGGGAATATGGCGTTCTGCATCCCCGTGAACCAGCCGTTGAACCCGAAGAGCACGATGCCCGCCGGCACGGCCCAGATGCGGGCGTAAAAGTAGTCGCGGGTCATTTCGCTGCCGTTCATGGCCCAGAGGGCCAGTTCTCCCACGGGGTATTGGAGCAGGATCATCAGCACACCCATCACCGCCGACACCGACAGCGCGCGGGCCAGCATGTTGGTGCACTCGCGGAAGTCGCCCGCGCCGAACGCCTGGGCCGTCAGCCCGCTGGTTCCCATGCGCACGAACGAGCAGTTCCAGTAAATGAAGTTGAAGATCGAGACGCCGATGGCCAGCGCGCCGATCGTGGCGGCGGAGTCGGCTCCCCAGTGTCCGGCGATGGCGGTCGATACGATGCCCATGAGCGGCACGGTGATGTTCGAGACGATATTGGGGAGCGCGATGCGCAGTATTTCGCGGTTCATGTTCATAACGCAGGATCGGGTGTCGCAGCCGATGCCGGGCGGCGCGGGGCTTCTGCCGGAATGCCGCCGGTCGTCGGGGAGTTATTTTTCGGCAAAGATACGGCAAAAGCAGGCGTTTTGTCGCCTTCCGGCGCAATTATTCCCAAAACGGTTGAAATCGGGCACGTTATGTGTTATAATCCGGAAAAATGGATTACCTTTGCCGGGTGGAAACCGGCTCGGACGGGCTGCGTCCGGTATCACGCGCGTGAACCCGGTCGGCACGTTCCGGTCCCTGCCCCCGATAATTTATTAGACGAATAGAAAATGAAAGATCCTAAAAACGACTCGACCCCGGTGCTCGAACGCTTCGGACGCGACAAACGCAAGCGCACCGTAGTGGCTACGGCGGAGCGTGTCGAGCGTCGCCCGCGTTTGCAGCGTGATGCCGCCGATTCGGAGCAACCCTCCTTTGAAAACAGGCCCGAACGCCGGGCTTCGTATAACCCCCATTTCACGGCCGACAACCGTCCGGTCTTCGAGAAGCCGCACTACGGCGACAAATCCCGCGGGGAGGGCGACCGCCCGCGCCGTTCGTATGACGACCGCCCGCGTCCCTATGGCGACCGTCAGCGTCAGTACGACGATAAGCCGCGTTCGTATGGCGACCGTCAGCGTCAGGACGACGACCGTCCGCGGCGTTCCTTCGGCGACAAACCCCGCTACGACGGTGACCGTCACCGCAGCGACGAGGAGCGTCCGCGCCGCAGTTACGGCGATAAGCCGGCCTACGGCGAGAAGAAATTCGGACCCAAGAAGTTCGGCGACAAGCCCTACGGCGAGAAGAAGTTCGGCGAGAAAAAATTCGGGGATAAGAAATTCGGCGACCGGAAGTTCGTCGACAAACCGTTCAAACCTGCCTATAAGAGACACGACGACAAACCGGCGTCGTATCCGAAATTCAATCCCGAGAAGCAGACGGGCGAGATGCGCCTGAACCGCTTCATCGCCCAGTCGGGCATCTGCTCGCGCCGCGAGGCCGACGATTTCATCACGGCGGGCGTCGTTTCGGTCAACGGCAAGATCGTCACCGAACTGGGGACCAAGGTGCTGCCGACCGACGAAGTGCGGTTCAACGACGAGCCGGTGCAGGGCGAGAAGAAGGTCTACCTGGTGCTGAACAAGCCCAAGGGCTACGTCACTTCGCTCGACGATCCCCATGCCGGAAAGACGGTCATGGAGCTGGTCTCGGGCGCCTGCACGGAGCGCATCTACCCGGTGGGACGCCTCGACAAGAACAGTCTCGGGCTGCTGTTGTTCACCAACGACGGCGACCTTACGAAGCAGTTGACGCACCCTTCCTACAAGAAGAAGAAAATCTACCAGGTGACGCTCGACAAACCTCTGACGCGCGCCGATATCTGTCTCTTATACACATCTCCGAGCCCACGAGACG
>ERZ1027061.716-NODE-716-length-14377-cov-5.846111_pt1 | contig 14377 bp, 14 predicted proteins | sample MGYA00519283_ERZ1027061 | MGnify/ENA primary metagenome ERZ1027061 (study PRJEB26926, sample SAMN06164849) | human gut metagenome | biome: ENVO:00009003; feature: ENVO:2100002; material: ENVO:00002003 | host: Homo sapiens | place: USA | collected 2012 ... | reverse complement strand
ACGAGATTACTACGCGTCTCGTGGGCTCGGAGATGTGTATAAGAGACAGGTTGAGTGCAGCTTGATCATACCTTTTGACATTTGAGAATTGCGCGTTGTCATTGTTTTATTCTGAATGAAGACAGTATAATTAGTTATCTCCTGATTTCAGAGCTGAAAGCTCGGCTTTTAGCTTAGCAATCTCTGAATCCTTCTCTGCAATCTTTTTATTCATTTCTGCCATCTGCTTTTCCATCTTGGCCTTTTCTTCTTGAAAAACATCCACAAAAGTAATGATCGATTGTTCTACCATATCTGTAACCTCCTCCGTTTCCTCGTACGCGGAATACAGTCTGGTATATAATACCTGGGTGAGTCTGTATAATTGTGCCCCATCCTCAGGTGTTATATTCCCAAGTTCAACATTCTTGTCTATGCTTCCCATTATATCGGTTTTGATAAGACTTTTCAATGTCTCGATGTTCTCAGGCGTTCGTGAGTTTTTGTCCTTGAGCATTCCACGGAGCTTCAAGAGAAAGAATGGTATGAGGATCACCATTTTTCTATTATTAATGTCCTCAGTAGAGCAGTTGGCAAGCTTTACGACTGGGACCTCATAGTTTGTTTTTCGATTATGACCGAAATCAACCAGCAGAGAATATGTGTCGGGAACGGATCTGGAGACGTTGCTCAGGTATATAACGCATGGTTCAGGAAAACGTATTTCGTATAGATATTGCCCATCTTCACCATGCATTATTGTTTTTGCTTTGTCAGCATAACTCGCTCCGTAGGAAAATACTCTGAAAATGATAGTTTCGTCCTTTATCATCTGAGCCTCAATATGATATGCATCAGAATCGTTGATCACCAATATGGTGTCGGCCAGAGTTGTACTCATGGAACCATCGTCTTTGACACTCTCAGTCCAGTGATACGACACTGTTGCGGTGTCTGGATCATACGACATGTCAAATAGACCGTTGATCATATTTACAACAGCCTTTGAGGACAGCGTGAGTATCTTTTTAAAAGTGCTGTCAAATAAATTCCGTGTAACTGGCAAATAAAATCCTCCTTATGAAAAATTCTCGGCCGGTAGGCATACTTTAGGCGATTAAAATTGGTATGTCAATAGATTTGGGCAAATGCGCTTATAAAGCGAATTCGTGACGCTGAGAGTGGAAAAATGGGCTAAAAATGAGGAAAATTCTACTTTTTGTAAAATCTATGCTCCCAGATAAAATGTATAAATACAGAAAAAATATCTAATAATACCTGTGTGATGCATATTGTGCATGGAGGTGTTGTTGAGATGAAAAGAAACGCGCATGATCAAAATGAAGAGCAGAATATAAAACCGGAAATTAGTTCGAAGTCTCAAAGTGTGGGTGAGGAAGATGGCAGGAAGCAAAGGAAAAATGATCATAGATGGAAGCTGGTTTCAGATTCTGGCTGCAGTCTGCTCGTGCCGGATGGATCGGATGGACTGGCTGGAATAGATATAGATTATGCTGAGGTTCCGTTTGTAATATCTGTTGATAACACAGATTATATAGACGAATCGGGTATAGATATAGAGAAGATGCTTGAGCATATTGCAAATTGCCGGTCAGGCGGAAGAACTAGCTGCCCATCACCCCATGCGTGGCTAGAGGCGTGGGGGGATGCGGAAAATGTTATCGCATTTACGTTGTCAGCTGCATTGTCGGGAAGTTACAACAGTGCTATAGCTGCAAGACACATGGCACTTGAGAAGAATCCCGGCAGGAATATTGCGGTGATAAATACATGCGGAGCCGGAGTATTCCCTGAACAGCTGGTAAACATCATATATGAAGGAATTGAGGACGGGGATTCGTTTGACGCCATAGTAAGTGCTGCAGACAAAGCAGTGAGGGAGATACAGGTGATGTTTGCCTTGGGGAGTCTGGACAACCTGATAAAGGCGGGCAGACTAAATAAGCTTGTGGGGTATGCGGCTCATAGATTCAATATATCTGCAATAGGTGTAGCATCACCTGGTGGACGAATTGAACTCAGACACAAATTCAGAGGTATGAAGAAGACATATAGTAAGCTGATAGACACTCTCCGGGAGACGGGATTTGCAGGGGGAGAGCTGGTCATAAGCCACTGTATGAATGAGGACGGAGCAGAGAAACTGGGGCATCTTATCAAGGCTGAATGGCTTGACACGGATGTGAGTATCGTACCTGCAAGCGGACTGTGCAGCTATTATATGGGAAAAGGTGGGATGATAATAACATATCGTGAGTAGACTGATGTGTGGATAAAGCATATAAAATACGTGGAGTAGACAAAATAATGAAAAATAATTAAAAATAAATAAAAATAATGGAAGGCTGCCGCACCTTCTATTATTTTTTATGTATTAACCTATTGACATAGTAGGTAAATGGGAATATCCTATTTTTGCGAGTCAGATATTGACTTATTACGCCAAAAAATGGCGGATGAGGGTGATGACTGGAACGACCGTGTATTTGCGGCTGGAATGTGGTCACACTCATATGTAAGGAGGATTTACAGATATGGTGATTTCTTCAAAGGGAGAATATGCCCTGAGGGTCATGGCAGACCTTGCCATAAACCACGACGGCAGATTTATTCCGTTAAAAGAAATAGTTCAGAAAGAGGAACTGTCCCAGAAGTATCTGGAGAGCATAATGCGCATGCTGTCCAAGGCGAATCTGATAGAGGCAGCCAGCGGACATGGCGGAGGCTACAGACTCAAAAAGGCTCCTGAGGAATATACATTGTGGGAGATACTTGAACTCACGGAAGGCGGGCTTGCCCCGGTGGCATGCATGAAGAACAGCACGATCACCTGCGACAGATCCAAGCAGTGTTATACTCTGCCGATATGGCAGGGCCTGGCTGAGCTGATACAGGAATATTTCCAGGGTAAGACACTGGCGGATATAGCCAGAAATGTGGAATGAGCAGAGTAATTTGATACAAGCAAAAAGATAATTAAAGCGGGACAATTGAATCGCCGGATATAGAAGTGATAAAGCAATTGCCGGGCTTGGTATAAAAGGAGGCAGACTGATGTCAGATAAAAAATTATTGGAAGTTAAGAATTTACATGTTGATGTTGAGGATAAACAGATCCTTCACGGTGTGAACCTGGAGATCGGCAAGGGTGAGACACATGTACTTATGGGACCTAATGGAACCGGAAAGTCAACCCTTGGATATGCACTTATGGGCAATCCTAGATATACAGTCAGAGAGGGCGAGATATGGTTTGATGGCAAGAACATCACAGAAGAGGCTGTCAATGAGCGTGCAAAGGCAGGAATATTCCTCTCATTCCAGAATCCTCTTGAGGTGCCTGGTGTGACACTCAGCTCATTTATAAGAAATGCCCTTGAGCAGAAGACCGGCAAGAGAATCCGTCTCTGGGATTTCAAGAAGGAGCTTGAGAGAACCATGGAGATCCTTCAGATGGATCCATCATATGCAGAGAGAGACCTGAATGTGGGATTTTCAGGTGGTGAGAAGAAGAAGGCTGAGATACTTCAGCTTCTGATGCTCAAGCCATCACTGGCAATCCTTGACGAGACAGATTCAGGACTTGACGTTGATGCAGTCCGTACAGTATCAGCAGGTATCGAGGAATACCAGAAGAACTGCAAGGGAAGCCTGCTTATCATCACACACAGCACCAAGATCCTTGAGTCACTTACCGTTGACTACACACATGTCATGGTTGAGGGTAAGATCATAGAGACTGGTGACGCATCACTTGTGGACAAGATCAACGAGTCTGGATTTGCAGAGTATGAAAGGATATAGAAGATGAAGGAAAAGACATATGTAGAGGACATAGACAGAAATATATATGACTTCAAGTATGACGACAAAGATGCCTATAAGCTTAAAGCTGGTCTCACACCTGAGATAGTTGAGCAGCTTTCTAAGGAGAAACATGATCCGGCATGGATGCAGAATTTCAGACTTGAGTCTTTACAGATATACAACAATATGCAGGTGCCTGACTGGGGCCCATCCATCGAGGGACTGGATATTGACAATATAGTTACTTACGTAAGACCAAATACTAAGATGAAGGGAAGCTGGGATGAGGTTCCTGAGGATATCAAGGATACATTTGAGAGACTTGGAATCCCTCAGGCTGAGAGAAAATCCCTTGCGGGAGTTGGTGCACAGTACGATTCAGAGCTCGTATATCACAATGTCCGTCAGGAGGTTGCGGATATGGGAGTTGTGTACACTGATATGGAGAGTGCACTCACAGGTGAGTATGCAGACATGGTGCAGAAGCATTTCATGAAGCTTGTCACCCCTCATGATCACAAATTTGCAGCACTTCACGGAGCTGTGTGGTCAGGCGGTTCATTTGTATATGTGCCACCTGGAGTGAAGGTCGAGATCCCGCTTCAGTCGTATTTCAGACTTAACGCAGCGGGCGCAGGTCAGTTCGAGCACACACTCATCATCGTTGATGAGGGGGCAGACCTCCACTTTATAGAGGGCTGTTCAGCGCCGAAGTATAATGTGGCGAACCTTCATGCGGGTTGTGTGGAGTTGTTTGTCGGCAAGAATGCAAAGCTCAGATATTCAACCATAGAGAACTGGTCCAAGAACATGTACAACCTGAACACCAAGAGAGCCCGAGTTGAAGAGGGTGGAACCATTGAGTGGGTATCGGGTTCATTTGGATCACATGTGTCATACCTTTATCCGATGAGCGTGCTCAAGGGCAAGGGCGCCAGGATGGAGTTCACCGGAGTTACATTTGCCGGTAAGGGACAGAACCTTGACACAGGAGCCAAGGTAGTCCATGCGGCACCTGACACAAGTTCATATATCAACACAAAGTCTATCTCGAAGGATGGCGGTATAAGTACATTCCGTTCGTCTGTTGTAGTTACTAAGGAGGCAGAGAACTCCAAGGCGGCGGTATCATGCCAGTCACTTATGCTCGATTCGATATCACGTTCGGACACAATACCGGCCATGGATATCAGAACCAAGAAGGTAAATGTGGGACATGAGGCACAGATAGGAAGCATCAGTGACGAGGCTGTGTTCTACCTGATGTCCAGAGGAATGAGCGAAGAAGACGCGAGAGCATGTATCGTCAGTGGATTTGCAGACAATGTATCGAAGGAGCTGCCGCTTGAGTATGCTCTTGAGATGAACAACCTCATCCGTCTTGAGATGAAGGGCAGCATAGGTTAAGGAGGTGCGGTGACATGGAGAACAATAATGAGATGAAGATCAACAGACTCCCGGCAAAGACATGGTACTGGCTTCGCATGAACGACACAGCACTTAACTGGAATCCGGACATGGCGGGATGCAGTGTGAAGATAGATGGCGGAAAGAAAACTGACAAGCAGGCTTCTGATTTTGATGGAATAGAGACTGGTGCAGGAAGAGATGCGGATGTGCTCTTTGCACAGCGGTCAGCAGGAAGCGTACTTGTTGCAGACGAGACCAATAAAGGTCAGACAGTGCACGTTCTGATAAATGGAACCGGGGCAAATGGCAGCAGCGGCTATGTGTATGTTCAGGCAGATGCATGTTCAGACATGACAGTCATAGAGACATTTGGCGAAAATGCGGAGGGCGGCAGCCTGGCATTCCGTACACGCTTTAATATAGAGAAGGATGCACACATACGTCTTGTGCAGATATTTATGCAGGATGAGAACACGACCATACTCAACGATGTGGGAAGTGAGTGTGCAGAGAACGGACAGTTTGATGTGCTACAGATATTTATCGGCAAGGGCAATCTGTACAACGGCGTGAGGACAGAACTTATTGGCAAGCGTGCTTCAACCAACATGGATATAGGTTACCTGGGACAGAAAAAACAGGTTATAGATATAAATCTTGTAGTGAACCATATAGGCAAGAAGACCAACTGCAGCATACAGGTGGATGGAACACTTAAGGATGCGGCTCAGAAGATATTCAGAGGTTCGATAGATTTCAAGACAGGTTCATCGGATTCAAAGGGAGCTGAGACAGAGAATGTACTGCTTCTCGGTGATGATGTGGTGAACAAAACTATACCACTCATCCTCTGTGCAGAGGAGAATGTTGAGGGCTCACATGGAGCGACAATCGGTGAGCTTGATGAGGATACACTGTTCTATTTCGCATCAAGGGGAATCGATATGGAGACAGCTGAGGACATGATGACCAAGGGCAAGATGGAGGTCCTCTACCGCAAGATCCAGGACGAGGACACAGAGAAGCTGGTGGAGAAGCAGCTTGCGGAGGTAATGGAATATGACAGACAGGAATTATAGAGAAGATTTTCCTCTATTGAGGAATAACGATACAGCATATATAGACAATGCGGCCACAGCACAGAAGCCACAGGTGGTCATAGACGCTGAGAGAGAGTTCTACGAGAAGAGCAATGCGAATCCGCTCAGAGGCTTCTATCCACTCAGTCTTGAGGCTACAGAGAAGTATGAGAGTGCCAGAAAGGTTGTGAGAGATTTCATCCATGCGGATTCCGAGAAGGAAATAATCTTCACAAGGAACACCACGGAGAGCCTTAATCTTGTGGCATACAGCTATGCACTTAACAACCTGAAAGCCGGCGACGAGATAGCGGTCACCATCATGGAGCACCACAGCAATATGCTTCCATGGCAGATGGCAGCCAGAGTCACAGGCGCAACTCTCAGATATCTTGACTGCGAGAAGGATGGAACGCTGACTGACGAGACCATCAATGCCGGCATCAATGAGCACACGAAACTGCTTGCTGTCGGACATGTGTCAAATGTTCTCGGATGCGTGAATCCGGTCAGAAGGATGGCTGACAGAGCGCACAGCTTTGGTGCGGTTGTCGTAGTTGACGGTGCGCAGAGTACACCGCATATGACTATAGATGTACATGAGCTTGGCGCTGATTTCTTCGCATTTTCAGGTCATAAGCTGATGGGTCCTATGGGAATAGGCGTGTTATATGGAAGACAGGAGTTGCTTGATGCGATGCCTCCATTTATGTCAGGCGGCGAGATGATAGATTCAGTTTCAAGGGATGGTGCTGTATATGCCGAACTTCCACATAAGTTCGAGGCTGGTACGGTAAATGCGGCAGGTGCTGCGGGACTTGCGGCTGCGATAGGCTACATCAAAGAGGTTGGATTTGACTATATAGAAAAGAGAGAGCTGGAGCTTACGACCCGTGCCATGGAGGGACTTGCGAAAATACCTCATGTGCATGTCATTGGCTCGGATAAGCCTGAGAATCACACCGGAATAGTCGCGTTTACCATAGACAATGTTCACCCGCATGACGTCAGCGAGATTATGGCTGCTGACGGAATAGATGTGAGAGCAGGACATCACTGCGCACAGCCACTGCTCGTCCACCTCGGCGTGTACAATACGACAAGGGCAAGCTTTATGTTCTACAATACAGATGAAGAGGTAGATGCATTTGTGGAGAGCGTTGCAAATGTGAGAAGGAGAATGGGATATGCAGAATAATATTCAGAACAGGAATTTTTATAATGAGATCCTTACAGAGCACAATATGAGACCTGAATTCAAATATGATCTTCCGGCGGCAAATGTGGTCCTGGAGGGTGTAAATCCCAACTGCGGTGATGACATCTGGCTTAAGCTCAAGGTTGAGAATGGAGTCATCGAGGACGGATCATTCGTGGGAGATGGATGTGCCATATCGCAGGCATCGGCAGATATAATGCTTGGAATGATCATAGGAAAGACTAAGGAAGAGGCTCTGGAGCTTGGACAGCTCTTCCTTAAGATGATACAGGGTGAGGCGACAGATGAAGAGATAGATCAGCTTGAGGAGGCGTCTGCGCTTAAGGATATCGCACACATGCCGGCAAGGGTAAAATGCGCTGTTCTCGGATGGCACACTCTTGAAGAAGCACTGAAGAAGGCGGAGTAGATATTCCTTATCTGCATCTTAGCTATAGCTATGATATAATCCAAAAGTGAATGTGTAAAAAGCGGGCGTCACTGGTAAGATCTGTGTCAATTAAGGCATGAGGTGTACTGGTGGCGCTTTCTTTAAAATAATCCAAAGGGATTGATACATATGAAAAAAATAAATATACAAAAAAGCATAAATAATTCGAAATGTAAATGTAAGGACATCATAAAAAATGTGCTGTTGATGTTGGTGATGATAGCCATAGGGGTTGGACTGTGTCTGATAATAAAGACAACATTTACTACAGACATCTTGATACCTGCCGTCATGGTGTTTTCAGTATTTTTGATATCGGTGTTTACTGACGGGTATGTATATGGAATACTGGCATCTATAGTCAGTGTGATAATAGTGAATTTTGCATTTACATTTCCGTATTTCAAGATAGATTTCCTGATACCTGAAAATATCACATCGGCGATAATCATGATAGCCATAGCGTTTATCACCTGTGGCTTTACAAGCAAGATAAAGTATCAGGAAATGCTCAAGAAAGAAAGTGAGATGGAGAAAATGAGGGCGAACCTGCTGCGTGCAGTGTCGCATGATTTTCGAACTCCGCTTACCACCATTTACGGGGCCAGCTCAGCACTTATAGAGAGTGGCAGCGAATTTACGGATGAGCAGAAGGAGAAGATGCTCAGAGGAATACAACAGGATTCCCAATGGCTTTATCGTATGGTTGAGAACCTGCTGTCCATCACCAGGCTGGATGGTGACATCAAACTTATAAAGACGCCCATAGCATTGGATGAACTTATAGATTCTGTGCTTATCAAATTTGCAAAGAGGTATCCTGATCAGGAGGTAGAAGTCAATCTGCCCGATGAGCTGGTCATCATACCTATGGATGCCATTCTCATAGAACAGGTTATCATCAATATCCTCGAGAATGCAGTACAGCACGCAGAGGGAATGAAGAATCTGGCATTGAATGTGAAATGCGATGGCGACAGGGTTGTGTTTGAGATTCAGGATGATGGCGATGGAATACCGGAGGATAGGCTGAAACACCTGTTTGATGGCAGCCTCTTAGGAGACAGCTCCGATGAGGTGTCCGTGGACTGCAGGCAGAGAAAGAATGCCGGAATAGGTCTGTCGGTATGTGCGACCATCATAAAAGCACATGGCGGAGATATAAGTGCATATAATTCCGCGGAAGGCGGTGCAGTATTCAGATTTACACTGAAGATAGAGGAGGTTACGGATGAGCAATAACAAATACAAAGTCTTGATAATAGAAGATGAGCAGAATATCAATAATCTGCTGGATACTTTAATGCAGGCAAATGGATATCAGACGATCACAGCTACATCGTGTGGGAATGGCCTGATGATGTATGCGTCACACAGACCGGATATAGTTATACTTGATCTGGGACTTCCGGACAAGGATGGTCTATCTTTTCTCACAGAGATAAGAAAGACGGATTTTACGCCTGTCATAGTCCTTTCGGCGAGGTCGGATGAGAAGGACAAGGTGGAGGCTCTCAATTTGGGCGCAAATGATTATGTTACGAAACCATTTGGCTCGGAGGAATTGGTTGCTCGTGTAAGATCAGCTCTTAGGACGGCTTTGCATCAGGCTCATGACAGTGAACTTCCGTCAGGCAGGTTTCAGTCGGGGGATCTGCTCATCGATTATGAGGCAAGACGGGTATTCATAGGCAGTGATGAGATAAAGCTCACACAGACTGAGTACAATATCGTGGATCTTCTTTCGAGACATCCGGGCAAGATGCTTACATACAGTTTTATCGTGAAGGAGGTATGGGGCTACAATGATACCGGAAGTACCAAGAGACTTCAGGTCAATATGGCAAATATCAGAAAGAAGTTCGGAGTGAAACCGGGTAAGAAGAGTTACATCATAAATGAGCTTGGCGTTGGTTACAGGATGTGTGATGGCAGTGAGTGATGTGGCTCTGGATACAAAGGCTCGCGATGACCAGAAAGAGAATTTAAATATGCAAACACAATAAGCGGGCTTGATGATGCCTGCGATAGGGCATATAAATGGGGGCTGTGAAAGAACTCAATCGAGTTTTTTCACAGCCTCTTTTTTGTTGATTATCTAATATAATTACTGGAAAAATAAAAAACACATAATCCCTATTGACATAGTAGGAAATAAGTTGTATACTCCAACATGTTGACAGATAATTACTACATATCAGATAGGATATATGTGGATTTGTGATGAAATCCATTGAACGGAGAGATGGTAGGTAGACAGGAGGTGGACACATGCAACAGGTGTTGTGCTTTGGAGATTCCAATACATGGGGATACAATCCCGAGAATGGAGAGAGATTTCCTTGGGGGATCAGATGGACCAGTATATTGCAGCAGAAACTGGCAGGTAAAGATATAAGGATCATAGAGGAAGGTCTCTGTGGAAGAACAACAGTGTTCGAGGATCCACTGAGACAGGGAAGAAAGGGCGTGTCGCTGTTTCCCACTCTGCTGGAGACACATAAACCGGAGAATATAGTAATCATGCTTGGAACAAATGACTGTAAGACAGTGTTCTCGGCATCACCGGATGTGATAGGCAAGGGAATACGGAGACTGCTCATTCAGGCAAAGCAGTATTCAGCGGACAGCAGGATACTTCTCGTATCGCCGATACACTTAGGCGAGCAGGTGTGGAAGGATGAATTTGATCCTGAGTTCTCACCGGAATCCGTTGAGGTGTCAAGAAAGCTCACGGATGTTTATAAGAAGATAGCCGATGAGTTCGGCGTGGAATTTCTGGCGGCATCATCCGTGGCGGACAGCAGTGAGGCAGATCAGGAGCATATGAATCCTGAAGGTCACGCGGCGCTGGCGGGAGCGATAGAGGAAAAGATTTATCAGATGGCCTGTTAAGAATTATATAGAAAATAATGCACAGTATATAAAGATGGTTGAGAATCAAGAAATAACATAGAGACTTGAAAAAGTAAAAAAAGAAAAGAAAGGAAACAAGAACCATGGCAAAGATAGCATCACAGTTGACAGAACTTATAGGAAACACTCCACTTCTGGAGCTTACAAATTATGAGAAGGAGCTTGGACTTAAGGCGCACATCGTTGCAAAGCTTGAGTACTTCAATCCACTTGGATCAGTGAAGGATCGTGTGGCAGCAGCCATGATCGAGCAGGGAATCAGGGATGGCCTCATCAATCAGGATACAGTCATCATCGAGCCTACATCAGGAAATACGGGAATCGGACTTGCATTTGTATCAGCGGCAAAGGGACTTCACCTGATACTCACCATGCCGGACACCATGAGCGTTGAGCGCAGAAAGATCGTGTCAGCTCTCGGTGCTGAGATCGTGTTAACACCGGGCAGAGAGGGAATGAAGGGAGCCATCGCCAAGGCAAATGAGCTCAAAGAGCAGTACGGAAATGCATTTATCCCACAGCAGTTTGAGAACAAGGCGAATCCTGCCATCCACAAGAAGACAACGGCAGAGGAGATCTGGAGAGATACAGACGGAAAGGTTGATGCATTTGTGTCAGCAGTAGGAACAGGCGGAACAGCCACAGGAACGGGCAGCGGACTTAAGGAGCACAATCCGAATGTCAAGCTGATAGCAGTTGAGCCAGCTGATTCACCGGTTCTCTCGGGCGGTGCACCTGGTCCACACAAGATACAGGGAATCGGAGCTGGATTCATACCGGGAGTTATGGATCTGAGCATCGTGGATGAGATCATCAGGATCCAGAACGATGACGCATTTGACACAGCGAGAAAAATTGCAAAGACAGATGGAGTCCTTGTTGGAATATCCGCAGGTGCGGCACTCTATGCGGCAACTGAGCTTGCAAAGAGACCTGAGTATGAGGACAAGACCATCGTGGTTCTCTTCCCGGATACAGGAGAGAGATACCTCTCAACATCACTGTTTAACCTGTAATTCACATCTGTGGCTTCGTAAATGTGTCGAATGCGATTCAAGAATTTGTATACCAAGCTGGGATCGCTTCCGCTCAACTCAGCCTGCAGCGAATGCAATAGAGAGGGACCCACGAAGTGGGAGAGTTGGCTGTTGCAAGTAATAGAGGCGACCCGCAAAGCGGGGAGTTGACTATTACTATAAGGACCGGCGGCTTCGTATGTCCCTACTTGGTATACAAAATTTGAATCACATATGAATGTTGTTGAGGAGCCGCAGAGTGTGAAAGCTGACGGTGGACTTTATTTAGGAGATAAAGATAATGAGATTGGTGAAAAGAGTATTGCTTCTGTCCATGGCGGCGGTGCTTGCGATAGGCGCGGCCGGCTGTGGCGGGAAGAAGGACGATGTTATCACAATTACAAATGTTTCGTATGACCCGACGAGGGAACTGTATGAGCGATACAATGACATGTTCGAACAGTATTATAAGGAGCAGTACGGACAGGACATCAAGATCATCCAGTCTCATGGAGGCTCCGGCTCACAGGCGAGGTCGGTGGTGGAGGGCTGTAATGCAGATGTTGTCACACTGGCACTTGAGCATGACATTGACCTCATATCGGAAAATGGTCTGATAGATAAGGGCTGGATAGATGAATTTGGCAAGGATTCGGCGCCGTATACATCCACGATCGTCTTTCTGGTTAGGAAGGGAAATGACAAGAACATACAGGACTGGAACGATCTGGTGAAGGACGATGTGGAAGTCATAACACCTGATCCGAAGAGCAGCGGTGGTGCCTGCTGGAATTTCCTCGCAGCTCTGGCATATGCCAGAACAACATACAGTGATGAGGAAGATGTGTGGCAGTTCATGATGAAACTTTATCAGAATGTGTCGGTCATGGATTCGGGAGCCAGAGGCTCTACTACCACATTTGTGGAGAATGGCAAGGGTGATGTGCTGATAGCGTGGGAGAATGAGGCGATAGCGACATTGAAGGAATATCCGGAGGATTACGAGATAGTTAATCCGTCGGTGAGTATACTGGCTCAGCCGAGTGTGGCGGTTGTCGATGACAACGCAAAGCACAATGGAACAGAGGATGTCAGCACAGAGTACCTGAAGTACCTGTACAGCGATGAAACCCAGAGGCTTGAGGCCGAGAGCGGATACCGCCCAACAAATGAGAAGATACTCGCAGAGTATGCGGATGTGTTTGATCTGGACATCAAGCTGTGGACCATAGATGATTTCGGAGGCTGGGATAAAGCCTATGAGGACTTCTTTGACGACGGAGCAAAGTTTGATGAAATTTACGATTATTAAAATGGATTGGAAGACAAAATGGCAGCAGAGGAAAATGGCAAGAAGGACAAACTGAATAATGCAAAAAAGACCAGAGTTATTCCGGGATATCATCTGACGCTAGGAATAGTCATTGCCATGCTGTCGCTGATAGTTCTGATCCCGCTGGCATCGGTGCTGGTGTCATCACTGAAACTTTCGCCGAGTGAATTCTGGCATCTGCTTTTTAAGAAGAACGTGCTGAATGCATTCAAAACCAGCATAGGCTGTTCTTTCATAGCGGCGGTAGTCAATACAGTGTTTGGACTTATAATAGCATGGACACTGGTAAAGTACGATTTCCCCGGCAAGAAGATACTGGACGGATTCATAGAACTCCCCTTCTGTCTGCCAACGGCGGTTGCGGGTATCACGCTGTCGAGACTGTACAGTGAGGATGGATTCCTTGGAAAGCCGCTTGCGGCTCTTGGAATAGATGTTGCATACACGAAGATCGGACTTACCATCGCCCTTGTATTTGTGGGAATACCATTTGTCATAAGGGCGGTGCAGCCGATACTTGAGAAGATGGACAACCAGTACGAGGAGGCGGCCTACATGCTGGGGGCCACACCGAGAAGGACATTTTTCAAGGTTATTCTTCCGGAGCTCAGACCGGCGCTGCTTACAGGTTTTGGATTGGCATTTGCCAGAGGGATCGGAGAGTACGGCAGTGTCATCTACATATCAGGCAACAGCGCAAAGGAGCAGACGCAGGTCATATCATACGTGATCATGCAGAAACTCAGCTACATAGACTATGCCAGCGCAACAGCGATAGCACTGGTGATGCTGGTCATATCATTTGTATTGTTATTTGCAATTAACATAGTACAGCTGAGGCAGTCCAAGAGAACAAACCTATTATAGATGAGGAAACATTGTAGTGTCGATACTGACAATATGATTTTTCTCGTTACATTAAATGTACATACACCCCTTTGCAATACCGAGTCATGGACATTTGAGTCCGCCGGTACTCAGCGAGAGATATGTACATTAGAGTTTACGATACATGTATTCTCGAGCACTAGTACCGCTGCAGGACGAAACGAGCGAAAGCGCTCCATGACTGGTATGAAAAAAGGGTGTATGTACTTAAAAACCAAAATCACAGAGAAAGGAGACACGGAAAATGAGTGAGCAGGAAAAGCTGCAGCGCGGCAAGCG
>ERZ1027061.705-NODE-705-length-14493-cov-4.866533_pt1 | contig 14493 bp, 11 predicted proteins | sample MGYA00519283_ERZ1027061 | MGnify/ENA primary metagenome ERZ1027061 (study PRJEB26926, sample SAMN06164849) | human gut metagenome | biome: ENVO:00009003; feature: ENVO:2100002; material: ENVO:00002003 | host: Homo sapiens | place: USA | collected 2012 ... | reverse complement strand
CGAGATTACTACGCGTCTCGTGGGCTCGGAGATGTGTATAAGAGACAGACTGTTCCTACACCGAATTTTATGTGTCTGACCCTGTCTCCAACTTCATAATCCGGCTTTCCAGATGAATTAACCACAAATTGTTTTCCAAATGAAGGCTTGGATGTCGGCTGAACATAAGTCTTCTGTCTGGAATAACTGCTGTACGGATTCTTCTGACCATATTCTCTTCCCGATGATGTGGATCTAAGTTTCGTCCCCCCATCATAATTATCCGCATATGAACCATCTCTGTTGTACCTGCCAATGGATTCATATTCCCTTCGTTTAGCAATATTTCTCATATCAGCCTCATGTTCAAACAAAAGAGGAGGTATCTCTCTAATGAATCTGGACACGTCACTGCATGTTCTGTTTCCATGCATCATACGCTCTCTAGCAGCACTCAGGTAAAGCTTTTTCATAGCCCTTGTGATACCCACATAACACAGTCTTCTCTCTTCCTCAAGCGCATCAGGATCATCAGAATTGAGTGCCATACCGCTCGGGAATACACGATCTTCCATACCGCATATAAACACATAAGGGAACTCCAAACCCTTTGCACTGTGGAGTGTCATCAGTTTCACCTGACTGTCATCCTCTGACATGGAATCAAGGTCTGACACGAGTGCTATCTCCTCCAAAAATTCGCTCAGTCCCGCATCTTCATTCGTCTCTGCAAACTCGACCACCTTATTTCTAAGTTCATCAATATTCTCAAGTCTTGTCATGGATTCTTCTGTACGTTCCGCTATCAGTTCCGATTCATAGCCTGTATCCTCAAGGATCTTGTCATACACCAAGTCTAGACTTTCTCCATCCTGAAGCATGTCTCTAAATGACTGTATAAGCTCTGCAAACTTCTTTATCTTCCCGGAAGTCTTTGCCGCCATACCCGGTATTTCATCTGCTCTGGCCGCCGCATCCATCATAGACAGACCGTATGCATCCGCAAATGATTCCACCTTACTAAGACTTGCCTCTCCTATGCCTCTCTTTGGAACATTGACTACTCTTCTGAAATACAGATTGTCTGTGGCATTATTTATAACCTTGAGGTATGCAAGCACATCCTTTATCTCTTTTCTCGCGTAGAAATTTGTGCCGCCATATACTCTATACGGAATGTTGGCATACACCATCTTCTCGCCGAGTACACGGGACTGTGCATTGGTTCTGTATAGTATAGCAATATCCCTGTAATCAACGCCCTGCCTTACAAGTGTCTTTATACGACTTGCGACCAGATCTCCTTCCGCATACTCCGTATCACACTGCTCAAACGATATCTTCTCACCGGCCTCCTTATCAGTCCAAAGAGCTTTATCCTTTCTGCCTTCATTGTGCTGTATGACTGCATTTGCAGCCGCAAGGATATTGCCGCAGGATCTGTAATTCTGCTCAAGCTTTATCACCTTTGCATCAGAGTATTCCTTCTCGAAATTAAGTATATTCGTTATGTTCGCTCCGCGAAACTTATATATCGACTGATCATCATCTCCCACTACACAGAGATTCCTATACTTTCTTGCAAGCATCTTCACCAACAGAAACTGTATATGGTTCGTATCCTGATACTCGTCAACCATGATGTATCTGAACCTGTTCTGATATGTGTCAAGCACATCTGGATTGTGTTCAAACAATTCCACCGTCTTGTATATCAAGTCATCAAAATCCATGGCGTTATTCTTCCTTAGACGCCCCTGATACTCCGTGTAGATCTCTGCTACCTTCGTTGCTGCATAATCAGCAACACTTTTCTTTGCAAATTCATCAGGAGACTGATACTTTTCCTTTGCCTTTGATATCTCACTCAAAAACATCTTCTCTGGGTATCTCTTAGGGTCTATCTGAAAATCCTTCAAAATACTCTTCACCGTACTCTTCTGATCATCGGAATCATATATATCAAAATTCTTACCATAACCTATCTTATCTGCATACCTTCTAAGTATCCTCACACAAAGTGAATGAAATGTGCTGACCCACACACGATCAGCTCCATCGGGGGCTATGACATCCACTCTCTCTCTCATCTCTTTAGCCGCCTTGTTGGTGAATGTAATCGCCAATATATTCAAAGGGTTTACTCCCTCATGATTCATGAGATACGCCACCCTATGTGTTATCACTCGTGTTTTTCCACTTCCCGCACCAGCCAAAATGAGAAGTGGTCCATCTACATACTCACACGCCTGCTGCTGTATATCATTGAGTTCTGCCATAATTCCTCCTATATAATAAAAACGCTGTCATGTATATACCAAACATATGTTTTGTTCCATTTGTTCAGTATAACATAACAGCGTTTATTTGCAAATGAATATATTATTTTATTTGCGTCTTATATAAGTTTTGTTCCACAATTACCGCAGAACTTTGCTCCGTTTGTCGGCTGACCACAGTTAGGACAGAACTTAGGTGCTGCTCCTGTCATCTGAGCACCTGCCTGATTATTCATCTGGTTCATAGCACCTGACATCTGATTTGCCATAGCCATTCCCATCTGCATGCCAACCATTGCATTTGCCATATCCGTTGCGTTGCTTCCAGCTGTTCCTGTGTGGCCACCCCTTGCCATAGAATCAACCATACTAACCTGCTGAAATCTATTCATATCCCCAATCATTGAATACTCAGCAGCCTGATCTGCACGTTTCTGTATATTCTCCGGATATGTAAACTCACTGATCCTGAAATCTGTGATAGTAAGTCCGATTCCCAAAAGCTCCATGTCCAAATCTTCCTTGATACCCTTAGCTATATCAACTGCATTGGCCATGAGATTGAAAACATCTTTTCCAACCTTTGTTATCCACTTCATGAGAAGTCCATCCAAAATACCTCTGATACGATCTCTTATATCATCAACAGTAAACTGCTGCTTGATACCAGCAACCTTCTCAATAAGTACATTGTAATCATCTATCTTGAATGAAAACTTACCATTTGATCTGACCGGAAGTCCACCAGGCAGTCCAGGAGCCTGAAGTCGGATAGGCGAACTGGTTCCCCAGTTACATGTAAACTCCTTGGTATTTACAAACAGAACCTCTGCGCGAAGTCCTGAATTGAAACCAAACTTGAATCCTTTAAGTGTTGAAAGGAATGGTATGATCTGTGAATCAATAGTATAACTTCCAGACTCTGTAAATATACCCTCAACCGCTCCATTGTACATGAATATCGCATCTTGTCCCGGCTTGATGATAAGTTTCGAGTCCTTCTTTATCTCTTTGTTGGTCCATTTCCAGAAGATGACGTCATCTCTGTACTCTTCCCACTCTACTACATTAGCAAACTGATTTGAAAATAATCCCATCTATGTGCTCCTCTCTGTCAAAAGGATTTACTGTAATCCCATCTTAGCCTTAAGTGCTGCAAGCTCATCCTGAACATCTGCATTAGGAGCTGCATCATACTTGCTCGCAAGATCATCAACTGAATCTGCAGCTGCTGAGTTAAGCTCGCTCATTGCATTTGCCTTGTCAAGCATAGCATCTGCTTTTGCTTCCATTCTTGAGAACGCATCCATTGATGCTGATGAATCACCGATTCCGCTCATCATCTTGTTCATACGCTCCTGAGTCTTTGCAACCTGAACCTTTGCCTTTATGGTTTCTTTTCTCGCGTTCAGATCTCCAACATCCTTTGTGAGCTTATCGTGCATCTGTCTCATCTTGGCAGCATTTGCTGCTGCTGCATCATATGCCTGCTGAAGTGCAACCTGTTTCTGTGTGAGCTGGTTCTTCTTCTCAAGGAACTTCATCGCATCACCCTCATTGCCTGCTACAAGTGCTTTCTCAGCATATGTCTGCATCTTGGCAATCTCTGCATCACACTCATCTAACTGTCTCTTACATCTCTGCTCCTCAGCCATAACTGTAGCAGTCTCTGACTTAACTTTTCTGAGATCCTCCTGAAGGTCTCTCAGATATTGATCGATCATCTTCTCTGGATCCTCTGCCTTGTCCAGAAGTGCATTGATGTTTGATGACATGATGTCCTTAAATCTCTTTAAAATTCCCATAATCTTTACCTCCGCTTTGTAAATGAAAAGTTATATATAATATTAATGTTGTCTTCCATCGACGACACCACCATTATATGATACATATGCTTCGGTCTCAATATTAAGTCCGAAATGTTGGTTAATCATATAATGTGTTTATAGACACGTTACCCCCTGTAAAGTATCAGCCATCAACTTATTCAACCCTAATATTCACTTAATAGTATGTTATAGATACCTGACTGCAGTCTATACCACACCATCATCCACATCATCGAAATCATCGGATATACGCCCACCAATCCTGAAATCAGGCTTTCCACCCTTGTCTGAAGCAGTGCCTTTTGCACTGTCATCCGTGATGGACTCCTCAAGTCTCACCGGTGTCCTGTCTCCAAATCTTTTCTTCATGTCATCGTCCTCATCGTCCCTGATGACATGTATCGATGAATCCTCCTGCATGGTATCCCGTGCTCTCACCGGTTCTCTGGATGCCTTCACTCTGATAGGCTCCTGTTCCTTCTTTTCATCGAAATCAAATTCCCACTGGACCATCTCTGGCTCTCCGCCGTTATCCTTTTGAGCCTCTTCCTTCGACCGGTTCTTCTCATAGTAAAGTTCATTTGCAAGGAGCTGGCTTATCTCAAGGATATCCGCATAACGCTCCTGTTTCTTCATGTCCATAAGACCTTCCATGAGTTCTTTCTTGTTGTTCTCTATTATCTCTGACTTCTTTCTGAGGGACTCAAGAACTCTGTCACTCTCCATGCTTATCATGTTGTACGCCTGATTGACAGTCTCATTGATCTCCATCAGCATCTCATTCGTATATATGATGGATGCAGCATAAATCTCATTGGCTGTCCTTAGTGCCTGTCTGTCCTGTTTACCCAGGCTTTTGACTTTTCTGTCAACATACAGCGGGCTCGGCTTGCTGAGTCTGATCCTCGATGCGGCCTCCTCTGCCTCGGCGATAATCTCATCAGCCTCTTGCTCTGCCTCCTTTATGATCTTACTCCTCTTGTCCGTTATCTCATGATATGCCTTAAGTTCCAAATCTATAGTTGTCTTGAGTTCTTCTACAATTTCAAGGACTTCTTCTTTATTGACCAAAACCTTACCAGCCGCAAATGGAACATTCTGACCATCGCCGACCAGATCCTGTATCCTGTCAAGCAGCTGCTTAGCTTTTCCGTTCTCCATAATAGTGCCTCCGCAATAGTGCCTTTATAAATAATCCGTTTATCATATAGATATACACTAGTTTATTCTAGCATCTTTCATGGTTCATTTCAACAAATGCCCCTGATTTATTTCTTAACATTGCTCACTTTCTGTCAGTCAATATCTAATTTCACATCATCCCTTGGAATTCCAAGAAAATCTTGTATGAGATGTCTCGAAAAGAGTCTGCCATCCTCGCTCTCAAAAATGCGCTCAGGATGCCACTGAAACGCCAGTATGCTCATGGCAGGAGACACGAACGCCTCCACTGATTCATTTTCCTCATCGATAACTATGGGATAAAACATCGTTGACAGATTCTCCAGATATACGCAATCACTATGAAAATTATTGACCTTCACATACCTGTCTGTGTTCACTATGCGTGCCATGTGATCTATCCCCCTCGGTCTCGGAACTTTAAACCTCGCAGAGTAACATATTTTTCCCCCAAACAACGCATTTATATGCTGCATACCACGGCAAACGCCTATAACCGGTATGCTGTTGTGTACGCAATACATTATGAGCTGTTCCTCCATTGCATCACGTCTCGGCTGCAGCTCCGCGTTGTGGGGCTCTATGTAATGCCTAGGGTGCAGTGTTCCACCCCCAGTAACTATGAGCAGGTCGAACTGCTGCTCAACCACGGCATCAAAATCCTTTGTAAAATTGGACACAGGCAAAAGCCTTATCCCCATACTCTCATAGAATTCAACATATGCAGCCTCCAGAACATCCGTGGATTTGCCATACATGTTATGTCCTTCTCTCTGTGTAATAAGTGCGCGCAGCATATGTCATTCTCCTTTCATGATCTTTCCATTTGCGCAGTCGAGTGTTACCCTCACTTGTCTTTCGACAAAACTGTATATACAATCGCCGCATCCTATGGCTGCCGGAATCTTGAACTCCGCACATCGTATCGCCATATGTGATGCCGCCCCTCCATATTTTGTTATGAATCCTTTTATGCCCTTTGCAAATATCCAGTCGTATCCAGGGTCAGCCTTTGGCAATACAACTATCTTGTCCCTGACATCAGCGATGTCCTCATGGTCTTCATTCTCATAGTTTTCGAGAAGTATCACATCCCCAGTCACACACTCGGATGTGATAAAATTGGGTCTCGCCTCCCATACCTCTATACACTTCAGTCCCCCCGGATTATAGACCACATCAGGTAGTATCAGCATGGAATTGCGCTCGAACATCCACCTATTCCTGTCTATTATCCTTAGCCACTTTTCCTTTATCTCTCCAGCTGAACTCCTGACCGCAAGCTGAATATCCGGTACCTCAAGATAAGCCATATCTTCCTTTGATATGCCCAGCTTGTCTCCTATATCTATAAGTATATCCATTGCAAGACTGAGTGTCTTGGTGAATTCAAACTTGAAATACTCCCGTTCTTCCATGGAATCACGAAGGAAATCAACGAACTCCTTAAGATTCACATAGAATCCTATATCCTCAAGGGCATCCATCATCTTCACCATATCTAGAGATGTGTGTTTGAGCTGCTCTATTGTCTGTCTCTGCTTTCTAGCTGCAGCACTGCCCTTTGACAGATCAAATTCTCTGTGCGCATATGTGTCACATGTTATATCATATGTACCCGATCTCAGATGCCCATACTTTTCATCAAATGTCACCCTAGTTATCTGCCCATCAACCAGATCCTGGAAGTCCGAGTCGTACTCTGATGCAACTGTATAGATTGACATCATAAAATCGTCTATTTCCTTGTCGGTGAACACCCCCCTGTACACGAGCGAACGACTTATCGCCTTTGATATAAACGCAAGTCTTGCCTGTCTTGCAAACTTCGGTGTTCCGTAATGCTTTATACTCTCTATAAGCTGTACAAAATACTGCAGCAGCGTTATTACATCATTGTCTGCCATGAGCCAGTTGCTCCTAGTATTTTCACGGTGCACCCTTAGTCCATTGAGTGCTCTGAGATCCTTCATCCTGTTTCTTCCAAAATTACATATTGCGTTATTTGTGAGATTGAACAGCGAGTCCGACAGATCCGCTATCTCCTCTCTGGTAAATCCCTCTCCCTTTAATTCCTGCAGCTTGTCCTCCGTTGCAAAATCATACTCTGAAAATGCTATCTCAAATTCTATCTTGTCATGGGCTGTCGGATCCGCCGTCAGTTTTCGGTTGTAATATCCCAATAATTTCTTCTCGATCCTGGCATCCACATCATCCGGCATAAGCCCAAGGAAGGACTTCTTTAATGATATATATGGCTTATTTCCGAGTTTGTACATGAGATCCCCATCGACTTCCTTGTAGCCGATATAGCTAAGCCCCTGGTTCCACGCAGAAGATGTTATTATTTCCCTATACAGTGAATAATCCAACGGATGAGGATTTTCACCTATCATCTCTGCCGGATTCCAAAATGCCATATCAGAAAGGATAGTATTTTTTTCTCCCAGCATATCTCCTATCCTTCCATACTCCCGGGCAGCCTCATCTGCCATTTCAAAAATATCCTCATCAGACACCCTGCTTTTTTCTGCCTTAATGCTTGCCGCAAGAGGTCTGACCTGAAAGACTGTCACTAGGTTCTGTGCGTCTATGGCAAATTCCACATCAAGAGGATAATCTGGAAATATGGTCTCAAGTTCCCGCATAGCAGATATCAGCGCACCCCAGTGTTTTGGGAGTTCTGATATCTCTGCATTTCTAAGCACATACACATTTTTCCCTCCCCTGCCGCTAGTTACGGCATCTGTGGAATCCTCATCATACGTTATAGCATAGTATGGGCCGTTCTTTTTTAATTCCCTGGAAAATATAACTCCGCTGTAGCTTATATCATCCACCTGTTTCTGAACCAGAACCTGCTCGTTTGACACATCTTTTATATCGCATGTGTATGATCCCAACACATTTCTCAGAGCGTCAACGACCGATTCCGTATTCTGAGAATCCACACCAAGTATGCTCTCATAATGACCGGCATTTGACGTATTCATTCCATCCTCGTTGGATGATGAACTCCGTACGACTATCATTTGACCAGCAAATGCCCTGTATATTTCATCGGCAATCTTATACGGATCATCCAATATCTCTTCACCGGTCACAATCTTCATTTTTTCAATTTTTGAAAATTTCAGTCTTCCATAAAGACTCTTAAGAACATCTGCCTTTGATGAGATCTTATATGTCATGTTGTGCCTCCTTATATTACAAAGAAAAAGCTGCACTTAGTGTATACTAAAGTGCAGCTTACATCAATTCATACTTATGTATTATATTGTAAAATCTGATATACTATCTCATGGTAAACAAATCGTCAACCGACTTTCTAGGCGGCATATCCGGTGCAAAAGCAGGATATCCCATGGCTACTACCGCGGCTACAGTCTGGCCTTCCGGAATTCCGACTATCTCTCCAACCTTGGCATCATCAAATATACCAAGTATAACTGTTCCTACACCTTTTGCGTGGGCTGCAAGACAGAATGTCTGTGTCGCGATTCCTGCATCGAACATTTCCCAGCCACTTCCTTTGCTCGTGCTCGCCTCTCCGTTTTTCTCATATCCACATATGCCATCCTTCTTTGTGATGACCATGAGCTGCTTTGATCTGCTGACCGTCTTCTGGTTCAGCGCAAAATCCATAACTCCCTCAGCCGCGATCTTCGCAATCACCGCCTCGTCCTCAACGAGAATATATCTGATAACCTGTGTATTCTTCCATGATGGGGAGTAGGATGCAAGTTCAACAATGTCTTTCACGACATCAACTGGCACCTTCTCATCTGTAAACTTTCTTACACTTCTTCTTGTCTTAATGCATTCGATTGCGTCCATTGTACCCTCCTTATATCATGCTTACTTTATATCAAGCCCTGGATGTACAGGATACCGCTTGTGAATTTATCACCAACGTTATTCACGTAATCCCTGTACTCTTTATAATCTATATAATACTTCTTTCCCCAGGAAGATACAACAAGATATTCCCTTCCCTTAAAATTTTTTATGCCTGTAACAGTAACATAATGGGAATGGACATCCTGACGTATTGATGTCTTTAGACTTCCATCCTTCTCAACATACATCCGTATACCCTTTTTACCAAACGGATTATATCTATTCGGACCTATAGCAAGTATAACCGGCTTATTCTTTCGAATAAGGTGCTTTATATCCTTCATCATCGCCTCATCCGACTGCATCATTTTCCACTTCGCCTTCAGACCTATATCGTTCAGCATAAAGTATCTGTTCATTGTGTGTTTCAGCGCAATCCCCAACATTCCCTTATGCATAAGCAGAATGACATAATGGACGTAGAAAAACTTCACATACTCAAGATAATCGTGCTTGTTGTAAAGTCCCTTTGGCTTGTTTATCTTTCTTATGGCATCCGTCATCATATTCGGATTCTGTTCTGCAAGATAAATTGTCAGATCTGCCATTGCTACAACCCCGCAGCCGACTTTCTGCATCCTTTTGGAATTAGACCAGGTCTGATTGCCGCCATAGCTCACGAGGTTCATATTCTTTATCTTCACATAGTCCTTATTAGTTAAATATAAATCTTCCATAATCTATTAATCCTTTCCAACACCCGCGCCAAGCGCAGTCAAACAAATATAAGTTTCCAAATATCAATTTCTGTATTATGATATACGTATTGTATCACGATTCACATCCAACATCAAGCATTCCTAACTGCATTAAGTAGTATTTAAAACTACATTGTTTCGACGCATCCCGATCGTACATATACCGTATTGTTCCCTGTACTTTGTAATATGACACATTTGGGGCTTTACTTTTTTCAAATGTTCTGCTATAAGATTATATGAGTTGGATAAGTGATCGCGGCTGCATTTATGCAGGTGAGGAAAGTCCGGGCTTCACAGGGCAGGATGCCGGATAACGTCCGGTGGAGGCGACTCCCAGGCCAGTGCAACAGAAATAAACCGCCATATCCGGTATCTATTCAGATATGGTAAGGGTGGAAAGGCGAGGTAAGAGCTCACCGCTGCTGTGGTAACATAGCAGGCTCTGTAAACCCCATCCGAAGCAAGACCAAATATGGTTCCCGAGTGGAACCTGTGGAATGATACAGTTGCCCGCTGCATTCCAGGTAGGTCGCTTGAGTTTTATGGCAACATAACTCCTAGATAGATGATCACTCTCGACATAACCCGGCTTACAGTCCAACTCATTATATCTGAACATCAAAAACGGAGATGACAATCAACACTTTGATATGTCATCTCCGTTTTTTTTTCTCTCAATATCCGAATGCACCATATACATTCAGATCCAAGGCAGCATCATATGTCAAAGCAGCCTCCGCCTATAAACTCTCTGAGTATGGAATTTGCCGGAATACATCCCTCATCTATATCTCTGAACATATTCACAAATTTCAGGAGTCTCTGAACTTCTTCATAGTATTTTGACTCCTGTCCAACAGCCTGGAGAAGCGGCTTTGCCGCCTTTCCAACCGCAGTATACTCATACAACAATCCAGAATTAAACATCACATCCGCCTCGCTCTCATATGGAAAAATATATTTCTCTTCTCCATTTCTCACTGACTTCCACATTGAGAGTGTATTTTCCACATCATTTCCACGGGTTCTGTAATCCCTGACCATCCTTCTTAGCAGTCTGCTGTCCATCGTGGATACCTTTACACGCTGACCATCCTTGTCGTCAATATACAACTGATTGAGAGGACTTATATATATCTTATACTTATCTGATTCTTCCAATTTATAAGTCATTGCTGGATTTAGAGAGTGGATTCCCTCCATGATAATGACATCCGACTCTTCTATCCGGAGATAATTACCATGATACTCTCTCCGCCCCGTCTTGAAATTGAACACTGGCATTTCTATCCTTTCACCGGAAAGCAGTCTGCACATGTCATTATTCAATTTCTCTAGATCCATCGCCTCTATACACTCAAAATCATAGTTGCCATTCTCATCCTTCGGATTGTCCTGCCTGTTTACAAAATAATTATCCGCTGCTATGGCATGTGGCTTAAGCCCCATAGCCATAAGCTGTATACCCAGTCTGTGTGACAACGTTGTCTTGCCAGCCGAACTCGGGCCGGAGATAAGCACTATCTTCCTGCGCTCCGCCAGAATTCTTCTCGCTATATCATAAATACTGTTGCTCTGCATAGCCTCACACACAAGCACAAGCTCCATACTGCGTCCCGAATCTATCATAGTATTCAGCTTATCCACAGAATCAATTCCAACTTTACGCGCCCACTCCTTTGCAGTCTCTTTCAGGGATGTAACACTCTTTTCTTCATTGCCCATATCAACTATCAACTCCTATATGTCATAAGATCTCAAGTGCCCGGTCTATACAGTCAAGTTCATGTCTCAGTTCAAGACATCTGATCTTAGCATTGTCCGTCTCCGACTTTTCAAGTCCTGCCAGAATTTCTTTCACTGTATTTCTCCGGCTCTCAAGATAAGCCCTCAAAACCGTACTGTGACTGTTCAAAAGGTGATATCCATACTTGAAGTATATTTCCTGCATATCCTGATTATGACCAGATTCATCTTTTTCTGCACCGACAAAAATTTCAGAGTCTTTATTTTTACTCACATCTACATTCATGACCACATAATATTTGCCTGCATCTACCAGCATTTTTTCGTCTGAAATATTCCATCCGTTTTCATATATATACCTTCTCACATGTTCTAGTTCCGACTGGGGCTGCAAAACCAGCTGACCAGCACGTTCTACGACAGCCTTTCCAGCCTCAAGAATATCGGTTATGAGCATTCCTCCCATACCTGCGATTATTACCGAGTCTGCCTCCCCGGGATCCACCGTTCCTAGTCCGTCTCCCAGTCTCAGATCTATCCTGTCGCTCATCCCCCACCGGCTTATGTTATCTCTGGCTATAGCACACGGACCGGTTCTAACATCTGATGCTATGACCCGGTCCGCAATGCCATTTGCCACCAGATATATAGACACAAATGCGTGATCACATCCTATGTCGCACACTCTGCTGCCCGGTATGACCATGTCAGCAACAGCCTTCATTCTAAGTGACAATTCTATATCTTTCATTTATATATTTCATGCTCGCTACTGATCAGTAAGCAGGCACTCTTCTCCATTTCGTTCTGCGTTAATTAATTGTAAAGGAAATCCTTGAGCTTTCGACTTCTATTTGGATGTCTGAGTTTTCTGAGTGCCTTTGCCTCTATCTGACGGATACGCTCTCTGGTTACGTTGAATTCCTTTCCAACCTCCTCTAGAGTTCTAGGTCTTCCGTCATCCCAGCCAAATCTAAGCTTTATTACTCTCTGCTCTCTCTCTGTGAGTGTACTCACGACATCATCGAGCTGTTCGTGGAGAAGTGTCTGGTTCGTAGCCTCAACTGGGGTTGGAATACTCTCATCCTGAATAAAATCTCCAAGATGGCTGTCCTCCTCCTCACCAATAGGTGTCTCGAGTGATACAGGCTCCTGGGCTATCTTCATTATCTCCTGTACCCTCTCCTTTGGAAGTCCCATAACCTCGCCTACTTCCTCCGGAAGTGGCTCTCTGCCAAGTTTCTGCAGAAGATCTCTGCTGACTCTTGTCACCTTGTTGATGGTCTCAACCATATGAACAGGGATACGAATCGTTCTCGCCTGATCTGCGATAGCTCTTGTGATAGCCTGTCTTATCCACCATGTAGCATATGTGGAGAACTTGTATCCCTTTCTATAATCAAACTTCTCAACAGCCTTTAACAGTCCAAGATTTCCCTCCTGTATGAGGTCAAGGAAAAGCATGCCTCTTCCGACATATCTTTTAGCTATACTTACAACAAGACGCAAATTCGACTCTGCAAGTTTCTTCTTTGCCATCTCATCGCCTGCCTCCATTCTCTTGGCAAGCTCAATCTCCTCCTCAGCACTGAGCAGTGGAACCTTTCCTATATCCTTAAGATACATCTTGACAGGATCCTGTGTAGTGCTTGATATATCTCCGGTATCCGTAAAATCTATCTTCTCTACATCCTCGCCCTCAGCAATGACATCCTCATCAAGTGCAGACTCCTCCTCATCAGCATCTGTGATCTGAAGAATATCAACGCCATTCTTCTCAAGGAAATTAAATATCTTCTGCATAGTGTCAAGATCAAGTGCAACCTCTTTAAGATCATTGAAATGCTTTATGAGCTCTGTGTCCTCTATTACATTTTTCTTGCTGTGTGCAATCGCAAGAAGCTCCTCAAGTTTCACATTGAATTTTGCGTTGACGGCATCATCCTCACTGACCTTTATCATATCATTATCATTTGTGTTTACCACATCAACTGTGGTATTGCTCTTGTTGGTACTCATATTCTTCCTCCACATAATGTATTTGAGCAGACGCATACTACGCGCTCTGCATGTCTCTCCAGGACCGCAGTTCACATCTGAGTCCTTTTATGAAATCTATCAGATCGTTACTCTGAATTTTTCCATTTTTTTTCTGTCTTTTATGAGCTGCTGAACCTTCGCGATATCATTTTCACTCTCCAGCTGCTTTTTGATGCTGGCAAGTTTTATCTTTCTCACCACATCAGTTATCGCTCCGCTTATCTCCTCCTCCGTCATGTCTATAGACAGGTCTGTCTGGAGCATCCCGGCCACAAGTCTCTGTTCCTCCACATCCTGGAATGTATTGACAACAACAGCTGGTTCCACCTTGCGCTGCTGCCTATACTGTGAAAACAGCTTTTCTGCCACAGTCCTGAACACGCCCGGAGCAAAATCTTTCTCCGTTATCACTCCGTCGAGTTTTTCAAAGAGTGATGGCTCATTGACCAGCCATGTGAGGAGCAGTCTTGCGGTCTTATTGTCTCCGCCGTCTCCACTCTGCTTTCCTGACTGTGATGCACCACTTTCACCTGTTGTGGCTGTGCCATATCCGATAACGCCATCAGGATTTCCATTTCCCTGTCTCTGTTCCTCAAGGCGCCTTTCTTCCCTCTCCACCACATCCGGTTTCGGGGTTCCAGAAACTCCATAATCATGAACTTTTTTCGCAAGCGCCTCTCTGTCTATGATATAGGCTCGAGCTATCGCATCGACATAATTGTTGCGTTCCAGCGGATCTTCCAAATAAGAAAGCTCCCTTGCCACTTGATTCTGAAACTTTGTGCGCTCACCAGGATCTGCCTGATCATATTCTTCTGAATATGTCCTGGCTAGGAA
>ERZ1027061.699-NODE-699-length-14557-cov-10.125914_pt1 | contig 14557 bp, 10 predicted proteins | sample MGYA00519283_ERZ1027061 | MGnify/ENA primary metagenome ERZ1027061 (study PRJEB26926, sample SAMN06164849) | human gut metagenome | biome: ENVO:00009003; feature: ENVO:2100002; material: ENVO:00002003 | host: Homo sapiens | place: USA | collected 2012 ... | reverse complement strand
CTACGGAGTAGAAGATGGCGATGATACCAGCTACGAAGACATACTGTTCTGTATCGATGCCAACCCCAATGAAGCCATTCAAGACCCGGACCGTCCGGTCATAGACCCGGAAGAGCCTACGGTGACGAGCTCCGAAACAACCTACCGCACGTATGCCTACGAAGACATCTGGCCCAATGGCGGTGACTATGACTTGAACGACGTGATTATCGAACACAAACGGGCCATTTCATTCAACAGCAACAATTATGTGCTGAAGGTGGAAGACACCTTTGTACCCGTACAGCAAAGTGGTGCCGCCACATACTCCAACGCATTTGCCGTGCAATATGTGGCCAGCCAGCGAGGCAGCATAGAACTGCCTGCCGGAGCAGTCGATGAAACAGAGACCTCTTCTGTCATCCTATTCCCCGATGCAAAGTCTGTGCAGGGCAACGAATTTACCGTAACCCGTACATTTGCAGACAACACATTGCCTAAGAAGAATCTGGAGAGCGACTTGAACCCGTTCATCATTGCCCAGTATACAGCCGGAGCCGACAACCGGACAGAAGTGCATCTGCCCAAGAAGAAAGCGACCGGTAAAGCCAACGCAAAGCAAATCGGAGCCGAAGACGATGCCTACTACATCAACAAGGACGGCAAATATCCATTCGCCATCATGCTGCCGGCCACAACCGGCACGGAAGGCCCCATCCGGTTCACTCCGGCAAAGGAAACCGTACGCATCGACCTGGAGTATCCCGATTTCGCCAAATGGGTAGAGTCCAATGGTGCCACCAATAATGACTGGTATCTCTACTACCAGTCGTCCAAAGAGTGAAATCCTACGACATTCCTTAAAGAAGAGCCGCGCAATAGTTGCATTTGCGCGGCTTTTTCATGCATGACCATTACCGTTATGAAATTATTTTTTCTACATTTGCATCCGCTAAAAGGAAACAAAACCGCATCAGGCTGAAAAAAACATGAGGAATACATCACCCGCCGCACCTACCATCCGCTTCCGCCGCTGGAGCAGAAAAGCCTACGCTGCATTTGCCAGCATAGGACGGTGTGTCACCATCGGTTGCCTGCGCAAAAGCGTGGCAGACAGCTCTCTGTCCAAACAGAAGACTGCGGGAACCGCCGGACATGCCGGATGCGGGGAAGAGAGTACCTGGAAAGGAGAAACGGAAGGAAGGGAAACCGACACCGGCATTCCGCTGGGTAGCAGCAGCGTCCTGACAAGTATCCTCACGGAGCCGGGAACGAACCGGCACATTCTTTTTGAAACACAATTCATCCGCCCCTGCGGGAATACGGGCGGACAAGACACATATAGCCTGAAACAAAAGAGAACAAGAGGTACGGATTACCGGAAGCCATGCAGCAGAATGACGAGCTGCACCGCCCCGGCAATCCGTACCTCTGTCTTTATCCATGAACATAACCCAAGAAAGATATGACCCTACAGAAATTAAAGGAACAAGTGCTGCGCGGCAGCCACATCAGTAAGGAAGAAGCCGAATGGCTGGCTGTGCAACCCGACAAGGAAGCGCTATACGAAGCTGCCCACGAGATAACCCGGGCCCGAGCCTCGGAGGAGTTCGACATGTGCTCCATCATTAATGCCAAGTCCGGACGATGCCCGGAAAACTGCAAGTGGTGTGCACAGTCGTCGCACTACAAAACCCAGGCAGACGTGTACGACCTGGTGGACAAAGAAGAATGCCTGCGGCATGCCCGGCATAATGAAGCCCAGGGCGTGGCACGTTTCTCGCTGGTGACCAGTGGACGGAAGCCCTCCTCCAGAAACATGGAGAAACTGTGCGAAGCCGCCCGGCACATGCGCCGGCACTCGTCCATCCAGTTGTGCGCATCACTGGGACTGCTCAACGAAGACGAAATGCGGGCACTGCACGACGCAGGCATCACCCGCTATCACTGCAACCTGGAGACAGCCCCCTCCTACTTTCCCCAACTGTGCAGCACGCACACGCAGGAAGAGAAGCTGCGCACCCTGCAAGCCGCCCGCAACGTAGGCATGGACATCTGCAGCGGCGGCATCATCGGTATGGGCGAGAGCATGGAGCAACGCATCGAATTCGCCTTCACACTGCGCGAGCTGGAAGTACAGTCCATCCCCATCAACCTCCTGAGCCCCATCCCCGGCACACCGCTGGAACGGCAGGCGCCACTCAGCGAGGAGGAAATACTGACCACCATCGCCCTCTTCCGCTTCATCAACCCGACGGCTTTCCTCCGCTTTGCCGGAGGACGCTCGCAACTGAGCAAGGAGGCCGTAAAGCAAGCGCTACACATCGGCATCAACTCCGCCATCGTGGGCGACCTGCTGACAACGCTCGGCTCGAAAGTGTCAGAAGACAAGGTACTGATAGAAGATGCCGGATACCGGTTCTGCGGCTCGCAGTTCGACAGAGAGCACCTATGGCACCCCTATACCTCCACAACCAACCCGCTACCGGTGTACAAGGTGAAGCATGCCGAAGGCGCCACCATCACCCTGGAAAGCGGAGAAACACTCGTAGAGGGAATGTCGTCGTGGTGGTGCGCCGTCCACGGGTACAACCACCCTACACTGAACCGGGCGGCAGAGGAACAGCTGGGCAAGATGTCGCATGTGATGTTCGGAGGGCTGACACACGACCCTGCCATTGAACTGGGCCAGTTGCTGCTACCGCTTGTCCCGCCGTCCATGCAGAAGATATTCTATGCCGACTCGGGCTCGGTGGCAGTAGAGGTGGCCTTGAAAATGGCCGTGCAGTACTGGTATGGCAAGGGAAAGGCGAAGAAGAACAATTTTGTGACTATCCGTTCGGGCTATCACGGGGATACATGGAATGCCATGTCTGTCTGCGACCCGGTGACGGGCATGCATTCGCTGTTCGGGGCATCATTGCCGATGCGCTATTTCGTGCCGCAGCCGCGCTCGCGCTTCCACGGCGAATGGGATGAACGGGATACGGTGGAACTGCGGAAACTGGTAGAGGAGCATCACGAGGAACTGGCAGCGCTTATCCTCGAACCTGTGGTGCAGGGCGCTGGCGGCATGTGGTTCTACCACCCCCAGTACCTGCGCGAAGCGGCACAGATATGCAAGGAACATGGCCTGCTGCTGATATTCGATGAGATAGCCACGGGCTTCGGACGGACGGGAAAACTCTTTGCCTGGGAGCATGCGGGTGTAGAACCGGACATCATGTGCATAGGAAAGGCCATAACGGGCGGATACATGACGCTGTCCGCCGTACTGACGACGAATGAAGTGGCGGATACCATCTCCAACCATACGCCGGAGGTGTTTATGCACGGACCCACCTTTATGGGAAACCCACTGGCATGCGCCGTAGCGTGCGCTTCGGTGAAGCTGCTGACCTCGCCCGAATACGACTGGCAAGGCAAGGTGACTCGCATCAGCCGGCAACTGCAAGAAGAGCTTGAACCGGCACGCCGATTACCGCAAGTGACGGATGTACGTGTGCTGGGAGCCATCGGGGTGATTGAGACAAAAGAACCCGTAGACATGGCGTGGATGCAAAAACGCTTCGTTGAGGAGGGAATCTGGGTACGCCCGTTCGGAAGATTGGTATACCTGATGCCTCCGTTCATTATAGAGCCGGAACAGCTGAGGAAGCTGACGGGGGGATTGATGAAAATTATAAGAATGTGCTAATATGCTAATGTGCCAATTGGCTGCGCAATGTTTACGCTGCGCTATCACGCCGCAGGTCATTGGCATATTAGCACATTGGCACATTAGCACATTAAAACCACATTGGCACATTTTAAAAGAATTATGAATGCAATAGAATATATGCAGCAAGAGCTGCAAACATTGAAAGAACACAGCAACCTGCGCCGCCTGCCGCAACTGACACACGAGGGACGCACGGTTATAGCCGATGGCCGGCATATGCTGAACCTTTCGTCCAACGACTACCTGGGCCTGGCTGCCGACCGCCAGCTAAAGGAAGAATTCCTGCAGACACTGACACCGGACACCTTCCTGCCGACTTCCTCCTCCTCCCGCCTGCTGACGGGGAACTTCGGGATTTACGAAGAACTGGAGACGGAACTCGCCACACTTTTCGGCACAGAGACAGCACTGGTGCTCAATAGCGGCTATCATGCCAATATGGGGATTCTGCCCGCCGTGAGCGATGCACAAACCCTAATACTGGCAGACAAGCTGGTGCATGCCAGCATCATCGACGGCATCCGCCTATCCACCGCACGCTGCATCCGCTTCCGCCACAACGACCTGGTGCAACTGGAACGCCTGCTGGAACAACACCATGCAACATTCCGGCAATTGATTATCGTCACAGAAAGCATCTTCAGCATGGACGGTGACCAAGCCGACCTCACGGCATTGGTGCGTTTGAAAAAAAGATACTCCAACGTACTGCTCTATGTGGACGAAGCCCATGCATTCGGCGTAAGGGGACTGCGCGGCCTGGGCTGCGCCGAAGAAACCGGATGCATCCGGGATATAGATTTCCTCGTGGGCACCTTCGGCAAGGCAGCGGCATCTGCCGGCGCATACATCGCCTGTTGCCGGACGATACGCGAGTATCTCGTCAACCGGATGCGAACCCTCATCTTCACCACGGCATTGCCTCCGACAAGTATTGCCTGGACACTGTTTATCGTGCGGAAACTTGCCGGAATGCAGGACCGCCGCGAGCATCTGGCAAGAATCAGCCGGACGCTGCGCGAAGCATTACAAGCCAAGGGGTACGGATGCCCTAGCGCAAGCCATATCGTCCCCTTGATTATCGGCCCCAGTGCCGACACTGTGCTGTGCGCAGAGTTGCTGCAGAGGCATGGGTTCTATGCACTGCCGGTACGCCCGCCCACAGTGCCCGAAAGGACATCACGCATCCGCTTTTCGCTGACGGCAGACATACGGGAAGATGAGATTGGAGAACTGATACCCCTTATTCCCCTAAAGGAAGAGAGGAATACTAACGCTATACGATTCTAAAAACAGATGAAACAAAGTTACATTATACACGAGCATCATCCCCGGCTATTGCTGTTCTTTGCCGGCTGGGGAGCCGATGAGACGCCTTTCAAAATGTATCGTCCGGCAGCCAGCGACTTCATGGTGTGCTATGACTACCGCACACTGGATTTTGACGCCTCCGGACTGGAAGAATACCGCGAAATCAACCTCATCGGCTGGTCTATGGGGGTATGGGCGGCTTCGCAGACCGTGCCACAGCTCTCATCGCCAGGTACGTCCGGCGAAGGTATCCATATGGCAAACAGCATCGCCATCAACGGAACGCCCTACCCCATAGACCAGCATATGGGCATTCCACCCGCCATCTACCACGGGACATTGGACGGACTGACTGGGGCTTCACTGCACAAATTCCTCCGCCGCATGTGCGCCAACGGAGCAGCCTTCAAAGCTTTCCTGGAAATCACCCCCCGCCGTCCGCTGGAAGAGTTGAGAGATGAGTTGACGGAGATTGAGAAGATGTACCACACACTGCCTGCTGCCACCTTCCATTGGCAGCAGGCAGTAACGGGAGGCAACGACCGCATCATTCCACCAGCCAACCAGCTGCAAGCCTGGGAAATACTCGGCACCCCCGTACTGCAAACGGAGGATACCCACTACCAGGAAGAGTTATTCAGACATTACCTGCAAGACCTATGGACAAGCCACTGAACCCGATGGACAAACAACTGATAGCCGCCCGCTTTGCCAAAGCCCGGAATACCTATACCCGGGAGGCCCGCGTGCAGCAACAAGTCGCCGAGAAGATGATGCAGCTCATAAAGGAACCATACACACGTTTCCGCCGTGTCGTAGAGTTTGGCTGCGGAACGGGAAGCTACTCACGTATCCTCCTCCACACCTTGCAACCGGAAGCTCTGCTGCTGAACGACTTGTGCCGGGAAATGGAGGAGTGCGTCAAGGAACTTTGCGACGGCACTACCGTGCAGTTCGTCCCCGGTGATGCCGAAGCCATCGACTTCCCCGGAGAAACCGACCTGATAACCTCGTGCTCCACCCTGCAATGGTTCAACGACCCAGGTGCTTTCTTCACCCGCTGCCACCAAGCACTGGTGGCAGACGGCCTGCTTGCCTTCAGCACCTTCGGCGCCACAAACATGCACGAAATACGCCAACTGACTGGGCACGGGCTGGACTATCTCTCCGTTGAGGAGCTGCAAGCCCTGCTGTCTCCCGGTTTCGATATTCTTCATGCCGAAGAAGAGGTGATATCCTTGCCCTTCCCCACTCCCCAGGCAGTGCTGAAGCATCTGAAGCAAACCGGAGTCACGGGTACGGAAAAAAGGATGTGGACGCGTAGTCGCCTGCAATCCTTCTGCAAAGAATACACAACCCGGTTCAGTGATGCCGCAGGCAACGTAAGCCTGACCTATCACCCTATTTATATCATCGCACGAAAAAAAACAAAATAATGGAAACAAAAAACATCTACTTCATCAGCGGCATTGATACAGATGCCGGAAAAAGCTATTGCACCGCCTGGTACGCCCGTGAGCTTATGCAACGCGGCCTGCGCGTCATCACCCAAAAATTCATCCAGACCGGCAACACCGGTCATTCCGAGGACATCGACCTGCACCGCCGCCTCACCGGAACCGGCTACCTGCCGGAAGACAAAGAGGGGCTGACCATGCCCGAGATATTCTCCTATCCCTGCTCTCCCCACCTCGCCGCCCGCATAGACAAGCGCCCGATAGACTTCGGAAAAATAGAGCGTGCCACCAGGGAACTTTCCCATCGCTATGATACCGTGCTCGTAGAAGGCGCCGGCGGTCTGATGGTTCCCCTTACCGAAGATTTCCTGACGATAGACTACATTGCGGAGAAGCAGTACCCGCTTATCTTTGTCACCTCCGGAAAGCTGGGCAGCATCAACCACACCCTGCTGAGCTTCGAAGCCATCAAGAACCGGGACATCGCGCTCGATACGGTACTCTACAACCTCTATCCCACGGTAGAGGACAAGACTATCCAGGAAGACACGATGAAATACATCAAGCAGTATTTGTCCAAGCACTTTCCCGGAACAAAGTTTGAGGTAGTGCCGGAAATTGTGTAAATTTGCAGCACATAAACGTCCTACTGCACATGGAAGCATTTACATTAGATTCAACTGAAATTATCGTACTCGCTACGGCGGGTGGTCTGTTCCTTATTCAAATTATCTACTACCTCTGTCTCTACAACCGTATTCATGCGCGCAGCCGTGCCGTGAAGCAGGGAGACACGCACTTCACCCAGGAACTGCCCCCCATATCCGTCATTATCTGCGCCCGCGAGGAATCCGAGAATCTGCGCCGCAACCTGGGCGCCGTGCTGGAGCAGGACTATCCCCTATTTGAAGTCATCGTCATTAACGACGGCAACACTGATGAGAGCGAAGATTACCTGACCATCCTCGAGGAGAAATACCCCCATCTCTACCACAGCTTCGTGCCCGATTCCTCCCGCTACATCAGCCGTAAGAAGCTGGCTGTGACGCTTGGAATCAAGGCCAGCAAATATGAATGGCTGGTGTTTACCAATGCCAACTGCATGCCCCAAAGCAACCAATGGCTGCGACTGATGGCACGCAACTTCACATCACGTACCCAAGTGGTGCTGGGATACAGCGGCTACGAACGCGGCAAAGGCTGGCTGCACAAACGGGTGGCATTCGACAATCTGTTCACTTCCATGCGCTATCTGGGATTTGCCCTGGCAGGCAGCCCCTACATGGGCATCGGGCGTAACCTGGCCTACCGGAAGGAACTCTTCTACCAACAGAAAGGATTCTCCGCACACCTCAACCTGCAACGGGGAGACGACGATTTGTTCATCAACCACGTGGCTACCCCGGAGAACACGCGGGTAGAAACGGATGCCAATGCCATTGTACGCATGCAACCGCTTCTGCGTGCCAAGGACTGGAAAGAAGAGAAAATAGGTTACGCCTCCACAGCACGGCTGTATCATGGGATGCAACGCTGGCTGGCCGGTTTTGAGACCCTGACCCGCCTGGTATTCCACGCATCCTGGATAGCCGCGATGGTCATCGGCATTCTGCACTTCCACTGGCTGGCAGCAGGCGTCGCTTGTCTTTTGTTCCTGTTCCGTTTCACCCTGCAGGCCGTCATTGTCAACAAGACTGCCCACGACCTGGAAGAACAGCGCAGATATTACTTCACACTACCGGCTTTCGACCTATTGCAGCCGATACAGTCTTTACGTTGGAAATGGTACTGTCTGTTCCGCAAGAAAAGCGGTTTTCTGAGAAAGTGATTCTCTTATTCGTAACGGATGGAAGTTGCCGGATGGATGCGTGTAATCAGAAATGAAGGGCCCAACAACATCAGGACTGAAGCCAGCAATGTACCGGCATTCAGTAGCAGGAACAGCCAGATATTGAAAGATACCGGAACAGTAGCCATATAATAGGTCTCAGGGTCGAGCTTGAACAAGCCGGACCAGCGCTGCACGAAATAGAACGCAAGGCCGATTATGTTCCCCCAAAGCATGCCTTTCCCAATGAGGAAGACCGAAAACCAAAGGAAGACTTTACGGATGGTAAAGTTATTGGCTCCCAAAGACTTCAGCACGCCTATCATGGAGGTACGCTCTATGATGATAATCAGCAGGCCGGATACCATGGTGAACCCCGCCACTCCAATCATCAGAATGAGAATGACCCAGATGTTGACATCCAAGATGCCCAGCCAGGCAAAGATTTGGGGATTGAGCTGCTCTACATTGCGGACGCAATACTCGGCACCATAGCGGTCGGGATTCTCGTCCGTATCGACAGCTATCTCATAGGTGGTTTCTTCCAGCTTGTCATAATCGCGTATTTCCAGCTCCACACCGCTCACCTGGTCCGGCTCCCAGTTGTTCAGGCGATTCACCAAATAGAGGTCGGTAAGCAGGAATAGGTTGTCGTATTCAGAGAAGTTGGTTTGGTAGATACCTACAATCTTCAGGCGGCGAGCACGCACATCGTCCTGGATGAAGTAGGTGTCTATCTTGTCACCAAGTTTCAATTGCAGCTTGTTGGCAAGAGACTTTGAGATGACTACGCGGTTGGACGAAGCGGAATCGCTGAATTGCGGAAACTCCCCCTCCAGCAGATGGCGGTGGAAAAAGGTGCTGTCATACTCCTGCCCCACACCTTTCAGCACCATTCCCTGAAAGGCATCGGCGGTCTTTATCATCCCCGGCTTGGTGGAGTAGCGTTGTACATGCTTCACTTCGGGATAATCGGAAAGCGCAGCCATCATGCTGTCGCCCACCACCACCGGGCGCGTCTCATAAGAGCGTGCAGCATCCAGGTTGCCTATCTGGATATGGGCACCGAAACCCACGATTTTATCCCTTACCTCGCTCTTGAAGCCAACAATGACGGACACGGCAATAATCATCACCGCCAGTCCGAGAGCAATACCCACCATGGCAATAAGGACAGCCGGACGGGAAACTTGCTTGCCCGGCTCCGAGTTGCGATAAATGCGCAACGCTATAAAGCGAGATAAGTTCATAAATTAATCCCTAATCCTTCATTTCTCTTCCCGGATAGGCTTCCAATGCTTTTTGCAATACAAACAAGGCGCGGTTCAAGTCGTCTTTCTTCAGTACGTATGCGATACGCACTTCGTTGCGACCGGAACCCGGCGTAGTATAGAATCCGGACGCAGGCGCCATGAATACCGTCTGTCCCTCGTATTCGAACTCCGACAGACACCAGGCACAGAACTTGTCCGAATCATCTACTGGAAGCTTTGCCACCGTATAGAATGCTCCCATCGGGATGGGCGAATATACGCCCGGTATACGGTTCAATCCGTCAATCAGGCATTTACGGCGTTCTACATATTCATCGTATGTGTCGCGCAGATAATCCTCACCGGCATCCAGCGATGCTTCTGCGGCAATCTGGCCAATCAACGGAGGACTGAGACGTGCCTGGCAGAACTTCATGACAGCATCCCGGATTTCCTTGTTCTTCGTTATCAGGGCACCGATGCGGATGCCGCACTCCGAATAGCGCTTGGACACGGAATCAATCAGCACCACATTGTTCTCAATGCCCTCCAGATGGCAGGCAGAGATATAGGGAGAACCCGTATAAATAAATTCACGGTACACCTCGTCCGAGAAGAGGAACAAATCGTACTTCTTCACAAGGTCGCGAATCTGGTTCATTTCACGGCGTGTATAGAGGTAACCCGTAGGATTGTTGGGATTGCAAATCAAAATAGCACGCGTGCGCTCGTTAATCAACTCCTCGAACTTCTCTACCTTGGGCAACGAGAAACCCTCTTCGATGGTCGTGGCAATGGTGCGTATCTTGGCTCCGGCAGAGATGGCAAACGCCATATAATTGGCATAGGCCGGCTCGGGAACAATGATTTCATCTCCCGGATTGAGGCAAGCCAGGAAAGAGAACAACACCGCCTCCGAGCCGCCGGAAGTGATGATGATGTCGTCTGCAGTCAGATTGATATTGTACTTTGCATAGTAACCCACCAACTTCTCGCGGTAACTGCGATATCCCGCACTGGGACTGTATTCCAGAACTTTCCGGTCGATGTTCCGTATCGCTTCAATCGCGACTTCCGGAGTAGGCAGGTCGGGTTGACCGATGTTCAGGTGAAATACATGTATACCCCTCTGCTTGGCAGCATCTGCCAGAGGAGCCAGTTTTCTGATAGGAGATGCGGGCATCTCCATTCCGCGAATAGATATTGTTGGCATGAGGTTTATTTACTATTTGACGATTTATGATTTACTATTTAATAGAGTATTTATAGGTGATATTGCTATCACTTTATCATTAAAGTTGCAAATGTAGCGAATTATTTGAAACCAAAAGGAAGGCAAGACCATAAAAACTTTAAAAAACTTATCTATCGTAAAAACTCTATGATATGTAAACAGAAACTTGTATCTTTGAAAAAGCAAACGAGCCAAGTAGAATCAATTGTAAATAGTAAATAGTCAAATAGTAAATAACACCATGGTCATCAACCTTATAACTTTTGCTTCCATACTGCATAAACAAGCATCAGTCCGTAGCTCCCACGAAGTGATATTGACTGAATTGGAAAAATACTTTACCGTCAACTTCATTGATTACAAAGACATAGACAAGTTATCACCCGATGACTTCAGTATTATATTCATTGCCACCGGAGGTGTGGAACGGCTGGTAATCCAGCATTTCGAATCCCTTCCCCGCCCCGCCATCCTCTTGGCAGACGGCATGCAGAACTCACTGGCCGCCGCTCTCGAAATATCTTCCTGGCTGCGCGGCCGGGGAATGAAAAGCGAGATTCTTCACGGAGAGCTCCCCGAGACCATCAAGCGTATTTTTGTCCTGCACAGCAATTTCGTGGCACAACGCAGCCTTTTCGGCATGCGCATCGGCGTAATGGGCACTCCGTCCAGCTGGCTCGTTGCCAGCAATGTGGATTATCTGCTTGCCAAACGCCGCTGGGGTATCGAGTACACAGACGTCTCATTGGACCGCATTTATGAATACTACGGACAGATAACGGACGACGAGGTGGGCGAAGCATGCGCCGGACTGGCAGGAAAAGCGCTTGCCTGCCGAGAGGCAAGCCCCGAAGACATGATAAAAGCCATGCGGCTGTATCGAGCCATCAAGAGGATTGTAGAGGAAGAGCGACTGAGCGCCATTACCCTCAGCTGCTTCCGCCTGATAGACCAAACGGGAACCACCGGCTGCCTTGCCCTTGCCTTGCTGAACGACGAAGGAATCATTGCCGGATGTGAAGGCGATTTGCAATCCGTCTTCACCATGCTGGCCGTAAAAGTGCTGACGGGGAAAAACTCCTTCATGGCCAATCCTTCCATGATAAATGCCCGTACCAATGAAATCATATTGGCACACTGCACCATCGGCATCGCACAAACGGAGCAGTTCATCATACGCAACCATTTTGAGACGGAAAGCGGCATCGGTATTCAGGGAATCCTGCCGACGGGAGATGTAACCATCGTAAAATGCGGAAGCGAAAGCCTGGACGAATATTACCTGAGCACCGGCACGCTTGTTGAGAATACAAACTACATCAATATGTGCCGCACCCAAGTGCGGATAAAAATGAACTCCCCTGCCGACTATTTCCTCAAGACACCGCTGGGCAACCACCACATCATGCTGTATGGCAATTACGAGGATATATTGGAAGAGTTCCTGCAAGCCAATGCCTGCAAACGGATTGAATGATTACTCGTTCGCATCCGGTATCACCACCTCGAAACGCGTTCCTTTTCCCAACTCTGAGGAGACCGAGATAGAACCATGCAGGCGGTCTACGATGGTCTGGCAAATGCTCAGCCCCAAACCGGCGCCCTGCGTAAAGCTGTCTTCTTTGTAAAAGCGTTCGAAGATATGTTTCTGGGCGTCTTCAGAGATACCGCTTCCCGTGTCTTCGACAAAGATGGTGGTATATCCTTCCCGGTTCGTGACATAGCCGAAGGTGATGCTGCCCGTTACCGTGAATTTCTTGGCATTGTTTATCAGGTTGTTCACGACCTGCTTCAAGCGGACGGAATCGGTGATGACCAATTTGTCTTCCCCTTCCGGAATCTTTATACGTAGCTCTACATCCCGAGGCATACTCAGACGCTGGGATTCATGGACTTCCTGCATGATGAACGCCAGATTGAATGCTCCGAACTTAAAGTCCATCGTGCCCGATTCTATGCGCGAGAGGTCCAGAATATCGTTTATCAACGCCAACAGCAATGTACAGTTGATGTTGATTGTTTCGACGAACTGCTTTACCTCTTCCGGAGAAAAAGCGTCCAAGTCCTTCAATAAATCCGAGAAGCCGACAATGGCATTCAGAGGGGTACGTATCTCATGGCTCATATTGGCAAGGAACGCAGATTTGAGCTTGTCGGCCTGCAAGGCACGGTCACGTGCGGCAATCAAGGCCTCTTCCGTATCCTTGTAACGCTGGATGCTCTGGCATACTCCCAATACCATGTATGGGGTATCAACCGTCAGTCCGTCATAAGCGGTACTGCGGAACTCCCACCATTCATAGCTCCCATCCGCACTCTTCAACCGGAAACTCATCCGTGAATTGATTTCATTGCCCAACAGAATGGCAGCAAAATTCCTGCGCGTATGCAGCAAGTCTTCCGGATGTATAAGGGTGTCCATCTCATCACGTGCCAACAAGTCCGTATCACCGGTATACCCGAAACGGCGCAGCAATCCACCCGGGAAATGGAAACGGTTCATATGCATGTTGTACTGCCACGGATAAATGGAGCTTTCCTCCACCGCCATATTGAAGAAGCGTCTCTGCATCTCTTCTTCGGAGATATTGCGGCATACAATCGCCATTCCCGTCATCTTTTCATTGGCAAAGATAGGTACTACCTCGCCGGAAACGGGGAAATACGTTCCCTGATGGTTTTCCTGCATGAAGGCTTTCTCCGGAATAGAAATAGGTCTCTTTCCGGTACGTACTTTCTTCAACAAGTCCTGCAAGATGTTTTCTCCATTCATGTAAATCCTGAAAATGGAGCCGGCCATCTGCCCTTCATAGAAACGGGACGTATAGGTTTCGGAAGAAAGTCCCAACATCTGTAACAACGGACGGTTGACAAAATGGATGCGCAGGTCGGTATCATACGTAATCAAGCCGTCGCGAATGGAACAGAAGATATTGTCGAACTCGTCGCGCTGCTCCACCAGGCGGTGCTGTATCAACAAGCGGGTCTGGGCATGTATGCGCTTACGCGACTCCCTGCGGTTGGCACGGAAAAGCCAGGCAACCAGCAGCACCAATGCCCCGACAATCAGCGAATAGAACAGAATGAACCAGACACGGTAACGCTCCATCAACGGTATATTCAAAATGATGCCCTTGCTCTCCGCACGGTTCGTGTCCACACGGAAAAACTGCAACTGTTTGTAATCGAACAGCAACTTGCCCCCAAAGTCCTTTACTTCCAATGAGGCGGGTGACTTGCCCTTCAAAATACTTGCAGCCTGCCGGCCGGCAGCAAAAGCATCCTCTCCGGGAACGGCATCATACACACACAGAACACCGTTCGTCATAGCCAGGTTCTGGCTGGTAAACACGGGAGCCTTCAACTTCAAGGAAAGAAAAGGAATCCATTTGGGAGCTATAACAATATGCTTGTAGGCATTGTAGTCATAGCAAATGGAAGTGATGATAGAGTTCAAGGACTTGGCCTGCACGTTCAGCACTTTCAACTCATGCTCCGGATAGTTGCTTTTTATGCGTTCCCAAGAGTCTTCCACAGCCCTGACCCCTTTAAGGCTCAGGAAACTGCTGTCGGACAGACAAACCAACTCCCTGCGGGAAGGGAACATACGGACAGCCGCATCCAGCAAGACATCGAAATCCGTTTTCGAAACATAGCCAGAGACGTTGGGCATTCTTTCAAAGACCCTCTCATCCGGGTATTTGATGCCCGAAACCACCACCGGTATCTGATAAGGCAGGGAATCACCGCAATGGGTCAATGTGAAGAAAGCCT
>ERZ1027061.681-NODE-681-length-14736-cov-4.978203_pt1 | contig 14736 bp, 4 predicted proteins | sample MGYA00519283_ERZ1027061 | MGnify/ENA primary metagenome ERZ1027061 (study PRJEB26926, sample SAMN06164849) | human gut metagenome | biome: ENVO:00009003; feature: ENVO:2100002; material: ENVO:00002003 | host: Homo sapiens | place: USA | collected 2012 ... | reverse complement strand
GGATGAGTGAGAGCGAAAAACAAGAACTTATATCCAGATTTGTTGATGAACTTCCTGTGCTCCGTATAAAGCTTGGCATGTCACAGGAAGAACTTAGTAATATAGTTGGAATCTCCAGACAGACATATTCATCGATGGAAACAAAACGCAGGAAGATGTCGTGGAGTGTATATTTGTCGCTTGTGCTTGTGTTTGACAACAATGAACAGACACATGAAATGCTCAGAAATGAGGGGTTATTTCCAGAGAGAATTTGTAATGGCTCGAGGTCAGATAGTATAGGCAGACCATTGTCTTCGTTTATTACTATAGAAAATAAGGATATTCGTAATCAATTGGACGATCAGGCGATACATGCCATAGAGATGGTGGTCATGGTCGAATATGCAAGATGCAATAAGATTCCGGGGGAGGCGGTTATAAAAGCATTTGACGGCAGACAGCTGACAAAGCCAGTGGAGGAGGAATCTCATGAATAATAAAAAAAGAGTTTCGTATATTGATATAGCTAAAGGCTTAGCTATTTTGTGTGTGATTATTGGACACACAGCACAGCTTACCGATATAAGGATATTAAGCAAAATAATTTTTTCATTCCATATGCCCTTGTTCTTTATTCTGTCAGGATGGTGTATGAAAGAAGAACGCAGATCAACAGGACAGTTAATAAAGGTTAAGGCAAAACAACTTTTAGTTCCGTACGTAGTAGTATCAGTAGTTAGATTCCTATATATGTTGATGTCCAGAGATTTTAGTTGGACACTTTTGGGAAAATATATGCTTTTGTGTCTATATGGAAATCCGTCAAAGATGCGTGCGGATGCATGTATGTTGCATGTAGGAAAAATAGGAATGCAGTGGTTTATGTTGACCATGTTTTCTGCTCAACTTATGTATCATTTCTTGAATGATATATCAAAGAAGTATAAAGTTCCGATGTGGATGCTCACATTGTTAGTTTCAGTTATGGGAATTCAGTTTAGTGATTATGTATGGCTGCCATTTGGAATTTCTCAGGCTATGGGAGTTATGGTATTTATGTACATAGGACAAGTAATAAGGAAAGCAGAGATTTTTGAGACAAAAATTGGAAAAGGATTTATAAGTATTCCGATTGTATGTCTTGTTATATGGATTATTGCAATAAATTATGGTATGGTGAGATCCAATGCAAATGTCTATTATGGAATCTTTTCAATGGTTGGAGCTGTGTGTGGAACTTATTGGATTGTTAAACTTGCCCAGGGTATTGAACATGTAAAGATTGTAAATAGTTTTCTGAAATGGTGTGGCAATAATTCTCTGTATATTTTTATGTTTCATTCGCTAGATCAGAAAGTTATGGCACATATTAAGACATTTATGCTGCAATATTTCCAGTTTCCATCTACAAAGGGAGGATTGCTGATTGTAGCAGCAAGATGTGCCATTGTTTTAGCGGCAACTTTTGTGTTTGTAATGCTTAAAAAGTTCATAACAGGCATAAATAAAAATGTTGAAAAACGAGGAATTTCCCAAAGGTAGTTATATTTCGCAAAATAAATGGGGACGGAGGGGCTTGACCCCTCCGTCCCTGTTCCCGCTTAGAAGAGCTGACCTGATATTGACATAGACGGTTTCACAAATTCTTCACAAAATAACTAGCACTCATCTCTTGACATTGCTAATAAAGAGGACTATAACATAGTCAAAGATAAGAAAAGGATAGCACAACCGGTGGTGCAAATGACCGTTCGGTATATGCACTGCAGATTTCTGTTATATAACATTTTAGGAAAACAGAAAGGAAGTGTTCAAAATGGATAAAAACCCAAAGCATCCATTGAAGAAAAAGAAAGCAGTTCAGAAGGTATATGCGACAGCAAATCATAACGCTGCAGCAGCTGAAGAACCAGCTACACCAAAGTCAAAAAAGCATAAGTAGTGATATGAGATGAAAGTCCCCCGTATCTGCGAAAGGCAGGTATGGGGGATTTTTTTGTGGAGTGACTTGAAATGAAAAAAGTATCAATGTTATTATGATAAAAAGTGGCAAATGTGTGAAAGGATGGTGCAGTATGAGCTACGTAGAATTTCGTGATGTAAAAAAGGTATATAAGACAGGGGAGGTGGAGATCAATGCTCTCCGCGATGTGAATTTCGAGATAGAAAAGGGCGAGTTTTGTGTCATAGTCGGAGCCTCCGGTGCGGGCAAGACCACTATCTTGAATATACTCGGCGGTATGGACACTCTGACAAGCGGCAGTGTGAAGCTGGATGGCAGAGAGATATCAACTCTGAATAAGAGACAGCTCACGGCATACAGAAGGTATGATGTGGGATTCGTGTTCCAGTTCTACAATCTGGTACAGAACCTCACAGCGCTTGAGAACGTGGAGCTTGCAGCCCAGATCTGCAAGGAGCCGCTGGATGCTGCAACGGTTCTTAAACAGGTGGGACTTGAGGACCGTATGGCGAACTTCCCGGCACAGCTCTCCGGTGGTGAGCAGCAGAGGGTTGCCATAGCGAGGGCGCTGGCGAAGAATCCGAAACTCCTGCTCTGCGATGAGCCGACGGGCGCGCTTGACTACAACACGGGCAAGGCTGTGTTGAAGCTCCTTCAGGATACATGCAGAAATACGGGAACGACAGTTATAGTCATAACGCATAACCAGGCACTCACAGCCATGGCGGACAGAGTCATCACGGTTAAGAGCGGAACTGTGGAGAAAGTGGTTATGAATGATAACATCAGGAACGTTGAAGATCTGGAATGGTAGGTGGCCTATGAAATCAATGATGAGACGCACGACATTTCGTGAGATAAAAAATACATTTGGAAGATTTGCAGCCATCATGGCGATCATAGCACTGGGCGTGGGATTCTTCTCGGGTCTCAAGATGACGAAGCCGGATATGATGAATACCATATCAAAATTCCTTGACGAGGGAAATTTCTTTGATCTGCATCTTCTGTCAACTCTGGGATACACGGATGATGACGTGGATTCATTTGCCGGGGAGAAGGATGTGCTGTACGCAGAGGGCGGTTACAGCCTGGACGTCCTATACGAGAACCAGGGCGAAAATGACAGGGTGTTGAAGACTATGTCAGTTCCGGAAAACATCAACAAACTGAGTCTTGTGGACGGACGCATGCCGGAAAAGGAAGATGAATGTGTTGTAGATGCCAAGATGGACAGTATAAAGATAGGTGATGTCATGGAGGTGGCAGATGACGATGCTGCAGAAGGTGAGGACAGCAGTACACAGGATATCCTGAAGGTGAAGAAGTTCACCGTTGTCGGAACTGTCAACTCCCCACTTTATATTAATTTTGAAAGAGGCACCACAACCCTTGGAAACGGTAAGATCGCGGGCTTTGTATATGTCAGCCCTGAAGCATTTGACAGCGAATGCTACACCGATGTGTATGTGAAATTTGACAGAAAGTTTGATATGTATGCCGATGAGTATGAAGACTATATAGACGACAGGAAAGACGAATGGGAGTCAATATGTAAGGCCAGTGTACTGGACAGATATAAGGATATCCTCATGGCAAAGGGTATGACGGAGGATATGGTGAAGGACATAACGCTGGATGATGCAGATGGTGTGAACTATTACATACTAGGCAGGGAGACGAATATCGGATATGTCTGCTTTGAGAGCGATTCAGATATAGTAAATGGAGTTGCAAAGGTATTTCCGGTATTCTTCATATTGGTTGCCGTGCTCGTGTGTATGACTACCATGAACAGAATGGTTGAGGAACAGCGCTCTATGATAGGCATGCTGAAGGCTCTCGGCTATGGCAAGGCGGCTATCATGGGAAAATATATGATCTATTCGGGAACTGCAGCTGTAGTAGGATGTGCAGGTGGATATCTTATAGGTACATATGTATTTCCGGAGGTTATCTGGTATGCATATAATATGATGTATATACATTTGCCGCTTGAGAGAACCACAGACTGGATGCTGGTTATTGGAGTGCTGGCAGCCTCACTTCTGTGTACTGTTGGCACAACCTGGTTTTCCTGCAGATACGAGCTTTCCGAGACTGCGGCAAGTCTTATGAGGCCTAAGGCTCCGAAACCAGGCAAGAGGGTGTTCCTTGAGCATATCCCATTTATATGGAAGAGACTGAAATTTCTGAGGAAGGTAAGTGTCAGAAATGTATTCAGATATAAGAAACGATTTTTCATGATGATAATAGGAATAAGCGGCTGTACCGCGCTGCTGCTCACAGGCTTTGGAATAAATGATTCCATAAGCGGATTTGCGGACAATCAATATGGGGAGATACAGGTCGGAGATGGAGTGATAACGCTGAATACATCGATTGCGGGTGATGGAGAAGAAGATGAACGTTTCCGTAGTCTGAAAGACCTGCTGGAGGAGGATACCTCCTGTTATGATCTCGTCAGTGAATCTACCTGGGATCTGGTTCATGATGGTGGCGTAAAGTCCGTGAACATGGTCATCATGGAAGAACCTGAGCACGTTGACAGGTATATGAAGTTGGCGGATAAAGATGGCGCGAAGATAGAATATCCGGGCAAAGGGGAAGCTGTGATCAATACTGCGCTGGCAGAACAGTACGACCTCAAAACAGGCGATGTAATAACGGTCAGAGACAGCGAGATGAAAGAGATAAGAGTCTCCGTATCAGGCATATTCAGGAATCATGTATACAACTATGTGTATATATCACCTGAAACATATGAGGATCAGATGGGGGAAGCACCTCAGTACAAATCGGTGTACTTCAATCTTAAGGAAGGCGCAGATTCGCACGAGATATCTGCTGATCTTATGGGTGATGCAGCAACAGCGTCAGTGACTATCAACAATGATATGAAGAACAGGATATCCAAGATGATGGAGAGTCTGAATTATATAGTAATTGTAGTCATACTCTCGGCTGGTGCGCTTGCATTTATCGTCCTCTACAACCTGACAAATATCAATATCACAGAGCGAATCAGGGAGATAGCAACCATAAAGGTTCTGGGATTTTTCAAAAACGAGACTTCAGCTTATGTATTCAGGGAGAACAGAGTCCTGACGACATTTGGAATCGCTGTGGGACTTGTGCTTGGAGTGTTTTTGCATGCATTTGTCATAGGACAGATCAAGGTGGATATGGTCGCATTTGATACATATATAGCGCCGATGAGCTATGTGTACAGTATCGTTCTGACATTTGTGTTCAATTTTCTTGTTAACAGAGTTATGTCAGTCAAGCTTGATAAGATAAATATGGCGGAATCGCTTAAGTCGGTGGAGTAGTAATATAATGTTGTGTAAAAATCGGCTGTATTAACTAGTTATAATTATATTGAAAAAAGAGGAATGGATAGTCATAATGGCATTCATTCCTCTTTTTTTATATATAAAGATATAAAATCAGGCAAAAACATGAAAATGCAGTTTATTACTATCCGTTTGGTTAGTGTACATGAAAAAAATGATAATTTATAATTGAAAGGAACAACAAACAACAAGGGCAAAACTGCGCAGATGACTTTGAAACCCGTAAATTATAGATAGTTTAGGGGCTTTGAAGTCATCTGGTATTTTCCCGACAATGATTAAAGAAAGGGGACGTTTGATGAGAAAGAGGGTACTAAGTTTCGCCCTTGCGGCGAGTATGACGTTGTCTCTTCTGTCCGGATTTGCCCCCGGTGTTAAAGCTTATGCGGCTGATGACGATTCCGGGAACACTGGCAGTCAGGTAAAACAGAGAGAGATCGACAGCACGACATATAAGGATCTGAATCTGAATCTCACGGTTGATGAGTCAGAGGCGGCGGTTCCTTATAGTGAGACAGGAGTTACAAGCCTGGTCACGGGAAATGAGATATATGTTGAGGCAAACGGCAGGAAAGGCAACAAGTATGCAGTCCGTGACGGATTTGACAGGTGGCAGGATAGGAGTGAGGTCTTTGACAGAAAATCCGACATCAATGACGACTGGGGAAATCTGGACGGAGCCTATGATTATTACGGAATAAGCCCTGAAATAAAGGGTAAGAAAGGCGGAACCATAGGAAGCAAGCTCAGCAGCAACAGAGGGAACTCGCTGAGCAATAGCAGTGCAGGATTTTCCGGAATCTACGCAACCAGTGTTTCATTTGACGGTGGTGGCAATAAGGAAAATTATATAGCTGAACTCCGCGCATATGGATATAATGACACATGCACGTTTGGCGGCAAGACACTTCATGGCAAGATAGAGGTTGCCATCATGAAAGTGTCATCAAATGGGCAAAGAAGTGTGCTGAGAAGGTTAAGCCCTACACTCACAGCCAACAATGTATATGGCGGAGACAGACTTTCGTATTTTACCAGAGTGTATGCTCAGGACATGGATGCGCTTTTTGAGATTGAGAAAGCGGATGTGGACGGCGATGGCTTGGATGATCTCCTTGTATACTGTGGGGCATACGAAGATGACAGTGCCGGAAACAGATATGCACTTGTCGATGTGTATATGGGATCCGGAAGTGGATATTTTTCAAAAACACAGGTACTTAGGCTTAATTGTGGTCCGGCATCGTATTTCCAAAATAGCAGTGACTGGAAACACATTTTAAGGCGCACACCGGTTGTGACTATAGCAGGCGGTGATTTTGAGAGGGATGGAACATCTGATGTTGCTGTTGCTGTATCTGCCCCGACTGAGCACAGCAATGTTTCGTCTGCTGCAAGTTTGTCAGTTTACAGCTATGACAGGCAGGAAAGGGCTTTGGAGCCTATAGATGGGCTTGACAGCATATCATTGTCAAGCGGTGACGGAAAAGCTATGGTTTCAGCAAACTGTGCGTTTGGACAGTTTACATTACAGAACAGCAGTGTGACAGCAACAGTTCTCATAGCGGGAGGATACCAGAGCAACTGTGCCAACTCCAATGCGAACACGGATACATATAGAACTGCGGCATACAGATACATATATAAAGATCCGGAGACAAATAAATACAGAATTTCGGACTATCAGACAAAGGACCTTGGCAGGAAGAGCCTGATGATAGCGGATTCATACAGTAATGCCAGAGATGGACATCAGAGACCTATACATGCTCCGCTTGCTCTTGCGTGTGCAGACCTTGATGGCATGACTGGAGGAAACAAGAATGACAGCGTTCTCTTTGGCGGCGAGGTATACAGCTTTGTCGTGGGTTCTGGTCTTGACTCAGAGATAGGAAGCCTGAGTGTGTGCAAAGATCAGGTTAGGTCAAAGAGCAAGGGAACTAAAAAGGAACAGATCTGGATAGGAGATGTCAGAGTTGGATGCGTGGATGCAAATCCGGCAAGAAACGGATACAGGGAAAGTTTTGTTGCTGTGGTTGGAACGCACAGAGATGCAAAGACCAATTCAGGCGATGATTATTATTGGATGGATATCTGCGCTTTTGCTCTTTTTAATGGAGAGGCGTACAGCTCCCAGGAGGGTGTAATAGCAGAGTCAAATTCCAGAAATGATAATTATGGAACATTTGTTTCACTCTGCCTGCCTGATATCGACAACGATGCGGTAAAACTCAGATTCAACAGTAAGAGTGTAATGTACTCCGATCCGGAGGTGTATGCAGTACTTCAGGCGAGTCCATATTTCTCAGATGTACAGGAGAGTTATGAGTATATAAACAATGGTGGAACTTCATATTCAACATCAACAGGAAGCTCTGAGTCAAACTCAGGCAATATATCACAGTCTGTCGGTGTGTATGTAGAGACTGAGGTTCAGCTGTTTGGAAGTGCAGATTTTGAGAGCGAGGTGTCTGCTGGCGCCAGCTATGAATATTCAAAGGAAAAAGAAACCGAGTATGAGATAAGCTACAATGCTGCCGGCGGCGGCTCGGATCATGTTGTGGTGTACTGTCAAAAGTATATGTATTATATGTATGATATGTATGTTCCACAGACCAATTCGTGGGATACGATTATCATGCCGGTATCCCTCGGACCATCAACATCTGTGATAGACGTTGATACGTATGACATTATAGCGAACAAAACTAAAGGATTAAATCCGATCAGGGGAACGGTACTTAAGAACACCCCGGGAGATCCGGCATCATACAGGAATAGCCTGGGAGGCAAGCAGGAATATGTGAATAACGGCGGAGGAGACTCAAGTTATTCATCAGTTGTGGCAAGCTCGGGTGCTGATCAGACACAGACAATCTCGACAACTACAACGAATTCACATAGCATAGAGGTATTTGTAGAGATCAATCTCAAGGTTGGCGGCGGTGCCGGTTTCCTCGGCAACAAGGCAACGGCAGGAGTAACATCGAGTACCCATGCGGGTTATGGACATTCCTGGAGCAACAGTAAGGGTACTACATACAGTGGTACGGTTGACAATCTGCCAGAGGATTGCAGCAACTATTTATTTGATTGGCAGTTAAGAGTCAACAGACATGACTTGAATGGCAGCAACAAACCAGTGTGGATAGTTGGATACGATGTAAAGAATGTGGTAAGACCGCCATATGCCCCACAGAATCTTTCGATAGTTGATGTTACAAAGGACAGTGTGGAACTCACATGGGATCCTTCGTCTGATGCGGCATACTACGAGATATATCTGGTGGATGGAAGCGGCAATTATAACCGTAAGGCGGTGGTTCCTTACACTGTGACAGATTATGTTGTGGGAGGACTTTACTCCAACAGAACATATACATTTGCAACAAGAACCATAGATTCAAAGGGAGAGGCAAGTATCTACAGCAAGCAGGTGAGTGCTACAACACTTCAGAACTCTGCGAACTTCAAGATAACGCAGAGCCCGAAGGATACAAGCACATATGCAGGCGGCACTGCAGAATTCAGAGCCAGTGCAGTATATACTGATGAGAATGGCAAGAATCAGTCAGTTGGATACATCTGGCAGGTGGACGATGGCAACGGCTGGGAGACCATGAAGAGAGCAAGCAGCCCGGTACTTCGTCTTACAAATGTAGGAAATGAGATGAGTGGAAACAAATACAGATGTCGTCTCTACTACAATGATATTACGCTGTACACTCCTGCCGGTGAACTTCTGGTGGATAGAGCAGACAGCAGAGCGGAGCTCTCTATGGATAAGGTTATTGTCCAGAATGGCTCTGATGAGACATACGAAGCACTTGCTAATGAGGCAGTGGTCAGAGGCAATGGAAGTATAGAGAATTACAGTCAGGAAAGACAGTATTCTGCTGAGGCGGTACAGTTCACTGATGGTGAGATCAGATACAGTCTGATGACAGATGGAAGCCATTATGTTTGGACGGATTCGAATGGCAATTACTATCCTTGCAAATATTCAGTAAAACTTGATGCTGATAAACGTATGGAAGAGTGCGATAAGGTATTTGGAATCTCAGACATGGATAAGGATGCACCTTATGGTTCAACTGAAACGGACTACAAGGCGGAGATATCTATAGTTACAAGCAACACTGATGGCTCGGCAAGTGTTGAGGATAAGACCGTAGATGTTACAAAACAGAAGGCAGAAGATTATGCTGAAGACACTGTGACATACAAAGAGACCGTGTCAGAGAAAAAGACAGTAGATGGTGTCGTGACTGAGACTGAGACAGAGGTTGAGATACCTACAGTCATAACGGAAAAATGGGTTGATGCAGATGCAAAATACGAGTTTTACATGCTGACAAGAACAGATGACCCGGATGAGTCTATATACTGTTACAGAGAGACAGGAAAGACAGATGTGCATGACTGCAGGATCACATCCACCATGAAACTTAAGTTGGATAATGATACACTGGTTGATTACTCATCACTTAAGGGTCTTGACAGAACAGTGTCAGAGCTGGTGACTGTAAGGGGTGAGGATACTCTGTGTGACGGAGATACGATAATCCTCACAGCAGGGCTTATCGCCGGGGATGCAGCGCTTGCAGGCGAGAAAGTTGTATTCAGTATCAACGGACCGGTTGAGCAGCAGATAGATGCAGTTTATGATTCCACGAAGGGCTGCTATACAGCAAGATGGAAACCAGCAGGAGAAGGAACATATACTGTATATGCAAAATTTGACGGAAATGACAAATATAACGGCAGTCAGTCTGATACTATGACCATATATACATCATATGACTGCAGAAAGAATGTTTCACTTGCGGTTGAAAAGTCCGTGAAATATGGTGATGTCACCAGCTTTGCACTCAATGAGATAGACAGTGCCAACGGTGAAACCAAGGATGTATCAATGTCGAATAAGGCAAAGTATACTATCTATAACACTGATAAGGGTGTAGTGACAGGCGAGGCACCTGCTTCAGAATACGATCTGAACGGCAATGAGTTTACTCCGAAGAAGGTAGGTATCTACAGAGTTGAGGCTGCCTATACAGATGACAATGGCAATGTTGCAAAGGATGTAAAGGATATAAAGGTAACAAGGGCTGAGATGTCTATAGAGGCTGTGGATACAGATAAGGGTATCAATGATGCAGACAGAAGCTGCATGCCTGCTGTCGTCAGAGGACTCAAGACATGGGATAAGGCATACATGCCAAAGGAAGGCGTTGATTACGAACTTCAGTCTCAGGGAACTACAGTTACAAAGGCTGATAAATATGAGATCAACAGTATTCTCATAGAGGATTCAGAGGGTAACAATTCATCAAATATACAAAAGCTCAGCGAGAATTATGACATTTTGACTAAGAATGCTGTTTATGATCTGAAGGGCAATGTATATGTAGTGAAGGCGGCAACAGCAAATACACATGGTGACATATCAATTAAGTATAATCAGGCAGATTCTGAGCTTTCAGAGGGACTCATCGTTGACAATGGAACAAAGCTTCCAGAGAATTCGATAGTTACATTTATTGCTACGCCAGCCACAGGTTACAAGGTTAAGTCCTGGACTGTAAATGGCAAGAAGTATGCAGCTACACAGACCGGAACGGTTGACGGTGTTGTATATAGCGAGGTTCAGATCCAGGTTCAGAAACTTTCTAAGAACATGAATGTTGTTGTAGATTATGAACCAATATATTATAAGCTGAACTATGCTTCAGAAGATACGACAAAGGGTATCGTGTCGGCGGCATACATCACGGATGGTGTAAAGGGTAACTCGTTTGCATCCGGAAGTAATGTACACATAGAACAGACGATAAGACTTACAGCTGAACCTAAGCCGGGATATGCAGTTGACCACTGGACAGTGACAGGTGCAGACGGAGTAGAGACAACGATCCTCTCGGATGATGGAGTATCGTACTACACAGATGTGATCTACGATGTGAGCAAGGTTTCAGAAGATAAGACATTTACAGCATATTTCGCAGAGGCAGATAACTTTGATATCTCAGTTGCTCTTGAAACTCTCGGTGCGGATGGAACAAGAACTGCTGCATCAGGTGCTGAACTTACAGTGACAGCCAAGAGGGATGAACAGGTAGTTGAGATAGAGAAGAATGAGAATGGAAAGTACAATGTACAGAGAGGTGACAATATCACCATATCAGTGACGGTTCCATCGGGTCTTCTTATCAATGGCTGGACAGCAGCCGACGAGGATACCATGGGAACGGTTTCAACTGACCTGAAGTCAATGACTGTGTTCAATGTCACAAAGAGTGCAGATTACACAGTCACATACACAGCTCCTAATAAGTATAGTGTAAACTTTGAAACTGATGATACAAAGGCTGGAAAGGTTGAGGCAGAACTTGCCGGAACAGCAGGCAAGCTCAGATCGGGCGACAGACAGTTCCAGGGTTCAAAGATTCTGCTCACAGCGCAGCCAAATGATGGCTACGAAGTCGCTTACTGGACAGTGGATGGTGAGAAGGTCAGCGCTGCTGCAGGTGATGATGGTATTCAGACATATACCATAGAATCACTAAGCCATAATACTTCAGTGCTTGTATACTTCTACAAGAAACCGGTTATCACATTCTCTGCGGACAATGACACAGAGGTGACAGCGAAGTCCGGCGATGCAGATATTGCAAACGGTGCATGCATAGCATATGCGGATAAGAGCGCTTTGGCATTTGCATCAGAGACAAAGAAGGGCTATGAGATAGCAGACATAGTTGTGACATATGGAGATGCAGAGGTATACAGATTGTCAGACGACGCTGCACACGGAGAGGATATACTCTCAGAGACAGCGGGGGCAGATGGAACCGAGAAGTATGCATTTACATGGAAGTCCCCAGAGGAAGGATTTACAGAGAATGTGGACGTCGCATTTACTTATAAAGAGATAACACCTTCAGTAAAGGCTAATTACTCACTTGATCTGATAGAGAAGGATCCGGCAGATCCGTCTAAGGGTAAGTCCCATGGATCTATAAAGGCAGAGGTTTCAAGAAAGAATCTTTCCGCCTATGTACAGACCGGAGAGGCAGTCGGTGATGAGACGGTGAATAAGACAGCAGAGATCACAGATATCTACAGAGATTCGGTTATCACCTTTAAGGTTACACCGGATATGGGATACAATGTGAAAGAGTGGATAATTGATGGAAAGAAGCTCACCAATGAGACAGAAAACATTAAGCTCTGCTCAGACAAGAAGACGAATGATACTTTGAAGATCACTGTAACTAAGGATATGAAGGATATCACAGTTATGGCAAGACTTGAACTTATCGGTGACGTTCTCACATTTGGTCCGGAGACAGAGGGCACAGGTGAGGTAAGTGCAGTTATCAGAAGATCAGGTGTGAAACTTGTATCAGGAGATATGCTTGGAACTACAGCAGATGTAGAGTTTACAGCTGTTTCTGCAGAGGGTTACGAGGTTGCAGACTGGCTGGTAAATGGAATAAGCCAGAAAGTGACGGATGATGTATTCACGTACAAGGTTCCAAAGGATACAAGAGCTGATGTCAGAGCTGTATTCGACAGACCGTTCTATAATATAACATGGTCATCAGATGAGGGTGGACAGATAAAGGCAGAGAACGTGACAGCAGATGAAGTGCTTGAAGGCAATTCTGCACAGATCAGAGGGGACAGAGAGCTTAAGTTCACAGCTGACGCTGACCAGTACATGGAGTGTACTGGATTTACAGTAAAGACGGCAGAGGGAACAAAGGATTACACAGCAGAGGAGCTTGGCAGCAACGTATTTGTGGTTGACAAGGTGGCATCTGACATAGATGTTGTTGCTCACTTTGCTAAGCAGGAACTCAAATCAGTTATAACCTTTGAGGCAAATGATGCTGCTCTGGGAACTGTGACAGCGGTATATGGACTAGACAAGAAGGCTGAGATCACAAGTGGCGACAGTCAGGTATCCGGCGGAGATGTAGTATTTACAGCAGCTCCTGCAGAGGGCCAGATGATCGAGGGCTGGTATCTTGATCCTGAGTGTACACAGGCTATAGAAGGCACTGGACTGGAGCAGACCACCTATGAGGTGAAGACTATCTACTCAGATGTGGCAGTATATGTTAAGTTTGTGGAGATTCCAGAGTATACAGTTAAGGTAGGTACAACAGGAACAGGCTCAGCGAAGATCACAGCAGCTTCAGACGGAGAGGAACTTGAGATCGTATCAGGAGAGGTTAAGCTCAAGAGACATAAGGATCTGACGATCACAGTTACTCCTAAGGATGAGTACAACACAGTTGAGCACTGGATAGTTGATGGAAATGAAGTTGCATCAGAGGAACTCAAGTATGAGATCACTGACATAACAGCAGATACGACCGTATATGCATATATCGCACCATCACTTCTTGTAAATGTAATATTCAAGAATGAGGATGAAGTTAAGAAATATGACAATATAAACATTAGTACAGGTTATGTCGGCGAGGATGGAGATATAAGCGGACTTAAGCCAATAAATGCTGAGAATAATTCGGTGAGAATTGGTTCGGGCAAGGATGTGAGATTTGCCATAACACCTTCTGATGATTACATGATCCAGTCATGGACAGTCAAGTACATCAGAGGCGGCAATGTTGTTAAGGAAGAGTCTGGAGAGGACTTCGGATTTGTGAATGACATTCTTCTTGAGAATGTTACCAACAACATTGAGGTAAGCGCAGAACTGGTTGACAGAGAAGGATATGTAATACCTGCTGAAGGAAATTACGGCAGGGACAATGTCAAGATCGAGGAAGCTTCAGAAGAAACTACTGAGGTTGCATACACAGTATCAGAGCTCACAAAGACTCCTGACAATGTGGTATTTAAGGATACTAACGGCGATATATTAGACAATGTTGTCAGAAAGAACGGTGACGCAAGCGTTGTTATCACACCTGCTGAGGGCTGGAGAATAAGAGACATAATCCTTGGCGAGTCAGATGATAATGAAGAAGGTTCAGGTGAAGGAAACGATCAGCCGGATGGCGGAGAAGATCCTGCTTCTTCGGAGAATATCATGAAGGTACAGCCTGTACTTGCGGAGGATGGCACAGAGACAGGAGCATACCTCGTAACTGCAGAAAATGTCACAAAGAATGTACAGTTCAAGGTTGATGCGGTTAAGCTTTACACAGTGACTATCACTGAGACAGAGCATGGAAGTGTGAAGGTTACAAGAGCTGATGGAACTGAGGTAAAGAGTGGCGAGCAGTTAGACGAAGAGACAATGCTCACGTATAAGGCAACACCTGATAAATATTATGATTTTGACACATGGACAGATGATGCAGCTGATCAGACTGAGAGCACATTTGAGCAGGCTCTTGATGGAAACATCACAGTTGGCGCAGCGTTCAAGGCAAGGTATGCAAAGGTAAATAT
>ERZ1027061.680-NODE-680-length-14751-cov-5.214820_pt1 | contig 14751 bp, 10 predicted proteins | sample MGYA00519283_ERZ1027061 | MGnify/ENA primary metagenome ERZ1027061 (study PRJEB26926, sample SAMN06164849) | human gut metagenome | biome: ENVO:00009003; feature: ENVO:2100002; material: ENVO:00002003 | host: Homo sapiens | place: USA | collected 2012 ... | reverse complement strand
CCTTATCGTCGGCAGCGTCAGATGTGTATAAGAGACAGCCTCCGTCCCCACAGGCTCCCGGTCTTAAAAAAACAAAAGACGTTGCCCTCACCGGTCAACGCCTTATACTTTTGAATTATTATTTTATTTATATTACTATGAAGCATCCGCAGGATTTACATGCACCATCACATGCTTTACCTTTGGAAAATTCTTCTCTATGCCCCCATGGACCTCTTCCGCTATCTCATGCGCATGTCTTAATGTATATGAACCGTTTACTCCTATCTCCACATCTACGTATATCTTGTTGCCAAATATCCTTGTGTGGAGAAGATCAACACTGAGAACTTCTTTCTGTGCGAGCACAAAATCCCTCATCTCTTTCTCTGTCTCATCATCACAGGAGTGATCTACCATCTTATCCATGGCATCCTTGAAGATATCATATGCCGCCTTAGCTATGAATACAAAGATAACAATACTTGCAACGGAATCCATAATCGGGAATCCCATCATCGCACCACCGATACCGACAAGCGCGCCGACTGATGACAGCGCATCTGAGCGGTGATGCCATGCATCTGCCATAAGTGCGCTTGAATCTATCTTCTTCGCATAGTGTCTTGTGTACCAGTACATTATCTCCTTTGTGACAATGGATACAACAGCCGCAACCAGTGCCAGCATCCCTGGTTTCTGCAGGTTCTGGTAATCGCCACCGATTATGTCCTTAACTGCCTGTGAGCCGATCTTGATACCAGTATACAGCAGCACTATAGACAACACGATTGCCGCCACACACTCAAGCCTCTCATGGCCGTAAGGATGCTCCTTGTCGGATTCCTTCGACGCTAGTTTTACTCCAATTATCACTATTATGGTGCTGAACACGTCTGATGCAGAATGTATCGCATCACTTATCATTGCATTTGAATGTGCAAATATTCCCGCAAATAATTTGAATACTGAAAGCAGTACGTTCTGTACTATCGTTATAAACGATACTTTATTTGCAACCTTTTTAAACTCATCCTCTGATACGGCAGATGCCGCCGTGCTTATTTTGTTTGCGCTTTCCATATAATCAGCCATCCTTTCTTAAATGAACACCAGTCTATTGATAGTCACCCCAGGTGAATGACTGGTGCTGCATGTCATGCTTTCGCTGAAAACATGACACATCCACTACTCATGGACAGACGCACCAACCGCCTTACTGCGCGTCTGCGTGATCAATAAATTTCAGAAAGCTCTTATCACTAAATATATGTGGGAGATTTTATAGAATGTCTAAAAGAGTATAAAAAAACACCCACGACTCAGTATTAGTAACTACTGTCCCGTGGATGTAAAGATTCCACTGCCATGATGGCCCGACTCCTTGGCTTACACCAATGGTCTGCTCAGTTTGTACTGTAGATTTATATGCAGTGCAAAGAGTTAATTTAGGTTACCATCTATGGCAGTCTATGTCAATATTTTTTCAAAATCTTGCTTGAATTGCTTGAATTATGACAGTTCTGTTGATTTCAAAATAACGAGACAACCATTCATCGGCCGTCTCGTCTTCATGTTAATTCTTTGTATATTTTATTCTCACTGCAGATCCTTCTCAAAACTGAATTCTATATCTTTCAAATCGAGTCCATTTGACTTCACATACAGTCGGAGCACATTGAATCTGCCGTAAAATTTGACCTCTTTCCTGATCACAACATCCTTGCCACCCGTTCCGTTAAATGTGAAGTTGCTCACAGGGAATCCGTTGAAAAACAGGGTACACGGCAGCTGGGCAAGCTTTTCAAGAGTCGAGCTTCCCCTCAAGCTCACGGCATACTCTCCCGGATGTTCAACATCAAGGGCTATGACATAATTCGTGTCGGCGGTGCTGGCCTTCTCTGTCAGATCTATAAGTATGTCTCTGTCGACATTGATGTATTCCACATCATCTATTGAAAAATCGTCCGCTTGCTTTGGACGGTTTATTATCTCTATATTTACAGGGTCTCCCACAAGACGCTTAAATGCATTCGTATTCATCGCAAAGTTACACACATTATTTGCAATCCTCTGAAGCTCAGCTCTCAATATACGTCCGTCATGAAGTGCCTCTATGACATTGTCTCCGCCCATATTCTTCGAGCCGTCCGGGCAGCACATATACATGTCATTCTGTGCCTGTATCATAGTCGCAAAGTCATTTGCATCCGGCTCCACACCTCTGCGGTTGATGGATGCCCACCAATCTGTCATGACCACGCCTGTAAATCCCCACTCATTTCTGAGTATCGTGGTATTCAGATCATAACTTCCTGCGGTGTAGAGACCATTTACCAGACCATATGTTGTCATGACAGAGTCGGCATATCCTGACTTGACAGCTATCTCAAATCCCTTCAGGTATATCTCCCTGAGTGCCCTCTGGGAGATGACCGAATCCGTTGTATGGCGGTGATACTCCTGATTATTTCCGCAAAAATGCTTGATTGTTCCGGACACGCCGCTGGACTTAAGTCCCTCTAACTGTGCAGCTGCAATAGAACCCGTAAGGTATGGATCCTCGGAGAAATACTCAAAGTTTCGTCCATTAAGCGGGTGACGGTGGATATTCATTCCCGGTCCAAGAAGAACCTCAACCTTATTTGCTGTCATCTCAAGTCCGAGAAGTGCATAAAGCCTTGTATTCAGTTCCCGGTTGAATGAGCATCCGCACAGAGTGCCATTTGGAAGTGAGAATGCCTTCATACCTGAGTCGAGTCTCATTCCCGATGGTCCGTCATCACAGCACACCGACGGAATCTTATGTGCGATCAAATTTGGCGATACCCCGGCAAATGCTGACGCTGTTCCCGCCGTCACAAGAGAACTTCCCATTCCCTCGCCGCGGACAAAACATGCCAGATCCTCATCATCAAACTGCGCTATAAACTCATCCATGGTGGCCCTGCCTTCCCTTACATCAAGAAGCATAATTCCCTTGTCACCGGTAACCGGTATCTCCTCCGGCAGCTCCTGCTCTCTCCTGTCATACATATCAACAGTGACTAGAGGTGTCTCCTCATACTCTATAAGCATCCTGCCGTTCTCATCACAGAATGGTTTCATGCGGTCAAACTTCTCATATGGTGCAAGTGCCTCCTGAAGTTTCTGAAGCTCCACGGTCTCGGCAAGCTCAAAGAACAGACACTCTGTTGTATTTCTTATGCTGTTTCCTACATGGATAGTGTAGTCTCCAGCTTCAAGCACATAACAGTTTCTATGGCCCGTGACTCCCGAATCGTCAAATGATGCCATACGGTCAAGCGGGATCTCAAACTTCAGCTCATCGCAAAGTCCCGGAACAAGCTCCTTTGTCTTTGCAAAATCAATGAGTACTCTGGATGGCTTGCCAAGCCTGCCCTGAGGCATCTCACCGTACACCTGGACAACCTCCTTGCCAAGTCTCTTTCCTGTATTTGTGACTTTGACACAGATATTCGCCACGCCTTTTTCAAAATCCAGGCTTGCATGCTTTACGCCGATCTTGAAGTCTGTGTATGACAATCCGTATCCAAACGGATATCTGACCTTATCCTTTGCAAATGTCTCAAAGTAACGGTATCCCACATAGATATCCTCAGCGTAGAAGTTTCTCTCTTCGCCGCCGAAGTTGTCATACGCAGGATAATCCTTGATATCGTAGGCTATCGTGTCTGTGAGTTTTCCTGAAGGGCTGACATCCCCTACGAGCACATCAGCCACTCCATATCCTCCGACCATTCCGCCCTGCCATACATACATACAGGCATCTGGAGAGATCGTGTCAAGAAATGACATATCTATAAGACCGCCGACATTCAAGAGAACAACCATCTTCTGGAAATTCTCTCTGACAAGTCTAAGCATATCAGTCTCTATATCAGTGAGCATAAAAGCTCCTTTTTCAAGTGTATTGTCCTTGTCCTCACCAGCTGTTCTTGCAATTATCACTATGGCTGAATCCGACTCGCCGGCAGCTTCCTGCACGAGCTCCTCTGTAACCGGCATCTCTGCCTGTGACCACGGCTCCTGTCCCCAGCCAAGTCCCAGCTCCACAGGATGTTCCTTATCCCATGCGGCATAAGTCTCTGCCAGTTTCTGATTGACATTCACATCCTTGCACTCATTAAGTGCATCAAGGATTCCTACCACTCTGGCAACATTCACCATGCCGCCCGAACCGGTTCCACTCTTATAATAATGGTTCTGCATACGTCCAAATACAGAAACCGTTTCTCCCTGCTTAAGTGGCAGAGCTTTGTTGTCGTTCTTTAGCAGAACAAGTCCCTCTGCAGCCATCTCACGGGCTGTCTTCTCGTATACTGCCCAGTCAAGTACTCTGTCTTCCATCTGCCTACCTCCCAATATATCTTTGCTCAATTCCATATGGTGATATTGTACATCATACAAGTAAACTTTGATATGGAAAACTTTTACTTTTTGCTGTGCAAAACGCAAGTGAGTCAGACAGTTTGCTTCCCATTCATACTGCCGGAAACGGAAGATATAGTTGTTTGTCCTCTGCCACGCTTTATATAATCCTCATCAAGCTTTGTACTCCATTCCCTGTCATCGAGGGCGGTAGCCCCCGCCATCGGCTCGGATGAGCGCATCGCATGCACCGCATTCCCTACAGCTCCATACACATTCTCTGTTCCAGCCTCGTCGCACACATAATTTACCGCCCGCTCAGGTCTTATTCCAAAGCGTCCTGCCTCCATGACAGCATCGATATTTGCTCCGATGAAGATGAATTCCCAGCCATACTTTTTCTGCTGGCGCTTAACCATCTTCTGTATCATCTCATAGCTGTAATTCCGGCTGGCGTTCTCCATTCCGTCTGTGATTATCACGAACAATGTCTTCTCAGGCACATCCCCTTTTCTTGCATACTTGTGGATATTGCCGATATGGTGAATCGCACCTCCAAGCGCATCAAGCAGTGCTGTGCAGCCACCCACGTAATAGTCATTGTCCGTCATCTCTGGTACATTCTCAATAGGAATCCTGTCGTGCAGTACTCTGCTGAAGTCGTCAAAGAGCACAGTCGAAACGTACGCCTCTCCATCATCACCGCTATCTTTCTTCTGCTTTTCCATCATTGAATTGAATCCACCTATCGTGTCAGCCTCAAGTCCGTGCATTGAACCACTTCTGTCCAGAATAAATACTATCTCCGTAAGTCCTTTTTTCATAATCATCAACCTCACATTCTTTTATCTTAGTGTTTTTATGTATCAGGAAATGCAAATGTGTAAACAATCTGCATGCACGTGCGTTTTAGAAATTAACCTTGGCATGTCCACTCTGCTTTCCCTTAATATGAGTTAATAATAACCTGTATAACAAACAAAAAGGTCACCCCGCAGGCGACCTTCTCATTTTACTTTGTTTTATTCTGACAGCGAGGCAAGTCCATAGTCGAACAGAACTATATTGATCTTTATGACGCTGTATTCTTTATGTACTATATGATACTCCACGATCTTGTCCGTCTGAGAGATCGGTGAGAGTGCGTATCCGGCAAGCCCCAGGAAGTCAACAGTCTCATCAAGATTCAGGCGAAGCCCGACTGCCAGTGACAGAACTTTTTCCTTCGACGGCTTTATCCTGCCCTTCAGGAGCTTTGAGAAATACTGCTTGCTTATATTTGCCGCAGTGTAAACCTCTGAATTCTTAAGCCCCTTTTTGTTGATTAACTGCTGCAGATGTTTTTCAAAGCTGTCCGTATATATGCCCTTAAGCATGTCGTCCAAAGAACCATTTGAGTTGTTTTCATGTATTCCCGAACTCTTACCTGACTGTGCCAGTGTTCCATATTCCATAAACTGAGGTCTATGTTGACCGCAAAGATATTCTTCATCGAACCTTGCAGTGTCTTGGCATTCATCAGACGATGACAAAGTGCGATATTCACTAAGATTTTTTTCAGCAACATATTCGTCATCTATGAAGCTCTTCACATCATCATACCATTTTCCTGATACATGATATGAATGATCATCAAACACCACAAGCGTGATGTCCATCTCATGCTCCTGCAGAAATGATGTAAATGCATCAATTGCGATCTGAATTCCAAGCTCTTTAGGAAAGCCGTAAGAGCCCGTAGCCATCAGTGGAAATGCAATCGACTTACATCTGTGTACATATGCCATAACTAATGCTTTGTCATAACACCTTCTGAGAAGCTCCGGCTCCTGATGTCTTCCATCCACCCAGGCAGGTCCGCTTGAATGAATAATGTATCTCGCCGGAAGATCAAATGCTTTCGTGATTCCAACCTCTCCAGCCGCCAGAGTTCCAACCTTTGCCCTTGCCTTCAGAAGCCTGTCACGCCCCGCAGCCGCATATATTGCAGAGTCCACGCCAGCTCCCACGGCAACGTGCGGATTTGCCGTATTTACTATTGCATCTGCATGGACTTTTGTTATATCACTTCTAATAATCTTAAATGGCATTCGGCTGTCTCCCTGATTTGTTTGATATATTAAGAACGATAATCCCCATTGATCTTCACGTAATCATATGTCAGGTCACAGCCCCATGCCTTGGCTGTCACTTCACCTATTCCGAGATCTATGTTGATGTGTATCTCATCTGAGCCCAATACCTTGGCTGCCTTCTCCTCTGAGAATGGTACGCCTGCACCGTTGCGGCATACTGGGACCACGCCAAATTCTGACTCAAGATCTACTGCAACCTTATCTATATCAAAGTCAGCCTCCGCATATCCTATGGCACAGAGGATACGTCCCCAGTTGGCATCCTCGCCGAACATAGCGCACTTTGTAAGTGGGGAGCGGATAACGCTCTTTGCAACTATGATGGCTGTGTCAAGGTCAGGTGCTCCTGCAACTGTGCACTCGATCATCTTGGTTGCGCCCTCACCGTCCGAGGCGAGCATCATGGTCATGCACTCCATAACTATGTAGAGTGCCTTCTTGAACTTCTCATATGCTTCATTCTCCGTGTCGATGAGCTTGTTGCCCGCAAGTCCATTTGCCATGACTGTCAGGGTATCATTTGTGGACTGGTCTCCATCCACTGAGAGACAGTTGTAAGTAACCTTTACGATCTCTGAGAGCGCCTTCTGGATAAGCTCTGATGTGATGGCTATGTCTGATGTGATGAAATTAAGCGTTGTAGCCATGTTTGGATGGATCATTCCGCTTCCCTTTGCCATACCGCCTAAAGTACATGTCACACCGTCTATATCAAACTGGACAGCAACCTGCTTATCAACTGTGTCTGTGGTCATGATAGCATTTGCCGCCTTGTCGTTGCCGTCTGCTGAGAGACCGTCTGCAAGCTCTTTCATATGCTCCTCAAATGGCTCGATAGGGATGATCTGTCCGATGACACCTGTTGAAGCATTGATGACAAGGTTCACATCTATGCCAAGGGCATCCGCTGCAAGCTGGGATATCTTCTCAGCCTTCTCTATTCCATCTGCGTTGCATGTGTTGGCATTCTTGGAGTTCACAATAACTGCCTGTGCCTTGTTGCCAGACTTCTTCAGGTGCTCCTTGGTAACTGTAACCGGCGCGCCCTTCACCTTGTTCTGTGTATACACGCCTGCTGCCACACATGGCACCTCTGAAAATACCATTCCGAGATCATTCTTATTCTTATCAGGGTTCAGTCCACAGTTAAGTCCATTTGCTGTGAAACCCTTTGCAGCACACACGCCACCGTCTACATATGTATAACCGTCATATATCTTCTTATTCATAGTAATCCAATCCCTTCTAAAATGTATTTTAACCAATCTTCATCAATTGGATGCGCACAAGTATATAGTACAATCTGTAATCGTTTTGACATTAACTGATGCAGGACATACGAAGGCGTCGGCTCTCAGTGAGCCTGCGAGCGCTAGTGCCGCTGCAGCCTGAGTTGAGCGGGAGCGCTCCTGCATGGTTATGTCAAACACGATACAGACTATGTCAACTTAATATGCACATCCAATTGATATATTCTATCTCCTAGCCCACGCAAGGAACTTGTCCAGTCTGCCCATGGTCTTGTCTTTTCCGATCACGTTCATGATAGTGAACAGGTCAGGTGAGTTCTGCTTGCCTGTGATGGCAACTCTTACTATGGTACATACATCTGTGATGCTGCCCTTGTATCCGTCAGGATTCTGCTTGTACTCCTTGACATTTGGACAGTAGCCGATCTTCTCGCCCATGACCTTCATGCTTGAAAACCAGTCCTCTGAGTCAAGGAAGAGATCCTTCTTGTACTCCTCGATAACCTCTGTGATCATTTCCGGTGTGTACTTCTCGTCTATCTCATACTGGAGATCCAGCTCATCTTCTGGTGTGTACAGATAACCGAACATCGCGCGCAGATCTGACCATTTGCCGACGTCCTTGCGGACCTTCTTGCCTGACATCTTCCACAAGTTGATGGTCTTCATGAAACCATCCTTGTCCTGTGTGCCAAATGTATATATGTTCTCGTCATGCTCCTTTGCCCACTCCATGATGAGGTCGTAACACTCCTCGGCTGTGAGCTTTGAGATCATCTCTTTGCTGACATCGTTGAGCTTTACCATATCAAAAAGTGCACCACTGACAGGCATCTTCTTGAGTGAGAGTGTGAAGTCATCTATTGTCTTGTCCGCATGGGCTGCATGCCACTCCTCGTAGTTGGAATTTGCTATTGTCATAAGGTACTCAAGCACGCTGACTGATGGGAATCCCTGCTCTGCATAGAAACCAACCGCAGCCTCCGGATCCTTTCTCTTGCTGAGCTTTCTCTTTCTCTGGTGCTCGCCCTCCTCATCCACTGTAACCTCAAGTTTCATGATAGGTGCGATATGCGCATACTTTGGAAGTGCAAATCCACACAGGTCAAAGAGCTGCTTGTGGAGTGGATATGACGCAAGCCACTCGTCACCTCTGATGACAAGATTTGTCCTCATGAAGTGATCGTCAACTGCATGTGCAAAATGGTATGTAGGTATTCCATCTGACTTCAGAAGTACTACATCCATGATATTCTCAGGCATCTCAATCTTGCCTCTGATAGGATCGCTGTAGATAACAGTCTTTCCTGCCTCTCCCGGACTCTTGAGCCTCACAACATAAGGCTCGCCCGCAGCAAGTTTCTCCTCTACCTGCTCGTATGTCAGATTTCTTCCAACCGCATACTCGCCATAATATCCTATGTCAACTTTTGCAGCCTCCTGCTTTGCCCTGATCTCGTCAAGCTCCTCGGCTGTTGTAAAGTCAGGATATGCATATCCTTCCTGCATAAGTTTCTTGACACAGGTCTGATATATCTCTTTTCTCTCGCTCTGCTTATATGGACCATATATTGTCTCGCCGCCCTCAAATGGTCCCTCGTCAAATCCAAGGTCAAACTTCTTCAGCGAATTGATGATCTCATTTACACCGTCCTCAAGTTCCCTCTTCCTATCGGTATCCTCTATTCTGAGGTAGAACACGCCACCGCTCTGCTTTGCAAGCTTTCTTGAGATCATGGCAGCATACAGTCCGCCGATGTGCATATATCCTGTAGGGCTTGGTGCAAATCTTGTTACCCTTGCTCCCTCCGGAAGATCTCTCTCCGGAAATCTCTTCTCAAGGTCATCCACTGTATCTGTTATATCTGCAAATATCAAATCCGCTAATTTGTTGTAATCCATCTCCTGTTTTCACCTTTCTGCTATATCACTTATCATCAAGAGTCTGCTTGATGATCGCTTCATTATATCCTGTCTGATTATAATTTGTATTATGTTTTACGTCAATTCCTTAAACCACAATGGCAATTGCATAGATTCCATATACTTATCGCCTTGACTTACACATAAAATTTTCCACAACTATCTCATACACATTTACCGCTGCCAGCATCTGGTCTGAGTAGTTATACTTCTTCTTTTCTACCTTGTCAAACGATCTCATATTCTCGGTATTTCTCGCAAGCTGATGATTCATAAGGCAGTTGAGTGCCTCGCACTTTTCCTCAGGATCTGTCAGCTTTCTGGCTGTGCCATTTCCCATGATACTGCTGTAGAGGTAACCGAAGCTGCAGGCATTTGGTCCCTCAACCAGATAGTGATCTGTGTCCATCTCTATGGCCACCTTCGGATCCGCTGCCAGAGCATCCACCTTCCTGCCCTCACCGGCAGAGTGGAAATAAAGCTTCAGAACATCCTCCTCGTAGGTATAACCGAAATTCAGCGGAACTATGTACATTCCCTCTTCATCGTGAACCGCCATCCGGAACACCTTACACGAATCAAGTACATCCACTATCTCTTCACGATCTGTTATCATCCTGTCACTTCTCCGCATCTCCCGCATACAATACCTCCTTTTTCAGCGTACAATCTATTAAAATAGTATAAATGACGTCAGCATATTTGCAAGTTTTTTGAACTTTATATTATTCGGATTTTCAAAACTTTTTTATTTCTGATCCAGGCTCCACGCTTTAACTTTATATGATGTAACTCCGAGTATCGTCTCGCCGTCTATCTGAAGTGGTGTCGGACGATCAAATTCAACCTCAACCTCTTTTGCGTTGAATATATCAACATACTTTTCGTACTTGACATGCTCTCCCTTGAATATAGAAGGAAAGATCATAAGGGTTCCAAGCTTGCCCTTGCCGCGGAACACCATAACCGAAACTGTATGCTCCGGATTCAGTCTGTCCTGCCCGGGGGTAGCCATCATTCCGCCGCCATAATATCTGCCATTCATGGTTGGCACGAGCCAGGCATTTTTATATTCATGACGGACTCCATCCACTTTCACCACAGCATTTCTCGGTTTGAATGCGTAGAGCAGGCCTTTGATAGCTATAGCCGTATAGTTCACAGGCTTGTTCTTATGAGTTTTCTCATTCTTTGTCCTCTGGCGGTCGCCCTCCTCACAGCAGTAACCGTCTATTCCGAATCCAACATTGTTGATGAATAGCCACTTTTTGCCGTTGATTGTCACCTCCGGGAGATGCTGTATGTACTGATTTATCTGGTAATCCGGAGTGTCATGACTGTTATGTCCTATGTCCTTTGCAAAGTCATTGCCGCTTCCGGAGGCATAATAGTAGATGGTATTCTTCACATCCATGTCCTTTATATCATTCACAAATATGTTCAGCGTTCCGTCACCGCCGCACAGGATAACCTCGTCATCCTCTGCAAGCGATCCCATGAACTCCGCATATGAAGCGATCTCTGTCATCTTCTTGAGTATCGCATCAGGATATGTATCTGCAAGTGCCTGCACGTCATACATACATTTGCCGTTGCCCGCCAGTGAATTATATAAAATGTACTTCCTTCCCATAGTTTTTACCCTTTTCATCTTTCTCAAGAACAAGTCTCACCCTGTCGCTGATCTCATTCTTCTTCATTGCTTTTACCTCATCGGCAGGTATCACATCCACCGCATCTATATAGACGTCAGATCTGCGCCTCAGCACATTCCTGTAGATGTTCTCCGTTCCGTGTATCGCCATGACGACTATCGGCGCATGCGCTTTCTGGGCTATCCTGAAAACACCCGTGTGAAATGGCAGAAGTCCGCCCTGTCTGTTTCTCGTTCCCTCCGGGTATACTCCGACTGCCATATCTCCCTTCTGGAGAATCTCGGTAGCCGTCTTGATCGTAGACAATGCCTTACCCGGATCTGATCTGTCTATCGGCATAAAGCAGCATCTTCTGATGATCCTGCCGAATATCGGTATCTTAAAATTCTCCGGCTTGGATATAAATGCCACATCCCACTTCTTAAATACCTGCCATTCTATCAGCGGATCATAATTTGACAGATGATTTCCCACAAAGAGTGGTTTGACATCCACTGGAATCTTCTCCATGCCAGTCACATGCATTTTCACTCTTAGAAACCACATGGCAAATCCGGTGACACCATACAGCAGATGCCTGTAGAACCTGCTGTCCTCCGTATACTGCCTGTCAGTTCTCACGAACAGACTGCACACGAAGAGAAAAAGTATGTACATCAGAAATATGGCTATGATTCCGCCAAGTATATATATAATTATCACTTTTTATTCCACCCTTTTCTAATATCATCCATAAGCTTCATCATATATATAGACTCTGACAAAGGCATCGATTTACTCTGGAACTGTCCCTGTCTGATCATATCAAGGCTTTCCATGACCTCGTACTCGTAGCCGCTTATCTGCTTTGGCACATCCACATGTCTTATCAGTCTGTCCTCGCAGTCAAATACATCTATCCACTGTGGATTATTTATATTCTGGACTATCATGTATCCCTTCTCACCGTAAAAGATACCTTTTCTGTCTGATCTTCCGTACATGCTGTGGGTTGTCACTGCCATCCTGCCGTCTCTGTATTTGACGGTTATACTCTCCTGTCCGTCTACTCCAGTCTCGTGCATCATGACAGACGATTCGATAGCTGATATCTCCTTACCCATATGCATGACAATGAAATTCAGCCCATAAACTCCCACGTCTAAAAGGGCACCTCCTGCCAGTTCAGGTCTGATCAGACGCTCTATCTTTGATATCGGATAGGACAGGTTGCAGGTCATTGTCCTGATATCCCCTATCACACCCGATCCAAGAATTTCATTTATTATCTGTCTGGACGGCATATACCTCGTCCATATCGCCTCAGCCACATACACCTTCTTCTCCGCTGCCAGAGCTGCGATCTCCTCAGCCTGCGCAGCATCGTAGGTAAATGCTTTCTCGCAAAGTACATTTCTTCCATGTTCTATGCAGAGCTTCATATGCTCATAGTGATGTGAATGCGGCGTTGCAATGTATATAAGATCTATAGCATCATCACTTACCAGTTCTTCGTAACTCCCATAAGTCTTATCTATATCAAATTTCCCGGCAAATGCATTTGCCTTTTCCAAAGTTCTTGAACCTACCGCATACAGCTCCACATCATCCATCTTATTTATCGTATCTGCCATGACACCGGCAATCTTGCCTGCGCCCATTATTCCTATGTTCACGTGCTGTCCTCCTGTTATTTCTGTATGTTTTCAAGTACTGTCGCTGCTCATATCAATCTTCCCAAGTATTTCTCTTGTTGTTTTTTGACAAATTTTGACACTACACATCCGATTATAACACACAGCCCGAAAAAAAGAAGAAAAACTCCTGATGCCAGCGATAACTGACACCAGGAGTCCTCCCCTTTATCTTGAGCACCATAACTTGCGCCCAACCCACAATGTATTTGTTATATAATTACTCTCTGTACATAAGGTAGCTGTACATATCAGCATAATCATGTCTTTCATTCTTGATGAAATCGATGGCTTCCCTTGGATGCTGATTCAGCATTCCGGTCAGCATGTATGGCACATCATAGCCCCATACTGCATCTCCCTTTGCCTTGAGTGGAACCATGTACTGCTCTATGAACTTCAAGATGTGGTACAGGTTGTACTTTGGATTTCTGAGGAATCCAAGAAGAAGCTCAAGCGCACAATTTCCTGCGCCCCTGCCCATACAGCTTACAGTTCCATCGAGCATGCTCGCACCACTCCTCATTGCCTCAACAGTATTGGCATAGGCAAGCTTTAAGTTGTCGTGTGCATGTATTCCTATCTTCTTGCCATACTTCTCTCCAACTGCAACATATTTCTCCGCGAGCTTCTTGATCTGCTCAGGGTACAGTGAGCCGTAGCTGTCAACAATGTATATTCCATCTACATTGCTCTTGCCAAGTAGCTCAAGGGCAAGATCGATATCCGACTCCTGATCCTTTGAAACTGCCATGATATTGCATGTAGTCTCGTATCCCTTTGCATGTGCATCCTCAATCATCTCGATGGCTGCAGGCATGGTGTTGATGTATGTCGCCACCCTCACCAGATCGATAACACTGTCGGCTCTGTCGATGATATCCTTCTTGTAGTCGCATCTTCCGACATCAGCCATAACTGAAATTTTCAGATCTGTATTGTTCTCTCCAACGATGGCTCTTATATCCTCCTCGTTGCAGAACTTCCATTTGCCGAATTTGTTCACATCAAACATTTCCTTGGAGGCCTTATAGCCGAATTCCATATAATCAACCCCCGCCTTGATGTTCGCTTCATAGAGGGCTCTTATAAACTCGTCAGTAAAATAGAAATCGTTGACAAGTCCTCCATCTCTTATTGTTGCGTCAAGTACCTGAATGTCAGGTCTGTAGGTGATCAGATCTCCGCCTATCATAATAGTGTCCTCCTTCTTGTTTTTTTGTTTTGATTTTCTCTTTTTCTCTTTTGGTTTTTCTCTCTGATATTTCTGAGTCTATTTACTGCAAAGCTGTTTTCCAGTTTGATTCTATTTACTACACCTCTGTCTTCCAGTTTGTATCCTATAGATATTTCTCCTCAGTTTTCTCAATTTAAACTTACGTCGCTTTAACGCGTTGGTGTATGTTAGTGACTTTATTTAGTATAGCACATAAATAAATTAATGCAAGGACTTTATTTTATCTTTTATGCAAGTAAATCTACGTTTTAGCACAATTATATCGCAAATAAATAAAAAACAACCCAAAAGATACAATTTTCTGGAACTTTGTATCCTTTGGGCTATTTGGGTCGATTCTGGGATAATTTTTTTATCTTTTTCTTGTTTTCGCTGTCATCTGAGATAATCTGACTTGATCATGTTAATCCAAACAAATCTCAAGCAACTCTCACCCTGCTCGTGTCAACCCTAGACCAAAAAAAAATTGATTTTTTGTACCCTCAAATATCACTTCCCATTATACCT
>ERZ1027061.667-NODE-667-length-14989-cov-5.284318_pt1 | contig 14989 bp, 14 predicted proteins | sample MGYA00519283_ERZ1027061 | MGnify/ENA primary metagenome ERZ1027061 (study PRJEB26926, sample SAMN06164849) | human gut metagenome | biome: ENVO:00009003; feature: ENVO:2100002; material: ENVO:00002003 | host: Homo sapiens | place: USA | collected 2012 ... | reverse complement strand
CCGCGACTGTCATTGCACTGTGGCTGGTGGCGAGGCCATTCCTGGAGAAACTGGACAGGGTGAGGATAAAGTTTGGGGTACTATAGAGGATGGATGTTTGTATATGTGGTTACAGATTTTTGAGATAAAAAGATAATAGGGAGGGAGATACATTAATATGGTCAATTACTGGCTTATTCCTATGGATTATAGGACATGTAATTATAAGGAATTAAAACAAGAATGGGATATGAATAAAAAAATAATGTGGCAGGCTCCAGGAAATACAAAGCTTAAAGATGGTAAGTGGGTAATTACCGGGAACATGGCGAATAACATTAAGAGTGGTGACATTATATATTTTTATATTACTAATTTGCCATCAGAAAGTAAAAATAATTTAAGTAGAATCATGTTACGTGGAGTGGTTGATGATCCACCATATCCGATGGAATTGAATAAAGTATATAGTAAATCCGAAGATAGCACAATGGTAGTTGGATTTTCTATAAAATCTCTAACAACATTATATAAAGCTAATTTAGAAGATAACAATTTTTTAAATCGCGACGATTTATTATCAAGATACAAAGGTTTTATCTACCCACAAGGTAGACGATGGCCTAATAAAGAAATAAATAATAATCTGAGTGATGAGCTTATTAATTTATTGGAGCAATGTTTTAAAATAAATCTAATGAATAATGATTTTAATGAATTGATTAACCATTTTAACAAAAAATGTTTCTTTTGCAATAAATATGGGTGCAGGAGTGATCATAAAACATTTGTTGGTAGAAACGGTCTGGATTATTTTGAAGAACATCATTTTATACCGCAATTTATAGTGAAAAAATATCCAGAATTAAAATGTATAGTTTACGATTCTACAAATACATTGAGTTTGTGCTCTAATTGCCATAATAAATTTCATTATGGATCAGTTGATGAGGTGAGTAATATGTTAGAAATTGTATTGGCAGATGAGGGGATACAGAGCATGCTGGAAAAATATAATTTCCACGAGATTATTGGTCCGGATGTAGATATAAATGATTGGTTTAAAGAAATTTACAATGTGAAAGTAAACAAGAGATTTTAATTGATGCGTTGAAATAATCATAAAAATTATAACGAAAAATAAGTTACTGTGATTATAATCAACAGGTTGGATGATAAAAATAAAAATGATTGAGGATTACGGCTATGATAAGAAATGAGAAATTGGAAGATATCTCAGATGGAAGATTGTACGATGCAAATGATATGGTGAAGGCGTACTGCAATGAGTGCAAGGGCTGCCATGCATGCTGCACAGGTATGGGAAATTCTATTATTCTTGACCCCATGGATGTGATGAGGCTTTGCAAGGAGACTGGAAAAAATTTTACGCAGCTGCTTGAAAAGGAGCTTGAGGTCAATGTGGTGGACGGTCTTGTGTTGCCAAATATAAAGATGACGGCGGATAAGTGTCCATTCTTAAATGAGGAGGGCAGATGCAGCATCCACAGCGCGAGACCGGGATTTTGCAGACTCTTTCCGCTTGGAAGATATTACACCGATGACGGATTCAAATATATCCTGCAGATACACGAGTGTGAGCGCGCGGGCAGGACTAAGGTCAAGGTGTCGAAGTGGATAGATACCGAGGATCTGCCAAGGTACACGAAGTATATAAATGACTGGCATAAGTTCCAGAAGGATATGCAGAGGAATTTGATAGAGTATATGCGCGCCGGCGAGGATGAGACCGCGAGAAATCAGACCATGCTGGTGCTGCAGGTCATGTATGTGGGAATGTATGATGCGGAGAAGGATTTCTATGAGCAGTTTGATGCCAGACTTGCGCACATACGCAGTCTGCTCTGTATGACGGAGTAGGGGATGTTGTAGTATGGGAACAGTTAGAGATATAATTGATAAGACATTTGAATATGGACAGGGCAGGGGGGAGCTGCCAGGGGTAGATGAGCTGGCTGAAGTTATAGAAGTTCTGTCTATGACGCAAAATGATCCGCTTTGCCAGAATACGAATATGTCTGGGGACTCTAAGGATGTTCTCACTGATTTTGAGTATCTTAGAACGAAAGCTTATGATCTGGCGCATGATAGATTCGGAAACAGGATATACATAAGGGGGCTTATCGAGTTCACGAACATTTGCAGAAATGACTGCTATTACTGCGGTATCAGAAAAAGTAACAGTCATGTGGACAGATACCGTCTGAGTAAAGAACAGATACTCTCCTGTGCGGTGGAGGGATATGCTCTGGGTTTCCGGACATTTGTGCTCCAGGGAGGGGAAGACGGAGGATTCTTGGACGATGACATAGCAGACATAGTAAGCAGCATAAAGGTCAGGTTCCCGGACTGCGCTGTCACGCTGTCTTTTGGAGAACATTCTTATGAGATATACAAGTTGTGGCGGATGGCTGGGGCTGACAGATATCTTCTGAGACATGAAACTGCGAACAGGGAGCACTACGAAAGGCTCCATCCAGAAGAGATGAGCTATGACAACAGAGTCAGATGCCTGTATGATCTAAAGACCCTTGGGTATCAGGTTGGAAGTGGGTTCATGGTCGGGTCACCTTTTCAGACAGCGGTGAACCTTGCGGAGGATCTTCATTTCCTTGCAAAGCTGCAGCCTCAGATGATAGGAATAGGACCCTATGTTCCACACAAAGACACACCATTTGCAAAGATGGATCAGGGAACGGTCAGGCAGACTCTTGTGATGATAAGCCTGCTGAGACTGATGTTCCCGAAGGCGCTCATACCATCCACCACATCTCTCGGAACGATAGCGGCAGATGGCAGGGAGCGTGGGTTTATGCACGGTGCAAATGTGGTCATGCCGAATCTGTCACCGGTGGCGGTCAGAAAGAAATATGAACTCTATGACAACAAGATATGCACGGGGGAGGAATCCGCCCAGTGCCGCGGCTGTCTTGACAGGCGCGCAGAGGCGTTCGGATTCCAGATAGTTGTCGATAGAGGCGACTACTGATCTGCGTCTGCATCTTGAGGACCCGCGTAAGCTCATTTTTTATTCTCTCTCTTCCTTGATGAACATGAAGAGGAAGCTTACGAACAGCAGACAGCAGGAGAACCAGATAGTTCTCATGTCAAATATACGGATGAAGTGACCGCCCACAGCGGCACCGATTCCGAATAGCAGGATGATCGCCCAGTAGCACAGAGATTTGAACAGTGTGTTCCTGTCCTTTGTTCTGAAGTATGCACACAGGGCATCGGTGCCACTTCGTATGTTTCCAATGCACATGGTACTGGCAAATGCATAGCCGTTGACTTTCCTGAATGCCTGTACCTGCATGGCACATGAAAATGAAACCATGGCATTTGCGATAAGATTAAGCCTTATGGGAAGAAATCCCACGATAAGAAGCAGAAAAATCTCACACAATACAACGATCTGTCTCCAATGAAACTGCTGCATATTCTGAAATTTCTGTTTTATACACTCGGCAGCAGCAATTCCAAGCGCAAAAAATAATAGAGGAACGACATAGTGTACACACATTCTCCAGTTTCGGTCTACAAGATTCTGACCGAGAAGAACTATGTTGCCTGTCTGTGCATTTGCAAATACCTTTCCTCTGAATATATAGGTATATGCATCCTGCAGACCTCCTGATACTGACAGGAAGGCCGCGGTGATGAAAGATTCTGACATTTGTCTATGTAGATAAAACTTCATGGTTCATATACTCCTTGGTTGTATATTTGTGGGGGGACGGAGGTGCCTGACCCCATTGGGGGACGGAGGTGCCTGACCCCATTCGTGGATCAGGTGCAGTACCTGAAGGTTCTGTCCGTCAGGATTCTTGCGAATATCAGTCCAAGTGGCAGGGCTATGATGATCATGATGGCAGCCGCAAACCAGGATACGGCATCGGAAAGTGACATGATCCCAAAGTTGTATATTGCACGGTAAAGATAAAGTCCTGGAACCATGATGACTATGGATGGGACTGTCAGTGAGATTCGCGGATAACCGTTGGCGCTTTTGATGAATGAAGCGAGCAGTCCGGCCGTGAGGGCACCAACAAATGCGGCTGCAGCCGCGGGAATGCCGGCAAGATCTACCAGTTCAAGACGGAGGGTGTTGGCTATGGCACCGATGGCAGCGGCTGTGGCAGCCATGTGTATGGAGCTGTTGAACATGATGGAGAATCCGAACACACCGCAGAAACTGGCAATCAGTCTGAATACCATGTGAAGTTCAGGTGTTATGTTGAGCGCTGCAAAATCCTGTGGGTGGAGCTTCAGCAGAAGCGCCATGATCCATGCGAACATCGTTGCCACAAGCACAATGATGATTGAGTATGTAAGCCTCTCAAGTCCTGATCTCAGATCCAGCTTTGAAAGGTCTATACCGCTGGTAATGAATGGGAATCCCGGTATGATGAACAGCATTGAGCAGATATATCCGGCTTCGTGGAAGGCGGGTATATGAAATATCAGCTCGGCGGCCTTTAGCAGTAATGCGTACACAAGACAAGCAGCTGACACGGATACCGCTATGTTCATATATAAAGTAAAATGGTGTTTGATAAGCTTTGTCCTTATGAGATTGCCGATTCCGGCTGCGGCAAATGCCAGTATCATTTCTACAGGCCCGCCGCCTAGAAGAAATGTGAAGGCACAGCAGGCTAGGGCAGAGGCAAGTCCGAGACGGAGAGGAGAGTACAAGGCATGTATTTTTTCTATTTCATCAAGTTTCTGATGAATCTCCTCGCCAGTCAGATGCGCCTCTTCATTTGGAAAATTGTCAACAAACTGTTCCATTCTGTAGAGTTTTGAGGTGTTTACCCCAGTATTGGCGATACACAGGGACTGTGATACACAGTCGTGACCGTCAAAACAGTTGAATTCTATGGACATGAGACCGACATCGACGGTACATGTGACGCCCAGTTCCTTGGAAAGCCTGTTCATGGATGTACGGACACGCCATGCACCTGTTCCGCATGAGAGCATGATGAGTCCGACTCTTCCTATGACGGAAGCTTTTTCAATCAGACCTGCCTTGCGAATGAGCACATTGCTGTCGGCACTGGCGTAGTCATGCCATGGGATCTCCATGTGATTTTTTTCCATGATGTCTATGTATGATCCAGCATTTGCGGAATTTGCTGTTTTGCCAGTATTACTTTTCTGCATAAATGATCGCCTCGGCTTTCGCAACGTGTCTTTCAAGATTCTTCATGAGCAGTGAATCCGGCAGGAATATTCCAAGCTCGTCATATTTTTCTCCCTGCTTGTCCAATGCATCCTGACCGTAGAATACAAATGCCATGGGAAGATTTTTCTCAAGTTCAACCATGATGTCCCATACTGCGCAGTACGCCTCCGCTTCGGTCTCCTTGAGCTTTACAGTGTCCGGCAGTTCACGTATGAGCAGTACTCCTGTACATTCCTCCAGTATCTTCTGTTTGACATCTAAGTTGTCCGAGGTGTATTCGTGGCTGTATCTGTACGCTTTTGCCAGATACATATTTTCGTTGTGGCTCATGTGGGTATAAATATCATGAAAATGTTGGTAGTCTTTCTCACGCACAGAGTGTTTGAACTCGGGCAGCAATTCGCCGTGATCCCCAGTCATGATGACCGGGTTGGTTTTACCGTCGGCATTGAAACGATAAGGGATCAGATAAGAATTTCGGAGAAGATCGAACATTGTATTATTGCAGATAGACATCAGGAAGGCAGACATATCTCTGTCCAAATAAGCGGTGAGAAGAGATTTTGCAAATTCTTCCGGTGACAGATTGCAGTCAAAGTCATCGTTGCAGAACAGATAATTGCAAAATGTATCCATAAGCTTTTCGCATGCCCAGGGATCCCGTAGGATCTTTTCAAATAATATTTCCGATTTTTCTTCCCTTGGGAAAATAGTCTTTTCTTCCATATGTATGCGCATCCTTTCGTATGATAAATGTTGTATTGTCTTTTTAATCTGGTTAGATTATACTATCGAGGTGGCAATAAGTGAAAACCATAATTGATATGACAGCAATAATAAAATGATATGCCAGAGATTACTGCATAGTGAATAGTTTTACGAAAGGAAAATTTATGAACGTTAATTTCGAATATTATAAGATATTTTATTATGTTGCAAGATACCACAATTTTACCAAGGCGGCGAAGGTCCTCGGCAACAGCCAGCCAAATGTTACGAGGGCGATGAACTGTCTGGAACAGCAGCTTGGAAGGATACTTTTCGTCAGGACCAATAGGGGGGTGCAGCTCACAAGGGACGGTGAACAGCTATATTCGTATGTTGAGGCTGCCATGTCACAGCTGCTCACAGCTGAGGATGAACTTGCTGATGGGGAGAGTCTTACACATGGAAACGTAGCCATAGGTGTGAGTGAGACGGCGCTGAACATATATCTGCTGGACAGGCTGCGGGCTTTTCACATGGCATATCCGGGAATAAATCTAAAGATATACAACCACTCTACGCCTCAGGCGGTGGAGGAAGTGAAGAACGGCAGCATAGATTTTGCGGTAGTCACTACGCCTGCGGATGTCGAGGCTCCTCTGAAAAAGGTCATGCTGCAATCCTATAATGAGATACTTGTAGGTGGAACTACATTTTCATCTCTCAGAAAGCAAAAATTGTCCATTACGGAGATAAGAAACTATCCGTTGATCTGTCTTGGCAGAGAGACCATGACGTTCAGATTTTATGACAGGATATTTAGAGAGCATGGTGTGGAGCTTGCGCCAGATACGGAGGCGGCGACCACGGACCAGATATTGCCGCTTGTAAAGTGTGAACTTGGTCTTGCGTTTATCCCGGAACCCATGGCAAGGGATGCGGTGAAGAAAAAAGAGGTCATAAAGATACCGTTGGAGGAGAGGATCCCGGACAGAAATGTATGTCTAGTGTATGATTGTCTCCATCCACTTAATGAGGCAGCAAAGCAGTTTAAGAAAATTATAACAGAGAGCAGGTGATAACATGACACTTCAGCAGCTCAGATATGTGGTGATGGTTGCGGACACGGGCACGATCACAGAGGCGGCGAACAGACTGTATATATCCCAGCCGAGCCTGACAAATGCCATCCATGAACTGGAAAAAGAGATGGGAATAAATATATTTAACAGGTCTAATAAGGGAATAAGTCCGTCTATAGAGGGTGAGGTTTTTCTTGGCTATGCGAGACAGGTGCTTGAACAGGCGAAGGTCCTTGAGGACAAATATAAGGGGGACGATGGCGGCAAGAAGAGTTTCTGCGTGTCCACCCAGCACTATTCATTTGCGGTGAATGCATTTGTCGACCTGATAAAGAGATATGGCCAGGATGAATATGATTTCAGCATAAGAGAGACACAGACTTATGAGATCATAGAGGATGTGGCAAGAATGAGAAGTGAGATCGGAATACTCTTCTTGAACGATTTCAATGAGAAAGTTTTGAACAAGATCCTCAAGGCAAATGACTTGGAGTTTCATGAGCTGTTCGTGGCAAAGCCGCATGTATTCATAAGCAGAAATCACCCTTTGGCGAAGAACAGCATTATAACGAACGAGGAACTGGAGGCATATCCATATCTGTCATTTGAGCAGGGAGAGCACAACTCTTTTTACTTCTCGGAGGAAATATTCTCTACGACGGAGCGAAAGAAGAATATAAGAGTCAGGGATAGAGCGACACTGTTCAATCTGCTGATAGGTCTGAATGGATATACTGTGTGCAGCGGTGTCATAGATGAAAAGCTGAACGGCAAGGACATTATATCGGTGCCGCTTGCGGATGAGAGCGATATGCGGATAGGCTATATCGTCCACAGGAAGGCGATCCTCAGCAGACTTGGAAACACTTACCTCGGTGCTCTGGGGAAATATCTCAAAGTTGTGGATACAAAGAGTGGCGATAGCACTGTACCTACGGCGGAAGAGGCTGGTGCGGTGGGGCGCGACGAGCCGGAAGATTCAGTAAAAATTCCTCAGAGAAAACTTCAGCACAGGGGGCGTTTCAACGAGATGAGGGATGACGGAGAGCCTGCCTGCGGAGATGTGAGGGAGAAGGCGGCGGAACATATGAGAAGGGTCAAAGCCACATAGCTGACATAGAATAGAAGACATAGAAATAGCGTGGGTATAGCATAAAACTATATCCACGCTATATTTTTATGTATTATACAAGCGAACCAGAGCTTCATATAATGTCAACAACAAACAAGAAAATAACACTGGTCTATGAGATATGCCAGTGAGTGAGCAGGAGGATATGATGAAGACATCGGTTATAGGATTTCCAAGGGTGGGAACATTAAGAGAGTTAAAATTTGCATCTGAAAAATATTTCAGACATGAGATAACGGCGCAGGAGCTTACAGGAATTGCAGCGGAGCTCAGACATAGACACTGGATGACACAGGTGGCAGCAGGGATAGGCTTTATTCCATGCAATGACTTTTCATTTTACGATATAGTGCTTGATACAGCAGTTCTTCTCGGAATTGTGCCAAAGAGATACAGAGAGCTAAATGTCTCAAAGCTTGACACGTACTTTGCCATGGCAAGAGGGTATCAGGGAGAATCCGGGGATGTGAAGGCTCTTGCGATGAAGAAGTGGTTTAACACAAACTATCATTACATAGTTCCGGAGATAGAGGATGACACAGTGATAAGCCTTGACTGCGAGAAACTTACAGGTGAATACGAGGAGGCCAAGAAGCTGGGGATCAAGACAAAGCCTGTGGTTATAGGACCGTACACAATGCTTAAGCTCTGCAGATATGTGGGATCAAAGAATGCAGAAGACTTTGCTGATGATGTGGCAGAGGCTTACAGACGGCTCATCGCCGAGTGCGCCTATAAGAATGTAGAGTGGCTGCAGTTTGATGAGCCGTCACTGGTGAGAGATATGGATGACGATGATAAGGCACTTTTCCACAGGGTGTATTACAGGGTATTTGCAGATCGTGTGGGGTGTAAGATACTCCTCCAGACATACTTCGGTGATGTGAGGGATGTGTATGAGGATATCATAAATATGCCATTTGCCGGAATAGGTCTTGACTTTATAGAGGGCAGACAGACTGGAGAGCTTATAGGCAGATACGGATTCCCTGGGGATAAGGTACTTTTTGCCGGTCTGGTAAATGGAAAAAATATCTGGAGAAATCATTATGACAAGACACTCAAGATCATAAGGCAGCTTCGTGATAAGAAGATAAATGTGGTTCTGTCTACATCCTGCTCACTGCTCCATGTGCCATACACACTTAAGCATGAGACGAAACTGTCACAGGACTATCTGAGGTTCTTTGCATTTGCGGAGGAGAAACTTACTGAACTCTCGGAGCTTGCGACACTTGCTGAGAGCTATAACTATACAGAACTTGAGGCATATCACAAGAATCAGGAGTTGTTTGCGGGAACAAGAGACTGTAACAGCAATGAGGTGAGACAGAGGCTTGCGGCAGTGACTGAGGCGGATTATGTAAGACTTCCGAAGAGAAGTGAGAGACAGGCTCTCCAGAAGAAGGGGTTTGGACTTCCAGAACTTCCGACCACCACTATAGGTTCATTCCCACAGACCAAGGATGTAAAGTTGCAGAGAGCACAGCTTAGAAAGGGAGAGATAACTGAGCAGGAGTATGTGGACTTTGTGAAGAGCAAAATAAAGGAATGTGTAAAGTGGCAGGAGGATATCGGGCTTGACGTACTTGTACATGGTGAGTATGAGAGAAATGACATGGTAGAGTATTTCGGCGAGTCTCTTGGCGGTTTCCTGTTCACTGAGAAAGCGTGGGTACAGTCATACGGAACAAGGTGTGTGAAACCACCAGTGATATGGGGTGACGTATACCGTAAAAAACCGATCACGGTGGACTGGTCTGTATATGCGCAGTCGCTCACAGACAAGATCATGAAGGGAATGTTGACGGGTCCGGTGACGATACTCAACTGGTCATTTCCAAGAGAGGATATATCTATAAAGGACTCTATATCACAGATAGCGCTTGCGATCAGAGATGAGGTGCTGGATCTGGAGGCGCATGGAATCAGGATGATACAGATAGATGAGGCGGCACTTAGAGAGAAACTTCCGCTCAGAAAATCTGACTGGTATACAGAATACCTTGATTTTGCAATACCTGCATTCCGTCTGACACACAGCGGTGTGAAGGCTGAGACACAGATACACACACATATGTGCTACAGTGAATTTACAGATATAATACCAGCCATAGATGACATGGACGCGGATGTCATCACATTTGAGGCGTCAAGGTCTGATCTTCAGATACTGGTTTCTCTCAGGGAGAACAATTTCGAGACAGAGGTGGGACCAGGAGTGTATGATATTCACTCCCCGAGAGTTCCGTCTGTGGCAGAGATCGTGAAGGCGGTAAATGTCATGCTCACAAAGATCGACAGAAATAAACTTTGGATCAATCCAGACTGCGGTCTTAAGACGAGAGGCGTTCCTGAGACTGACGCCAGCCTCAGAAATATGGTCGAGGCAGCCAGACAGGTAAGAAAGTAATATATAAAATGATTGACAAATAAACGACCGTTTACTAATATGAAGTAAACGGTCGTTTATTATGCAGAGTTGAATATGCTGATACGGAGGGACGTGTACTATATGGAAGAAACTAAAGTCACAAGAGATACTAAGGAAGAGATACTGATAACGGCACTTCACAGATTTGCCAGAGATGGTTATGAGGCGGTGTCGGTTAGCCAGATAGCGGGTGATCTTGGGATTACAAAGGGAGCTTTGTACCGACATTATAAGAATAAGCGGGATATATTTGATCATATTGTCGCGAGGATGGAGCAGGGTGACAGTGATCAGGCGGAAAGTCATGACATGCCGGAGGGCGATAAAGAGAGCATGCCGGAGAAGTATGAGGAAGTATCTCTGGATGATTTTGTGCAGTACAGCAGATCTATGTTCGAGTATTGGACTGAGGATGACTTTGCCTCTTCTTTCAGAAAGCTGCTTGTGGTAGAACAGTTCCGCAGTGCGGAGATGCAGGCTCTGTATCAGCAGTATCTTGTGGCTGGGCCTGTCGGTTATGTAAAGGACCTGCTCAAGAGCCTGGGAATCAAAGGTGCGAAGAAAAAAGCGGCACAGTTTTATGCGATCATGTTCCTGTACTATAGCCTTTATGATGGAGCGTCCGACAGGAAAAAGATAAAGAAACAATTTGGTCAGGCAATAAGTGAATTTGCGAAAAACTTACTAGCTTGAATATAAATTTGAGTATATTAAGCAACTTGCAGATCACCATAAGCATATTTTTGTCGTTTGGTGATCGGCAGAAGGAGGTAGATGGAATGAATGATCATGGGGATATCAGCCAGGTCAGACATTGGGAAGATCTGGTTATACGATTGGAAAAAGAGGATGAATACCGGGAAGTTGAGAACCTGGTGAGGGACAGCTTCTGGAATGTGTATCGTCCCGGTTGTCTGGAACACTATGTGCTTGATCAGCTGAGAAATGACAGTGCATTTGTCACGGAACTGGATTTTGTAATGCTGTTAGATGGAGAAATTATCGGGCAGAACATGTTTATGAGGGCGGAAATAACAGCGGATGACGGAAGTAGTGTTCCAATTATGACTATGGGACCCATATGCATAAAGAATGAACTTAAGCGTAAGGGATACGGGAAGATACTGCTTGACTATTCGCTGCAGAAAGCTGCTGAGCTTGGCTGCGGAGCACTATGTTTTGAGGGGAATATTGATTTCTATGGCAAAAGCGGATTCAGACCGGCAAGTGGGTTTGGCATTCGCTACCATGGACTTGATGAGGGAGAGGACGCATCGTTTTTCCTTTGCAAGGAGCTGATTCCCGGATATCTTGATGGAGTCACAGGTGAGTATGCTCCGCCAGAAGGATATTTCGTGGACGAAAAGGCTGCGGAAGAATTCGACAGGCAGTTTCCATATAAAGAGAAAAAGACACTGCCCGGACAAATCTTTTCATAAGGAGGACCTTATATGAAACAGATGGAAAAAGACTGGTACAAAAAGATCTGGACGCTGGACATCCAGAATATGTCATGGGTGGAGGATACCAAAAGACAGGTGGATTTCATCATAGATAAGCTTGATCTGAAGGGAACGGAGAGGATCCTGGACCTTGCCTGTGGATTTGGAAGACATTCCCTAGAGTTTGCCAGACGGGGATATGAGGTGGTCGGAGTAGACATCACAAAGGATTATGTTGAATATGCCAATGAGCAGGCTGGAAAAGAACAACTGGATGCATCTTTTATCTGTAAGGATATCCGTGAGCTGACATTTGAAAACGAATTTGATGTGGTCCTCAATATGGCGGATGGCGCTATTGGTTATCTTGAAGATGACGAAGAAAATAAGAAGATATTTGCAGTTGTTGCAAGCTCACTAAAAAAAGGCGGAAAACATTTCATGGACATAATGAATGGAGACTATGCAGAAACACATTTTCCATGTAAATTGTGGGATGCCGGAGAGCAGTGCCTTACGCTGTCTGAGTTTGAGTGGGACCGTGAGAACAAAACCCTGCTATACGGGCAGATGGATTATCCATATGGAGAGGCACTTTCAAAACCTGAGATGAAGGAAGGAAATCCGATCAGACTGTATACATTGGGTGAAGTATCAGATATATTTATGGGTTTGGGCATAAAGGTGTGCGAAGCTTATGCGGATTTTACAGGAAGGCAAGCCTCAGACAATGACATTCAGATGATGGTATGTTCCAGGTTGGAATGACTGTAAAATAAAAGAAAATTGTTACTAAAGCTCGCAAAGTTGCAAAAACCGCTGAAAAAAGGTTGGAAAAGTTGCAAAAATCACCGCGAAAAGGTTGGAAAAGTTTCAAAAAATTGATATGATAGGGATAGAAAAGTTGCAAATGCAGTGTGGGGGGGTGATTTTATGCTGGAAAGATCGGCAAAAAAATATATAGATTCATGGATTCAGAGCGGCAGAGACGCTTTGCTCGTAACTGGAGCGAGACAGATCGGTAAGACATATCTTATAAAAGAATGCCTCAGGGAAAGTGGAGTGCCATATGTGGAATTGAATTTTATTGACCAGCCGGAGCTTGTCACATTGTTTGGCGGTGCCAGAGATGCAAAGGATCTGCTTATGAGACTTAGTCTGGTGACTAAACAGCCTCTTGAGAAAGGCCGTACGATCATATTTCTGGATGAGGTGCAGGAGTTTAAAGATATAGTGACAAGAGTGAAGTTTCTAGTGGAAGATGGAAACTACAGGTATATCATGAGCGGTTCGCTTTTGGGCGTAGAGCTGAATGATCTCAGATCCGCACCGGTTGGATATCTGCGTGTATGTGATATGTATCCGATGGATCTGCGTGAATTTATGGTTTCTGTTGGTGTGAATCAGAATGTGATCGACACACTGAAGGAATGCTTTACGCAGAGGTTGCCTGTTGACTCGTTTGTACATGAAAAAATGCTTGATGTATTTAATCTGTATCTTATCGTGGGCGGAATGCCGGAGGCGGTCAATACCTATGTGGAGACAAATGATCTTGCGAAGGTAGCGGAGGTACATGAAAAGATAGTTAGATTGTACAAGAGTGATTTTACAAAGTATGAGACAAGATACAAGCTGAAACTGCAGGAGATATATGATGCTATGCCGGGACAGCTTGATCAGAAAAATAAACGGTTCCAGATCAATAGTATAGGTAAAGGCCTCAGTTATGACAGGGTTGCAAATGATTTTCTGTGGCTTAAGGATGCTGGAGTTGCGATACCGGTCTACAATATAAGTGAGCCGAAACTTCCGCTTGTGATCAGTGAGAATAGGAATCTGTTTAAACTATTCTTCTCCGATGTAGGGCTGCTGACAAGTAGGTATCCGGATCAGGTGAAAATGGCGATACTGAATAAAGAAAAATCTATAAACAATGGTGCGCTATTTGAAAATGTGGTTTCCCAGGAACTACTCAGCAAAGGTCATAAAGAATATTATTTTAACAGCAAAAAGCAGGGTGAACTTGATTTTGTAATAGAACTGAATGGAAAAGTAGTTCCACTGGAGATAAAATCGGGTAAGGATTACAAACGGCACTCTGCGTTGTGTAATGTCTTGGCTGATGAAAATTACGGAATAGAATATGCATATGTTTTTTCGGAGAAAAATGTAGAGGTCAGCGGCAAAAAAGTATATTTGCCGATATATATGATTGCGTTTCTGGAAAACGAAAAGATGGTTGACACGATATATAAACTTGACCTATCAGGGTTGATGTTCGATAAGGATATGTAGCATCAGTTTTCGCCTGTTGACGAGCCGATGTTAAAAATAGGAGAGACAGCATGAAGATAAAGATGTGCGGAATCACGATCCCGGCCGATGTGGCCGCGGTGAATGAGGTGAGACCTGATTATATAGGAATGGTGATGTATTTCCCGAAATCAAAGAGAAATGTCAGTGCGGAGACTGCGCGCAGGTTGCTTGAAGAACTGAGGAAAGATGTGAAGAAGGTTGCGGTGGTGGTATCCCCGGATGAGGAGCAGATTGCGGAGATAGCAGCGCTTGGCTTTGATTTCATCCAGATTCATGGACAGGCCAGCGATGAGCTTATAGAGAGTGCGCATTTGCCTGTGTGGAAGGCATTCAATGTAAAGGATATGGATATGTACCCACATTATCAAAGCCTTTCGAATGTTGCAGGTTATGTGTTCGATGCCGGTGAACCTGGAAGCGGCAAGACATTTGACTGGAACAGTTTGACGGATATCGACAGAGATGGAAGGTTGTTTGTGCTTGCCGGAGGTCTCACGCCGGACAATGTGCGGCGGGCGATAGAGCAGGTGCATCCTGACGTAGTCGATGTGTCATCTGGCATAGAGTACGATGCAGCCTGCGGCGTTCAAAAACCGGGCAAGGATCCGGAGAAGATGCGCCAGATGAAGAGGAATACCGCTGCTTGGCAGATTTCTGGTAAATCTGATAATTGATTCTCACTAATCA
>ERZ1027061.645-NODE-645-length-15238-cov-6.141145_pt1 | contig 15238 bp, 13 predicted proteins | sample MGYA00519283_ERZ1027061 | MGnify/ENA primary metagenome ERZ1027061 (study PRJEB26926, sample SAMN06164849) | human gut metagenome | biome: ENVO:00009003; feature: ENVO:2100002; material: ENVO:00002003 | host: Homo sapiens | place: USA | collected 2012 ... | reverse complement strand
ATCACCTCCTTTACGAGGTGAGACAAAACCGCCTATCGCTGTGTTGGAGCCTCAGTGGTTCAGAAGAACCGTACCTATTCTGCCAAATCAGTCGAAGCCTGTCAATCCATGCCGGGATAAAAGACCCGCCCCGGGCAGCTGCCCGGGGCGGGTTCTGCATAGAAAGCGGATCACTCAATGTCGTGGTTGACGACGGGGGCGGGCTTGTCTAGCTGTTCGGGGTGGGACAGCAGGCGCTTGAGGTGCTTGAGCGTGGTGGCGTAATAGAAGCCGTCGCAGATGCGCTCGTCGGTGTTGACGGTGTAGTCGATGTACTTGCGGCGCACGACCGTGCCGTCGTCGAGCACCTCGTTTTTGTGGTATTTGCAGCCGAAGGAGACGAAGACGGGCATATTGCCGAAGTCGTACAGATGGTGCACGATGGGCGGGATGCCGAGCGATCCCATGGACGTAAAGAAGATCGAGGCGTGGAACGGGCTGACCTCCAGCAGGAATTTCGGCAGGAAACCGAAATAATCGATGGTCTTGAGCAGCCAGATCACAAATTTGAACAGCACGCCGGGGATAAACGACAGGAATTTCGCGGTTTTGTCAAAGTCACTGCCGCCGATGGCCTGCCCCTGAATGGCGGCGATGCCCTTGTTGAGCTTTTCATAGATATCGTCGATGGTGTCGGTCGGCTTCAGATGAAGCTTCGTGATCGACTCCGGCGCGGAGGTATCCATTGAGGTCTTGACGACCATGCAGAACTGGATATCGTCGTCGCGCGAATAGACCTGCTGCCCGGACAGGAAGCGGTTGAGCGCCGGATATTTCGCCACGCACTGGACATAGGCAGCCAGAAATACGTGCGTCACGCCGAGATTCGTATAGCCCTGCTTGCGCTTTTCGCGGATATAGCGCTCCATCGGGCCGATGTCAACGGACTCGCGGATGAAATTGGACGATCCGATGCGCGTCGGCATGATATAATTGGCTACGACCGCCATCGGGTCGAGCGTGCGCAGCCTGCGGCCGTCGGGCCGGTCACCCCAGGTGGGGTGGTACGCGCCGTCGAGATAGACCTTCGCGCCGAGCAGCGTCAGAATCCCGGCAAGCAGGAACAGCATATCAGGCAAAATCTGCCGCAGCTGCGGCCAGTTTTCCCGCGTGAATTCCTTCTCGTGCATCCCGGCCAGAATGCCGAGCGCAGCGATCAGCAGCAGAAGCAGCGGGATCGTGCTTTTGATGTGGCCGGAGACGGTCACGGCGTAAAACGCGGCGATGGCGAGATAGGCGATCCAGAACATGAACGTCAGCCACAGATACGGTGAGACGAGCGTGATCTTGATGCCGTAATAAATCGCAAGCAGAATGACGGGCACGGATGAACGGTAGAACCGGTCGCTGCCATTGCACAGGATATTCAGCACATAGAACACACAGCCCACGACCGGCAGCACGACTAAAAACCACACCGTCTTTGCGTCTGCGCCTTTCCCGCAGACATTTGCGATGCGAAGCGCTGCCGAGGCCAGCATGACCAGCGCAGCCAGCCAGATAAGCGGATTCTTCCGGCTGACATAGTAAGCAACTCTTTTCTTCATAGCTTTATCATACCAGCCGCAGGCAGAAAAAGCAAGAACTCTGGGGAAACAGGGAAAATTTCCGTGCGGCTGCAACAAAATCGGCCAAACACCCGACATGATAGACGTCAGTATGCTGAACACAATGCAAGTAACCGATCAGCGGTTACAAAAGGAGGAATGCGGCTTGGACGAAAAAGAGCTGCTGCGGCAGCTGCAAAAGCAGCGCGCAGGTGCGCTGGAGCAGGCGGTCGCACAGTACGGCGCATACGTTCTGGCCATCATCCGCAACCGCAGCCGCGGCGTTCTGACGCCGGAGGACCATGAGGAAATTGCCTCGGACGTGTTTTTCGCGCTCTGGAACGGCGCGGCGCGCATCGAGCGCGGACAGCTGCGGCCATGGCTCGGCGCGGTGGCGCGGAACCGGACGGCGGAGGCCATGCGGAAGCAGAACATCTATCTTCCGCTGGAGGACGATACGCTCATCACGCTCGACCGGCTCTGGGAGCAGATGGTGGAACAGGAGCGCTGCGCAGCCATTGCGCAGGCCATGCGCGCCCTGCCGGACGAGGACCGGGAAATATTTTACCGGTTTTACGATCTGTCGCAGACAGCCGCGCAGATCGCGGAGGACTTACATTTGAACGCGTCGACCGTGCGTTCGCGCCTGATGCGCGGACGGCGGACACTGCGCGAGGTTTTGGAAAAAGGAGGTCTGTTTTGTGAAAACGACGTGGGATGAGCTCATGCGCTATGCGCCGGAGCAGGAGATTCCGCTGCCCCCGATGCAGGACGGCGAGGGTGCGCGGATTTTGAGCAAGACGATGGGAAAAATCAAAGAAACGAAGCGGAAGCCCGCCCGGCCTGTCCGGACGGTGCTGATCGCGGCGGCAATCGCGGCGCTTTTGTGCGGCAGTGCGTTTGCGGCGCACTCCTTCGGCTGGTTCGACCAGCTGTTTGGCGAAAAAGCCGCGCTGGTCAAGGACCATGTCACGAGCTATGACGAAAAAACGTCTACAGAGCTCACACAGCCGGCGTACACCGAGGAAGAGCAGGCCATGATCGCCGAGGGCACGATGCAGGTGCCCGATATTGCCGCGCTGTCGGATACGGGCGTTTCGGCCACGACGGAGAATTTCGTGTTTACGCTCCAATCCATGCTCGTCTCGAAGGATTCTGTGCTTGCGGTCATGCGTGTCGACGCGCGGACAGACAAGGCCGCGGCGACGCTTGCCGCATTGCCGGAGGCCAGTGACAACGAGAAGGAGATGGCCCGGATGCTGCAGGTGCACGTGCGCAACAACATTGACTTCCGCGGAGATCATAGTCTGGAATGGAAGCTTGGCGGTATGGGGATGCACATCATTCAGGTGGAAGGACGCACGGCATATATGGTTCTGACGAACAACGGCGGAGAAATTGAACCGGGCGACCGACTGCTGTTTCAGGCGTGGTATCAGGACAAGACCGTTGATCTGTTTGAACTTGCGGTGCCGGATCAGCTGGTACAGGAGCTGGTGATCAAGCTGGACGAATCGGAATACGAGGATCAGTACGACTGCTGGCAGACGGCAACGATCACGCCGATCTCCTTCCGGCTTGAAGGCCGCTACGGACGCAATTGGAGCGTTCCGGAAACAAATAGTGCCGTTTCCATTACACTGAAGGACGGAACAAGCTTCGAACTTGCCAGCAAGGAAAACGGCTACACAGACAGCGCCTACGGAACCTACGGCTCCATGAGCCATTCGGGAACCGGAGCGTATGAGTCAGATCGCTGCAAGGAGAACTGGCTGTTCTCCCAGCTGATCGATCTGGACGAGCTGACCTCCGTCACCGTGTGCGGCGTGACGTACCCTGTTTTACAATAAAAACAACGCAAAACGACATAATCGGAATACACGCATCACAAATAAGCATTTCAAATCTGCTGCCGGGTATGCTAAACTGAGAAAAAACGCGGCAGGAGGAATTTAAAATGCAGGAATTTGATCTGATCGTGATCGGCGGAGGGCCGGGCGGGTATCTCTGCGCGGAACGCGCGGGAAAGGCGGGGCTGCGGACGGCGCTGATCGAAAAGCGTGCGCTGGGCGGCACCTGTCTGAACGAGGGCTGCATCCCGACAAAGAGCCTTCTTTACTGCGCCAAGCAGTATCAGGCGGCGCTGCACGGCGCGGAATACGGCGTGACGGCGCAGAACGTCTCCATCGACCACGCGCAGGTCGTCGCGCGGAAGGACGGCGTGGTCAGAACGCTCGTCCGGGGTGTGGGCGCGGCAATGAAGGCGCATGGCGTGACGGTTTTCGCCGCCGAGGGCCGGATCCTCGGCAAAACGGGGGAGCGCTTTGAGGTCGCCGCAGGCGGCGAGACACTGTCCGCGCCGCGGCTCGTGCTGGCGTCCGGCTCCAGCGCCGTGATCCCGCCGATCCCCGGTGTGCGGGAAGGACTTGCTTCCGGCTTTGTTATGACGAACCGCGAGCTGCTGTCCCTTTCGGAGCAGCCGGAATCGCTCGTCTGCATCGGCGGCGGCGTGATCGGGCTGGAAATGGCGTGCTATTTCGCGTCCATCGGCACGAAGGTGACGGTCATTGAGATGCTGCCCAAAATCGCGGGCAGCACCGACCCGGAGATCTGCGAGCTGCTGATGCGGACGTACAAAAAGCAGGGCATGGACTTCTGCCTGAACGCCAGAGTCGAGGCTGTTACGGAGCGGAGCGTCGTGTATTCCGACGCGTCCGGGCGGCACGAGATCGCCTGCGGGCGCGTGCTGCTGTCGGCGGGCCGGCGGGCGGATGTGACGGGGCTGAATGTGGAGGCGCTCGGCATTGCGCTCGAACGCGGCGCAGTCGTGACAGACCGGCAGATGCGCACGAACGTCCCCGGCGTCTGGGCCGTCGGCGACTGCAATGGCAAGCTGATGCTGGCCCACACGGCCTATCGCGAGGCAGAGGTCGCGGTCAACGATATGCTCGGCAAAAAGGACGCGATCGACTATTCCATCATCCCCTCCGTGATCTACACCACGCCGGAGGTCGCCTGCGTCGGCGAAACGGAGCAGAGCGCAAGGGAAAAGGGACTGGACGTGCAGGTGGTCAAGGCGCCGATGGCGCTCTCGGGCCGGTATCTTGCAGAAAATCCGAAGGGAACCGGCTTCTGCAAGCTGCTCTATGACCGGAAAAACCGCTGCGTCGTGGGCGTCCATATGGTCGGCTCCTATGTCTCGGAGATCATCTACGGCGCGGCCATGATGGTGCATTCCAAGCTCCCCGTGCAGCATCTGGACAAGATCGTCTTCCCCCACCCCACAGTCGGCGAGGTCGTGCGCGAAGCGCTGTTTCTGCTGTGACCGGGCAACCCCGGAACTTTGGCACATAGAAAACGCCCCGAAGCAGCAGCTTCGGGGCGTTCGAGACTGTCAAAAAACCATGAAGCGCAGTTGGATGACAGAGCAGCGGGGAAAGAGTGAAGGGGGCAAAGAGCCCCCTTCGCGTTCAATCAACCTGTTTTTCGAACTTTTTTAAAGTTCGAAAAACTGCCTCAGCGGGGCGAAAAGACTTTTTCGACACGCTGAAACGCCCCGAAGCGGCTGCTTCGGGGCGTTCGCTCGATCTGTCAGTCTGCGTAATCCTTCATTTCCTCGCGGCGTGCGCGGCAGGCGGCAAGCTTTTTGACGCCTGCGCAGATCTCGTCGAGGAAGCCGACGACGACAAGCACGGTGCCGATCACGGCCATGACCGCGCCCGCGATCTTCAGGATGCTTTTGATGGATTTCATATCAGTGCCCTCCTGTTTTTTCTTCAGTATAAGCCTGTTTTTTCGATTTTGCAAGGGGTTTAGTAACCGATAATTTAATCGACAAGAGTTACCAGCGAGAGATTTTGCCGCAGATGAAAGTTTGAAAGCGCAGGAATACTTTGTGTATTTCAAGCTTTTCAAACTGCACAGCTGCGGTAAAAGATCCGCTGGTAACCGCAGGCGATTGGATCATCGGTTACGATCAACGCGTACAATGAAATCGGCCTTTCTGGGCTTTGCGGGGGCGGGCTCCTGCGCGGCGTAGCCGAGGATGCAGTGGCCGATGCCGGCGTAATTCTCGCTCACGCCCCATTTTTTCATCAGCGCCTTGCCCTCCGCGCTTTCAAACTCCTGCCGGGCCCGGTGGATCCAGCAGCTGCCGAGGCCGAGGCTGTGCGCGGCGGCCATCATATTGCCGATGACAAGGCTGCCGTCCTCGACCCATGTATTCACATTCGTGTCCGCGAACACGACGCACACGACCGGCGCGCCGTAGAACGGGTGCGCGGCCGGGTTTCCGAGGATCGACGCGTTCATTTTTTCCAGCTGCGCGATATCGTCCGGGTTTTGCAGCACGACGATCTTCCCGGCCTGACGGCCCATGCCGCAGGCGGCATACGTTCCGGCCTCCAGAACGGCGTCCAGCTTTTCCTTCTCGACCGGCTGCGAAAGATACTTCTTGACGCTTCTGCGGGTCAGCAGGCAGTTCAGCACTTCATTCATGACAGTCCCTCCGTTTTATTTTTCTTTTCCCGCGCCTTCCGGGGGCGTGGTGATGTGGACATGATTGTTGATGTGATCGATGCAGTAGCAGTAATAGCCATTGCACTTCGAGCAGTAGCGGAATTCGAGGTTCGGATAGTCCGTATCCGTCCGGCCGCAGACCGTGCATTTATGCCGGTAGGGCTTCTCGCCGGATTTGGAGCGGTAGGAGCCTGCCCAATTGGGGTTCGGGCGGGCATTTGTCGTGGTCGTGCGGTAATTCTTCCGCTGCCGGTAGCGCAGTGCGTCGGGCAGGATGTTTTTGACGTCGCTGCCGAAGAAGAGGAAGTAGTTCAAAAGCGGCACGACGGGCAGCAGCCAGTAGAACGAGAGGAACGAGGACAGCTGCAAGGACGAGAACACGTTCAGCACCGTGAAGCCGAGATAGACCCACGCCATGTATTTCATCTTGATGGGGATGAAGAAAAACAGCAGCACCTTTGCCTCCGGCGCGATGGTCGCGACGGCCAGGAACAGACTGAGGTTCAGCGCGGACGCGTCCGCCCCGGAGCCGAGAAGCAGCGCGGCCAGATCGGTCAAAACGAGCCCGGTGAGATAATAGAGGTTGAAGCGGAACGTGCCCCAGTAGCTCTCCAGGATCTTTCCGAACTGATAATAGCAGAACAGCGACACCGCCGCCAACAGCAGTCCCACCCCGCCCACGTCGTTCAGATACGTAAAGATGTACGAAAACAGCCGCCAGACCTGTCCGCGCAGAATGGCGGAGCGGCTGAAGCAGAGATAGCTGTAGACGATATTGCTGGGGTCGATGTACGAGAGCGCATAGACCGCCAGATTTCCAATGGCAATGACGAGCATGAGATTCGGAATGCCCTTGCCCCGGTTTTTAAGGCAGAAGCGTTCAAACCGTCTGCGAAGATCCTTCATAGTGTTCACCCTCCTGATGTTCAGGTTTCATCATACCGGCTCCGGGCGGAAAAATCTACCCTGCAAATGTAAACATTCTGTTCTGCATGGAGTATGGGCGGGTTCCCGCTGAGATAAACCGGGAATTTTGCCGAAATCAAAACTTTTCTCTTGACTTTTCTGGCGGGTTTTGTATAATCAGGGTACAACTGAACAGCCTTATCAAGAGTGGTGGAGGGAACGGCCCAATGAAACCCGGCAACCTGCGGATGCAAGGTGCCAAATCCGGCGAAGGAATCGAAAGATGAGGGAGAGAACCGTATATCGTTCTGCCCCTCGGGCAGGGCGCTTTTTTATGCCCGGAAAGGAATCAGATATGAACAACAAAAAAATCTTTACTTCAGAGTCCGTTACACAGGGACATCCCGATAAGCTGTGCGACCTTGTCTCCGACAGCGTGCTCGACGCGGTGCTCGAGCAGGATCCCATGGGCCGCGTCGCCTGCGAGACGGCGGCGACGACCGGCATGGTGCTCGTCATGGGCGAGATCACCACGTCCGCCCGCATCGATATCGCCCAGATCGCCCGCAAGGCCATCTGCGACGCGGGCTATGACCGCCCCGAGATGGGCTTCGACGGCCACAGCTGCAATGTCATGGTCGCCATGGGGCGGCAGTCCCCGGATATCGCCATGGGCGTTGACAACGCGTATGACGACGGCACGACCGGCGCAGGCGATCAGGGCATGATGTTCGGCTTCGCCTGCACGCAGACAAAGGAACTCATGCCCGCTCCCATCGCCTACGCGCACAATCTCACCAAGGCGCTGACGCACGCGCGCGAATCGGGTCTTCTGCCCTGGCTCCGCCCGGACGGCAAGAGCCAGGTTTCCGTGGAATACGGCCCCGACGGACTGCCCGCCCGCATCGACACCGTTGTCGTCTCGACCCAGCACGCAGATTCCATCGCCATCGACGATCTGCGCAAGGCCGTTATTGAGACGGTCATCGAGCCGAACCTGCCGTCGCGCCTGCTGGACGAGAACACAAAATACTACGTGAACCCGACGGGCCGCTTCGTCATCGGCGGGCCTGCGGGTGATTCGGGCCTCACGGGCCGCAAGATCATCGTCGACACCTACGGCGGCTACGCGGCCCACGGCGGCGGCGCGTTCTCCGGCAAGGACCCCACGAAGGTTGACCGCAGCGGCGCATACATGGCGCGCTACATCGCAAAAAATCTGGTCGCGGCCGGTCTGGCCGACGCCTGCCAGCTGCAGCTGGCCTACGCCATCGGCGTGGCGCACCCTGTTTCCGTTCTCGTCGAGACATATGGAACCGGCAAGCTGGCCGACGACAAGCTGGCCCAGCTTGTGCGCGAATGCTTCGACCTGCGCCCGGCGGCCATCATCAAAACGCTCGATCTGCGCCGCCCGATCTACCGTCAGACCGCCGGTTACGGCCACTTTGGCCGCGCGGAGCTGGATCTGCCGTGGGAAAAGACGGATATGGTGCAGACTCTGCTTGCAAAAGCGTAAAAAATAGGATATAGTATCCTTGTATGTTTGCATACAAAGGAGCGAAATAGCATGAAAAAAATCGAGATCATGGGCTGCGGCTATATCGGCCTCCCCACCGCTATCACGTTTACGCTGGCGGGCTATGAGGTCTGCGGCTTCGACGTGAAGGATACCGTCGTGGACACGCTGAACGCGGGCCATATCCATATCGTAGAACCCGGCTTACAGGACGCCATGACGAAGGCCATGGCAACCGGCCGTCTGCACTTCACGACGAAGCCGGAGCCTGCCGACGTCTTTATCATCTGCGTCCAGACGCCCTACCGCGAGACGGAGGAGCACAAGCGCGTGTCCGATATGCGCTTCGTCGAATCCGCCGCGAAGGAGGTCGGTTCCGTCCTGCGCGCGGGGAACCTCTGCGTGCTCGAATCCACCTCGCCTCCCTATTCCACACGCATGGTGGAGAAGATCGTCTCGGAAACGTCCGGCCTTGCGCCGGAGCAGTTCATGACGGCGCACTGCCCGGAGCGCATCATCCCCGGCCGGATGCTCATCGAGCTGCGCGAGAATGACCGCATCATCGGCTCGAACCGTCCGGAATCGGCGCAATTCGCCAAGGAAATCTATGAAAAGGTCGTCACCGGCGGCACGATCCGCCTGACGGACGATCTGACCGCCGAGATGTGCAAGCTGACGGAAAACACGTTCCGTGACATTAACATCGCCTATGCCAACGAACTCAGCAAGGTCTGCGACCGGCTCGGCATCGACGTGTTCAAGCTCATCGAGCTTGCCAACTGCCACCCCAGAGTGAACGTGCATACCCCCGGCGTCGGCGTCGGCGGACACTGCATCGCGGTCGACCCGTGGTTCATCCATGAAAAGTTCGAGGACATCACGCCGCTCATCTACGAGGCCCGTCTTGTCAACGACGGCAAGCCGGCGTGGACGGCAGACCGCATTGCGCGCGATGTGAAGCCCGGCGCGAAGATCGCCGTGCTCGGCATGAGCTTCAAGGCCAACATCGACGATACGCGCGAAAGCCCGTCCGTCCTGTTTGCGAACATCCTGAAATCGCGCGGCTATGAGGTTCTTGCCTGCGAGCCGTACATTCAGGGCGACGTAGCGGGATACCACAATTATTCCCTTGCCGAAGCCATGGCGCAGTGCGATTACGCCGTCATTACGCTCATGCACAATGTCTTCAAGGAAAACAAAGCCCTCATCGCCTCCAGACCGTATTACGACTGCGTGGGCCTGATGGAGCAGTAAACAGACAGCCCAGCCGCTGCAAGCGGCTGGGCGCTTTTTGCTATAGAAATGTGCCATTTCCTCGTCCCTGCGGGGCAACCGGAAATGATGCACAAAAACTTCATGCACCGGCATTTGCGCATTTTCGTGGTGCAGTGCTCACGCATGAAGTTTTATGCCAGCAGGTTTTGCGTGCGGCAGAGGCTGGCGTAGATGCCGTCTTTTTTGAGAAGCTCCTCGTTCGTGCCGCGCTCGGCGATGCGGCCGTCGGCAATGACGACGATCTCGCCTGCGGCGCGGATGGTGGACAGGCGGTGTGCGATGATGAGCGTGGTGCGGTTCTTTGCCAGCTCGTCAAACGCGTGCTGGATCTTCGCCTCGGTCAGCGTGTCAAGGGCGCTCGTCGCCTCGTCAAGGATGAGGATGGGCGGATTTTTGAGGAAAATGCGCGCGATGGAAATGCGCTGCTTCTGTCCGCCGGACAGGAGTGTGCCGCGTTCGCCGACGTAGGTGTCGAAGCCGTCGGGCATGGCCATGATATCGTCGTAAATTTCCGCGCGCTTCGCCGCCTCCACGATCTCCTCCATCGTCGCGCCGGGCTTACCGTAGCGGATGTTTTCCAGAATGGAATCGGCGAACAGAAACACGTCCTGCTGCACGATGCCGATGGAGCGGCGCAGGGACTCCTGCGTGACGCTGCGCACGTCATGGCCGTCGACGGTGATCGAGCCGCCGGTCACGTCGTAAAAGCGTGGAATGAGCTGGCAGAGCGTGCTCTTGCCGCCGCCGGAGGGACCGACGATGGCGACGGTCTTGCCCGCCGGGACGTGCAGGGACACGTCATGCAGGACCTCCGGGTCGTCCTCATAGGAAAAGCTCACGTTCTCGACTCCAATTTCGCCGCGCACGTGCGTCAGCTCAAGCGCGTCCGGCGCGTCGTGCAGCTCCGGCGCGGTGCGCATGATCTCCAAAAAGCGCTCAAAGCCCGCCGTGCCGTTGGAAAACAGCTCCGTAAAGTTTGCAAGCTTCCGGATGGGGTTGACAAAGGACGCGATATAGAGCGTGAACGTCAGAAGATCGACCGTATCCATCTGCCCCTTCATAATGAGCAGGCCGCCCACAGTCACGACGGCCACGGACAGGGAGCTTGTGAAAAACTCCATCACGGCCATGAAAATGCCCATTTCCCGATGGAACATCTTCTTGGAGGTCTTGTAAATGTCGTTCGAGCGGTCGAATTTTTCTTCCTCGACGTGCTCGTTGGCGAATGCCTTGGCCGTGCGGATGCCGGAGAGAGCAGATTCGATGTCGGCGTTGATCGCGCCGGTCTTTTTCTTCACGCGGCGGGAGGCCTCGCGCATCGCCTTGCGGCGCGAGACGATGATCGCGATAAACACCGGGATCATGACCGCCACGACCAGCGCCAGCCGCCATTCGATCGTTGCCATGACGGTCAGCGCGCCGACGATGGTCACAAGCGAGATGAACAGATCCTCCGGCCCGTGGTGGGCAAGCTCGGTGATCTCAAAGAGGTCGGTCGTCATGCGGCTCATCAGCTGGCCGGTGCGGTTGCGGTCGAAGAACTCAAACCCCAGCTCCTGCATATGGCCGAACAGGGCCGCGCGGATATCGGCCTCCACGCGGATGCCGAAGGTGTGGCCCCAGTAGGTGATGATGAAATACAGCACCGACCGCAGCGCATAGGCCGCCAGCACGATCAGCATGATCGTAAAGAACGTGCGGTACGCGCTCTGCGGCAGCAGCGTGCGCATGGCGTAGCGCGAGATAATGGGGTACGCCAGATCGATCATCGACACGACCAGCGCGCAGGCCATGTCGAGAAAAAACAGCCCCCGGTGGGGCTTGAAGAAGGACAGGAAGATCGAAAAGCCTGACCGCTTCCGGTATTGCTCTGTTGTCATGATATTTGCTCCGTTTCTTATATTCGTGTGTATTATACCGGGAGTTTCCGCGGATTGCAAGCCGTTGCGCAGTGCGTATTTTTCTGGTAGAATAGCCCCAAAAGAGAGGCGAAGCATATGATTGAAATTCTGAAGGAAACAGCGCGCTATCTCGTCTGCGTCAAGCCCGTCGGCACAGCCGCACAGGGCACGCAGGCGGAGGCGATGCCGCAGCTGCTTTCCGCGCAGCTGGGCTGCGACATATTCCCCGTCCACCGGCTCGACCAGACGGTCGGCGGCGTGATGGTCTACGCAAAGACGGCGCAGGAGGCCGCACGACTGACGCAGGCGATGGGACAGGGACAGATGCAGAAGACATATCTGGCCGTCCTGACCGGCTGTCCGGCAGAGAGGGCCGGGACACTGGAAGATCTGCTGTTCCACGACCGGGCGAAAAACAAGACCTACGTGGTCAGGCGGCAGCGCGGCGGCGTGAAGCAGGCGCGGCTGCACTATGAAATCCTTGCCGAACAGGACGGACTGAGCCTTGCGCGCATCCAGCTCGAAACGGGGCGCACGCACCAGATCCGCGTCCAGTTTGCCTCGCGCGGCCTGCCGCTGCTGGGCGACGGAAAATACGGCAGCCGCTGTGGCCGCTGCACCTGCGCGCTCTGGTCGTACCGTCTGTCCTTCCCGGACGGGAAAGGCGAAGCCGTCTTCGAGGCACAGCCCCCGGCCAGGTTCCCGTGGACGGTGTTTTTCTGATACGATGTACAGTACAAAGCTTTCGGCAAATTCGCACCGTATTTTCCCGTTTGACTGTACGCACATCCCGCCGCGCGGCTGCATACACTACCTGTATTCTTGCTATACAGGAGGGGCATTTCATGGCGGTGACGCGGTATTTTCTGGGCGGCAATACGGCCTTCGGCTTTGTCTCGTTTTACGGACAGTTCTGCCGGGGGCCGGAGGATTTTCTGTGGGTGATCAAGGGCGGGCCGGGGTGCGGCAAATCGAGCTTTATGAAGACCATCGGCAGGGCGGCGGAGAACGCCGGACTGGATGTCGAATACGTCCTGTGCTCCGGCGACCCGGATTCGGTGGACGGCGTGTATCTCCCGGCCCTGCACACCGGCTACGCCGACGGCACGGCTCCGCACGTGCTCGAGGCCGTCACGCCTGGCGCGGCGGGACTGTATCTCGATCTGGGGCAGTTCTATGACCGCATTGCTTTGCAGAAAGAGCGCCGCGCCATCGAGCTTTTACAGACGCGCTACCGCGCGCTCTACCGCGAGGCGTATGCGCGTCTTGCAGTGTTTGCGCGTCCGTCCTGCCCGCTCCCGGCGCAGGAGGAACGGAAAAAGCGCTTCCTGCGGGCCGTCACCTGCCGGGGCCTGTATTCTGCCGAGCCGCCCGCAGGCGCGGTGCAGCTGGTGTCCGGGGAGGAGCTGGAGGCGCTTCGCGCGCGGGAAACTGCGGTTCTATATCAGAACCCTCTGTTCCCGGACGAGACGGAGGCCGTGTATCTGCCGGACGAGAAGCGCTATTACCGGGGACCGGATACCCCGCTGCCCGATCTGTCGGACGTGACCGCGCTTCTCGCGCAGGCGAAGGCCCTGCACGACGAGCTGGAGGCCATCTATAACCCGCACGTGGATTTCGCACGTGTTTACGCGCTGGCTAATTCCCACGCGCTGCGATTGTTCAAAGAAAATTAAGTTGTATCTGCGGGGAAATTGTAGTAAAATATAGTGAAATTCGAGAATATCCTACTCAGGAGGGAATACCAATGAAAAAACCGATCGTACTTGTCATTATGGACGGCGTTGGACGCGGCGACGGCGGCCCCGGCGACGCAGTCAAGCAGGCCAACACCCCAACGCTCGACAAGCTGATGGCTACCTGCCCCATGACGTGGCTCAAGGCCCACGGCACCGCCGTCGGCCTGCCCACGGACGACGATATGGGCAACTCCGAGGTCGGCCACAACGCCCTCGGCTGCGGCCAGATCTATTCGCAGGGCGCAAAGCTCGTGCAGGAATCCATTGAGACCGGCTCCCTGTACCAGTCCAAGACGTGGGTCGACCTGACGGACAACTGCCTGCAGAACGGCAGGGCGCTGCACTTCATCGGCCTGCTGTCCGACGGCAACGTCCATTCCAATATCTCGCACCTGATCGCGATGCTGAAAAAGGCGCGCGAGATGGGACTCAAAAAGGTCTACTGCCACATTCTGCTCGACGGCCGCGACGTCCCCGCGACGAGCGCGCTGGACTATGTCGACCAGCTGGAGTCCGTTCTGGCGGAACTGAACGACGCGGAGCATGCATACAAGATCGCCTCCGGCGGCGGCCGCATGGTCATCACCATGGACCGCTACGAGGCCAACTGGCCGATGGTCGAAAAGGGCTGGCGCACGCACGTGCAGGCCGAGGGCCGTCAGTTTGCCTCCGCGCGGGAAGCCATTGAGACGTACCGCGCCGAAAATCCCGGCATGATCGATCAGGATCTGCTGCCGTTCGTCGTTGCGCACGACGGCAAGCCCGTCGCGAAGATCGAAAACGGCGACAGCGTCATCCTCTTCAACTTCCGCGGCGACCGCGCGCAGGAGATCTCCCTCGCCTTTGACCGCAAGGACTTTGACAAGTTTGACCGCGGCGATTATACCGGCGTGAAGTTTGCCGGTATGCTGGAGTACGACGGCGATCTCAAGATCCCGATGCACTATCTGGTCGAGCCGCCCGTCATCCGCAACACGCTGACCGAGGTTCTGTGCAAGGCGGGCGTGCACGAGTACGCCGTGTCCGAGACGCAGAAATACGGCCACGTCACCTACTTCTGGAACGGCAACCGCTCCGGCAAGGTCGATGAGAGCCTTGAGGACTATGCCGAGGTTCCGTCCGACGTCATTCCGTTCGAGCAGGCGCCCGCGATGAAGTCCGTGGAGATCACCGATCTTCTGGTCGAGGCCATGGCCTCGCATAAGTACCAGTTCCTGCGCTGCAACTACCCGAACGGCGACATGGTCGGCCACACCGGCGTTCTGAGCGCCGTCATCACCGCCATGGAGGCCGTCGACGCAGGTCTGGCCCGCGTGAAGGAAGCCGCCGACAAGTACGGCTATACGCTGCTTGTCACCGCTGACCACGGCAACGCCGATCAGATGCTCGAAACGAAGAAGGGCAAGACCAGCGTGCGCACCGCGCACTCCCTGAACCCTGTTCCCTTCATCATCTACGATCCCGACAACAAGTATGAGATCAAGGACGGCCATTACGGCCTTGCCAACGTCGCGCCGACCATCGTGACCATGATGGGCCTCGAGACCCCCGACTGCTGGCAGCCGAGCATGATCTGATTTTCGCACTGGCGCGGGAGCCCCGGGCGCTCCCGCGCCAGCTTTGGGGCCGACAACTCTGTCGGCCAGAAAATGTTACGAATTTGCCGCAGGTTTCCGAAAAAGCGCTGCATTCTGCGGGCGGACAGAGTCGTCCGCCCCTACGTTGGAGTGGGCGCACATTTATGGATTTGCCGCGTTTTTTCGATAAACCGCTGTCTTCTGCCGGTCAAAGCAGCCC
>ERZ1027061.627-NODE-627-length-15520-cov-13.487876_pt1 | contig 15520 bp, 22 predicted proteins | sample MGYA00519283_ERZ1027061 | MGnify/ENA primary metagenome ERZ1027061 (study PRJEB26926, sample SAMN06164849) | human gut metagenome | biome: ENVO:00009003; feature: ENVO:2100002; material: ENVO:00002003 | host: Homo sapiens | place: USA | collected 2012 ... | reverse complement strand
GAGCCTTATCGTCGGCAGCGTCAGATGTGTATAAGAGACAGGTGATATAATAATTACAGAAAGAGGGGATAACCTCTAATAAAAAGGAGTGTAAAAACCATGTTAAGAACTAACAGCAAAAAAGTTATTGAGAAGGTACGAAGAAATGATTACAAAATTGATTTATAGGGAACTGACGAAAGGAGCGGCGAAAGCATGAAAACCATTAACCAAAAAGAGATCAAAAACCTTGTAAAGCTGGGCGCAGCCGTTGACATTACCGCCGAAGAAGGCAGCTTGACCAGATACAGACGGCTTGACCCTATCGCCGTTAGTCGTGGCAAATATGGCATGAATGGCGGTTTACTGAAGGATAACCAAACAGGCGAACTATACGCAATTACAGCACGAAGCAGCGCATTGTTTTATTACTTTTAAAGGAGCGTTAACAATGGTATATTACAGGATCAAAAAAGAGTTTGACCAGAAACTGCGCAAGGATGGACAAATATATATTGCAAATGAACTTTACACGGCGCACGAAAAAAGCCGCTTGCATATTCCTGAACAATATCTTGAAACCGTGAATATCAGCCGAAAGAAAGTATATTTTGCATTTGGCGCAAGGTTTGCCCCTGAAAGGAGATAAACAAAATGGAGATTGCAAAAGCCTGTTACAGCGTTTCTAAACTGAGAGCCGCCGATATGGTAAAGTCTATTAATTGGAGCGTAAAACGCAAAAACGAACACTTCGCAAAATATACAGAGATTGCGAAAGTTTACCAGTATGCAAGCGATAATTTAAACCGCTGGTTATTTGATCCAGAAATTGAATTGAAGGAATACAGACAAGCGGCGTATAACCATAAAGCATATAAAGCGGAAGAATTAAACAAAATGCTTCGCCGTCAGTATAGATATATTTGCAATGAGTTAAACGCAATTTTAACGGCTATTAATAGCGGCGAAGTGGATCATTGCGAATGATAATCAGAAAAGCAAGAAAGAAGTTTGATATTGACAGAGCGGAAAACCGCCGTTTTCCGTTCCAGTGAATACCAAAACGGAAAAACCAAAAGCAACGGAAAGAGGGAATAACTCTTCAAATAAGCTGTGCTAACGGCTAAACGGGCAGAAAGGGTGTCAGCATGAAATTTACTATTAAAGAATGGTTGCTAATTCAAAAGGGCATGATTGAAATGCTCACTAACGACGCATTTCGCGATGTGCTTGATGATGAAGATCGCGAAACAGTCCGCAAGATATTTGACAAAATTCAGAACGCAAAAATAGGGTAAATTAAATGCGGTTGAGCTATCAGACCGTAAAGCGGGCAGAAATTGAGAGGTAATATGTCAGTTTATAAGGTTATCGTTGGCTTAGGGAAATTTGAATATGTCTGCCATAACAACATTTTTGTGAAGAACAGTATAGAGGCTATTGAAAAAGTGCTAAGCATACACGAACACAACAGCCCCATAATACGAGTGATTAAATTGGATGGTTTTGGAAATGAAAGGAGCGACACTAAATGAACGATTTTGTATTAGTTGAAATTTTATCGGCATTGAAAGACATTGCCAAAAGCTTACAAAAAATTGCGGGAGAAAGCGAGGAAGATGTAAATGAGTGGTATTAAATTACGCGACATTTACAATGTAATGGTTTACGATAATTTAATTTTGGAATACAAAAACGCCATTTACGAATTTGGCATAGCGTCCAAACAACGGCATTTAGCCTATATAACTGATTTTACCGATAAAACAGTTAAACGAGTGTTGAGCGTAGATACCGGCGTGTTATATGTAGAGGTAATGTAAATGGAAGATTGGCAAATAAACGCAATTGTATTAATTGTGTCCTTAACTTTGCTTTGGCTATATTTTTATAATAAATTAAAAAACTGACCCGATTGTTAAATTTTTAACATTATGCAAATTGCACAACAAACGAGAATTTTTTTCTAAAAAACGATTTTTTGAAAAAATATTGCTTTTGGTCAATTTGTATGATATAATAATTATACCAGCTGGAAAATAATTAAAAATAATTCGGAGGAATAAATTTAAAATGGATAAGATTACTCGTACAATTGAAGCAACTATTATTAAAGGTGCCGAGATTATCACCGTTGATCATTCTGTTACACAAAAAGAATTGCCAGATTTAATTGTGTCAGGCAAAATTGACGAAAAAGACGCAATTAAACTGTTGCGTAAAACTTACGGCAAGTTGAAAAATTTTGCTGTCATTGGTTTAACATATCAGGCGAAAAAATATGAAATGCCGCTTAGTGTGTTTATTGAAAACGCTACGGAAGTAAAGGAGTAATATCATGGCTGAAAATATGGAATTGGTTAATATTACCACAGATGATGGCGAACACCTTATCGCCAATTTGACCTCTAAAACTGCGGCATTTTGCAGTTTTAAGGCAAATACCACCGAAGAAAAGGCAAAGCTTTTCGAGATTATGAACAATCCCGAAAAACGTCTTGCAGATTGCATTAATATGACGATTTACGTTAAAGACCTGTATTGTGAAGTTGTCAATTGCACCAATACCGAAAGTGGCGAAGTAACACAGCAACCGCGCATAGTTGTAATTGATAAAGACAATATCGGCTATCAGTGCGTATCTATCGGAATATTCAGTGCGTTTAAAAAGTTAATTTCAATTTTTGGAGAACCCACGTGGAACGAGCCAATCCCCCTCAAGGTTAAGCAAATTACAAAAAACACCCGCAAAATGCTCACATTGGACTACGATTTTAAAGCAGGTAAATAATTATGTGAGGTATAGGGGGGCGGAGCAATCCGCCCCACTTATTTTAATATGGAGAATAACAAGCAAATGATTAAAGTGGTAAACGACTGTGGGATTTTTTATTTTAGTCGCCCATATCGCGCTGAAAAGTTTAAGTCTGAATATTTAGTACATCGCGCGCAGATAGCAGTCGCATTTAAACAACGATATAAAGTGCAGTTGGTGGCATATTTGTTGGCAGACATACATTTATATAACAAAATAGAAAAAAATATATTTAAAGTTGTAATAAATAATGAAGAGTATTACGACATATCAGATATCACTTTAAAGGTGGTAAAATCATTATGAAGTTTTCAAAAAAAGACGAGGATGAGCTTTCCAAATTAGTTAAAAATTTCAATGCTAAAATTCGCAGAGTCAAGAAAAAGCACCCGGAACTGGCTTTTATTCAACCAGCCAAATTGAGCAAATCATTAATAAAAACAAGTTATGAATCTGTTCCCAGAGCTACCTATCGTAAAGCAATTGCCGGTTATAAAAAATATTTGGAGCGTGGTGCTGAACTGCCATACACAACAAAACGCGATGTAAACATAACTTTATGGCAAAAACGAGAAATAGACAGGCAGTTTAGAATAATTAACGCACAAAGAAAAAAGGAAATCAACAAATATCAGCCGTCAGTATTTAAGGGCACGAGTAACGCCATTAAAAATATGAATCTCAAACCGCGAAAAAACACAATCGAGGAAATAAGCCCAAAATCTTGGGGCAGGTTTGTTGAAAATTTAGAGAAACAAGCATATCAGAATAGCTCAAAAAGGCATTACAAAGAAAATTATTTAAAGGGTATACTTAACGAGTTTGGCGAGGGCGAACTCTATGAAAAGTTTAAAAATGTTCCCGAAGATACACTATACCAAATGTATTTTGATTCGCCCTATTTACAAATTGACTTTATTTACGACCCTCACGAAAAGGATATTGTGTCAAAGTACATGATGGAAGAATTAGATAAATATATGAAACGAGAATAGCTATGATATTTTCCGCCGATTTTGAAACGACCACGCAACCAGATGATTGCCGTGTGTGGGCATGGGCACTGTGCGAGGTTGGTAATTGCAATAACATAAAAATCGGTACAGATATTAGCAGTATGTTTAGTTGTATTACAGAATTGAAACAGAATGTAGTGTTGTATTTTCATAATTTAAAATTCGATGGAGAATTTATATTAAATTGGTTATTTAAAAATGATTTTGTGCATGTTTTAGACAGAAAAAAATTAACAGATAAAACATTTTGCACTTTAATAAGTGACAAGGGCGTATTTTATAGCATAGAAATATTAATCGAAAATATCCGAATAAAAATTTACGATTCATTAAAATTATTTCCATTTTCTGTTGAAAAAATTGCAAAAGCGTTTAATTTAGACACGCAAAAATTATCAATTGATTATACCGTCTTAAGACCTGTAGGCTGGGAATTAACTGCTGAAGAAATAGAATACATTAAACATGATGTAATTATTGTAAGCAAAGCTTTAGAAACATTATTTGCACAAAATCTTAAAAAAATGACTATAGGTAGTAATGCGCTTGAAGATTATAAACAAATTATTCAAAAAAATCGTTTTAAGAAAATGTTTCCGACACCAAATTATGATAGTGATATACGTAAAGCATATAGAGGTGGATTTACTTATTTAAATCCAAAATTTAAAGAAATTGACATCGGAGTTGGCATTGTTTTAGATGTAAATAGTTTATATCCCTCTGTTATGTATTATAATGATATGCCATATGGCGATGGTATAGCATATGAGGGCGCATATATTCCCGACGAAATGTATCCTTTATATGTGCAATATATTTCATGCCAATTTGAAATTAAAAAAGATAAAATACCAACAATTCAATTAAAAAACAATTTGGCGTTTGTCCCAAATGAGTATATAATATCGTCAAACGGGGAATATGTTACAATGGCTTTAACCAGTGTCGATTTAGAATTGTTTTTGAAGCATTATGACGTATACGATTTAGATTATTTATTTGGTTACAAATTTAAAGCAAGCAATACACTGTTTAGAGATTATATTGACAAATGGAATAAAATTAAAGTGGAATCTACTATAAATGGTAACGCTCCTATGCGCCAAATTGCAAAACTTATGCTAAATAATTTATATGGCAAATTTGCATTAAACCCGAATGTTAGAAGTAAAATCCCGTATCTTGGCGATGATGGGATTATACATTATAAATTAGGCGAAGAAGAAAAAAGAGAACCTATATACATACCGGTTGGTGTTTTTATAACCGCATGGGCGAGATATAAAACAATTACAAGTGCGCAAAGTGTGTATGATAGATTTGTGTATGCTGATACTGATAGTTTACATTTAATTGGTGATACTATACCGGAAGAATTACAAATATCTGACACAGAACTTGGAAAATGGAAGCTTGAAAGTCGGTTTTCACGCGCCAGATTTTTGAGACAAAAAACGTATATAGAAGAAATTAACAACGAGTTAAAAATAACGTGCGCGGGAATGCCGGAATCTTGTTATCAATACGTAAATTGGGACAATTTTAGAACGGGTGCGGAATATCCCGGTAAACTTAAAATTAGTCACGTTGCTGGTGGAATCGTATTGGCAGATTCGCCGCACACTTTACGGTAAATGTAAACTTTTTGTGAATTTTTTGAAAAAAGTATTGACAAAATATTAATAAAGGAGTATATTGTAATTGGGTGTAGAAGATTTAAACGATAAATCCTAAAACGGGGTCGACGCTTGGAAAATAGTGCCGTTTTGGTTTAAGGGCTGACACCTATTTGTCGAATCTTTTATTACCCACATTATTTAAAGGCGGGAGTAAATTTACATAATTTAATCTTGTATTTTGAAACCGCCTTTTATTAAAATATGTATTGGGATATTAATAGAGCATTAAGCTATAATTGTCTGTTTAATTTTATTGTTGGCGCACGTGGTGTGGGAAAAACTTATGGTTGTAAAAATTGGGCTATAAAAGATTTTTTGAAAACCGGCGGTCAGTTTGTGTATGTACGCAGATTTAAAACGGAACTTAAGAAAACCGACAAATTTTTTGATGACATTATAGACAGTTATCCAAAAGTTGACTTTTACGCAAAGAATAACCGTTTCCGTATCAACGGCGAAGATTGCGGTGTAGCCGTACCGTTATCTACAGGAAAAGTTGAAAAATCCGTTCCGTTTCCCCACGTAAATAAAATAATATTTGACGAATTTATATTGGATAAAGGCTATCACCACTATTTGCCGGATGAGGTTACTAATTTTTTAGAGTTATACAGCACAATAGCCAGAATGCGCGATGTTAAAGTATTTTTCCTTTCAAACGCTTTAACAATCACAAACCCATATTTTATTTATTTCGATTTACGCTTGCCTTATGGTAAAAATGATATAATCGCTAAAAATGATATTTTGTTGCAAAATATAAAAGCGTCTGAATTTGAAAATAGAATGCAGGAAACCCGTTTTGCTAAAATTATTTCCGGAACGCCATATGCTGATTATGCAATACATAATGATTTTTTGCGAGACGATTCGACATTTATTCAAAAGAAAACACCAAATTCCACATATTTGTTTACCATGGTGTACAAGGGCGAAAAATATGGCGTGTGGATTGATTATAAAGAAGGACTTGAATTTGTTTCACACGACATAGACCCATCGTGTTTGCTTGTGTACAGTTTGACAATGGCTGACCATTCGCCAAACACACTATTGTTAAAAGGTCAAAAATCATCATTGATTGAGACTTTTATAAAAAATTATAAATTGGGGGTAGTGCGTTTTGAGAATGTCAATGTGAAAAATATTTGCAATGACATCATCAAAATGACGTTATAATTATGGATGTAGGAACTGTTACGCAATTGATTAGTGGATTAGGTTTTCCGATTGCCTGCGTTATTGGGCTTTGTGCATATATCGTGTGGGAACGAAAAAACAGAATTGCTGAAAACGAACGGCGCGATTCGGTTTTGAAAGAATTGACAACTACCGTTAATAATAATACAATGGCAATTGAAAAATTACTCGAAAAGCTGAAATGAAAATACCATTTGCTTGTAGCGCCGTAAAATTAACGTCGCCATATGGGGAACGTGTTTTAAATGGAATTAAAGAATTCCATCACGGCTATGATTTAGTCGGAATTGGAAGCGACATCGTTGTATCAATTACATATGGCGTTTGTGTTGAAAGCAGAATTATTACAGATAAAACCAATTTAACATGGCAATGGGGCAATTATGTTTGCATACGTGATTATTTTGGGAATTTGCATTATTATTGTCATTTGAAAGAGCGATTGATAAAAAAGGGCGACGTTGTTTCAGCTAATGATAAAATTGGCATAATGGGAAATACAGGTTATTCATTCGGGAAACATCTGCATTATGAGTGCCGCAAGGGGAGCACTCCATATTCGCCCGAAATAGAAACAATGATACCGAATAAAGCGGGTGAATACCACAACGCCGTTTTTACCGATTTAGACGTACTTAAATCAGTTGGAATTATTAATACTATTGAATATTGGCAATTACACTATAACGATTTGTTGTATTTGCCGGATTTAATTCACAACATGGCTAACTATTTAAGAGGCAATAAATGAAAATACCACAATGTAATTTTGCGTTAGACCAAGGAAATAGTAATGCTTGTTCGGCTTTTGCCGTCACGATGGCAAGAATGCTAAATATTTATCAATTGACAAATAAGTGGATACCATTAGACCCATATAGTATTTTTAATAATGTGTCAAATGATTCTGATGGTATCGGAATTAGATATGCTATTAATTACGCTTGTGATTATGGTATAGCACCTTTAAATTCATTCACTACAGATTCAGCACATTATAGAATCACGAACGCTATTCATATAAATTCTATTGAAGAAATAGAAGACCATTTATTATTGAATCATCCTATTGTTACAGGCATTATAATTGATAAACAGTTTGGAAAACGCAAGAACGGTATAGAACCGAATTATCCCGCTAAAAAATATGGTGACCATGCAATTTGTATAATTGACGTTACCGTAATAAACGACAAAAATATTTTGTTTGCGTTAATTCATACGGCTCTAATGTAAATGGTGGCATTATTTATTTACCATACACCCGAATACGGAGAATCGGCGGCGAAACTTTTGCAATATGTGACGAATTTACCGAAGTACTCCAGGCATATAACACCATTAAATTTAAAATTAAAGATAGATTCGCGGAATGTGATGGCGAATTGTTGGAACTCGAACACGCGCCGTACATAAAGAATGACCGTACTTTTTTACCCGTTAGAAAGTGTGCGGAAATGTTCGGAATGGCCGTTTATTGGGACGAAAAAAATAATCGTGCCATTTTGGCAGATGAAATACACGAAATTTCTATTAAGTCCAATAATTGTGTTTTAGATGTTGATGATTATTTTGTGGAAATAGATTCCGTACCAGAGATTAAAGGCGGCAGAATGATGGCACCTATCAGGCCAATTGCCGAATTAGTCGGATATAATGTTAATTTTATTGATGATACTATTATTATGGGGAGAATAATATGACACCCGAAGAATTTAAAAATAAAATAAGTGAAATATCGCAAGCAACCAACGACAATGAATATGTGATGAATGCGCTCAAAGAATTAAATCAAGCATTTATTGATGTATCTGGCGCGCCGTCATATGCAAAAACAGATGTTTATGACGATGACGAAATCACATGGAAAGAAAAATATATAAATATGAAAGAAAAATACCGCGAAGCGTTTTTCAACGGCGCTCCGGTCAAAAACGATAGTAATAGTCAGACGCTTGAATCCGACATGCAAGCTACGACGATTACAATAAATGATTTATTTAGATGAGGTGATTATACTATGCCTACTATGCCGAGAACAGTAGACCTTGTGCCCGATGGCATTAATGTATTAAATGCTATACGCAATTCCGCAAGTGCAGATTATCAAAGCCGTGTGCCTATTGCCACGCAGGACAATATATTTGACGTTGGCGTATCAATTAACGAATATCATTCAACCCAGAATGAATTTTTGAATGCACTTGTTAATCGTATCGCTCGCGTTATTATTGTTTCAAAACTGTATTCCAATCCCTTGAAACGTTTTAAAAAAGGAATGCTCGAATATGGCGAAACAATTGAAGAAATTTTTGTAAATATTGCACGTGCTCACGAATTTAATCCGGATACTGCTGAAAATCAGGTTTTCAAACGTGAAATTCCGGACGTTGCGACAGCGTTCCACAAGCTCAACTATAAAAACTTTTACAAGGCAACCATTTCCGACGAAATGCTTAGACAGGCTTTTGTATCCGCGCAGGGTGTAACGGATTTGATTGCACGGATTGTTGACAGTATGTACAGCGGTGCGGAATTTGACGAATATCTTGTTATGAAGCAGCTTATTGTTGAAGCCGCAGAAGCCGGAAACATGTGGCCGGTTACAATTCCCGCAGTTACTGCTGAAAACGCAAAGAGCATTGTAACTACCATCAAGGGTATTTCTAACAAGCTTGAGTTTATGAGTTCGCAATATAACGCGCAGGGTGTTGTGACATTTACCAAAAAGCCCAATCAGATTATTTTGATGGACGCGGCATTTGACGCGACAATTGACGTAAACGTTCTTGCGTCTGCGTTTAATATGGAAAAGGCGGAGTTCATGGGGCAACGCGTTCTTGTGGACGATTTTGGGACGCTGACCGGCGCGGTTGCCGCGTTGGTTGACGCTGACTTTTTCATGGTGTTTGACACGCTGGCTAAATTCACCGAAATTTACAATAGCGAGGGGCTGTACTGGAATTATTTCTATCACGTGTGGAAAGTATTCTCCACCTCACCGTTTGCAAATGCTATTCTGTTCACGACCGACGCAATTTCCGTTACCCGTGTTACGGTTACACCCGCAACTGTTACGGTTAAAAAAGGCGCAACTGCACAGTTTAGTGCAAGTGTGGCTGGCAACCTTGTGCCGCAGCGTGTGGTATGGACTACCAATAGCACGGTTAGTTTGATTGACCATGATGGCACGTTGCAGGTTAGTCCGGACGAAACCGCCACAACTATTACGGTGACTGCCACTTCCGTATATGACGGAACCAAAAAAGGCACTGCGACTGTAACTGTATCTGGACAATAAGAGAGGGATTTTTTCCCTCTCTTTAATCAAAAGGAGTTTACGACATGGCCATGACAGTAACCGGAATATCTATCACCCCCGCAAGTGTTAAATTAAATAAAAATACGATATTTTCATTTAGCGCCACGGTTAGTGGCACCAGCGATTTGTCGTTATTTGGCGAAGCAAATATTGTAGACCAGTCTGTTAAGTATGAAATTGTGCCGGTTGTCGGAACGGTAAAATCTCAACTTGATTGGCGCGGTGTGCTTTTTGTGCCGCTTGACGAAACCGCTATAACGTTTAACGTTAAGGTTACAAGCACACATAACAAAAACGTTAGCGCAATTTCAAAAGTGACGGTGGTGTAATATGGCTAATAGTTTGACTGCTTCTGCAATTGTGCTATGCGAGGGTGTGCCGTTTGACAATAGTTACACTGATACTATAGACTTTTCAAGCAAAACCGAACAGCTTAATTATTTTGGAAACTTTTCTAAAGATGGATTGCGATTTGCAAACGTATCATATCAGCATGTTAATTATCAATCATCAACTACAAGGCCAGCTATGACGTGCCGTATTGATAAATATCGCGGAGAGTTAGAAAACGTTAATTATTTAATGTTCCAAAATAGCGCAGTTTATTCCGAAACAACGTCACAAGTTGGTAAATGGTATTACGCATTTGTTACTCAAATAAATTATATTAACCCGTACTGTAGTGAAATTGTGTACGAATTAGATTATTTCCAAACATATTTATTTGAATTTGATTTTATGCCGTCATATATTGAACGAGAACATCCTGTAAACGACAACTTATTTACATATTTAGAGCGTGAAAATATTGAACTTGACGGATATTTTGGCATAGCGGCGAATAATGAATCTAACAGATATGTTAGAACATATAATATCCCATATGTTACCATGTTAGTTTCACCAAATCTTATTGTATTAAAGGAAGATGAAGAAAACGGAGGATTTTCTAAATTAGGTTTTACAAGAGCTGGCGAAGTGGATGGCATATATTGCGGCTTGTATACTTCGTCTTGGCCATATAATAGTTATAATAAAGTTAATACCGCAATTAAATATTTTGAGTTACTTGGTGCCACTGAATGTATAATATCAATTATTATGACGCCATTTGATTTAGGCGAGGGCGGTGGAGCAGTTTCCGCAAGTAATATTAGCACCAATATTCTGCTAACTCCACCACAATTAGGTGCACATACAGTACGTAATAATAAACTTTATAATTCACAGTTCACGTATTTTAGTTTACGCACGACAACGGGCGATGAAATAAGTATTGCGCCGGAAACAATGACCGATTGTGATTTGTCTGTAATCGAAAGCAATACTTTAAACGCAAGTGTATTAGTAATGCCGCATTTGCATACTACCTATGATAGTTATAGCGAAAATATGGGCGGAAATCTTTCATATTCTAAAGGAGTATTTTTAAGAAATGCTTCAATCGAGTGCCCATATACCGCAATGCAACAATTAGGCTCTATTTATAAATGGGCTTTTAATGCTGTAAATAATTCTATTACCGGTTTGGCAACTATGTATGCTGGGCTATATACTGCAAATCAGGGTATTGTGCAAGGTACACAAAGTGTGTTTAATACTGGCCTAAATCAGTTTATGAAAGGCGAATCTAATACTGTATCATCGCTACAATCATTAGCCCCAGCCTTATTTAATGTACTATTCGAGCCTTCTACAACTAAATATTCAAAATCAAATGATTTTTTGATGTCTAATAGACATTTTGAATTTTATTTTGAAAGATATTGTTTAAATTCTGAGGCATTGGAACGAATTGATACGTTTTTTGACTATTATGGGTATCAGATAAACGCCATAAAAATTCCAAACCAATATAGCAGAGCCAGAATGAATTATGTTAAATCTAAAAATCCTAAAATTGTAGGGCGCATACCTAACATAGCTTTAAACACCATTCAAAATATTTTTGTGGCAGGTGTTAAAATTTGGCATGACCAATACTGGGAAACTACTGAAAATTGGGTTAGTGGTAATATATTAACAAACATAGAGGGGTGGGGCAGAGGTAATGCCTAACATAATCAAACATTTTTTGCAGCCTCTTAATAGAGACGTTCGCAACGACATTTCAAGCGCTCAACTCAATAATGATACCTATATAGACTATCTATATCGCTTGGAAGAATTAGCCATAAATATGTTCGAGTGGGAGAATTTACCTGACAGTGTAGACGAACGGTTCCTTGAACTAAGCTTATGCGAATTTGGCTATTGCTTATATTTCAATGATGACGTAATGGGCAATCTTGCACTTACTTGTATGATTGGCGCGCCGCTCGATGTGTATAGGATTCCCACACAACGCACTGCATATGCACAAAACGGCTACCAAGCTAAACGCACTAACAAGGATAGCGTATTAATCTATAATAACTATCTGCATACGCCGTCAATTTTAACAATTATGTTATATGCCAATAGACTGTACGAAATAGAGCGAACTATTGACATTAACATAAAAGCGCAAAAGACGCCTATTGTAATTATCACGGACGAACAGCAACGGCTTACGGTTAAAAACACATTTCGCAAATACAATGGCAACGAACCACTTATTATAGGCAGTAAAGGTTTTGACCTTGATTCCATAAAATCGCTAAATACCGGAGCGCCCTATATTGCGGATTCGCTCAATTTGTTAAAAAAGCAGATTTGGAATGAAGCATTAACTTGTTTTGGTATTGAAAATCTATCTACAGATAAAAGAGAACGACTTGTGTCGGATGAAGTTAATTTAAATTTGGGCGCTGTACAAGCTCAAAGATATGTTATGCTGAACGCTCGACAGCAAGCCGCAAAGCAAATTAATAAAATGTTCGGCACGAATATTAATGTTAAATTCCGCGAAGATTATTCAACGTTGCAAACCTTTATCAATCTCCCCGAAAGTGAGGATAGTGACGATGGCAAATTACACAATTGAGCTTGGTCAACTTGTAAACAGGGGCTATCCGCTTGCACTCAATGATTATCCGATTTTTGACGAAAGCCACAGAAATGTGTTGAATCAAAAAATCATTAGTCACTATTTTTTCCGCGAAATAGGCGCAGAAACGCCAGATAGATTCAATTGGTATTTGCGCACGAAAATGCACGAAATAATGCCATATTACAATGAGCTTTATAAAAGTGAATTAATTGATTTTGACCCTTTAGAAACTTTCAAATATAAAGAAAATGTTTCGGGAACAAAAAATCAAAAGGAACAGGGAAATACCGAAAACAATTTGAAAGAAACCGGTAAAACAACTGACACTTATGGTGAAACAAAAAAGAGCGACACCGACAAAACGCTAACTGGAAAATCAAGCGAAACGGTTTCGGAAAATAGTGAATCTACAAACACTGATACTGTAACGAATAATCTGACAGAACTGCAAATCAATAAGGGCGATACGGAATCAACGCAAACAAACAATTTAACCACTACAAATGCAACGCAAAATACAGGTGGTGGCACTAATGTAACAAGTGGCACAAAGCAAACTGATTTTTCAGATGTGCCCCAAACCGGTATTAATACTACTACGGTCGAAACCGTTAATCCAGATGGTAGTATAACTCGCACCACTACAAGCACAGGCTACTTGACAACGCGCACTACAGATACCACAAATGAAAATGCAAAAACTACCACAAACGAAACAAGCAACGGTGTAACAACAAATACCGGAACAACTGGTACTACGAATATTATAACAGAAAACCATAGCAACACAAAGACAGGAACCGTCGAAACAGAAACAACGAACAACGCTTCTAATTCTTCTGATAAGTCAACCGAAACAGAACAGACTGATTCCGAAACAGTAACAGCTTCTATTGACAGCGACAGAAGCATAGTTGTTGACAATTCAAAGCAAAACTCAATAAATCAAAATGTCAATATAGATGAGACACAAACAAACGCTATCGAGCGTAGCGGTAGACAAGGAACAAGTCCCGCCACATTAATTAGCGAATATCGGGCAATTATACTCAATATTGATATGATGATAATTGATGAACTTGAAACTTTATTTATGGGGGTATTTTGATATGAGCGAAAAAGAATTTCCGACTTTTGTTCCCAATCCGCCGGTTGGATGTATTCCAAATCCGAATATTCCAGCAGTTCCTTACGGTTATAGCGTGGAAGAACAAATACTTGCACTTGATAAAAAGGTGCTTTGTATGTCTGGCACTTACAATAAAGTAATGGCGGAATGCTATAAGTTATTGCGAAACATGCAAAAAGCCGCAGAAGAAAATGGTGCATACTATAATAAAGGCGCTGTTTGGACAGAAGAAAAATTCGACGCTGAAAGCGCGGCAATTTATACGTTGACCCATGTAAATAAATTTGATGCAAAAAATAATCCCATAAATTTTAAACTGCGACTTGCCTATGATAATTACGAAAATAAAAATCTAAAAGAAGATATGTTTGAAGCGTCCAAGGCAACGAGTGCTGATAAAATGATTGTTGCACAGTATCAAAGTGGCGCTGGTTGGTATGGGCTTAATTTTGTCGACGGTTGCAAACTTCCTACAACTATTAATGAGAATTTATATACACTTGGTTTCACAAATGAACGAGAGCTTAAATTATACCAAAATTCAATTGGGTACGAACAGCTTGTAAATGATGGCATTGTAAATTCAATGGGTGTTGCTGGAATATTGATTCAAGACGGCGCTATTACGGCAACTGAATATATAAATAAAATACCCCAATATAACGTTAAAACAAGCAGAGTCGCTATTGGCCAAAATCAGGAAACCGGCGAAATAGTAGTTCTGTCAACCGGAAAAGAAGATAATCCAAATAAACAAGGTATGACAACTTCTTCCGTTGCTTCCGCTTTACTTTCCGCAGGTTGCACAATCGCTACGGAATTGTGCGAGGGCGATAATTCGGAAATGATGAACAAGGGTGAATTTAACTACATTCCTGCTGATAACGAAGTACCCAGTGCTGTAGCTTATTGGTATATATCTCGTGACGAATTCTATGTAAATGACTGTCAATATGAGATTGCCGATTTAACTCAAGATTACGCAAAAGCGCTTTGGACGAACTACCTTAACGCGCTAAAGATTGAACAGGAGATAGAAGATAGAAAAGCCGCTGACGCTGCTCTGCAAAATCAAATAGATGATTTGGAAAACAAAGTAAGCACGTTTGAATCAAGAATAAAAACACTTGAAACAAATGTAGCAGGGCTTACTACTCGCATGAGTGCCGTCGAAACAAAAAACACACAGCAAGATACAGAAATCGCTAAAAAGTTAAACAAATCTGGCGATACTATGAGCGGCGTGCTTAACATGGGTAATAATAAAATTACCGCACTTAGTAATGGCACGGCAAATACTGACGCTGTAAATTATTCACAGCTTTCAACAACTAATGCAAATTTAAGTAGTCTTACTACTCGCATGAGTGCCGTCGAAACAAAAAACACACAGCAAGATACAGAAA
>ERZ1027061.616-NODE-616-length-15705-cov-5.214185_pt1 | contig 15705 bp, 19 predicted proteins | sample MGYA00519283_ERZ1027061 | MGnify/ENA primary metagenome ERZ1027061 (study PRJEB26926, sample SAMN06164849) | human gut metagenome | biome: ENVO:00009003; feature: ENVO:2100002; material: ENVO:00002003 | host: Homo sapiens | place: USA | collected 2012 ... | reverse complement strand
GTTGTGGAACTCCATCGTGTCCGGGCAGATCCAGTCCTTGAAGCTGTGTCCCTTTTTCGCAAAGGCTTTCATGTCAAACGGAAAGCTCTGCGGAACGTCTGCCTTGAAAAAGTCCCGGAAGATCTGGAGCCTCTGTTCTGCATCCAGCTCTTCCCCGATGGAGGACAGCTTGGCCAGATGGGTGATGATATCCGTTCCCACACGGGCGAAGTATGTCCTGGCTTCATCGATGTTCTTCTTGTGGACGCTGACGGTCAGATAGCGTTCCTGGTAAATGCTGTTGTTGGTACCGGAGATCTTGGAAAGGAGCATATCGTTATACTCTTTCCGGTACTCGTCCAGTCCATCTCCTTTCATTGGAATCAGCAGGGACTGCTCAAACTCTTCCTTGTTGATCTTACGGTTGTTCAGGGTAATCTTCGCCGTACAGCCGGAATCCAGTGCATTTAAAAGTTCGGAGTAGTCCAGGAACATCTCTGTCTTATCCGCTTTGCTGGCAATGGAATAGTTGATATCCGTAAACCGGAATGTCCGGGAATACTTGCTCTCCACCTGAAAAATACCGTCCGGCCAGATCTTGCGGATCGGGATCGCCTGCTGGACAGACCCCGGTACTTTGAATTTTTCTTTGTCCTGTTTCAGTGTCTGACTCAGGGTTTTAATCAAAGGCATCACCCCTTCCTCTTCGCTTCTTTGGTTTCTTCTGTTTCGTCCGCTTCTTTTCCAGAAGTTCCGCTCCGTTTCCCATCATTTTCTCACCCAGCCGCAGGCTCTCTTCCATGCAGGAAAAGTACAGGTTCTCCGACTTAAATACCAGCCGCTTCGGGTACAGCAGTTCGGATTTAATGACTACCCATGCAAACTGTTCTGCCGTCATGCCGTGGTAACGAAAAAAGCCGCAGGCTGCAAAGGGAGCCGCCCCAAGCACGCACAGCCATCCGGTTACCTGTTCCCCGGCATATTTCCGGGTGACAAAATAGATTCCAAGGGCTGCCAGGATCGCCAGTACCGAAAATAAGCACTGCCGGAAGCTTAAGCCCCAGAACATTGACTCCTGATAGTCTCGGATTTCTTTATTCATTTTCACTTCCATGTTGTTTTCTACCTTTCTCTTTGTAATCTCTGTTTTTTCTTTTGTTTCTGTTTTGGTACATCCCTTTGCCGGATGCCATTTCTTTCCATAAATCTTTTTGTTCCTTCCGGATCAAGCTCTGCCAGTTTTTTCAGGTCGAATGCAACCCTCTGGAAGATACAGTAACCGGAGGATGCGGTATCCGGCTGTATCGTTCCCAGCTTATGCTGCTTTATAAAACGAAGCTTTTCTTTGCTGAAATTGTGGTCGATATAGGCTTCATTGATACCGCCCAGCGGAGCAAAAGGCAGGTTTACCGTAAGGTCTGCAAAGCTTTCCGGGTATCCATCTTCCATATGGTAAAGCCCGATATAGAGATTGTCATCGCTCATGTAACTGTCTACCCTGAGAAATAATTCCTCCCGGCCATACTGCCAGTCGTAGCTCAGTGTCTTTGGTTCTTCCATTTTTTTCGCCTCCTATAATCCCATGATTTCTTTTACGATACGGTCGGATGCCTTGACTGCCCCGACCAGTACCAGCAGGTTAAATACCAGTTCCCCGACGTAATTCCAGACAATGGTCACGGCGGACAGGCTGGTGTCCCCGATTGCCGGCGGACTTGATGCAAACACCGAAAAGATGATGCAGGCCAGTGCGATGATGGCTCCTTCCAGACATACCCCGGCGTAGGAACGGATAAAGTTCTTTCCTACAGACTGGGTTGGCTCCCCGGCAAAGGTTGCCAATGGAATCGGTGCGATGGCTGTGTACATATACAGCTTAAACATTCTCCCGTATACAGTCAGAATCATGACAAATGACAATACCGTAATCAGCAGGCTTCCTAATAAAGTTACGATCCACAAAGGGATAGATTCCAGCATCCCCACCGCTTCGATCTTGTCCACGATCTCCGAGGGCAGCTCCGTTACAGTTCCACCCGCCATCCCGGAGTGGGACATGATATTTGTTACGATGCCCTGCACAATGGAAAAGATCGCGGTCAAAAGCTCCATGCCGGACATGACGGCTCCCTGTGCCAGTGCAAAACGGATAAAGGCTTTCACTACATGTTCCGGCTTTTTCATATCCGTGAAGCTCCCACAGGTTTTCACAAGCCCCGCCGCAAAGAACAGAACCAGCAGGCCGTACCCGATGGCTTTCAGTCCACCGTTGATGTTCGTCATCACGCTCCAGATTGCCCCGCCCTTGAAATTCTCCGGGCTTTGCGTCAGCAGTGTCCAGATTTCAGCCAGCTTGTCGCTCCAGGTCTGCAAGGCAGAATTTAGATTCTGTACGATCCAGTTATCACTCAAACAGTTTCACCTCCCATCCTGCAAAAGTGAACAGGGAGCCGGCATTTCGCATGGCTCCCCTTCTGGTCTCTTCTCCTATCCCATGATCAGGTCCAGGATCTCTTTTGCAAAAGTAATGATGATACCGCCTGCCAGTGTCAGAAATCCGTTTGCCCTCTGGCTTGGATCGTGGCTCTTTAAGGACAGACCGACCTGCACGATACCAAATCCCAGCAGGATCAGGCCAATGGCGCGGATCAGGGAAAAGATAAACGTGGACAGGTTATTGACTACGGTCAGCGGATCGCCTGCGGCATAAACGCAGGTCGCCCCAATGCAGATCGACAGTACCATGACTGCATACAGAGCAAACAGTTTCTTCTGCCCTCTCTTCATCTTCAGCGGTGCGGTCTCTTTCCTGATTTCTGTGTGTTTCTTATTTTTCAGTAAATTCATTGGCATTCCTCCCATCAAAAAAGCTCCCCGATGATGTCCTCATCCAGAAGCAGTTCGTAATCGTCATATCTTGTTTCATCAAACATAAAATCGTCATGCGCCAGCGGTGCTTTCGCATAGTTGAACGGTCCGGCACCGCCGTCCTCGGTATACCGGATATTGGGATGCTTCATCAGGTCATACTTGGCATCCAGTATGGGCCGCTCCCCACGGATAAACAGAAGGGCATTCTGGTTGTCCAGCATACGGACTTCATCCGGCTGTAACAGCTCCCTTCCGCTCTGCTGGAAGTTGGTGGAGTAGCTGCCGGATTTTCCTTTGGTCTGCCCGTAGGTATTGGTGTCTATGGTTTCTTTCCCCAGTAATTCTGATACATATTTGTGTGTCTCTTTTTCGTTGCCGCCCAGGTATAAAAACTCATCGCAATTGCCCACCAGACTTTCCCAGGAGTCCTTGAACAGAGCCTTTAGCTGGCTCATGTTCTGGATGATGATGCTGCAGTAAATGGAACGGGATCGGCAGGTTGCCAGGATCTTCTCAAACTCATTTGGCAGGGATACGTTTGGAAACTCATCCATGATGCAGTTGACCGGAACCGGGAGGGCACCGCCATGCACACGGTCTGCCATGTAATAAAGCGTCTGGAAAAGCTGGCTGTAGATCATGCCTACCAGATAATTCAAAGAGGTGTCTGCATCCGGGATACAGCAGAAAAGGGCAACTTTTCTTTCTCCCATGCTGGAAAGATCCAGTTCATCAGTATTGGTCAGCTTGGCGATCTGCGGCAGATTGAAGGCTGCCAGCCGGACACCTACACTGATCAGGATGGACTTGGCGGTCTTTCCTGCCGCCTGCTTGTAAATGTGATACTGCTTGACGGCAATGCTGTCCGGGTCCCGCATCTCCAGACGGTCAAACAAAATGTCCAGAGGGGACTCGTAGTCCTCGTCCTCTTCTTTTACCTGTGCCGAGCCTAACATCTCCATGATCATGGCGAAGTTCTGTTCTTCCGGCGGAGCTTCGTGGAGCAGATACAGCATCAGTGCCTGAAGTAGTGCGGTTTCGCTCTTCTCCCAGAAGGGATCAGAGGACTGGGAACCTTTGGGTGTGGTGTTTTGTATCAGATTGGAAATAAGACGGAGCACGTCTTTGTCATCGTGGACATACTCGAATGGATTGTAGCAAAAAGATGTGTCGGGATTGATGAGGTCAAAGACACGCACCTCATATCCTTTCTTTTCCAGCAGACCGCCTGTCTTTCGGAGCAGCTCGGCTTTCGGATCGGTGATGACCATCGAACAGCAGCACTGCATGATGTTTGGCAGGGCAAAGCCTCTGGATTTTCCTGCACCGGAGCCTCCCACTACGAGAATGTTGAGACATCTGCGGTGCTTGTGGGTGTCAAGGCTAATGCGGAAGTTCTGTGTCAGCAGGATGTTCTGGGAGTACGGCTTCTGGCTATATTTCTTACATATCTGCCGGGCATCGCCCCATCTGGCAGAGCCATGTTCTTCCCCTCTGCGGTAGTTCTTCTGACTGGAATAAAAAATGCCGATCCCGGCTGCGTAAAGTAACGTGCAGACCAGCATCGACTTGATGGTATATTCCGTATAATGAAACTGGAAGGGATGGTTCAGCTTTTCTGTGAGAACCTCCATCAGCTCGAAAAGATTCCTGCCCGGCTGGATGGCATCCGCAATCAGAATTGCTGCCCACCAGATGACAGGCAGTCCGGCAAGCCAAATCACCCAGTCTGACTTCCGGCTGTTTGTTACCGGGATGGCTGCTGTTTGGGCCTCTCTGCTCTTGGCAGGTCCGTAATGTGGAAGCTGTCCACTCCCGGAACGAGGGCAAGGCTGCTTCCATTCTCCCAGTTTACGTGGATCTGCCCTGCATCGTCTACCATATCCACCTTACCTTTTAAGCCGGGTGGCATGTGGCTCTCCCCCTCCATGCTGTTAAGCGTGACCTCGGTTCCCGGCGGATATCTTCTCCGCATGGCTTCTATTCTTTCTTGTGTCATATTTCTGTATATTTGTACCACATCCTTTCTTCATCTTCCCCTTCCACGGTATGGGCGGTATCTGGATTTCATGATCTTTAACAGGACGCTGTCGATCCCATCGGAATAGCGTCCGTTTTTCAGGTATGTGTCCCGGAGCTGGTTTAAGGCTTCCACGGATTTGCTGTGTTCGGCTTCTGTCAGGTAGAGCTTTCCCTCTTCTTGCTCTGCCAGCTTCAGAACCAGAGCCCGTGTGGTATCCACCGGAAGCCCCTGTTTTTTTTCCTGCCGGAACACTTCCCGGAGTGCATGGATCAGCATGTGGTTCATGATCCGGTCCATCTTTACATATCGCATTCTTGTCATAGGCGAGCCTCCTTTTTTCCTCTTTTTTCTCAACCACAACATACCACACTTCCTCCCGGAAAGCTACTGCAAAAGAGCCGGAAAAGCCCCTTTTTATCAGCGTTCCGGGGACTTTTTACTCTTGGCAGGTTTCTCCGTTTTTTCCTCCGGGATGGCAAATTCATCGGTCATAAATTCCTGCTCGCTTTTGCCAAGGTTGCGGTCTACCTGCTTGCCAATGGAATAGGCTGCACTCTTTACATCCTGGATAAAGGAGCGGAGTTCTTTCGGATCTTTCTGTCCGAATGCCTGCATCTGGCATACCTTGTCAAAGGAAAAACCGGAGACAACCACGCCGTATTTCTGTGCTGTCACATACGCCGCACAATAGGCCTGTGCCGATACCCCTGCCCGGCTGTAGCTTCCATCGTGATGGTCCAGGGATGCATACGCCAGTTCCCGGCTGATGGAATGGAACGTTGCATTTTCGCTCATGCCATTTCGGACATAGATTGTCCGCTTGTTCGGGATGTACTGTGCCTGTACCTTATCCGGCAGATTGTCTGCGATCTGAATCCGTACCTCGCTGTCGGTCAGCAGTGCTTCCATCAGCTGGTCCATCGGCTTTGGCTCTGCCTCTTCCGGCTGCTTGGTACGGATCTGGCTGATGTCATAGGCTTTCTGGATGGAGTACCCCTGCTGGATGACACCGTCCTTTTCATATTCCTGTCCGACAATGAAGTTGTATCCCTTGCTTCCGGTCTTGACTACCTTGCCTTCTTCCTTCCATTTTTCAAAGGTCTTGACCTGCCGGATCTCCGGATTCTGTGCATAAAGCAGGAACAGGTTGTCTGTCCTCTGCGGCTTGCACTGTCCCATAAAATCAAGGAATCCTTTTAAGGAGTCCCCATTCTGGAAGACCTCCTGTGCCTTTCCATCGATCATACCCCAGATTTCTTCCCTCTCCTGCTTTTTCTGTGCGGCATATTCTTCTTTCGATAACCGCTGGGCGGACTGCTCCTGCGAGTCCTGCCCTAAAAATTTTGTCAGGTCCATCTTCTACCTCGCTTTCGTCTTTCGTTTCTTTCTTGCTTTCTTCTGCGTTTTCCTTGGTCCACGGTTCTTTTCCCGGCTCCGCTTCTGGGATTCCTCTGCTTTCTCCCGTTTGATGTTCTCCAGCTCCCGGCGGACACTGGGACGCTCCTGTTCCCTCTGCCCTGCATCAGTCCCTTTTTCCTGCCCGGTAGAAATATTTCTGCTGTGCAAGGAAGAGCCGGACAGATTCTCTTCCCCCTCTTCCTGCACCGGGATAAAATTTTCCGGTTCGGAAAACTCCTTTTCGGGATGATTCTGGTTCTTTTCCTCTTCAGAAAAGTCCATGTCACCGACCTGGAATGCTTCGTCCAGATCGCTGATTTCAAACTGCACCTCGCCCTCCGGCATCTGCACAGTTTCCTGTACTGCTTCGGTTTCCGGTGCTTCCATTCCGGCGGTTACCTCATGGACAGCTTCCCCGACTTCGCTCCTTACAAAATCAAGGTTCATCTTATCCATGACACGGTTGACTTTGGCTGCATCATCGGCAAAGACCATGACCTCGCTCATCTCCGGGTTCTTTTTATCCCGGATGATCACATAGAGCAGTCCTCGTTTCCTGCCCTCACTGCAGAATTCTCTCAGGCGGTCGGACGGTACGGTAAAGAACTTCAATGGTTTGTTCTCCTTTAACATCCGCACCATTCTGGTCTTGCCCCTCGTTTTCTTCTGGTCTTTTAATACGGCGGCAACAAATACCGCCAGATGCTTTGCCAGCGTACCCGAAAGCCTGAGCCCGTGGTCCACGCCGTCCAGGGAATACCGGACGATCTGGTCCGCCGCATCGCCTCCATAATTCATATCGTTCACCTGCTTTCTGTTTCCTTTTGTCTGGTTTTCTCCGTCTTATCTTCTTCCTGTTCTGCCTGTCTCTGGATCTGCTCTGCCAGACGCATCCTCTCTTCCATCTCTCTGGACTGCTGTTCGATCCGGATACAAATGCGGATATCCTTCCGAAGCGGCTTCAGTTCTTCGTTGATCTGACCGATCCGGACACTGTCCGGTTCGCTCCGGTAGAGCCGCTTCCGTTCTTTCGTGAGTGCCTGCACCTGTTCTTCCAACGGGGTACGGTAGGCAAGCAGTTCTTCACGGGTGGTGATCTGATGCTTCTGGAGGAATTCCATCTGCTCGATCCTGGCATCCAGTTTCCGGATATCTGCCCGGAGCACCGGGGAGATCCTTTTCGGCTTCTGCTTTAGAACACCCATCTGATACAGATAGGAATAGTACAGGGCCTGCATCCCTTTTAACTTCTTTTTCGGGGTTCGGGAAGTTCCTGCTTTCCCAGCAGGTGTCCTGCTCTTTGGCTGTAAGATCCACTGCCGGATACTCTCTTCCGAGTAATGCTTTCCAAGGCTCCGCAGGCGGATATACCGTTCCATCCCCGGTGCTTTTAATGCAATGTACTTCCGGTTCAGCTTCCACTGGTATCCCCTCTGCTTCATCTGTTCCAGAAACTGTTTCCATGTGAAGCTTTCTGCCACCGCATCCCGGATATCCAGACGGATCGAGGTTCTCCAGGTCGGCTTTCCGTCCTGTTCTGCCATCCACTGGGCATAGGATTTCCCCTTCCTGTTTTTCGGCTCGATGACAGATAAGCCGTATTTCAGGCATAAGGCATCCGAAGCTTTCCGCACATCCTCATAGTAACTCCTGCTGTTGCTGTGGTACTTTTTCCCATCTTCCATGCTCACGGAATTAAACACGATGTGGTTGTGGTAATGCTCCGTATTCAGATGGGTGGTGATGACTGCTTCGTATTTTCCCTGAAGGAGCCTTTCTGCCAGCTCCATGCCGATCTGGTGTGCCAGTTCCGGGGTGACTTCCCCTTTTGCAAAGCTCTGCACCAGATGGTAGCCCTGTACCCCGTCCATCTTGTGGTATCGTTTCTTCGTAGCTACCATATCTTGATAGGCAGTCTCACAGACGCAGCCGATGGCATCCTCAAAAACGGAACGCTCCGTCTTGTCCCGATTCATGGCGTAATCGATGGCTTCTTCCAGAAAGCCGGCACTCTGCCCTTTCTTGGTGGTCTTATCCTTGTTTCGGATGTACGTGATGGAATTGTCCAGACGGCTGACCGGGATGATACTGGTGTATGCCATCGGCTACCATTCCTCTTTGACCAGCCTCCATGTCTCTTTCGTCATGCGGAGCATTTCCCGGATACTCTCTTCCCCGGCCATCCCACAGCCGTTGGCTACATGGGCAAGCTGGTTGGTGTTGTTGCACAGACCGGATATTTTCCGCAAAAGCTCCGTATGATGCTCACAGGGTCTTGCCCGGACTTCGCCGCCCATGACAATGGAACGGATGTATTCCTCACGGGACAGGCCGCTTTTTTCTACCTGTTCTTCCAGAAAACGCAGCTCCTTTGCATTGAGGCGGACTGGTATCACATGGTTTCTTTTTCTCATCTCTTCACCTGCTTTCCAACGGGTTATTGATTACTCCATTACATTTCACGGTTTTTCCAGATCAGGAATCCTGTCAGCACGCCAATGGCTACGGCTGCAGCAATGATCTTTTTCTTCATATAGGCCTCACCCCCTTTCCGGTACCTGGCACAGCTCCATCGGGGCAAGCATGATTCCCCTCTTTTCCATCTCTTTTGCAAATTCCAGAAGGTTCCATTTCTTCCCATCGATCATGGCAGAATCGGCATCCAGATAATGGCAGGTGGATACATTCCGCTCTCCATTTGGGGCATTCTGCACAAGGCTCTCCCCGTCTGCCAGACGGAATAGTTCCTCTCCCTGGCTGTTTACAAAACAGATGCACACGCCGTGGTCGATGATCTCCTTCCGTTTCATCCGGCACCGCTCCAGTGCCTCATCCTCACGCTTCCCAGCTATGAAAAGACACATTGCAAAAACGCCCATTACTCCTCCGGTCATCGTGCCAAGTACAAATCCTAACATTATTTCGTTCTCCTTTCGTCTGTTTACAGTCCGGCATGGGGATTGGGGTTCTCCCCAAAGTGCGTTTGGATATCCAAACGCTATGCTTGCAAAACCAGTCGCATTTTGCTTCGTCCCCTCTGAACCTGTTATTTCTCTGAATCACTCGTTTTCCTTGATTTTGCTTAACCCATCCAGTGTGGTACAGATGATATGGAGCCTGTCAGCCATGCTGATCTCCGTGTTCATCGTCCCGGTGGTCTCTTTTCCGCAGACGACCACCATCCTGCACCGCCTTAATATCTGGTGGGACATTCTCCGCATGGCCTGCATATCCTCTGCGTCTCCATCATCAAGGAATGGGGAAAAGCTGTACTGCGGGCAGATCGGCACATATCCCAATTCGTAGATCTTCCTGCAGTACCGCTGTACTTTGGTCTTTCCCTCTTCTGCAGAACAGCAGACATAAGCAAGTGCCTGTTCCAATACGACCATCTCCTTTCCTGACCGGACAGTTTACCTCTGTCCGGCATGATCTAAAAAACACCCACAAAGCATTCTGGCTCTGTGGATGTCTTGTGGACATCTGGATTCTTTTCTTCTCTTTTTCAGATGTCTGCCAGACATCCGGCTACTGTGGTTCTTTGTTTTCCGCTTCTTCCCCAGCTTCCAGTGCAATGCGGACACGGTCGCTTCCCAGCTTATAATACGCATCCGTCACTTCGATGCCGACCGCCTGATAGCCTGACTCTGCCGCCGCAAGGATGGTAGTACCAGCTCCGGCAAACGGGTCTAAGATCAGGCCGCCCGGCTCACAGATCTGGATGACATCCTTCATCAGCTGGAGCGGCTTTTCTGTCACATGGATGCGGTTCTGGGGATTTCCATAACGAAACACACCCGGAAGGCAGGACACCGGGCGGTTGATCGGCATCGGTCCGTTGCTTCCCCATACAATATATTCTGCCTGCTGGCGGAATCTGCCTTTCTGCGGACGGGAGTTCCCCTTGTCCCAGACGGCAGTCCCTCTCCAGATCCACCCTGCCCACTGGAGGGCATCGGTGATGGACGGGTACTGTCTCCAGTCAATAAAGAGGCAGATCGGAGCCCCTCTCTTGCAGGCTTTCCGCACATCGTACAGCCATTCTGCCATCCAGTGGGTCCAGGAACGCTGGTCTTTATTATCCCCATCAAAATCCGGCAGGGCATTTTCTGATTTCATGCTGCTGTACTTCTGATTGGTAGTTCGGTTGCGTTCGTTCTGCTTGGTTCCCCCGGACGCATAGGGCGGATCGGTCACGACTGCATCAAAAATCCCCGGCTGGAATCCTTTGACCAGTTTTAAGGTATCTCCATGCAGGATACGCCAGTTCTCCCCTCCGGCAGACTCATCCGGCACACAGTCCGGTTTTAAAAGATCTTCAAGTTTCAGGGTATTTCCCATAGGCATCATCCTTTCGGTCGCTTATTTTCCAGATTTCTCTGGAAGTGCTTTTCTTTATGGAACTGCTCATCGGCAGGTATCCTCTTTTTTCAGTGTTTCTTTTCTTGGCGTTCTGGGCTGTTCACGGTGGTCCGACAGCTCGGTTTCCACGTATTCGCTGATGATTCCCAGTGCTTCATAATAATTGCCACTCTTGTGGACACGGTCTGCCATCTCGTTGGCCTGTTCGGACATCCCGGCACATCTGAGCAATCTTGAGGCATCCCCAAGGATTGAGAAAATATTTCCGTCATGCCCTAAGAGCTTCAGATTCGGACGGGACGGATTTGGTTTCGGCTGCTTTTCCTGCATCTCGTTTTCTGGTGCTTTCACCTGTATCTGGAAATCCGAGCCGGCACCGACATAGAAATGTAAGTATAATTCACCGCCGTCTACCTTGATCTCCCGTTGTTCCAGACTTTCTCCCCAGCCATCGCTGTACTGGCCTCTCAGATACTGCCCCACCACACGGTATTCCTCTGGTGTCAGATTCTCCCGGAGTGTCAGGTTTGCACAGCCATATAAAACACCATCCTGTTCTTTTACCGCCATTGTAATGCGTTCCACTTTTTCCTTAATGTCCTTATTTCGGTCAAAATAATCAATCAGGTTGCATGGCTGGTTGTCAGGCATACCGAGCCGGTTGATCTCGTCAACCTTTTCTGCTATAGATGGCTGATACTGCACCAGGTCAGGTCCTTCCAATGGTTCCGCATCATCCAGATCCACAATATCTGAATAGTCCGGGATAAACTCTGCCATCAGAGGGGACAGCATTTCCACTTCTATTTTTTCTTTGATAGGCATCACCTCACTTCCTTTCTCTGCCGTTTCTCCGGTGTTCGGGCAGCCATCTTTGCCATATCTGCCCAGTCTGCCCCTTCGATCTCCGGCAGGTTCTCGATGATCCGATAGCTTCCCTCGTAGGCTTTTCGGATATGTTCACACGCCCACCGTCCGGCAAAGTCATTGTCGGTACATACTTCAATCTCGGTAATCTCCGGGTGCTGGGACAGAAAATGTTCCAGTGCCTGCGGCTTTTTCATACTCCGCTGGCTCTGCCCTTCTTTTGGTGCACTGATTCCGCCAAGCTCCAGACGGTACTTATCCCGGCTTCCCTGTTCCAGTGTCATGTGCGCCAGCACATCCACACAGGCTTCATAAACGGCAACCCGTCTGCATCCTGTTTGTGCCGGAACACAAAAAGCGTATGCCTTTTCGCTTCCAGCCTGTTCCATCTTAAAAGCCTTTCCGCTGGCATCGTAAATCCCACGCAGGAAAGCATATCTTGCCACCTGATTTTCGTCCCGGCCTACGAACACAGCATTGTGATAGGGCAGGCTCTCATAGAGGATTCCCAGATGAACACACTGCTGTAAGACCTCTCCACTGATTCCGCGCTCTTTCAGATATCGGAACACCCTGCGGCAGTCCGGGCTGACTGGCGGCAGGACAAACAGCTTTTTGGGCTTTGTCTCCACAGGCGGAGGGATGTAGGTGGGATACTCATCTTTCAGCATTTGCACTGCCTCCAGAAAGGAACACCCATCTACATGGATCAGGAAATTTAAGGCACTGGTTCCCCCGATATCTCTGGATTTCCAGTGCCACTGGCTGGTGAGCTCGTTGATTTTAAAGCTATCGTGGTCTGTCAGCTCCCATTCATTTCTGGCTGAAGATTTTTTCAGGCGGTTCGGCTGGTATTTCTTCAGGTACTCAATGGCGGTGATTTCCCTTGCCCGTTTGATCTCTTCTTCCGGAATCCACGGCATTACATCACGGTATCCCGGAGCTGCTCTGCCTTATCCGTTTTCTCCCACGGGAATTTCTTTCTTCCAAAATGCCCGAACACCGCACTCTGTCGGTAGATTGGCCGCTTCAGGTGCAGGGTGTCACTAATCTGGCTTGGGGTAAGCCCAAACACCAGAGGAATCGCAGCGGCGAGGCAGTCATCCGCACAAATCTTTCCGGTTCCAAAGGTATCCACCTGCACCATGACTGGCTGGGCAACCCCGATGGCATAGGCAAGGGACACCTGGCATCGGCTGGCAAGTCCGGCAGCTACCATGTTTTTGGCGATGTAACGAGCCATATACGCCCCGGATCGGTCAACTTTGGAACAGTCCTTCCCGGAAAATGCACCGCCGCCATGCGGTACCAGACCACCGTAGGTATCCACCATCAGCTTCCTTCCGGTCAGTCCGGTGTCTGCATCCAGACCTCCGCACACAAATCTGCCCGATGGGTTAATCAGGATCTTGGTATCCTCATCCGGTGGCAGCATACGGAGTGCCGGGCGTAACACTTTCTCCCGGATCTCATGCTCCAGCTTCCGAAGAGATTTTTCCTTTTCATGCTGACAGGACACAACGACCGTATCCAGACGGACAGGTCTGTCATCTTCGTATTCCACGGTCACCTGTGCTTTTCCGTCCGGCAGGATTCCCATGATATATCCGCTTCTACGGCTTGCAGACAGTTCTCTTACAATGCGGTTCGCCAGAACCACTGGCATCGGCATAAGCTGCGGCGTATCATCGCAGGCGTATCCCACCATGATTCCCTGATCCCCGGCTCCATTGGCAAGTCCGCTCTGAACAGAAACAGTTCCTGTCCTGCGTTCTCTGGAACGTTCCACTGCCCCGGCGATATCCGGACTCTGTTTGTGGATGAGGGCATCCATATGGATTCCATCTGCTTCATAGCCTGCACTCTCCAACACCTTTCTGACGATTTCAAACACCTGTGGCTCATATCGGCTGGTGATCTCTCCTGCCACAATGATGTTCCCTTTAGTAGCCAGCACTTCGCAGGCCACCTTGGAATTTTCGTCCTCTTTCAGACACGCATCCAGAATACTGTCTGCAATTAAGTCGCAGAGCTTATCCGGATGTCCTTCCGTTACGGATTCTGCTGTATAAAATCGTTTCATAATTATTACCATCCTTTCCAACGAGTCAAAACTCGCTGCTCGTTATAAACTAAATAGATCCAGCAGAAAGCACTCCTTTTTGGAACACTTCCTGCCGGATCTGGATTATGAGCTGTCTCACATTCTGCACTTTTCTAGTACGTTCAGACACTTTTTTCCACCTAAATACTACCAACACACACCCTTACATAATCCCCCTGTTTTGAACACTTCCCAGTCTGTGCGGTCATCATTTGTCTCATTTTCTACACTTTTTGGGGGCTTTCAGACACTTTTTGTTAGAGCATTCGCTGATATTCCGTAGAGTATTTACCAAAGTTTCCACTTTTGAACACATTTTCCATCTGAATATACCTGGCATACACCCTTTATATACTCCCCTGTTTTGAACACATCCCTGTCCATGCGGTCATTATTTGTCTCATTTTCTGCACTTTTCGGGTACTTACGAACACTTCTGACTCCACACTGCCCCGGAAACCGGCACCGCCAGGACGATATTCCTGGCACCGCTCCATTCATATGAACACGTGACGAGCGTCAAAACCTTATCGTATATACACTTCAGGTAATCATCTCCGGTTTCGAACACTTCCCTCCGCTTGGCTACTTTTAGGTACTCTTGCACGGCCACCACATCTGGAAGTTTCTGCTGGAACGGGAACAGATTCCGGTCTGCTTTCAGTACCGTGACAATCTTATACTCCTGAATGCCGTCCTCTGTCTGAAGATAAGCAAAACGATGGGCGTTATAATAATCTTCCCCTGCATATAAGTCCAGGTTTCCGAACATCGCCCCGCTGTTCATGTTGTGACCGTAAATGATAAGGTTCCGACTTTCAGACACTTTGCAGTCTGCCTGTAAAAACAGGCTTCCGTTGATGTCATATTCCTTTTTGTAATTCCGTTTCAGGTAAAACTCCCCATTCTCCTGTTCGGACTGAAGCACCGGGTAATCAATCCCGGTATCCGGTATTGTCAGCCATCCCTGCACATCCGGGTATTGTTCCCGAAGAGAAACAAGGTCTACCGCAGCCACCGGGCATTTTCTTCCAGCTGGTTGGTCTTTCTTTTCAGAGCCTGAGGCTCCCGGAGCTTCCGGCTCCGGGAAATTCCCTTTCAGCTCTGCCACCAGCTTTTTGTTTTCCATTGGAAGATATACCATGTGGTAAATCAGAAATCCGGCACTTAAGAAAAGAGCAGCAAGACATACCGCTTGAAAAAGTTTTTTCACGATTTTCATCGTTCCTGTCCGGCTTTTCTCTTCTTTGGCTGACTCTTCTGCGTCTTTCCCGGCACAGGCGGTTTCCTTGCTGCTTTCAGGATCGGCTCTGTCGGGATTTGGTTCTGTCTGCAGCCCTTTAAGATCCCAGTCAGGTACGACCGTCCGGGCGGATTAAAGTTCTGCATGTAATCTTTTGTCATGATATAGACAATGGCTTTGATCTCTCTTCCGCCTTTATTCTTGACGGTGATTTCCTGTTTGTCGTAAAAATCAGGATAGCCTTCATAAAGATCCAGGCTCTTTTCGCAGTCCCCGGTCAGTGACCAGAGGACGCCGTCCACATGGCTTCCCTCTTCCGGGAAGATGGTGGCAAGACCGCTTCCTGCGGCTGCAAAAGTCAGCCGATACCCCTCCAGGCGGACGGTTTCTACCACCTCCGCCTTTGGGCACCGATATGCCATCTGGTCCAGATCCATGTTGCTTCCATACGCAAAATATAATTGTTTCAGCCTATCTGCCCCCTTTTTTCTTCTTTCTTCTGGATGCCACACCCATGCCGATCAGACCGCCTGCGGAAAGAATCAGGCACAGGGCCGGAATCCAGAGGTTGGTGTCATCGCCTGTTTTCGGGTTGCTTACAAACGGGGTATCCTCCGGCAGCTTCTCGTTCGTCACTTTCTGGATGACTTCAATCACTGGGGTTTTGTCATCTACATAAGTAAATGTCACTTCATGCTTGGTCTCATCCATCTGATATCCTTCCGGTGCTTTGGTCTCAACCAGATAATAAGTGGCTGCCTTATCAAATTTGCCGTCCTTATAAGTTCCGATTGCAAGCAGTCCGCTGGTTGCATGGCCGTTTTCATCAGTGGTCAGGGTTTCTACCACTTTGCCATC
>ERZ1027061.612-NODE-612-length-15739-cov-8.417496_pt1 | contig 15739 bp, 10 predicted proteins | sample MGYA00519283_ERZ1027061 | MGnify/ENA primary metagenome ERZ1027061 (study PRJEB26926, sample SAMN06164849) | human gut metagenome | biome: ENVO:00009003; feature: ENVO:2100002; material: ENVO:00002003 | host: Homo sapiens | place: USA | collected 2012 ... | reverse complement strand
AAGTCGTCCGGCAGTGAAACATTGGCAAATTCGTCCATCATAAAATGAACAGGCATCGGCAAACAACCGCCGTGGATATGGTCGGCTGCATAAAACAACTGCTGAAAGAGCTGTGTGTAAAGAATGGATACCAAGAAGTTGAAACTGGAGTCGTTATCCGGTATCAGTGCAAACAGAGCCACCTTTTTCTCTCCGAGTGACTGCAAATCCAGTTCATCGGCAGAAGTAAGAGCAGCAAGACTCTCCAAGTTGAACTTTTCAAGCCTTGCTGCAAGGGTTATCTGTATGGATTTTAATGTTTTGGAAGAACCGGAATGATAAGAGTGGTAATACTTCAAAGCAATGTGGTCAGGATTATCTATCATCAAATCTGAAAACAGATTATCAAGCGGAGAAGGACTTGGGTCGTCCTCGTCCTCAATCGCCCCGGCTCTGAGCATTTCCATTACCATCGCAAAATTCTGTTCTTCCGGCGGTGCTTCATAATGCAGATAAAATACAAGTGCAAGCAGAAGCATTGACGCTGCCGTATCCCAAAACGGGTCATTGCTCTGTGAACCTTTCGGAGTGGTACTCTTGAAAAGATTGGTCACGAGCTTCTGCACATCATTATTATTCTGTAAATAAACAAATGGATTGTAACAATGGCTTTTCTCCATTGAAATCAAATCAAGCACACGCACTTCGTAACCTTTCTTCTCAAGAAGATGTCCCGTATCTCGCAGGATTTCCCCTTTCGGGTCTAATATCACATAGCTGTTTCTTGCAGCGTTCATAATATTAGGCTTTGCATAAAACCTCGTCTTACCTGCACCGGAGCCACCGCACACAAGCGTATTCAGATTTCGTCTGTGCTTCTTGGCATTAAGTCCAATGCACACATTCTGAGTCATCAGCTTATTTTCTGATAGTGGCTTTTGTCGGTACTTTTTATCAATGGCTCTGACATTGCCCCATTTGGCAGAACCGTGTTCTTCTCGTCTGCGGTAATTCTTTCTTGTCGAAAAGTAAATCCCGATACCCATTCCATAGCATAAAAGCAAAATGAGGACAGTTTTCAGGCTGTCCCCACATAATTTTATGGAAAATGGATTATCAAAAAGTGTCGCAAGATTGGCTGCTATCTCCGGCAATCCTCCGCTTATGGAAGGTGCAATCAGAAGTGCCAGCCATATGACCGGAACGATACCGACAATGGATAAAATAATGGCAGTCTGCCTGTCATTATCTCGCTTCATCTGAGCGTTTCCTTTCAATCACTTTGAACTTTTTCAATGGGGCATTTCCGACTTTTACAAGCAGGTCGTCTACTGCGTCTGCGGACTTGCCTTCCTCCATCAACTTTGTTTTCTCATCGTTTAAGGAGCGAATGACAACACCGTGTTCATAATCGTCCAAAGCAATGTGGTAGAGTTTTTCTTTTTCCATATCTGCCCTCCGTTATCTCTCATAGTCCTTTGAACGCTCCTGCTTCTTGCGGAACATTTCATCAGAGATATGACTGTGAATTTCTGCCATTGCATTTCGTGTCTTGGAAAGCTCCGCACGGATTTCTTTCGGCTCTTTGGAAGCCAGTCCCTCCGGAATACGGTTAATTGCAAAATTCTGTGTATCTACGCCATACTTCTTGCAAATCATATATCCGATACACACTGCCTGAAAGCCCATATCCCTGCGGCTGTAACTTTCGCTGTTGATGGAAAGCTGTGCGTGTCCAAGTTCCTGAGCGACACACTGAGCAACTGCTACGCTGTCGCCCACATTACGCTTCACATACAAGGTCTGCTTTTCATTATTATAGAAAGCTGCCATATTCGGATACGGAAGTTCATCGGTTGCCGCAACCTCCACCGGAGATACATCAAGCATTGTCGTGATAAGTGCTTTCGGGTCACGGTTTGCTGACACTGCCGGAGCTTTTCTTCCATTTGTCTGCGTAACATCAAATACCTTTTTGACATTATAGGAAATACCCGGAGAGCCATCTGCTCTTGTGTATTCCACTGGTTCAAGAATAGAAATACTCTTTGCCCCTTTGGTAATCTTCACATTGTCCTTACCCCAATCATCAAAATCTTTAAGCTGTGTCGCCTGCGGATACTGACTGTAAATAAGGAGAGCATTTGCTGCGGAATATCTGTCCATTCGACTCTGCGTATCAAGAAAGCTCTTGAATTTCTCAGGGTCACTCACAATCTCACGGGCAGCGTCATCAATCATCTGATAGACCTTTTCTTTTTCTGCTCGCTTCTTTTCCGCATACTCCTCTTTGGATAATCTCGGCTGATTACCGCCAGCCTTTGCGGGTTTGAAATCATTTGTCATAGTGAATTACCTCTCTTTTGTTTTGGGTTTTTTCTTCGGCTGACGGTGTACCGTCTGACCGTTTTTCTGCTGCGGCTTCTTGCCGTCTTTCTTAACCTCCGGCTCTTTACGCTCTGCTTCTTTTTGCTGTTTTGCCTGTGCCTTATAACGGTCAAGTTTCTCTTTGACTGATGGCTTTTCCACTGGCTTTGCAACACCCTTATCAGATTGCGTTTCTACCGGCTCTGAGTTTTGCCTTGACAGAGGGCTTTTGTCTGTTTTGGCGACTGAGGGGTTTGCGTTTGCTCGCTCCTCTTTCTGCATTGGATTTCTGACCGCTTCTTCCATAATGATTTCACTCTTGGATTTGGTCGGCTTTTCTTTTTCAACTGCTTCACGGTCTGCGATAGCTTTCTCTGCTTCGCTGACAATCGAAGCCTTATCCACCTTGCCAAGTTCAAATCTTTCAACGATACGCTGAATTTTAGAAGCGTCCTCTGCTCTTGCGATAATATCTACCGGAGCATTCTCTCCCTTTGTGTTCTTATCTCTGAGGACACAATAAAGAACGCCATAGCGTTTTGCCTGTTCGGTAAACTTCTTCAAATCCTTTTGCGGAATGGAAAAGACTTTCAACTCCTTGCCTGACTTAATCATATTGGTAAGCCTTGCTTTGCCCTTCGTCTTTTGTTCCTGCTTCAGAACCGATACCAAAAGCAATGCGATATTCTTCGCCGCCGAACCGCTTAATCTTGCAGCAACTTCAAATCCTTCAAGCGAAAGCCTAACGACCTGCTCTGCTGCGTCACCACCGTTGTTCATAGCGTGATTTCTCCTTTCTCTGCTGTTTTTGTTCCTCTGTTTCGATATGCTCAAGGTTTTCTTCCATAACCTTTGACCTCTCCGCAATATCCTCGCAGAGTTTTACTTCCCGTCGGAGTTTTTTCAATTCTCCATTGATAGAAGCGATTTCATCTTTTGCCGCCTGAAGCTGACCATCATCAATATTTGTTCTTATCTTTTTTCGGAGATGTGTTCTTCCGGCAATCAGATTTTTCATCTGCTCCTCTAAGGAAGTCTTATATGAAAAAAGCTGTTCGTCCGTGGAAATATTTTCTCGTCCGAGCAGCCTTACTTCATCAGTAATCTTATCGAGCTTCATCAAATCATCTTTCAAAAGATAATGAAGCCTTGCGTTATTCTGTTTCTTATACTTGGGCAGATAACCGAGTCTGTAACAGTAATACAGATACAGCCCATAAAGTCCGCCTTTCTTTTTCAGCTTCTGCCCTCTGGTCTGCATACGGTACTGTCTTGGTTTATAAGTCGCCCTCTGGAACGGCTCAATCTCTGCCCATCTGTCACGATTTTCTTTGATACGCTCTACAATCCGGTCATTGGTATAATCTGCTCCGAGATTTTTCAGTCGTATCGGCTTATCGTATCCCTTTGGAATGACCGTCCAGTATTTTCGGCTTGGACTTAGGTTATAGGCATATCCCATTTCCTTGAGAGCAAACTGAAATTCTTTCAGGGTCTTGCTATGGTCGATAGCATAATCAATGGCTTCTTTTGCAACCGAATAGCGTGTCGGCATACCTGCCTTTTCTTTCATCGTCAGATAATCCGACTGCTTACTGCGGTTCGGATTCGGGTCATAGTAAAGTCCGTACTTCTCACAAATTCTGTCTGCAACTTTTCGGAATTTGAACCACGCTTTTTCCTCTCCCCACAAATGTTTGCCATCGACAAAAGAAATAGAGTTGATGACAAAATGACAGTGCAGGTGCTTTGTGTTCAGATGGGTTGTCACAACAACCTGAAATCTTTTCCCCCACACTTCATTTGCAAATTCCATTCCGATTTTCTGTGCCATCTCAGGAGATATATCTGTTTCCTTGAAACTCAAATATCCGTGATAGGCTTGGATACCGTCTGTCTTTTGGTACTGTTCCTTAACCGTTATGAACTGGTCACGGGCAATCGCCACATTACAGTTGATACCCTCAACATAAAATTCTCGCTCTGTTTTTTCTTCATCCTTTGCATAAGCAATAACATCAGCAAGAGCCTGATACTGTTCCGGTGAAAACTCCCTTTTGATATTTGCAGAAGTCTTTTCGGGATTGGTTGCATAGTCAATGACCTGACCGAGCCTTTCTGTTACCGACCACAACTTTGTTACTGCCATTTCATTTCGCTCTGATTTGGACGAAGATATGTCCTCTCAATCTCTGACTGGAACTTATTCCACTTTGCAGCTTCATTCTTCAGCATAGGTGCGTCAATGAAACCAAGTGTATTCGCTTTAGCCGCAAGCTGATTGATGTTATTACCGATAGAGGACAGTTCTCTCATCACATCATAGAAGCGGTCATCGGGTTTCTCTTTCGGCTCGTAACCTCTGATAAGTAAACGGATAAGTCCTGCTTCGGAAAGACAAGCCTTCTTTGCCTTTGCTGCCAAGTCCTGTGCTTCCTTGCGGTTAAAGCGTACAATCTTCTGAATGTTTCTCTTTCTCATAATCGGTATCTTCCTTTCTCTTTACTCTGCAATCTTTGTTAATCTGGAATAAGCACATCATCGTAACGCCAAGACAACTGCCGAGCAGTGTCCCAGCGGCGATAAGTAATAACTCTCTCAAATCAAGTTCTCCTTTCTCACGGGGTATTAGGGGCAACCCCTAACGAGCCTTTTACCGTTTGGGAAACTATGTTTATCCAAATGGTCTGCTCGCTAAGAATAAACATCTCCTCCGGGTTGCCCCGTTCTCAGGCTACTATCTCTCATAATCCTTTGATTTCGGCTTAAAAGGTTCAGCCACGATATTGCCGCCCACATCCTTAGAAAAGCGTTCAGGATACTTGAACTGTTCCTTATACTTCTTCATCATATCGTCCGGCAAGCTCTGAAAACTCTCACTCTCAGGCGGTGCATAACAGATAAAGAATTTGCCGCAGATAATATCTATCATCTCTTTCTTATCATTGTCCTGCATATAAACTGCACGGTTAAGCGGAAGTCCTCTCATCTTTCCTTCCTCATTACAGATGATTGCAACGTCATCGTCATAGGGCATATATTCCTCAATATCCCCGCCGACAACCTCCTGCATTGCTTCCAGACTGTTGTCGATTACAATTTCCTTCGGGTACTTTTCCGGTTCTACCAAGAGAACTTTAATCTTAGAATCATTCATCGTTCTTCATTCCTTTCGTGTGTTTTTTTATTGTAAATTCCCATCCGCATACAAAGAAAATCGTTGAAGTCCTTACCTGCTTTTGGTGGTTCATCAACGATTTCATACTTATCCGGCAGAATGGTTTTTAAGGTCTGTGCTGCCTTTCTGCCCGCTATATCATTGTCAAAATGGATACGGATTTTCCTGACAGATGGATTACTGCCAAGATACTTTTCCAGTGCAATCGGCACTTTACTGTCCTCAATTTTCCTTGCCGGAGAATACACCCCGGACAGCGAAACAAAGCTCATTTCTTTCCAATCCTGCCCGTTCAGCTTCGCAAGCGTGGCATAGGATAACAAGTCAATAGCACACTCAAAGAGGTGTACTTCCTCCAAGTTTTCCTTACCAAGCCGAAAAGAATAATCTTTTTTACTGCCACTGCAATCGCCCATAATCCTACGCTTATTCGTGGAACGGTAGGCTGCATATTTCGGTTCTTTCATCTCGTCATAGCCTACAAACACAACATTGTGATACGGCAGGCTCTCAAAGATAAGGTCATTAGAGATACAGTAATTGATGATTTCAAAATCTATTCCTCTCCCGAAAAGATACTCTGTAATCACTCTGTTGGAAGCACATTTTTCAGGGAGAAGAAGCGGTTTATTTTCCTCTTTTGGCTGTGGTTTTTCATAGACCGGAGCCTGAATCGCTGTGTGTCCGATAATGGTTTCCACCGCTTCAAGGAAGCTGTAACCTTTGACCTTAATCAGATAATCCAAAGCACTCCTGCCACCGATACCTCTCGACCACCATATCCATTTCCCGTTTGAAATCTTCAAACTGTCGTGGGTTCTGGTGCAATAGGTGTTACCTGAAAACTTAACCAGCTCATACGGTTCATAATTTTTCAGGTAAGTTAGCAAGTCCATCTGCTTCGCCTGAATGATTAACTCAGGTGCGATAAATGGCATATCGACCACCGCCTTCCTGTTTATCTCTCATACGATTTCTCCTTTCTGCCGCCGACTGCTTCGCCCTCATCAGGCTCTCCGCCGACAATCTCATTTTCCTTTTTATCCATATTGAGCAGGATATTCAGCTCATCAAGTCGAGCAGTTTTTGCCCTCAATTCTTCCTCTTTGGCAAACGGCTTTTCGATTTCCTGCTTCGCTGTTTCAAACTGCTTTTCCGTATTTTCAAGGCTGTTTTTCGTATCAGCAAGTGCTTCTTCAAAGCGTTCAATGCCGTTATCTATTCTCACGATATTACCGTGAGAATCATCGCCAAGCGGTACATCTCTGCTTGTTTCGCCTTTTAATTTCACAACATAATTACGCTGAACCGTATCAAAATACAGTTCCATTTGAAAGCCACGGTACTCGCCAAGTGGTATCGCATCAGGACTGTTCATTGACTTGCAGGCATTGATGATTGCCTGACCTGCTTCGACTTTTTCGGAATAAGAAACACCCGATACCATCATTCCAAGCGGCTGCTCGTCTATCGGTTTCGGGTGTAATTTTGCTGTTTCAACATCTTTTGTAAGTCCCTCTACACGGGATTTCAAGTAAGCAATCTGTTGTGGATAGAACTTGATGACCTTATCCTCCAGTCCGTATTTCTCTGATAAGAAATTGGATTTTAACATCTTTAGCTTCTGTACTTGAATGTCTAAGTCCATCTTTTCTTTGATATATGGATTACCTGTTGCAAGCATTTTTATCTCCGCATAGGACAGTGCGGTTTCATCAATATCCTCTGCCGACCTGACCGGAGATTTGCTCGTCATAATCTGACTTGCGAACTTCTGCTTACCTTCCACAAGCTGATAGAGGTATGCATCAAAGGTCTGCTCTGTTACATAACGGTAAATATCTACCTTCGGATTTTCATTGCCCTGACGGACAATTCTACCGGAACGCTGCTCCAAATCTGAAGGTCGCCACGGACAATCCACATCGTGAAGTGCGATAAGTTTATCCTGCACATTCGTTCCTGCTCCCATCTTCTGAGTAGAGCCAAGAAGCACCCTGACTTCTCCCTTGCGGGTCTTTTGAAACAGTTCTTTTTTCTTCATATCCGTATCGGCTTCGTGTATGAACTTCACTTCACTTTCAGGAATACCTCTCTCAATCAGCTTCTTTCTGATGTCGTTATAGACGGAAAATGTGCCGTCATTCTTCGGCGTGGAAAGGTCACAAAACACAAGCTGTGCCGATTTCTTGTCGGCATTTTCTTTCCATATCCGATAGATGTTATCGACGCAGGCATTGATTTTACTGCCCTCAAAATCAGGCAGCATATCGTTTAGCATACGCTGGTCAAGAGCCAGTTTTCTTCCGTCATTCGTGATTTTCAGCATATTATCTACGCTTGAATCCACACCGCCGCCACGCACCTGCTCGGCTCTCTCTGCAAGGGAAGCAACCATCTCCTTCTGCATTTCCGATGGCTTTACTGCAATGTTATGGTACTTTGCTTCCGGTACTGGCAGGTTCAACATATCTGCTGTCTTAATGTCCGCAATCTCCTTGAACATCGCCATTAGTTCCGGCAAGTTATAGAATTTTGCGAACCTTGTCTTTGCTCTGTATCCTGTTCCTTCCGGTGTAAGTTCCACTGCCGTAATGGTTTCTCCGAAAGTGGAAGCCCAGGCATCAAAGTGCTGCAACCCATTTTTCACAAGCGTGTTGTACTGCAAATATCGCTGTATCGTATAGAGTTCCACCATACTGTTTGAGATAGGTGTACCCGTTGCAAATACGGTTCCTCGTCCTCCGGTAATCTCGTCAAGGTAACGACACTTCATAAAGAGGTCGGAAGATTTCTGTGCTTCCGTCTGTGCGATACCGCCCACATTACGCATTTTTGTATAAAGATAAAGGTTCTTGTAATAATGGCTTTCATCAACAAAAAGTCTGTCTACACCAAGTTCCTCAAAGGTTACAACATCATCTTTTTTCGTCTGGTCATTGAGTTTATCAAGTTTCTGCCTGATGGATTTCTTTGACTTTTCAAGCTGCTTTATGGAGAAGTTTTCCCCTCGGTTTCGCTTGAGTTCCGCAATTCCTCCCGTTATCTCCTCAAGCTGCTGTTCTAAGATTGCCCTCTGTCTTTCAATGGACATCGGGATTTTTTCAAACTGTGAATGTCCGATGATAACTGCGTCATAATCTCCAGTTGCAATCCTGCCGCAGAACTTTTTACGGTTCTTGGTTTCAAAATCTTTCTTTGTTGCGACAAGGATATTCGCCGCCGGATAGAGCTGCAAATACTCAGCCGCCCATTGTTCGGTCAAGTGATTTGGTACAACAAACAGTGACTTGCTACAAAGCCCAAGCCTTTTCGACTCCTGTGCTGCCGCTACCATTTCAAAAGTTTTTCCTGCTCCGACTGCGTGTGCAAGAAGTGTATTTCCTCCGTAAAGGATATGAGCAACCGCATTTTTCTGATGTTCCCTGAGTTCAATTTCAGGATTCATACCATTGAAGATGATATGACTTCCATCATACTCACGAGGTCTGACGCTATTGAATTTCTCATTGTAAGATTTGCAAAGCCTTTCCCTTCGTTCAGGGTCAGACCATATCCAGTCCTGAAATTCCTGCTTAATCATTTCCTGCTTCGACTGAGCAATCGCTGTTTCCTTTTTATTTAGGACAGCCTTTTTCTTTCCCTCATCATCTTCGATATAATCAAAGATACGCACATCTTTTAAATTCAGCGTTTCCTCAATAATCTTATAGGCATTGATGCGGGAAGTTCCGTAAGTGTTATATGCCCTTACATTTCCTTTGTCATAGGATTTGCCCTCAATATTCCACTCACTCGTAAATGGAGAGAAGTGAACTTTGATATTCCACTGTGCATAGCGTGGTGTTTCAAGCAAATGAAAGATAAACTCCTGCACATCGTCCGGTGGCAACCAAGTTGCACCAAGTCGCACGGAAATTTCACTTGCAGTCAGGTCTTTCGGCTGCACCTTTTGAAGTGCTTCTACATTGACCTTATAATCTTCCGGATAGAGTTCTGCCGAGTTCTTTGCAATCTTCAGCTTTTCCCTGACATTACCCGAAAGGTATTCATCAGCCATCAGATACTTCGGTTCGTAAGAATTTCCATACTCATAAAGCGGGTTTAGGAAGATAACACCCTTTAAGTCCTCAAAGATTTCATTCTCCGATTTACCGGAAAGCTCCATCATATAGTCCATATCAATCGTGGCTTTTTCTCCAAGAGATACCGCCAACGCTTCGCTTGCCGTATCAACAGAAGTAACCGGAGTATGCGGCTTAATTGTCCTCTTAGAAAACATATCAGCCTTACGTTCCAGTTCTCCGTCCTCTCCGATTATCTCCAATGCGGAAAGCAAAGAGAATGAACTGTCCTGCGAAAAAGCAGAGGTATTTGCACGGCTGTTAATGAGTCCGTACTTACCTGAAAAGGTATCATAAAGTCTGTTTAATCGCTCCTGCTCCGCTTTGATTTCGCTGTCAGGGTAATCTTCTGTCTGCAATTCAATCAGCGTTCTGACGGAATTTCTAATAGCAATCATACCCTTAATTCGGTTCTCTGCGGTTGCCGACACTTCCACCGGAGTCATACGGGAATTTTCACGATAATAGATTTTATTGTCCACCACTGTATAGGAAAAGTTTCTCACTGTCGGGTCTGCCGGAATAGAATTATCTTCCTCCTCCAGTTCTTCCTCGACTTCATATTCCGTGATTTCTCCGTGAATGTTTGCTACTGCTTCATCAAGCTGTGCTGCAAGGTCTGCATTTTCATACGGCACACAAGTTGCTTCCATACCGAAACGCCCCGATACCATTTTCATTTCTCCAAGTATCATTTCGGGGTGCTGCACAAAATAAGAGTTCATCTTAATTCCGTTCTCATCGGTATCAAGATGAACCCAATCCGGCTCAATATCTATCAGTCTGTCACGCTTTTGCAGGATAAGAATATCCGAAACGACTTCCGTTCCTGCATTACCCTTAAAGGTATTATTCGGCAATCGAATTGCTCCAAGAAGCTCTGCTCTCTGTGCAATATACTTTCGTACTGCTAAAGTTTCCTTATCCATTGTGCCTTTGCTCGTTACAAGAGCCATCACACCGCCGGGTCTTAACTTATCAAGGGACTTGGCAAAAAAGTAATCGTGTATCAGGAACTTATGCTTGTCGTACCTTTTATCTAACACCTTAAAATCTCCAAAAGGCACATTGCCAACCACTCCATCAAAGAAGCTGTCCGGCAGATTGGTTTCTTCAAATCCTTGTGCCGCAATGGTTGTTTTCTGGTAAAGCTGCTGTGCAATCCCTGCGGAAATCGTATCAAGTTCCACACCATAAATCTTACTGTCCTGCATTGCGTCCGGCAGCATACCGATGAAATTACCGATACCGCAGGACGGCTCTAACAAGTTGCCTTCCTTAAAGCCCATCTGCTCCATTGCCTTATAAATGGCTGTGATAACTTCAGGCGGCGTGTAGAACGCAGTCAATGTGCTTTCTCTTGCCGAAGCATATTCCTCCGGTGTTAATACCGAAGAAAGTTCCAGATATTCCGTTGCCCACGCTGAATTATTTTCATCAAAGGCTTCTGAAAGCCCACCCCAACCGACATACTTTGATAAGATAATCTGTTCTTCAGGAGTGGCAAATCTGTTTTCTTCCTGACATTTTTTAAGAAGCTGTATCGCCATAATATTTCTGCGGAAGCGTTCCTTTTTACCAACCGTTTCAACCTCATTTTCTCTGAGATTAAAGGTGTGACGTTCTGCCATAGACACATCAGGGTGCAAGTCAAAACCTTTGACTTTTTTCTTCTGCTCCCAAGCGGGAACTACCGGCTCAGGCTCTTTTTCATTTCTTTCTTCGGCAGGTTCTTCCTTTACAATCAAATGCTCATTCATCGGATTCTCACGCACTTTTCTGTCAAACTCTGTGCGTGAAAATTCCTTATTGAACAGTGGCATATCATAGTCATAGAGCATTACTCTCTCATCATCAACAGATAAGATTTCGTACTCAGAAGCACCGATATACACCTTATCGCCAAGATGATATTCATATTTCACATCTTGCGATATTTCCGCTTCTTCAGGTTCTTTTTCGGCTAGTTCCTGCTCCGGTGGTGCATTAGAGAGTATCTCACGGTTTCTTTTCGTTTCCTCGATTTTGGCTCTGCGTTCCTCTTGGCTTTCGAGCCACTGAGGATAGTGTTCTTTTTCCTTTGGATTTAAGTATCTGTCCATTCGGATAAGTTCCCCGATACGCTTCTCCACCTGCGACCACGAAAGCGTGATATGTGGCTTCTCTTTACCGATACCTTTCGTAATCGTAATACCTTTTCCATCGTGGCTCTCATCAATGCCTGCTCCGATTATGACGGGATAAGAACCGCCCCAACCGTATTCATTTTTCAAGAAGTCGGCATTTTCTTTTGCAGAAAGGCTTTTTTCAAACTGCTCATAGATACGCATTTTTCCCTCAGAAAATCCGCTTCCATTCGCAAGAACAGCGTCGATAATCTCCTGAGAAAAAGTAAAGGCAGAGGTTTTCTTTTCCTCTGCCCGACCGTCTAATATGAATGTCATCTGACCGTCCATTGACGGTAATGGTTTTATGCTGTCACTTAATTCTCCCAGTAATCGCATAGCTTCAAAATGTCGGGCAATAACAGCCCAATCATAAAAGCTCTGTGCGGTTCTGCTGTCGTATTTGCCCTCCCACAAATGCAGAACGTTTTCAAAGGTCTTGTACCCTACTGTCCTGCCATCCTCTAAAGTAAGTTCGGTATAATCATTATTGAAAATACTCTTTACATACTCTGTGCGGTCTTTGTTATCAGGATTACGTTCATAATAATCTTTGATTTCTTCCAGACTTGCTGACAAATGTGGTGTCGTTCTGAGAATTTCATTGATTACTTCATCACGTCCAAAGAACGGAAGGCTTTTATCCTCGTGCGTTCTATCGTAATACTCTAAGCGAATATCACTTCCGCTTTCACGATTTCCTGTGCCGAGCTGCGAAGGGAGTTCATCAGACGAACCCATTTCATCATATCCTCCGCTTTCATCTGTTCGGTCACTCCCTCTTTCTGTGCCATCTGGCTCAGGATTGTTTCCTCCATCTTGCTGGCTCTCTGTTCCACTTCCGCCAAGTGCTGTGTCAGTTCGCCCCTCGTCAGGAGATTGTAGTAAAGGACTCTGTGATGTTCCTTCAGAAACTCTCTCCTCATCTGAGCGTATCTGCCCAGCGTCACTTCCGGCTGCTGGGGAAGTTTCAGGTTCGGAAGGCTGTAATCGCCCACCATCGTGTAGGTCAGTTCGTTCATTGTCCAAACTCCTTTCGTCGTTATTTTCAACCTTATTGTATTCATTTCTGTCCTGACCGACAATTATGCGATTTTGACGGTTGAGTGCAGTAATTGTTTTAGATATTTCCGTCAATCCCATTTCTGCAATATCACTGGTAGCAAATCCAAGTGCATTGAGTGTTTCCTGCGTATTGAAGTTAGTAACATCTCTGAAATCATCAAGTTCAAAATAGCCGTCCGTATCAACGCCAAGCCTTGACATCATCATATATGCCACACTATTTGTCACGACATTTTTATAAATGAAAGCCACAATATCCTCTTCCACTTCCTCAAAGGAACTGCCCTCGGTTGCATAGTAAAGGTCTTGCAGATAATCAGGGATATTATCCTCTGCCGCATTTCTTGCTGCTCCCATAATTGCTTCGGCAAGACTGCTCTTATTCTCAATCTCTCCGAAAGTGCTTTCCAATGTCTCAATCACATCAGCTTCGTATTCCTGACGCATATCCCAAATCGGAACTGTTCTTGAATATCTGCTTTCGTGAGTATCTGAAATATCAAAGTAATGTGTCAGTCTTTGCCGTGAACGGTTCTCATCAGCAAAAACAGCAATACCTCTTGCACCTCGGTTGACCCATCTACCAAAAATTTTGTTCCACTGCTCTATCTCAAGAACCGCTGTTGCATCGGGTCGCTGTGCATATACAAGAAGCTGTTCGTCATAGCGTAACTTATAATTTCGGCAAGCCGAAGCTAAGAATGCCTGCCAGTTCTGAGGATTTGACACAACCGTTTTGCAGGTGCGGTTGTAAAGCTCAGAAATAAGGTCATATTTTCGTGCCATTACTCTTGCACCTCCTTATCGCTGTTTTTCTCTGTTTCTGGTCTTGTTTTTTGACGGTTCGGATTGATTGATAGGTTCAACTTTGCTTCCACTAAGCTCCATTTTTTCAGCAAACTCGCATATATGATAGCAGCAATTTCCGACATACAAATGGTAGTCATCAATATACTTGCACACTCTGTCTGCTGTGTGTCCATCACGAAAAGTAATCCTGATTTTTCCACCATCGGGAATATAGAATTTTAAGTTGTAATGACTGTCTATAAATCGAATTTGCTTTTCCTGCGGCTCTGCTCTATTCTCCTGTTGCTTCATTTTCCTTACCTCTCATTTTTGTTGCTTCATCAGAACCGCCGCCCAAATACGAAAAGAGTTTACCGGACTTTGTATTCTTCTGAAGCTCCATAATCACACCCATATCAGGAATCGTGATATTCGGGATTTTCAGGATTGCTTCCATATCAAGCTGCTGCAACTTTTTCTCCGTATCACAACCGGAGTCAAAGAGTTTATTCAGCACCTTGACCTTATTCTGAAAAGTTGCTTTGTCTTTCACGAAAATACCTCCTTAGCTAATGTTGATTACAATAGAAATACTGCCGCTCTGTTCTTCTTTCTGCGGATTACGTGAATACTCAGGAAAAAGGGACTGTACTCTCTGCCTTGCCCTGCGTATGGTTTCAAAACAAGGAAGTCCGTATGCTCGGTAATTAAATACAATATCCTCAAGCGGAAGATTTCCGGCAGGTATATATCCGTATTGGTTGTAATAATGCAGAATGAGAAGCATATCATCATACCTCGACATCGGGCATTCCTTTAAGATTTCAAGCACTCGGCTCTCCACCGTTTTCTGTTGTTTCATAATGTTCCTCCAAAAATTAAAGGGACAGAGTTTTTACGCTCTGCCCCGACTGGTTAATGTTCGCTTGTTACTTACTTCTTACGGTTTTTAACCTGAAGAAAGATAAAGCCGCCGACAATAACGGCGACTAATGCGATAGCGATAATTGTCTTTGCTTCCATTACTCGTTACTCTCCTTTTTCTTCTTTTTGTGTGCAACAACAGAAGTTACCGCGATACCGACAGCAGAAAGTCCGGCAAGGACATACCAAAGTTTCATATTGGTATCATCTCCTGTTTTCGGAGTATCTCTTAACTCATTGTGCATTTTTACAACGGCTGTTTCATCAAGTTTGATAGTAACATTCTGGTCGGCAGGTGTGATATATGCGGCAGACGCATTGTTTGCCACTTCTGATACGGTATATTCGCCAATACGAAGTCCCTCAATCACGATTTCGCCGTTCTTATCTGTTTCAAATGTCATATCATAACCGTTTGCTCCGGTTACTCTGAACGCAAAACCTTTAACCTTACCATCTGAAGATGTCTTGACGATTTTCAGTGTTCCACGCATAGCTTCATTGATAAATCCAACACCAGCCTTATTCTCAACGGAATAAGTTGTTTCGTCTTTCTCAATGAAAACAGAGTATTCTCCCTTATCAAGCAGGAAGCCCTCTGGTGCTTTTGTTTCACGGACAATATATTTTCCGTAAAGAAGCTCTTTCATCTCATAAATTCCGGTTTCGGTTTCTTTAAGATTTCCGATAAGTTCATCGCCATCATCAATCTTTCCGTTCTCATTGGTGTCCTTATATACCTCAAAGGTTGCACCCGTAAGTTTGTTATCCGGATATTCAGCGTCCATCTTCGTGAGTCTGATATTGCCGTGAACATACTCATTGACAATCTCAATTTCAACTACCTGCTCGGCTTTGCTGATATTGACCTCATACGCTTTTTCATCAAGAACAAATCCCTTTGGCTGCTCGATTTCTCTTACAATCCATTTGCCATAAGGAACTTTTGCAAAAGAAAAACTACCGTCTTTTGCAGAGGTAGTCGTCATAAGTGCAGTATCCTTTGTAAATTCTGTTTCTTCGGCTTTGAAGATACCGATAACAGCACCCTCAAGTGCTGCTCCATTCTCGTCAATCTTCTTACCTGATACAGAACCATAGATAAGTTCATTCTTGATTTCTTTTCCGTCATTCACTTTGATTTCAAC
>ERZ1027061.604-NODE-604-length-15896-cov-15.507859_pt1 | contig 15896 bp, 15 predicted proteins | sample MGYA00519283_ERZ1027061 | MGnify/ENA primary metagenome ERZ1027061 (study PRJEB26926, sample SAMN06164849) | human gut metagenome | biome: ENVO:00009003; feature: ENVO:2100002; material: ENVO:00002003 | host: Homo sapiens | place: USA | collected 2012 ... | reverse complement strand
GCCCTGCCTCGTTCATGCCGACAAGACCGATTGTCGAGAAGTGGTTGCTGAACGTGCCGAGATAACGTTTGGTGTAAGGATAAAGCCCTTCTTCGAGGAGTTTAGTGATGACGTCGCGTTTGACTTTCAGGCTGCGCGCGGAGATGTCCATCATTTTGTCAAGGCGGCGATAGAAGTCCGCCTTATCGGTTGCGAGATACGCGATTCTGGGAAGGTTGATGGTCACGACGCCGATAGAGCCCGTGCTTTCGCCGCTGCCGAAGAAGCCGCCCGATTTCTTGCGAAGTTCGCGAAGGTCCAGGCGAAGTCTGCAACACATACTTCTGACGTCCGAAGGCTCCATATCGCTGTTGATGTAATTCGAGAAGTACGGGGTACCGTATTTCGAGGTCATTTCAAACAGGAGTTTGTTGTTTTCGGTTTCCGACCAGTCGAAGTCGCGGGTGATGGAATACGTGGGGATAGGATATTGGAAACCGCGGCCGTTGGCGTCGCCCTCGATCATGATTTCGATAAAGGCCTTATTGACCATATCCATTTCTTTTTTGCAATCCTTGTATTTGAAGTCGCACTCTTTGCCGCCGACGATTGCGTTGAGTTCCGCCAGATCGTTAGGAACCGTCCAGTCAAGCGTGATGTTGGTGAACGGAGCCTGCGTACCCCAACGGCTGGGCGTGTTGACGCCGTAAATGAAGGATTGTATGCACTGCTTTACTTCTTTATAAGAAAGGTTATCGACTTTGACAAACGGCGCAAGATACGTGTCGAATGAGGAAAAAGCCTGTGCGCCCGCCCATTCGTTTTGCATGATGCCCAAAAAGTTTACCATCTGGTTGCAAAGCGTGGAAAGATGCGCCGCGGGGCTTGACGTGATTTTGCCGCGGATTCCGCCAAGACCTTCCTGAATAAGTTGTTTCAGCGACCAACCGGCGCAGTAACCGGTGAGCATCGACAAATCGTGGATGTGAATATCGGCGTTTTTGTGAGCGCGTGCGATTTCTTCGTCGTAAACTTCCGAAAGCCAGTAGTTTGCGGTGATTGCGCCGCTGTTGCTGAGAATAAGTCCGCCGACGGAATAAGTGACCGTGGAGTTTTCTTTCACGCGCCAGTCTTCAAGATGGACGTAATTGTTGACGACTTCCTTATAGTCAAGTATCGTCGATTTCATATTACGGATCTTTTCACGTTGTTTTCTGTAAAGAATGTATGCCTTCGCAACGTCGGTGTAGCCCGATTGTTCAAGGACGTGCTCGACGCTGTCCTGGATGTCTTCGACGTGGACGAGATTGTTTTCAATCTTGCTTTCGAAATCGGCGGTAACGCGGAGCGTCAACATGTCGATGATTGCGGGAACGTACTGCTTGTTCTGCGCCTCAAACGCTTTGGTAATGGCGACAGAGACTTTGTTAAGATCAAAATCGGTTATTTTACCGTCTCTTTTAATTACCTGATACATTTTCCTCATTTCCTTTATAATTTCTTTTGTTGACTACTTTATACTTAACGACATCGTCGTTTTGTTTTTATTTAGTGAAACTCTTTGCAATCCGTTGCGTCTTAAAAAGGCGCAAGATTTTGCCGTTTTATCGTTTTTGGGCACAAAAAGGGGAGTTTCCCGTGAAGATTCTTTGAAAAATCCAAGCGGATAACACCCTGACATATCGCTATTGCGAGTACATTCATAATAACACGCATAAATGCACGTGTCAATTGTTTTATATCAATATATTGATTTGTTTTTTTAACCGCACCACAAGATGTTGTGGTATCAGTCTATGCCGCGAATTTCAATTTTATCGACTTTTCCGTCGAAAATCGGCAATATTTCTTCCATTTCCTCCCTTGTCAGCCCGTGAAGTGTCTCGTCAATCAGATCGCCGCTGTCCTTAAATGCCTGAAGATAATATTTTTTCGCGCCCGAGATAAGGTCGGCGACGCCGTAAAACGAGTTTTTGTCGTTAAATTCGCGGACGACGGTCGTGCGGAATTCGTAATCGACGTGGTCTTCAAGAAGGTATTTCACGCTGCGTTTTATTTTTGCGGTGTCGTAATTTTTTATGCCGACGGACATGCCGTAATTTTCAGGGCTGTTTTTAATGTCCATCGCGACGTAGTCCACCGCCCCTTCTTCGACCGCGCGGATCAGCATATCGGGGTTCGTGCCGTTGGTGTCGAGTTTTACCTTGTACGAAAGCGACTTTACCTTTTTCATAAAGTCGATAAGGTCGGGGTTGAGAGTCGGCTCGCCGCCGGTGATACAAACGCCTTCCAGAATGCCCTGTCGCTTTTTAAGATACGCGAATATTTCGTCTTCGGGGATAACGGGTTGTCCCATCGGATTTTCGACAAGACTCGCGTTGTGACAAAACGGACAACGGAAATTGCACCCGCCCGTAAAAAGCGTGCATGCGGTAAGCCCCGGATAGTCCAGAAGCGTCAGTTTGTTAAGCCCGTGAATAATCATTCTTCTTTGCCCTTTTTTGTTTGTGATCGGATTACCGATATTTATTATAAGTATACCCCGAGCGCGCGCTTTTTCAAAGCGAAATACAACAAAAACAAACGGGCGCGGTCAATGAAAAATCGTTGACATATTTTTCTTACACGCGTATAATAAGCGTATCTAAATATATTTGGAGGATTTATTGTTTATGAAAAAGAACATTGGCAAAATTCTTGCCGTTATTCTTGTTGTTGCACTTCTTGCAACCGTACTTTGCGCCTGCAACGCCGAATCTTTCACGAAGAAACTCGAAAAGAAAGGCTACACCGTTTCCAGTGCTGAAACCGACAAAGAAGACGCTTCTATCGTTTGGTCTGTTTCCGCTGTGAAGAGCACCACCGAAGCCGTTACGATTTATAAATTCAAAACGACTGACGACGCGGAAAAATTTGAAAAAGATGCCCCCACCGGCAAAGTTGGCAAATATTCTCTCGTTGTTAAACGTACGGGCAAAATCGTTTATTACGGAACCGAACAAGGCGTAAAAGACGCAAAATAAGTATTATTGCTTAACAAAAAAAGAATCACCGAGCAATCGGTGATTTTTTTTGTGCTTTTCTCCTATAAATCGTCCGCATCTTGCGTGGGCGTTTCAAGCGGCTCGTACGTTTCAAAAGTCATAAGCGCGGGGAAACAGCCGTACATTCCAAGCGGATCGTACATATTCGGCGCAAACGCCGCCTGGTTGATTTCATTTTTACTTTTCAATGATTTCATAAACCCTCCGCCCTTTATTCTGTGCAAAACGGAAAACTCTATTCGCCTCGAAAAAGACAATTCCCGCCTTTTGTAGGCGGGATTAATAATTAAGCCCCACAAGTACAAGTATCTTGTGGGGACCCCGTGTGATTTTCTCGGCGGGTATCAAAATACCATCGCCCATAAAACGGCGAGAATGCGTCGCACACTGTGCTTTTGATGCGGTTGCCCTTCCGGGAGATTGCCACGCTACGCTCGCAATGACATAAAGTGCGTTGCACGGAATACAACACACTCCCATAAAACGGCGAGAATGCGTCGCACAACTTCGCTTTTGAAATCACGTTATCGCAGGCGATAACGCTCACTCTTTTGCTTGTGTGCTCCTTTTCCCACGGGTACTCAGTATCCCGCGGGGTCCCCAAAATCCCTAAAAAGTCAGAATTTTGATGAGATTACGGGGTTCTTGACGGGTTCGTGCGAAGGCACGTACTTTGTCGTACGTAACTGAGCAGGGTTCCGTCAAAACGCCGTAAGGTCGCAAAATTATGACTTTTTATCCTTTGGTGATGGTATCGTTGTCGTCCAAAGTCACATCTTCCACCGAAACTCCGCTGTCTTTGATATGCTCGATTTCGGGCGCGGCGTCGGGCGCGGCGTCGGGCGCGGTTTCCTTATGCGCTGCCGTGTTTGCGGACTTCCTGTAAATGACGAATTTCTGCCAGCAGAATTCCAGAACGCCGTTGATAAGCATTACGGTTGCTTCCGCAATAAGGCTTGCCCATTCCTTGCCGCCGAGCGCGGTTGACACGGAGTGAACGTACCAGGTCTGGAACGGATAAAACGGGACGTAAAACAGGAACGCGAGCGCCATTGCGACGGGAACGTTCTTTGCCGATTTGAACGTGAATTTGCGGTTTAACGTAAAGTTCCACAAAACCGACAGAGCAAGCGCGACGGTCGTTGCGACGAAGGTCGTCTTTTTCATTTCGGTGATGAAATTTATCGTGCCCCAGTCGAGTTTTGCGAACGCATAAGTCATTATCGTGAACGAAACGAACTGGATAATCCCCGCGCTTGCCGTGCAAAGTAAGTATTTGACGGCTTGCCAACGAGTGCCGTTTTTCTCGTTCATTGCCTTGAATTTCGCCTTTCTGTCTGCTTTTCTTTGTACCTTTTCTTCGGGCGTGAGTTTTTGTTTTGCCATACTTTCTCCTTATTATAACGGGCGTCTGATTGCAGTTTCTTCCGCTTCGCCGCAGCAGTGAATATGCATATTGTTCATTACTCTGAATGCGTCGGCGCGAATATGGAAGCTTCGCAAGCCGTTAAGACGGACTTTCAGTCGCATGTACAGCATAAGACTTTTGCCGTTGTCGGGCGGGGGACATTGTGACACGAAGCAAGCGTACGCCGCTTTTGTTTTTTCAAAGTCTTTTTTGGTGATTTTGACGAATCTGTTGGGTTTACCGGTGAAATAGTACGCCAGAACCGTTGGTTTTGCAATTTGGGTTGCCCCGACGCTTTTCATCATATTGACGTTGCTGCACATAAAATACGCCTTTGACACCGCTTCTCCCACACGAAGATGGTCGGGGTGGCTTTCGGGGTACAGTTTGTGGTCGGGGCCGATCACGACGTCGGGCTTAATTTCTGCGATGACTTTTGCGATTTCGATGCGGAGCGCGACTTCGTCGTACATGCCGCCGTCCTCAAAAGGCAGAAATCTGACGTCCTTAACGCCCAGAATTTTCGCGGCTGCCAGTTGTTCGTCGCGGCGGATTTTAACAAGCGTTTCGGGCGACATGTTTTCGTCTTCCGTGCCGAACCGTCCGTCGGTGCAAACGAGATAATATACGTCCTTCCCTTCGCGCGCAAGCCTTGCGACGGTGCTGCCCACGGCAATTTCGATATCGTCGGGGTGCGGCGCAACGAACAAATACGTCTTGAATTTTTCGATTTTCGGAACGGGTGCGACCGTTTTTATGAGCAATCTGTTGAGTAACATAACTTTCTCCCTATACAATCTTACAATATTTTAACACACGATATTTATTAAGTAAAGGCTTTTCAAAAAAATGTGGTTTTCTTGCGCGTTTTTGAAAACGCATTGTAACAAGGTTTTGCCAAAAACTCAAAAGGTCGCAAAATTATGACTTTTTAATAAAATAAGGGCTGCACGGTAAACGTGCAGCCCTTTGTGTTGTTTTTTACGTATTACTTATTTGTTATACGTTTGCGGATTGATGATCTGGATTTCAAAAGCCTTTCCCTTTGTTTCGTCGGAAATAAGGTTTTCTTTTGTGATTTCCGGCGCTTCCGTCAGGTAGTTGACGTAGCCTTTGATCGAGAACGTCTTTCCGTAGACTTTTCCTTCGACAGTTGCGGTGCCGTACGTTACGCGGTCGCCGTCTTTCTTCGTGCCGATGATGACTTTAAGCGCGATGTCGTCAATGATTTCCGCATTTGCGCTTGTGCCGGCCGCAGCTATTTCCTCGACTTTCCAGCTGTTTGCCGTCTTATCGAAATACGGGACGTAGGTCTTTCCGAGGCGGTATGCCTGACGGAGCAACGAACCGGCTTTGCCGTCGATATAGTTGCTTTCCGTGTATTCCCCCGCTGTGCGATTGAGTTCGTCTACGATTGCCTGTTTAAGGACGTCGGGCGTTTTGATAAGCACGAGTGTGCCGTTTTTAAGTTCAAACCCTTCTTCGCGGATATATGTCTCGTTGTTTTTCTTTACGGCGTTTTCAAGCTCTGCATAAAGCACGTACGGGTACAGATATTTGTTGCCCTCGCTGTCTTCAACCACGGCGTATTCTTTGTGGCCGTTTTCGTGCATTATTGCGGTCGTTGCCGTCTCTTTATGGTTTGCAAAGAACTCTTCGCCTGCCGTCATATATCCCGTGGGACGGAGCAACAAAAGCTGTTTGCTGAGACCTTGCGCGTAAATTCCGCGAGCCGTCAACTTGTAAAGTTCGGTTTCGAATTCCTTATAAACCGCGACCGAGTCGTAAGTCTTGCCTTTCAGGTCAACCTGATACTTCGTGAAGTATTTCATTGCAAGAGCGACCATGCTCACCGCGTCGATATTATCGTTGTTGTATTCAAACAAGTTTTTGAACGTCGTCGCAAGGAGTTTTTCGCCGCCGATAACAAGCGAGTTGTCAAGACCGTCCGCCTGATTGATGCCGATAAGTCCGTACACTGCGGGAATTATGCCCACGTTGTCTTTAAGCAACAGGTTCATAATAACGTCGCCAATCGTGATGTCGTTTTCCGCTGCCGCTTCGGCTTTGTAATCATCGTAGTTCACGAACAAGCCGTTGCCATTCTTATTGATAAGGTAGTTGACAAGTTTCACGAAGTTGAGCCCTTTGACGTGCGCTTCGCCACTCGTCATCAGATGATCGATGGATTCATTGACTTTTGCAAAGCTGTAAGAAACGTTATATTTCTTATATTTCGCGCCGGTGTAGGTTGCCGAGTTGTCAGCGGTCAGCAGGAAGTATTCGCCCGTTTCCTCATTTTTGCCGTAATTGCCGTCTGTTGCTTCTTCATAGACCGAGTACAGGACGCCGCCGACTTTGTCTGTGTCGTCCGCAGCATAGAAGCCCCATTTCCATTCGCCACCAACGTTTACTTTCTTAAAGCCGTTGATACCGATTGCGCCGTTTTTACCGAGCGCGACGCACATATCGAGAATCCCGGGGAGAACGTCTTTGTATTCTTCCATGATTTTCGCGTCAAGTTGCAGGTCGTAATCGGGGTTTTCAGCTGTTCCTATGTTGGCGGAATACAGTTGAAGTTTCGCAAACACCTTGTCGTTTGCGGTAATCGTTGCGACCGCGCGGGTGTTTTGGATATTTACGAAATCGAGCGTGCCTTTGATATTGAGTTTCAGCGTTTTGGGAACGGTGAGCGTGTTCGTTTCCTTGTCGTATGTCAGATCGTCGCCGCCGACTTTGAAAGTCAAGCCGTTGGGACTTGTGTAATCGTGTGCGACAAGGCTCAGAAGGTCTTCGCCGAAGTCGAAATCAAGACCTGCGTCGATATTCATTGCGCCGTAATCTTTTTTGTTTACAGCCGTCGTGGAAATCGCGTCTTTACTGTTTCCGATTTTAAGGTCGGTGATTGCAAGTTCGATACCGAAAGTCCTGTTGTTTTCGCCTGCGGGCAGATTAAGGTCGAGGAAGAATTTGCTCATCTTGCCGATGCTGCCGTTTGCGCCCGCTTCTTTTTCAAAGCCCAGCTTGATTGCGCTGTTTTTCGTCACGGCAATGCTTTCGCCAAGGCTGAAAGGATTGAGCGCGACCGTTGCGGAAAGTTTTTGCGACAGGTCGTTCTTGACGGACGTGTAACCTTTGTTCGCTTCTTGGAACTGACCGTTCTTCCAGGTGTACCAGGTAGGTTCGCTGAACAAGTTGCTTGCAAACGGTGTGCCTTTTAAGTCCGCGGTAAGAATGCCCTGAACGTCAAGGGTTTCGCCAAAGTAACTGTAAAATTTTTCTTTGCCTCCGAATATATCCGAAAGCATGTTGTTGATAGAAATGCCGCTGAAAGAAATGTCTTTCTCAAAAATCGTGTCGGCAAGGGTTTTCACAACGTATGTGCCGTTTGCGGCTTTAACATATTCGCCGTTAACGAAGTTGTAACGAGTACGGTTTGCCGCATTGACAAGCGTGTCGCTGTACGGCATATACTCTTTCTTTACGAACGTGTTGATAAGCCCGGTGATAACTTCGTTAAGGTCAAAGTCGCCGCCGTTGAAAGCTTCGACAACGCTCTTTACGATGTTGTTTTTGAGCAGCCCTTCGATCTTGGTGAAAAGCGCGTCTTTGACGGTTTGTCCGTTTGCGGTCTTTTCAAGTTTTGAAAGGTCAACGCCGACTTTGTTCCCTGCGATCGTTGCGTAAAGGAAGTCTTTTTCGTAAATAAGGCGGAAAGAATCGACGCCGTTAATGCGCGCGGACACGTCGATATAGGTTTCGTTGTCGGAAGTAAGAGCAACCGCTTTCGAATATCTCGTTTGTCCTTCGTGGAGGCTTGCGTCATACGACACGTACTTGCCGTCGATAAGCACGTATGCGCCGTTTGCGTCAAGGATATATTTGTCGATGACGTTCTGACGGTCGAGAAAACCTTTCAGGGCAAGTTCGATCGGCATGTTTTCGCCCGCGACGCCGCCGTCCTTTTTAAGGGTGATTGTCGCGCCGAGGCTCAAAGCGATGTTTTTGCCGTCGGCAAGTTCAAACGAAGTGCCGTTTGCGATTTCGTTTGCGCTTTGGAACATTGTGTTGACAAATGCGTTCATCGAGGCGCCTGCTTGGTTGCCGGTGCTTCCGCCACCGCCGGTTTCGCCACCGCCGCCCGTTCCGTCGCCTTGGTTTCCGCCACCGCTTCCTTTATTGCAGGCAGCAAGAACTCCGACGCACAAAACGAGAACGCAAACTATTGCGAGTACTCGCAAAAAATTCTTGTTTTTCATTTTTCGTCTCCTTTCGAGATTTAAATTGTACACGCACGCGAACGTGCGTATATCTCTACATCATATATTTTAATATTTATTAATTTTCTTGTCAAGGCTAAGTCGTGATTTCCGCCCGACGCGCGCCGTTTCGGGGTTATCGGCAAATCGTTTTAAGGTAATTTTTAACCTAAACGTTACAAATGCGCCCGCGTGTAATATTTTGCGAAAAACCTTTACATATTGTCCTTACGTTTGTATAATAATCGTTAGGAGGAATTTTATGCACGATTCGCACGTTCACAGTATTTTTTCGGACGACGGCATGGAGGCGGTCGAAGACATCGTTGCGACGGCGCTTTCTCGCGGTTGCGACTATGTCGCAATCACCGATCACGTCAACCGCGATTATCAGGTCATCGGATATGACAACCCGCAAATAAATATGTCGGCGTACGTCGCCGCAATGCAGGACTTCAAACGCCGCTTCAATAAGAAAAACTTCCGCCTTGCCATGGGCGCGGAACTCGGTTACTTGAAATCGGCAAACAATCTGTATATCAAAGACCTTGCCGATATCGACTTCGACGTCATTATCAACAGCGTTCACTGCGTGCTCGGCAGCGAGGTCTATTACGCGGAATATTTCAATAAGTGCCCCTATAAACACTTTGCCTATCTCGAATACCTGAAAGCCGTCCGGGAAAGCGTCGACGCGCCCTACCCCTACGACATTATCGGCCACATCGGCTATATCCAGAGAAACGCGCCGTATAAGGAGCCCGATATGTTTTACGAGGAGTTTTCGGACGTCTTTGACGATATCCTCACCGCCATCATCGAAAAGGATAAGTGCCTGGAAGTCAACAGCAAAACTTATCGCGGCGGGAAAACCACAAGCGAGTTTTCTTTGCGACACCTTTCAATCCCCGACGTCGACGTCCTGAAACGATACTACGAACTCGGCGGAAGGAAAATTTCTTTCGGCAGCGACGCACACCGCACCAACAGCATCGCTTACAATTACGACAAAATTGCGGCGGCAATGAAAGAAATCGGCTTTGAAGGTTTCACCCGATACGTGAACCGCGAGCCGGAACTTGTGAAGTTTTGATAAACCGAAAACAATACCAACCGTGAATAATACGAACTGTGCCAAAACGCCGATATTTCCGTGCTTTTCGGCACATACTCACTTGTAGTACAAAAAGTACAACTGCGTTCGTCTTTTCCGAAAATCATCGAAACTCTCGGTGGTTTGGTCTAAGGAGTATTGCCCCCGCGTTTTTAGGCGAAAACAAGGCACGCGAGCGGGTTAATACTGTATGTATAAGCCGTGAGCGCAACGAAGTTTTGGTCAAAAACGCAGAGCAAGACCACGGTTTGTATTATTCACGGTTGGTATACGATAACAAAAAACCGTCGTTTCCCGACGGTTTTTTCTCGCTTCGCGATTTATAAAACGCTTTTCGTCACGTTGAACTTTACGCCGTAAGAGTTTGTGACTTCGTGATACTCCGCGTTTTCAAAAAGTCCGCTCGTGCGGGACACGACGTAATCCGCGCACTCAAAAAGGGGCTCCGAAAATCCTTTGTCGATATGATATATTTCGAGCGATCGGCGGGCGGGGGTTTTAACCTTTGTGTTTCTGATTATTGCAAATAATTTTTTCATTTCGTTCACCTCTTGATTGCATTATTGCATACAAAATATGACAATGCTTTGCATATTATTGAAAAATGTTTGATATTTTTTGTTTTTTCGCAAGGTGAATTTTTGCAAAAAGAAACGCCCCGAAAATCGGGACGTTCCTTTGATTTAGGTGGAAAGATTACTGTCGTAATCCGATAATAAGCATATTATTTGCCGACATTGACGCTGGCGTTGCCGCTGACTTGTACAACGTATTTCCCGTTTTCGACTTCCGGTTCACCGGGGATATATTTTGCAATGCCGTTGATGTCGACGTTCACGTTTACAGAGCCCACAACGACAACCGTCGCCGTACCGTTGATTGCAAAGTCGTTTTTGTCAAGGTTGGTTGCGTTTGCATTCGAGATAACGTTTGCAACGACGTTCACTTTAACGGCTTCTTGACCTTCTTTTCCGACCGCTACGTCAACGTAGACTTTCGCGCCAGTTTCGGTATCGCTGATTTTGCCAAGTTCGACTTTCACGTTGACCTTGCATGCGTTGTCAACACCGACGTTAACTTCAACGACTACGCCGCCCTTTTCGTTTGCCCATGCGGTGACGTTTACGCCAACACCGTCAACTTTAAGACCGGTACCTGCTCCAAATGCGAACACCATTGTATCTTTCTCTTTGTCATAAGTGCAGGTTCCGCTGATTTTGACAAATTCTTTTTCGCCGTGCATTACAACCGCTTCAAATGCATAGTCTTCTTTGCCGTTGATGTCTGCGTCTTCCTTGGAAACTTCGCCGTCTTTGATTTTCTTTGCGTTGATGTAAATCGTCGATACGTCGGATACGTCTTTGCCTTCGGCGTCTTTATAAGTGACGGTCACGAGCATTTTGTAGTTGTATCCGTCTTTTTCGTTGGATGCTTCCACTTTGACGTCAACATTGTGATCTTTGATGTACGCCTTTGCGTTGTTTACGTATTCGTTAAGGTATTTTGCGATTTCGTTGGTTGCAAGGCTGATGCCGGGAATGCCTTTGATGGTGAAATAAGGATCAACGTTTTCATCGCCTTCCGCCGAAGCAGTGCCCGCTGCCGAAGAGTTCATCGCGACCGCGATTGCCGTGCCGAGAGTTTCGGCGTTGTTTGCTTTTGCTGGCGCGGTTTTCTTGTCCTTATTGCAGGCGGTAAGTCCGACCGCAAGAGCCGCTACCATCGATACTACAAGAAGTATTGCCAGGATTTTCTTTTTCATATTGAGTAAAACCTCCGTGTTTTTCAAATTGTTTTCGCAAAGTAAACAATCGACGAGCGCGTTTTATTGGGATTTTTTGAAACTTTTTTAATTTTTTCAAAAACGATATAATATTGATATTTCTTCTCAATTCTTATTTATATTAAATTGCAACAAAAAACCTTACCGTTTCCGATAAGGCTTGTTTTTATTTTTATATTGTTTATTAAATATTAAAAATACTGTTCGATGTTTGTTCGCTCGGGTTCAGAATGTTGTTGATTAAACCGGTGATATAATTGTCATACATCGCCTTGATTTTCGCAAAGTCGATGTTTTCAAGGGAGATACGGATTTCCGCAACTTTTGTCTGCACCTCGGTCAGCCCTAAATTCTCGCACATGCTTTCGATTCTTTTAAGGCTTTCAATCATTTCCTTATAACTGCCTCTCACAAATTCCTTGAATACATCAAACCCACTGTTCTTAATGTCTGAAAGTTGTGCTACGGCAATCTGACAATATATGTCCGAAAAAATGCTTCTGTCGCCGCGCCAGGATTCTTCCAGCAGACTCTTTCTTTTGGCAAAAGCGGCGGTTAATTGTTCAAAACTCATTGATGAAGTCGCGTTTTGCAAATATTTCTTCGCCAGGTCTACAAGGTCTTCCTTTGAAATCGTCTTTATCGACAGCGAAAAGTCAAACGCCGTTAAAAGTCGTTTTGCAAAGCTTTCGGCGGTCTCGCCGGAGACGGAAACGGAAAGCCCGTCCGCGTCATCGACGAATTTGAGCGTCCGCGCGGCTTCGTTGATTTTTCTTGTCGCAACGTCAAATTTAAGCCCTTTCAATTCGCCGGAAAGATGCAGTATCATGTCGCCGTCCACGTTTTCGGCGCGCACCGTTTCCACGGTTTCCTCGCTGTTTAACGTGAGCGTGATTTTTGCGCCGTCGGTTTTTTCGTCCGCCGCCGCAGTCGCTTTGTCCGCGCCCGCAGAAACCTGCACGTAATAATAATTGCTTATCGGCGAATTATCTTTTTTCGGTGCAAATAAGACGCCGCAGGTGATCGCGATTGCCATAATCAGCACGCACGCCACGGCGGACGTCGCGATTCTGAACGCTTTGCTTGCGCCCGCTTTCTTTGTTTTCGCCACGGGTTTTTCGATATAGGAGGACTGCACGACGTCGTCGTAAACGCGAGGCGTAATACTTTCGATTTCGCTTTTTAATCTGTTTTTCAAATCTTTGTTGTTCACGCTTGCTCCTCCTTTAAGTATTTTCTGAGTTTTTTAAGGCTGTTGTTGTACGTCCAGAGTACCGTGCCCACGGGTTTTTTTACGATTTCAGCAATCTCGCGATGTTTGAATCCCGCCACGACGTACAGCATAACGATTTGCGCTTCGTCGGCGGTCAGCACCTTTTTCATCGCGTCGGTGACGGTGGTGTCGGCAAGGTCTTCGACGCTCTTTTCGCCGGACACGGGTTCCCACTCCGAAAAATCCGTCGCGGTCTCGTACTTCGCGCGCTTTATGTGGTTGAAGGCGATGTTTTTGCCGATCTCGATAAGAAACGCCGCCGGATTGCCAGATTTGTAACTTTGCACGCTTTGTCTGAAACGCACGTACGTATCCTGCATAAGGTCTTCGGCAACTTCCCTTCTCCTTACTATCGACAACAAATACGAAAACAAACCTTTTGACGTGAGTTCGTAAAACTCCGCAAAAGCGGTTTCATCGCCAGATTCCTTGATGCGCGCTATTAAAATGTCAAGGCGTTTATTATCCAAACGGAATACCTCTTTTATTTAATAGGCATATTATACAAAGTCGGGAAGAATTTTGCAACCGATATAACCCTTGCAACAAATAAACAATCGAATCCCTTTTTTTATTTGACGATTTTTACATTTTTTCGAATTTTGTCAAAAAACGGCGGATTTTTCAGATTCCGCCGTGTTTTTTCCAAAAAGAAACCCCGGAAAATCCGGGGGAGTTCTTTCTTTTTGTGTTTGTCAGCCTTGGATTGCTCCGACGGGGCAGCCTTCTGCGCAAGCGCCACAATCGATGCATTCGTCGGGGTTGATTTCGTATTTACCGCCGTTTTCGGAAATAGCACCTACCGGGCAAGTGTCCGCGCACGCTCCGCAAGCGATGCATTCATCACTGATTTTGTGTGCCATAGTAACGTCTCCTTTTCTAATTTGTCTTATTTGGGTTTTCCCCTTTTCATTATATTACCACACCGCCGCGGAATTTGCAAGGGTTTTCAAATTTTACTTGACTTTTATTTAGACAAACGCGCGAAAACAATATATAATAAGGATTATGAAACCGTTGTACGACAAAATCTGCGAATACGTCGCAAAAAATCCCGCGCGCTTCCATATGCCGGCGCACTTCGGCACGGGCGATAATCCGCTTTTTTCAAGCGCGAAATACGACGTGACCGAACTCGATTTTTCGGACAATCTGCAAAATCCGACGGGCGCTATCCTTGAAAGCGAAAAGGAATGCGCGAAAACGTACGGCGCGAAAAACTGTTTTTATCTGACCTCGGGCAGCACGACGGGGGTTTTCATCGCAATGAGCGCGATACGAAACCGCACCGACGAAATAATCGTTGCCCGCTCTTCGCATAAGTCGGTTTACGCGGCGGCAAGAACGCTCGGGTTTAAGGTAAGATATATTCCGTCGTCTTTCGACAAAAACGGAATCCCTTTGCCCGTGACGGAAAAAGACGTCGAAACCGCGCTTGAACAATATCCGTCTGCGGGCGCGTGCGTCATAACGTCGCCGAATTACTTCGGCATGACCGCGGACGCAAAAAGAATATCCGCGCTTGTGAAAAAACGCGGCAAAATTCTTTTCGTAGACGAGGCGCACGGCGCGCATTTCCCGTTTTCAGAACGCTTTGAAAAAGGCTTTTCGGGATTTTCCGACATCTCCGTTACAAGCTTTCACAAAACCTTGCCCGTGTATTCGGGCGGAGCGGCTTTATTTTGCAATAACGATACTTTAACGGACGATTTGTTGCGCTTTCGTGCCGATTTGCACACCACAAGCCCGTGCTATCTTACCCTTTCGAGCATGGATTATTCCATTGACGAAAGAAGAATATCGGGCGAAGAAAAGTATGAAAAACTTTTTGAAAAGGTAAAATTATTAAAAGAAAAACTGCCTCTGGAAATAATTAAAAACGACGACTTCACAAGGCTTGTCGTAAGGTGCGGGGACAACGGGTTTTCGGCACTTAGGAGTAAAAACGTCGTGCCGGAAATGACTTTTTACGATTTGGCGGTCTTTATACTGTCTCCCGAAAACGAAGAAAGAATCGACGATATTTACGACGCCTTAAAAGACGTGAACTGCGAAAGCGCGCGTGAAATTCCGCCCTTGCCCGCGCCTGTTTTCAAAAAAGTAACGGGCGGCGGCGCGTATCTTCCGCTGCACGACGCGATAGGTCACGTGTCGTTAAGGGAAGTCGGGACGTATCCCCCGGGCATTCCCGTCGTCGCGTACGGCGAAGTAATTACCGAAAATATTGCCGATTTTTTGAAAGACCGCGACGTTTTTGGTTTTGTAAACGGCAGATTATATGTTACAATAGATAAGTAGAATAATTAACGGACATCATTATGAAAGGAAAATTTATCACTTTTGAAGGCGGCGAAGGCGTCGGAAAATCCACGCAGGTTCGTCTTCTTATGGAATATCTTGAAAAAACGTCGCAACCCGCCGTTCTCGTTCGTCAGCCCGGCGGCACTCCCATTTGCGAAAAAATTCGCGAAATACTGCTCTCGCCGGAAAGCGCGGATATGACGCCCGAATGCGAGGCGTATCTTTACGCAGCGGCGCGCGCGCAACTTTTAAGGGAAGTCGTCATTCCCGCCCTTAACGAAGGAAAAATCGTGATTTGCGACAGGCACGTCGACAGTTCGGTCGCCTATCAGGGCGCGGGACGCGGACTCGGCACCGACGTCGTGAAAAACATAAACGCAAAAGCAATCGAGGGCTGTCCCGTCGACGCGACGGTTTTCATCGACCTGCCCCACGACAAAATGTTCAGAAGCCGCAAAAAGGCGGAAGAACTGGGCGACCGTTTCGAGGTGGAATCGGGCGATTTCCACGCCCGCGTTTACAAGGGCTTTTCCGACATCGCCGACGAAAATCCGGAAAGGGTGATCCGCATCGTCCCATGCGAGTGCAAGGCCGAAACAAGCCGGCATATTATCGACGCCCTTCGCGAAAAAGGACTTATCAGATGATTGAGTTTCAGGACGCTCTGAAAAAGAGCCGCGCCTACAACTTAATAAAACACGATATCGACACGGGCAATTTGTCGCACGCTTATAT
>ERZ1027061.603-NODE-603-length-15897-cov-6.979737_pt1 | contig 15897 bp, 10 predicted proteins | sample MGYA00519283_ERZ1027061 | MGnify/ENA primary metagenome ERZ1027061 (study PRJEB26926, sample SAMN06164849) | human gut metagenome | biome: ENVO:00009003; feature: ENVO:2100002; material: ENVO:00002003 | host: Homo sapiens | place: USA | collected 2012 ... | reverse complement strand
TGGGACACGATGCTGAATAAGGACAGCGGATATATCCAAAACTGGAATGAAATGTTTTCGTGGGGACAGGATACTGTTTCTTTCGACGCGTTGCGCCGTGCGGTTCGCGGGTACGATTCGGCCCGCCACTGGCTCCACAGCTATGCTGCGAGATCCTACTCGAACCACGGTTTCCGCCCCGTCCTTGAAGTTCGGAACCCCAACACACTGGGTCCTGACGGGCTGAAGGCCGTTACCCTTGCCCTTGGCGGCGGCAAGCTGGGCAGCAGCTCCGATGCTATTCACATCATCGTGAAAACCGGCAGCGAGTTTACCGCGCCTGCGTCCGACGGTTTGAACCGCCCGGACGGAAATACAGGCAGCTACTTTATGTGGCTTGGCAGCGATGGCAAGCTCTACGCACCCGGTGCCCGTGTTCCGGCGGACGTTACCAAGCTCACGGCGCAGTTTGCTTTATCAGAACAGTTTTCCCTCAAACCCGGCGGCAGATATTACTTTGACCTCTCCGGCGAGGACATTCCCGGCACGGTGAACGGCAATTTACCGGACAGCACCCTGCACTATGTTCCCTTTACCTATGCGGGAACGATAGAAGCCTACAAGCTCACGTCTGCGATGGCGACCACCGAGGAATATGCACAGCAGAACAAATACGCCCACAGCCTGTTTATTGCGGACTACAATGTAACGCATACGGTAAGCTGGGATGACTTAAATACGAAAAGTCTGATTTTCGGCAAAAATTATGCCAGCGGCGGCGTGGACTATACCCTGCGCGCACCGTCTGTGGGAAGTAACTCTACAGGTTTGGGCGATTCCCGACGCGGCGTGCCCCAAAGCAACGAATGGGACGCGGTGCTGAACAAGAACAGCGGATATATCCAAAACTGGAATAAAATGTATTTGTGGGGACAGGATGTTTCTTCTGTCGACGCGTCGTACCGGGCGCGCCGCGGGTACTCTTCGGCCCGCAACTGGTACAGCAACTCTGCTACGGGCTCCAACCCGAGCCTCGGTTTCCGCCCCGTCCTTGAAGTCCTGAACGCTGAAACACTGGGTTCTGACGGACTGAAGGTCGTTACCCTTGACCTTGGCGGCGGCACGCTGGGTAATAGCTCCGAGGATATTCAAATCATCGTGAAAACCGGCAGCGAGTTTACCGCGCCTGCGTCCGACGGCATGACCCGCCCGGACGGAAATACAGGCAGCTACTTCATGTGGCTTGGCAGCAATGGCAATTCCTACGCCCCCGGCGGCAGTGTTCCGGCGGACGTTACCAAGCTCACAGCGCAGTTTGCTTTATCAGAACAGTTTTCCCTCACCCCCGGCGGCACCTATTACTTTGACCTCTCGGCAATGGGTATTCCCGGCACGGTGAACGATGCTCTGCCGGATAATACCCTGCACTATGTGCCTTTTACCTACGCAGGGACGGTGGACGCCTACAAGCTCATGTCGGAGATGGCAACCACCGAGGAATATGCACAGCAGAAAAAATATCCCCACAGCCTGTTTGTGGCGGACTATGTCGTAACGCATACGGTAAGCTGGAATGACTTAGATACTGCGAGTCTGATTTTCGGCAAGGACTATGTCGCCGGCAGCGTGGACTATACCCTGCGCGCACCGTCTGTGGGAAGTAGTTATACAGGCTCAGGTGATTCAGAACGCGGCACGCCCAAAAGCAACGAATGGGATAAGATACTGGATAAGGACGACGGATATATCAAAAACTGGAGGGAGATGCTTTCGTGTGGACAAGATACTACTATAAGAATTTCGGCGTCGTCCCGTGCGGTTCGCGGGTGGAACCGTTCGGCCCGTTTCTGGACCAGCTACAATACCTCGTCTTCTTCTTCTTACCCGACCTTCGGCTTCCGCCCCGTCCTTGAAGTCCCGAACCCCGGCACGCTGGGCGCTGACGGGCTGAAAGCCGTTACCCTCAACCTTGGCGGCGGCAAGCTGGGCGGCAGCTCCGATGCTATTCACATCATCGTGAAAAACGGCAGCAAGTTTACCGCGCCTGCATCCGGCGGTTTGACCCGCCCGGCCGGAGATACAGGCAGTTACTTTATGTGGCTTGACAGCAATGGCAATTCCTACGCCCCCGGTGCCAGTGTTCCTGCTGATGTGACGGAACTGACGGTGCAGTGGACAGCCCCGACCTATACCGTCACGCTGAACGCGGGCGACGGCACTATCAACAGCGGCAATGTCACCTCCTACACCTACGGCGTGGGCGCAACACTCCCGACAGATGTGACGCGCACCGGGTACACCTTCAAGGGCTGGTATGACAACGAAAATCTGACCAGCTCTCCTGTTACGGCGATCAGCAACACCGAAACGGGCAATAAGGAATATTGGGCGAAGTGGGAGATCAATCAATATACCATCACAGTCAAACCCGAAAACGGCAAAGCGGATATTACCATAACGCAGGATTACGGCACACCAATTACCGCTCCTGCCGACCCGACAAGAGAAGGATATACCTTTATCGGCTGGGACAGGGAAATTCCCACGACCATGCCCGCCGAGGATATGACTGTCACGGCGCAGTGGAAAGACAGCGAAAAGCCTACGGGCGAAATTAAAATCAGCGAGAACAGTTGGAAAGTGTTCCTCAACAACATCACATTCGGTCTGTTCTTTAAGGATACGCAAACGGTTACGATCACCGCAGTCGACAACAGCGGTGAGACGGTAACGATTGAATATCTGCTGTCAGATAAGGAATTGACAAAAGCGGAGCTTGACGGCATAACCTTCACAGCGTACACAGCACCCTTCGGCATTGACCCCGATAACGAATACATTATCTATGTCAGACTGACCGATAATGCAGGCAATACGGACTACATCTGCTCGGACGGCATTGTGCTTGACGGCACAAGCCCTGTGATCACCGGCATAGAAAACGGCAAGACCTACTGCGAGGCGCAGACGGTCACCGTTGACGAAAAGTATGTGGATACCGTTACCGTAAACGGCACGGCGGTCACGCTTGACGCAACCGGCAGCTTTACCCTTGCTCCGGCAGACGGCGAGCAGAAAATCGTTGTCACCGACAGGGTGGGCAACACCACCGAGATGACCGTAACGGTCAACAACGGTCATACCGGCGGCACAGCCACTTGCACCGAAAAAGCGGTATGCGAAGTCTGCGGCAAAGCCTACGGAGAGCCTGACCCGAAGAACCACACCGACTTAAAGCATTTCCCGGCCAAGGCGGCGACCGAGGATGCCGAGGGCAACATCGAGTATTGGTACTGCAGCGGCTGTGGAAAGTATTACAGTGATAAAGACGGCACCAAGGAAATCACCAAAGCCGACACCGTAACGGCGAAGCTGCCGAAGTCTCCTCAGACCGGCGATATAAGCAACCTCATGCTGTGGATCGCACTGCTGTTTGTAAGCGGCGGTGTTCTGACAGGTGTAACGGTATTTGATAATAGGAAAAGGCATTCCGTCAAATAATCAGAGATAAGTAACAATTAACGAACCATCATGGAAACATCGCAAATACGGCACAGAGGGCATAAAAACCGCTGTGCCGTATTTATTTCCTTGGCGACTGTTTTGGGGAAATAAGCAATTTCTCGGTCATAACCCAAAAATTTTTTGCCGGATTCCATGTATACTGTGTATTTCACACTTATGCCTTTTCACTTTTGCTCCGGCAGCTGATACACTGATATCAACAGATACCAAATACAGCGAGGTAATTATGAAAACAAAGAGAAGCCCCTAACAATCCCTCATGCGGCTTAAAGCACAACATAGTGCCATAAAAAGCGGCGCCCTGCCGTTTTCAAGCGACAAGGTGAAAAAATGGAACAGATATTTAATGCATTTATAGGCATGTTGTTTTTATTTATTTTAACATTCGGAGGAATAAGTATTACAACAGCGGCGATAGACTCAAAGAATGCTGAAGAATATGTCGCCGAGGCTGCGCAAATCATTGAGAGCAGTAATTATGCTGACGATGTTATAAACAACTTAAAAGATAAAGCAGCGGCATCGGGGTATGGGTTCACTGTAAACAGTGTTGATTTAGATGGAGATGTAGCAGCTGATATAACTGAAGTGTTCTTAGATCATAAATATCAATGCTTATTATAAACGTATGATTTAATTTTTTTCTACAAGTTTGATAGCTGCAATTTTGTCATTCATTTCAGAGTGGAAAAACAGATTTAAAAAATAGACAATGAGTTTGGAATGTGCTACAATCCAATGTAGTACACAGATGTTAGAGTATTGCTTGGTTTGAAAGGAATAGACAGAATGATAGCAATTATAGATTATGATGCCGGAAATATAAAGAGCGTTGAGAAAGCGCTTGAGTATCTTGGACAGGAGACGGTTGTCACGAATGACAGCAAGCTGATTAAGAGTGCAGATAAAGTTGTGCTTCCGGGTGTCGGATCGTTTGGTGATGCTATGGAGAGACTGAATAAGTATGGCTTGACAGATACGATACGCGAGGTTGCTGATATGGGAAAGCCTTTTCTGGGAATATGCCTGGGATTGCAGCTGTTATTTGACAGCAGCGAGGAATCACCGGGAGTCGAAGGTCTTGGTATATTGCCGGGAAAGATAATCAGGTTCCCGGAAGACAAAGGCTTTAAGATACCGCAGATAGGATGGAATTCACTGGATATTAAGCCGGGTGCAAGGCTGTTTAAGGGCGTGCCGGATCAGTCATATGTATATTTTGTACATTCGTATTACCTGAAGGCGGATGATGAGAATATTGTGGCTGCGACAAGCGAGTATGCGGCACATGTGCACGCATCGATTGAGAAAGATAATATTTTTGCATGTCAGTTTCATCCGGAAAAAAGCGGTGAGATTGGATTAAAGATACTTGAGAATTTTGCGAATCTGTAGGAGTTGTCATATGTATACCAAAAGAATAATACCATGCCTGGACTGTAATAACGGAAGGGTAGTTAAAGGAACTAATTTTGTTAATCTGAGAGATGCCGGAGATCCGGTTGAAGTGGCGGCGGCATATGATAAAGCCGGTGCGGATGAACTTGTATTTCTTGATATAACGGCAACGTCTGACGGAAGGAATACGACAGTTGACCTTGTAAGGAGAGTTGCAGCCAAGGTTTTTATACCTTTTACGGTAGGAGGCGGAATCAGGAGCATTGAAGATTTTAAAGTACTCCTAAGGGAAGGCGCGGATAAAATATCGATAAATTCGGCGGCAATAGACAGACCGGAGCTGATAAGTGAGGCAGCATTAAAGTTTGGAAGCCAGTGTGTTGTGGTTGCGATAGATGCGAAACACAGAACAGACGGCGATGGCTGGGAAGTGTATAAGGCCGGAGGCCGGATCAATACAGGACTTGATGCTGTGGAGTGGGCGAAGAAAGCATATGAGCTTGGCGCCGGAGAAATACTTCTTACAAGTATGGATGGAGACGGAACAAAGGCAGGATATGATATAGAACTTACGAGGACAATTGCGGACAGTGTGGGAATTCCGGTAATTGCATCCGGCGGAGCAGGAACGATGGAGCATTTTTATGATGCTTTTGCTAAAGGACATGCAGAAGCAGCACTTGCGGCATCACTTTTTCACTATAAGGAATTAGAGATAACGGATTTAAAGAAATATCTTAAAGATAAAGGTATTTCAGTGAGGATTTGATAATGGCAGCGATAGATAATGACTGGCTTGATGCGATTTCAGGAGAATTCCATAAGCTATATTACAGAGACTTATTTAATTTTGTTAAAGATGAATATTCCAAGGCGGTTATATATCCGCCGGCGGACGATATTTTTAATGCGTTTCATTTCACACCTCTTAGCAAGGTAAAGGTTCTGTTGTTGGGACAGGATCCCTATCATAATGTGAATCAGGCGCACGGACTCAGTTTTTCGGTTCCGCCGGATCAGAAAGAGATACCGCCATCATTGCAGAATATCTATAAAGAACTGCATGATGATCTGGGATGCTATATACCGAATAACGGATACCTCAAACATTGGGCGGACCAGGGTGTATTGTTGCTCAATACCGTGCTTACCGTAAGAGCACATCAGGCCAATTCACATCAGGGCAGAGGCTGGGAACAGTTCACTGACGCGGTCATTCAGGCGGTCAACGCGCAGGACAGACCGATTGTGTATCTGTTGTGGGGTGCGCCGGCAGGTAAGAAGGCGGCTATGCTCACGAATCCGAAGCACCTTGTGCTCAAGGCACCTCATCCGAGCCCGCTTTCGGCGTACAGAGGCTTCTTTGGATGCAGGCATTTCAGTAAATGCAACGAATTTCTTAAGGCCAATGGGGTTGAACCGATTGACTGGCAGATACCGAATATTTAGCAGAATATGTTTTTTGTAAGCAGGGTGAAAATTCATCCTGCTTTTTTGAGACCAAAGGGGTGTAAATGCGTACATAATAGGTGAAAGCGCTTTTGAATCAGGCAAGGGAGGTGAACAGCGTGAATGATTCAGAGATTATAGAGCTTTATTTTCAGAGAGATGAGCAGGCTATTAAGGAAACGGATTCAAGATACGGAGGACTTTGTCACCATATTGCATATAATATTTTAAACAACAAAGAAGATGCGGAGGAATGTGTCAGTGATGCTTATGTCGGTGTATGGAATGCAATACCACCGGCGAGACCGGACAATTTTATGGCTTTTATAAGCAGGATAACCAGAAATTTATCGTTAAAAAAACTGGAATTTATCACCCGCGATAAGCGTTCAAGAGATATGTCGGTCTCGCTCGAAGAGCTTGAAGCGGTCCTTCCGGATGAAAGATGTGTGAAAGATATTACCGGGGAAGAGCTTGGAAGCGCCATAAGCAGATTTTTACGCGGACAAAAGGCGGAAGCCAGAAATGTTTTTATCCGGAAATACTATTTTTTTGACTCCGTTAAGGAAATTGCGGCAAGATACTCATTTACTGAAAGCAAAGTGAAAAATATGTTGTTGCATACCCGTAAGAAGTTAAGAGATTATCTGGTAAAGGAGGATATCTGGATATGAAAATAGTAAACGCAATAGGAAATATTGATGATAAGCTGATTGAATCAGCGGAAAAAAGCAACCGGAAACCGCGGCGTTTGTGGGTAAAGTGGTGCAGTGCGGCTGCTGCGGCAGTTGTGTTGGTGCTTGCCGGTATTCTGATAGCGCCGCATCTGACACATAATAACAATAGCGGTGGTGAACGCGTATACAAATACCATGTCAACGGAGCTGATAGCAATATTGTGTGGCCGTGGAAATACCTTACCGATGGTGAAAAATATCGTACCATAAGTCTGGACAACACGACATATAGTATAAGAAATTGTCGCATAATCGGTGATGAATTTCTGGGAGAAACAATCGGCGATGCAGTGGCGTCCGGAACGGATGATACAACAGGTAAGAAATATACGGCAACATTTAAGGTACGAAAGATTAAAGGAATTGCGCCTGAATATATGGTGGCAGCCGGAAATGACAAAGATTTCTATGTATATATGGTGAGTGACTTCAAGGATCCGGCTACCGTCGGTGAACTGTTAGAAAACTATAACCTTAGACAGAATATGCGTTTGGACAATTTTACGGAATGTTACGGATATGATGAAAAAGGCAATTACAGCATAGAGAATGATTCGTATATTTGGGATGTATTAACGGGATATTCGGACGCAAAACTGTGTTCAGATGATGCATTTAACAGGGATGGCATTGAGTATCTGACATTCTGCGTGAGTTCAGACGCACTTGGCGTGTATAAGAAAGTGATTTATATATCTGAAAGCGGGTATCTTGAAACCAATATTCTGGATTACGGTTACACATATTATATCGGGGAAAAAACAGCGCGTGAAATTATTGATTATGCCAGAAAGAATGGCAGAAAAGCAGAAAAAGTCGTATACGAGGCATCAATAGAGGGTACGCTGACGGAAATAGGCGACGGATATGTTCTTATAGATGACAGCATTCTTTGCGAAGATGCCGGAAAAGGCAGAGTGTACAAGGTTTACACTGATGACATAAGGATGAGAAGATGTATCGAACTCGGAAATATCCAAACCGGAGATATAGTGTCCGCAAAGTACGATGGCGATATTTCCGAAAATAATGAAGTGAGCGGGGCATACTCGATATATACCGGAGAGCTTGTCAGCGGCGGACTTGTAATACCGGAGTAACTAATAATACAATATTAAAGGGATGTAAAAGCTTATGGCTTTTACATCCCTTTTGTTTTATATGTTTTTCATTGCTGTTGCAAGCATGAGTTTAATTCTGTTAAGCTGGTTGACTTCGCTTGCACCGGAATCATAATCGACGGCGATGATGTTGGCATCAGGGAATGCCTGACGGATTTCCTTGATGACACCCTTACCAACGATGTGGTTAGGCAGACAGCCGAACGGCTGGCAGCATACGATATTCTTGGTGCCGCTGTTGATCAACTCTACCATTTCGCTTGTGAGCAGCCAGCCTTCACCGGTCTGGTTACCGCTTGATACATAAGGAACGGAAAGTTTCTGTAAATCCGAGATATGCATCGGCGCATGGAAACGCTTGCTCTGTGCGAGAAGTCTGCCGGAACGCTTTCTTAAGCCTTCAAGGAGTGTGATGACAGTTTTATTGATCATCAATGACTTACGGCTTGCTCCAAGATGCTCTGTCTTAAAGTAAGCATTCTGCGCACAGTACAGGAAAAATCCCATAAAATCAGGTACAACGGCTTCGCAGCCTTCCTTTTCCAGAAGTTCGACAATATTGTTATTAGCGGTAGGATGGAATTTGACAAGTATCTCACCGACAACGCCGACACGCGGTTTGGTTATATCAAGAAGTGGGAGATTATCAAATTCATCTATTATCTGTTTAACAACTTTATTGAATTTGCGGACCGACAAATGCGGGTCATCAAAACTCTTCGCACATAAGTCGCGCATTTTATCTGCCAGTGCGTTGGCTGAACCCGGAACCTTTTCGTAAGGCCTTGTCCTGTAGAGGACGTTCATGATTACATCACCATATTGTAAAGCCATCATGGCTTTCTTGAGAAGAGTATAATTATATTTCAGTCCTGAATTATGTTCAATACCCTGAGCACTGAGTGAAATTACAGGGATGTGTTCAAGACCGGCTTTTATAAGAGCTCTTCTGATAAAACCGATGTAGTTGCTTGCACGGCATCCCCCTCCGGTCTGTGTGATTACGACCGCAGTACGGTTCAGATCATATTTGCCGGAAAGGAGAGCTTCCATAATCTGACCGGTAATTATGATTGAAGGATAGCATGCATCGTTATTAACGAACCTGAGTCCGGTGTCAACAGCTGATTTGTCCATGTTCTGCAGCATTACAAAACGGTACCCGCATGAATTGAGTGCTGGTTGTAAAATATTAAAATGCATTGGTGAGAGCTGAGGACAAAGTATTGTATATTTATCATCCTGCATTTCCTTGGTGTATTCAACACGCTGATATGCGGCCGGTTGGATTTTGCGTACATATTTGTTATGTTCGCGTACCTTAAGGGCAGCGATAAGCGAACGGATTCGGATTCTTGCCGCACCGAGGTTATTGACCTCATCAATCTTAAGGACTGTATATATTTTGCTTCCGGATGAGAGAATGTCATTAACACAGTCCGTTGTCACGGCATCAAGTCCGCATCCGAAGGAGTTAAGCTGAATCATATCGATGTCATCCCGTGTCTTTACGTAACTTGCAGCTGCGTAGAGACGGGAGTGGTAAGTCCACTGATCCATTACAATTATAGGACGTTCAACCTTGCCGAGATGACAGATGGAATCCTCTGAAAGTACGGCAATGCCGTAGGAGTTGATAAGCTCTGGTATTCCGTGGTTGATCTCCGGGTCAATGTGGTAAGGACGGCCTGCAAGGACAATGCCACGGCGTCCTGTTTCTTCAAGATATTTAAGGATTCTTTCACCCTCTGCGCGGATCTGCATACGGCAGGAAATCATTTCGTCCCAGCCTGCTTTACATGCGGCTGCGGTTTCGGATGCCGGAATGCCGAATTCCTTCCCAAATACCTTGCAAAGCTCTTTGCTTGCAACCTCTTCATTGGCAAATGAGATGAACGGATTCATGAATCTGACATCATTATCCTTGAGTTCTTCCATATTGTTTTTGATGTTTTCACCATATGAGGTGACAATAGGACAGTTGAAATGATTATTGGTGGTCTCATCTTCACATCTCTCATATGGGATACATGGCATAAATATGAACTTGATGCCCTGATGTATCAGCCAAGATACATGTCCGTGGACAAGCTTGGCCGGATAACATTCCGATTCACTTGGAATGGATTCTATGCCGAGTTCATATATCTGTCTGCTCGATTTAGGTGAAAGCACAACCCTGAAACCAAGCTTTGTGAAAAATGTATGCCAGAATGGGTAGTTCTCATACATATTAAGGGCTCTTGCAAGGCCTACGGTTCCGCGCGGAGCCTTATCAGGGTCAAGCGATTTGTATGAGAAAAGAAGCTTGTTCTTAAATTCATACATATTAGGAAGGTGGTCCTTGTTACGTTCCTTTCCGAGACCGCGTTCACAACGGTTTCCGGAGATAAACTGGCGGCCACCGTTGAATTTATTGATCGTGAGAAGACAGTGGTTATTACATCCCTGACATCTTGTCATGCTTGTTTCATATTTAAGTGCCATTATCTGTTCAAGACCAAGCATGGAGCTTTCCTGACCTTCATAACGCTCGCGCGCGATGAGTGCGGCACCGAAAGCACCCATAATTCCTGCGATATCAGGTCTAATGGCTTCGACTCCGGCTATTTTTTCAAAGCTTCTGAGTACGGCGTTGTTATAGAAAGTACCGCCCTGGACTACGATATTTTTGCCAAGCTCTCTTGCATCTGAAAGCTTGATAACCTTGTAAAGGGCGTTCTTGATTACGGAATATGCAAGTCCGGCAGAGATGTCGGCGACGGTTGCGCCTTCCTTCTGTGCCTGCTTAACCTTGGAGTTCATAAATACGGTGCATCTGGTTCCGAGGTCTATAGGATGCTCCGCAAAAAGAGCGGCTTTGGCAAAATCCTGAACCGAATAGTTGAGGGATTTGGCAAATGTCTCGATGAACGAACCACAGCCTGAAGAACATGCTTCATTAAGCTGTACGCCGTCAACCGTGTGATCCTTAATCTTAATGCATTTCATGTCCTGACCGCCGATATCAAGTATGCAGTCTACTTCCGGGTCGAAGAAGGCAGCGGCGTAATAATGTGAAACCGTCTCAACCTCGCCTTCATCAAGCATAAGAGCGGATTTGATAAGCGCTTCACCATATCCGGTAGAGCAGGAGCGGACGATATGTACATCCTCGGGAAGCTTATTATATATGTCGGTAATTGCCCTGATGGATGTGGCAAGAGGGCTTCCGTTATTGTTATCATAGAACGAGTAAAGAAGAGTTCCGTCCTCGGCAACGAGGGCAACCTTGGTTGTTGTTGAACCGGCATCGATACCCATATAGCAGTTGCCCTTGTATGTGGCAAGATCACCTTTTTTAACGGTTGCTTTGTCATGACGTGCAATGAAATCGTCATATGCTTTCTTATCAGCAAAAAGCGGTTCCATACGTTCAACTTCAAAATCCATCTTAATGTTGGACGAGAGTCTTTCAATAAGTGCGTCAATGTCTGCTTCGGCATCTTCTTTGTAAGCCAGTGCTGAACCGATTGCTGCAAAGAGGTGCGAGTTATCCGGAGCAATTATGTACTCATCGGTAAGATGAAGTGTCCTGATAAATGCTTCTTTGAGTTCGGAAAGAAAGTGCAGTGGGCCGCCTAAGAATGCGACATGTCCGCGTATCGGCTTACCGCATGCGAGACCGCTTATTGTCTGGTTGACAACAGCCTGAAAAATAGAGGCGGATAAATCCTCTTTCGTGGCACCTTCATTAATGAGCGGCTGGATATCGGTCTTGGCGAACACACCGCATCTGGCTGCGATAGGGTATATTGCTTTATAATTCTTGGCATACTCATTAAGACCGGCAGCATCAGTCTGAAGCAGTGACGCCATCTGGTCAATGAATGAGCCTGTACCGCCGGCACAGATTCCGTTCATTCTCTGATCGATACCGCCTGTAAAATATATGATTTTGGCATCCTCACCACCGAGCTCGATTGCGACATCGGTCTGCGGTGCATAGTGGCGCAGCGCAGTTGATACGGAAACAACCTCCTGGTTAAATGGAATTTCAAGATGGTTGGCGAGTGTAAGTCCGCCGGAACCGGTAATCACGGGATGTACCGAAATAGGACCCGTTATTTCGCGGGCCTTTCTTAAGAGATTTGCTAAAGTATCCTGAATATTGGCATAATGTCTCTCATAATCGGAAAAAATTATGTCATCATTATCATTCATCAATGCAACCTTTACGGTTGTGGAACCGATATCGATTCCAAGTTTGTATAAATTACTCATATTGTGCGGCGTAAAGTGCCGTACCTCCTTATAAAAATCAATTAAATTTAACAATTTCTTAACAAATCTTTATTATATATGAAAGAACTTCTTTTTTCAACTGTGATGATGCAAAAAAAATATTAAAAAAAACTAAAGTAAACGGAATTCTTGACAAAGCATTATGGGTAAAATATAATTAGTTGAATGAAAAAATTGAAACGGAAGGAAGTGGACATATGGAAAGCGGACCTGATAATTATCACAGTTGTACCTTGGGAAAATACTATTTTCATATGGCTGCGGACTGTATGCGTTAGACGGGCTTTCAGAAATCCAACCGTAGCCATAAGGAGGAACTATGGTTAAGATTTTTAAGACTGCCGAAAGTGGAGTCCTTCAGATTGAGAATTTTGAACCCGGATGCTGGGTGGCTATGACGAACCCGACAGCCGAGGAACTGCATGAGGTTGCGACCAGATATGATATCGATGCTACTGATATGAGGGCACCTCTTGATGAAGAAGAACGTTCAAGAATTGATGTCGAGGATAATTATACACTTATCCTTGTTGATATACCTACTATTGAGGAGAGAAATGAGAAGGACTGGTATGGTACAATACCATTATCGATTGTGTTATGCAATGACACGATAATTACTGTATGTCTTGAAGATACTCCGGTTCTCACGGCCTTTATGGACGGAAGAGTCAGGAATTTCTATACACATATGAAGACGAGATTTATTTTTCAGATACTTTACCGGAATGCGACGCTGTATCTGAATTACCTCAGAATTATTGACAGACGAAGCGACAGCATAGAACAGAAGCTTCATGAGGCTACGCGTAATAAAGAACTTATCGAACTTCTCGAATTGGAGAAATCCCTTGTGTTCTTCACAACATCGCTTAAGGCGAATGAGATAGTTCTTGAGAAACTGCTTAAGTTCAGTGCCATCAAGAAATACCCGGAGGACGAGGACCTTATAGAAGATGTAATTGTAGAGAATAAGCAGGCTATTGAGATGGCCAATATATACAGTGGAATTCTTAACGGAACGATGGATACTTTCGCATCGGTTATATCCAATAACCAGAACAGTGTTATGAAGTTTCTTACCACGATAACAATTGTGCTTTCAATCCCTACCATGATTGCCAGCTTTTACGGAATGAATGTTAAGTCGTTTTCAATGCCGTTTGCTGACAGCGAATGGGGATTCCCGATTGTAATAGGAATATCACTTATTATATCGTTGATAATAGCATTTATCTTCCGTAAAAAAGACTTGTTTTAGAAAGCAGGAGATGACATAATATGAATTTTATATATAAACTGGAACATAAATTCGGCAGGTTTGCCATACGTAATCTTTCACTTATACTGATTCTGTGTTATGTGGCGGGATATATTATCGAATTTGCGGCACCGACATTTATGGAGTATCTCACACTTAATCCATACGCAATCGTACACGGACAGGTGTGGAGAATTGTAAGCTGGATCCTTATTCCGCCGGGAGAGAATAATATATTCTTTGCGATAATCATGCTGGTGTTCTATTATTCAATAGGAACGTCGCTTGAGAGGACATGGGGAACATTCCAGTATAATCTTTATCTGTTTGCCGGTATGTTTTTTACATTAATCGGAAGCTTTCTTATGATGGGCTTCTGCTATTTGTTCAGGCCGGAACTTTTGAACGGAATATACAGTGAATACACTGTTTTTGAGTCACTTTCATATGTATTCAGCACATATTATGTCAATATGTCGATTTCTCTGGCATATGCTGCGACATTCCCGGATAATCAGGTGCTGTTGATGTTTATTATACCGATCAAGGTTAAATGGCTGGGCGTTGTATATGGTGCCTTCCTTGTGTATGAGATGATTTCCGGCATGTTAATGAATGGGAACGTTGGATTTGTATATCCTTTTGTGATAGGTTCTTCGATGCTCAATTTTATTGTATTTTTCTTCACAACGCGCAATTATATCCGGATGAACCGCTCGCAGCGGAAGATGCACCGCGATTTTGCCAGAAAGCAGAGAACTGATAAGGCGGCACGGAATGCAGGAATCACCAAGCACCGTTGTGCGGTCTGTGGAAGAACGGAGAAGGACGGGGATGACCTTGTATTCAGGTTCTGCTCCAAGTGTGCAGGCAATTATGAATATTGCCAGGATCATCTGTACACGCACATTCACAAGACTAACTAAGCAGAATAGGAATATTTATACCCGCTATGCCGGCTGACACGGTGTGGCGGGATTTTTTTCACGCAATTGTCACATTAAATACACAAATAAAACATTTTTTGGACTAATTTTAACCATAAATTTTCCATATAATATTTTGTAAATTGGCTGAATGTAAGGAGGAATCAGTTGTGATTGAAGTTAAGAATCTGGTCAAGAAATATGGCAGTCATACAGCCGTTGACAATCTGTCGTTTACACTTGAACCGGGAAGAATTTACGGTTTTCTGGGACCGAACGGTGCCGGTAAATCCACTACAATGAATATAATAACGGGATATCTTGGTGCGACAAGCGGTGATGTCATAATAGACGGACATAATGTGCTTGACGAACCGGAGGAAGCCAAGAAATGCATAGGATACCTGCCGGAGATACCGCCGCTTTATACGGATATGACTGTTAACGAATATCTGCATTTTGCCGCGAAGCTTAAGAAACTTCCGAAAGATAAATCAGAGGATTTCATCGAACAGGCGAAGGAGATGGCTCATGTCAAGGATGTGGAGGGCAGGCTTATAAAGAATCTGTCCAAAGGTTACAGACAGAGAGTCGGACTTGCATATGCGGTCCTTGGTTTTCCGGATATAATAATACTTGATGAGCCGACAGTAGGTCTTGACCCGAAGCAGATTATCGAGATAAGGGACCTTATTAAAGAACTTGCGAAGAATCATACGGTCATTTTAAGTTCGCATATTCTTTCGGAAGTCAGTGAAGTATGTGATTATGTATTGATAATATCCCATGGACGTCTGGTTGCCAGCGATACGATAGATAATCTGTATAAATATATGGGTGAGACCTGTGAACTTGAGATTCTGGCCAAAGCTGACGAAGGAAGCTTCAGAAATGCCATTGCAGAGGTGCCGGGAATAAATGAGACGGAATGTAAGACAGAAGATGATTTTGTCAAGGCAACGATTGATTATGATGGCAAGGATGATACACTTGAAGCTGTTTTCTATGCACTGGCACAGAGCCGCATACCGGTTTATGAAATGCATAAAATAACCAAGTCGCTTGAGGAACTCTTCATTGAGCTTACATCCGACACAAAGGAGGCCGAATAATGGGTGCAATATTTTCAAAAGAAATTAAATCCTTCTTTAATTCTATGTTGGGATATGTTTTCTGCGCGGTAATGATTATCCCTGTCTCTTATACACATCTGACGC
>ERZ1027061.592-NODE-592-length-16012-cov-4.781789_pt1 | contig 16012 bp, 14 predicted proteins | sample MGYA00519283_ERZ1027061 | MGnify/ENA primary metagenome ERZ1027061 (study PRJEB26926, sample SAMN06164849) | human gut metagenome | biome: ENVO:00009003; feature: ENVO:2100002; material: ENVO:00002003 | host: Homo sapiens | place: USA | collected 2012 ... | reverse complement strand
AAACCATATAATATATATACAAATCCGGTTGCCTGAAAGCCGGACCGATGATAAAGTATAGAAAGTGACAGATTTAAAAACAGGAGGTAAGAGATGTTTGCATCGATTGAGGACGCGATAGAGTACTGGAAGGATGAACTCTCCTATGTGGAGGATGCAAAAGTTACAGGTTATGAAGGCGGATATCCTATTGTAGAATTCACCATCAAGGATGCAGCCTGGGATCTGGTAAAGGACAAAAAGAAATTTCCGAGAATAGTCAGATCATCCGAGATGGAAGGTGGGATAGAAGTAGGCGTTTCGACTTGTTTTTACAGGACTGCTTCGCTTGAATGGGATCCACCGGTCATGAGAATATGCGGATATCCTGAAGTCATAAACAGGATACTAGGCAAAGTAATGTAGAAGATCAGAGATAGATGGCTGACCACCTTTGTAGGGCAGATTGTATAAATACCCCCACAGATACATAATATGGTATCTGTGGGGGTATTTTAGATTAATAGATGGACAGGTTTTAGGAGGCGTGATATGAACAGGGAGATTCGTACTGATCTTGCGATAGAGATGAGGGAGAGCGTTCAAGGAAATACAGACATGGAGGGTGTTCGTGTAAAGACATCAATAAACGATGATAAAAGTATAAGGACGACCACGATAGATGTGTTAAATGAAACAGGGGAAAAGAGTCTTGGGAAGGCAAAGGGGAGATATATAACTATCGAGAGCAGACACTTAAAGGAGCCAGATGAGACTATAAACGAAATGATAAGGGATGAACTTGGCGGGAAACTAAGACTGCTTGTCGGGGAATGTGACAATATACTGGTTGTGGGGCTTGGAAACAGGCAGGTGACTCCGGATTCCATAGGACCGCTTGTGGTGGACAATCTGTTTATAACGAGACATCTGGAACCAACACCGAAGGAAGGAATCACTCTGAGTGCAATATGTCCGGGTGTAATGGCGCAGACAGGGATTGAGACACTGGATATAGTAAGGGGAATATGTGAAAAGATCGATGCGGATGCTGTGATAGCTGTGGATGCGCTGGCGGCGAGGAGCAGCAAGCGTCTGAACACCACCATACAGATAACAGACACTGGGATAAGTCCGGGATCGGGGGTTGGAAATAACCGTAAGACATTGAGCGCTGCCAATCTGGGCAGGAGAGTCATTGCACTTGGAGTTCCCACGGTCATATCTGTTCCTTCGATCATAGATGACTCCCTGGATGAGGTCGCGGATGTATTCAACGAGGCATATGGCAGAAAGATAATGAGAGAATTCACAGAGGGACAGAGATACCAAATAGCGAGAAGTCTGATAGATGAGGACATGGCAGATATGTTTGTGACACCCAAAAACATAGACGAGCTAGTGAAAAGGATAAGTTATACTATTTCAGAGGCGATAAATTCACTTACCCTATAGAATAGATTAGATCATTTGAGATTATGGTGGATGTTTGTCCTTGAATGGCATGAGGTTTCTGGTCATGTTTTAATTACTGCACACATATACTTGAATAATAGAATTTGCTGCTGATCTTTTCTGAGAGGTGTGTGGTTATGAATAAGAAAATAAGAGACAAGGTATTATATGTGCTGGCATGGTTTATTATGGTATGTGCCGGAATACTTATACAGACGGAGGACGCAGACAGGTTATGGCAGATGATATACAGGGGCATTTATGAGAGGACGGATATAAATTCAGAAGGGAAAGTCAGAGAAGAGAGGGATACGGATGTTGAAGATTATGTAAACTATTGGGAGACACAGGTCAGAGATGTCTGTAGTGACGGTATAAACAATCAGCCTGATCCTGCTAAGAATGACGGGAAACTTGACACAGCAGAGCAGGACACTACAGAGGCGAAGGGGGAGTATGAAGAGAAAGGCACTGGCAGAGGATCGGAGGTCACAGTTCCTGCGATGGCAGATATATCAAGTTCATATATTGGAATGGATTCAGATACACTTTTGTCATATTGCTATAATGCGGCCTATCCAAAGTGCGTAAAGAGCGATGAGCTCAATGCAGAAAATCTGTTGGGAAAGGATATGTCGCTTGATATGAGTACCGGAGGATATAAGGTACTGATATATCACACACACAGTTCTGAGTCATATGCTGATTCACGATCCGGTGAGGTTGATGATACGGTTGTTGGGCTTGGACAGCAGCTTGCGGACATACTGACAGATACCTATGGTATACCGGTTTACCACGACACCACAGAGTATGATATGATGACAGGTGTTCTTGATAGAAATGCTTCCTATGATTATTCCCGGGAAGGCGTGTCGGAGATACTTGCTGAGAATCCGGAGATTGAGGTGATGATAGATCTCCACAGGGATGGAGTCCCGGATGACACACATCTGGTGACGGAGGTCAATGGAAAGGATACAGCGCAGATCATGCTTATTAACGGAATGTGCCGTGATGAGGAGGGAAACGATGTAGATTATTGGAGCAACGACAATAAGGTTGACAACATGGCACTGGCACTCCAGACGTATCTGGCGGGAAGGGGAAATTATGGTGATATAATGAGGAAAATCTATATAAGTACCAGCAGGTACAATATGGATCTCATGCCGCATGCAATGCTGGCTGAGATAGGCGCTCAGACAAATACAGTTCAGGAAGCGAAAAATGCCATGGAGCCATTTGCTGCAATGCTTGCCAAGGTATTGCTGGAATGAGAAACCTGAATGAGAAACTTATCTTTTCTCTTGCAGTCAAATATAAATACATGATATATTAACGTCAAATGCGTAAACAGGATAAGGATGTGGAGAGATAACATGGAGCATATAGATCAGTCTAAGATTAGAAATTTTTGTATAATTGCCCATATAGATCACGGCAAGTCTACGCTTGCTGACAGGATTATAGAGAAGACCGGTACGCTCACAAGCCGGGAGATGCAGAATCAGGTTCTCGACAATATGGATCTAGAGCGAGAAAGAGGAATAACGATCAAGGCGCAGTGCGTCAGGATCATTTACAATGCCAGTGATGGTGAGGAGTACATATTTAACCTCATAGATACGCCAGGACATGTGGATTTCAACTATGAGGTGTCGCGAAGTCTTGCGGCATGCGAGGGAGCCATATTGGTGGTGGATGCCGCTCAGGGAATAGAGGCTCAGACTCTTGCGAATGTATATCTTGCGATAGATCATGATCTGGATGTAATGCCTGTCATCAACAAGATAGATCTGCCATCTGCCGATCCGGAGAGAGTCGTGAACGAGATAGAGGATGTGATCGGTATAGAGGCACAGGATGCCCCTAGGATATCGGCAAAAAATGGTATTAATATAGAAGAGGTGCTGGAGCAGATTGTGACAAAGATACCCGCACCGCACGGTAATACAAATGCACCGTTAAAGGCTCTTATATTTGACAGCCTTTATGATTCATATAAGGGAGTCATAATATTCTGCAGAGTGTTTGATGGATGCGTGTCCAAGGGAACGATGATAAAGATGATAGCGACAGAGGCTGAGGCTGAGGTGGTCGAGGTAGGTATATTTGGCGCTGGAAGATTCGTTCCATGTGATGAATTGTCAGCCGGAATGGTGGGTTACATAACAGCCAGTCTCAAGAACGTCAAGGATACAACGGTAGGCGATACAGTTACCCAGGCGGACAGACCGTGTGCGGAGGCACTTCCCGGATACAAGAAAGCACAGCCGATGGTGTACTGCGGATTATATCCTGCTGACGGTGCAAAGTATCCGGATCTCAGGGATGCGCTTGAAAAGCTGCAGCTGAACGATGCAGCACTAAGCTTTGAACCGGAGACATCCATAGCGCTTGGATTTGGTTTTAGATGTGGATTTTTAGGACTGCTTCATCTAGAGATAATCCAGGAGAGACTTGAGAGAGAGTTTAATCTGGATCTGGTAACAACTGCGCCTGGAGTAGTGTACAAGGTTCACACCACTGATGGCAATGTTATGGAACTCACCAATCCATCAAATCTTCCCGATCCATCCAGCATAGAGTACATGGAGGAGCCATTTGTATCTGCGGAGATCATGGTGACAACGGAATTTGTAGGTGCTATCATGCAGCTCTGTCAGGAGAGAAGAGGAATCTACAAGAGCATGGAGTACATGGAGGAGACAAGAGCACTCCTAAAGTATGATCTTCCTCTAAATGAGATCATATACGATTTCTTCGATGCGCTTAAATCTAGATCGAGGGGATACGCATCGTTTGACTATGAGATGAAAGGGTATGTGCGCTCAGATCTTGTCAAGCTAGACATACTTATCAATAAGGAAGAGGTGGATGCACTGTCATTCATCATACATCAGGATACGGCCTATGAAAGAGGAAGAAAGATGTGTGAGAAACTCAAAGAAGAGATTCCGAGACATCTGTTTGAGATTCCTATACAGGCTGCCATAGGCAACAAGGTCATCGCCAGAGAGACTGTGAAGGCCATGAGAAAGGATGTCCTTGCGAAGTGTTATGGTGGTGATATTTCCCGTAAGAGAAAGCTCCTTGAAAAGCAGAAAGAGGGCAAGAAACGAATGAGACAGGTCGGCAATGTGGAGATACCACAGAAGGCATTTATGTCAGTGCTGAAACTTGATGAGGAATAAGATACATACAAATAGATCAAAACAGCATACACTGAAAAGCCGTTAATAAGAAAATTCTTAATAGCGGCTTTTTTCAGTTGTACAGTTGATAAGTCAATACATAAAACACAAAAGAGGATGATCATATGATAGATATTTTGGAAACTGAATCAGGCTATGAAAAAGTTGCAGATCAGGGCTATGAGAGAAGAGAACTCAGCATATATATACACATACCTTTCTGCGTGAAGAAATGTGTCTACTGCGATTTTCTGTCCTTTCCGGTGGGGGCGTCCTGCATGGATGGGTACGGAGTATATAGGGAAAAATATATAGAGGCTCTGTGCGAAGAACTCAGAAATTATGCATATCTTGCTGAGACCCATGAGGTAAAGACCATATATATCGGCGGAGGAACACCTTCAATTCTTGAGGCTGATGAGATTACAGTTATAATGTCGACGATCAGAAATATATTTGATATAGCGGAGGATGCTGAGATAAGCATAGAGGTAAATCCTGGAACACTCACCAGCCGTAAGGCAGCAGAGTATATTGCAAATGGAATAAACAGGATGAGCATAGGACTTCAGTCTGCACAGAAAGAAGAACTTCAGGCGCTTGGGAGGATACACAATTACGACCAGTTTCTGGCGGCATTTGACATGGCGAGAGAGGCAGGATTTCGAAATATCAATATAGATCTCATGTCGGACATACCTGGACAGACCATGCGCTCCTATCTTGATACGATGGAGAAGGTTCTCAGGTGCAAACCAGAACATATATCCTCGTATAGTCTGATAGTGGAGGAGGGTACACCGCTTGCCGGTTCCCCGGAACTGCTGTCAAAGATCCCGAATGAAGACGTGGACAGAGAAATGTATGACATAACAAATAAACTTTTGGAGTCAGGCGGTTATCACAGATATGAGATATCCAATTACGCCAGACATGGATATGAGTGCAGGCACAACATAGTCTATTGGACTCTCGGTGAGTACATAGGTGTCGGTATTGGATCGGCATCATTTCTGTATGGCCGCAGATATACAAACACAAGTGACATAGGTGAGTACATAGATACAATGGAAAACTGTCACGATCTTGTCACATTTGGAGATCCCGTCGCAAATTCAGGCAAGGTAAGAGATCTCCTGGAAAAAATGAGATCAGTTGATGAGGAACTCAATGCAGACAGACTGATGGAGGAATATATGTTCCTTGGGCTGCGTATGATATCCGGGGTGAGTGCCGAAAAATTCAACGACTGTTTTGGACATTCCATCTACGACATTTACGGTTCCGTCATAGACAAATACACAGCCTCAGGTCACCTTGAAGATGACCATGGCATAATACATCTCACTAAAAAAGGGATAGATGTCAGCAACATGATCCTGGCAGATTTTTTGATAGAGGATAGATAAAAAAATCACAAAAAGATTCGTTATTTTGTTGACAAAAAGGGTCGGCGGTGTTAGATTATGTTTAGTGGTTAGCACTCGAATATATTGAGTGCTAATAAAACAAAAAACAAGTAACAGACAAAAGGAATGATAGTATGGAACTTGACGAGAGAAAAGTCAGAATTCTTAAAGCAATCGTTTCTAACTACCTTGAGACTGGCGAACCGGTTGGATCGAGGACCATATCAAAGCTGGCAGATATGAATGTCAGCCCAGCAACCATCAGAAATGAGATGGCGGATCTGGAGGAGATGGGTTATATATGTCAGCCGCACGCATCGGCTGGAAGGGTGCCAACGGATGCCGGTTACAGATTTTATGTTGACAGTATTATGGCAGACAGAGAGGAAGAACGTGCCGGGGATCAGGAGGAGAGAGAGAATCTTCTGCAGAGAGTCGACAAGCTTGAGAAACTCTTGAAACAGGTAGCAAAGGTGCTTGCTGCGAATACACAGTATGCAACACTGGTTACCATGCCACAGTACAACAATACAGTGAAATTTATCCAGCTGTCACAGGTCGATGAAACCACGATGCTGGCAGTTATTATGGTAGATGGCAACATAGTCAAGAATAAGCTGATAAAGACTTCTTACAGTCTGAAGAATGAAGAGATACTAAAATTCAATATTTTGCTCAACACATTCCTTCAGGGTGCTGCACTTTCAGATATAAACCTTGAGCTTATACAGACTATGAAAAGGCAGGCAGGAGAATATGCAGAGATCTTGGAGACAATATTCCAGGGAATCATGGAGGCGATCCATGAGGCAGATGATCTGAAGGTGTACACAAGCGGCGCAACAAACGTTCTAAAGTATCCGGAACTTGCGAATTCTTCGTCAGCTGAAAAGCTGCTGGGAACGCTGGAGGATATAGAGGATAAGGAAGAATTTGCAAAGCATGTGGAGGATGTCATCCAGCAGGATGGAGACATACAGATACTCATAGGACAGGAAAACAGTGATGAAAACCTGAAAGACTGTTCCCTTGTAACAGCGACATACAAGATGCCGGAGGGTGCAAAGGGGACTATTGGAATCATAGGCCCTAAGAGAATGGATTACAAGAAAGTGGTAACAATGCTCAAGGAACTTACCGGAGAGCTTGATGATATATTTAACAGCAATGGTTAGGCATATGAGAATTTGAATATGAATAGGAGGATATGTAATGGCTGACAGCAATAACAGCAATGCATCCGACAAGAAAGTCAAGACAGAGCAGACCGCTTCTGAGACAATAGTTGGAGATGCTTCAGCAGAGATAAAAGACAGTTCAGAATCATCGGTGGATGTAACTGAGACAGTTAACGTTCCAGAGGACCAGGCAGAGACCGCAAAGCCGCAGCATGTTGCAAAGGAAAACAGGCGTGGCGGAAAGGCACTGCGCGAGGAGAATGAGAAACTCAAGGAGCGCTGCAAGGATGCAGAAACTAAATATACAAGACTTCTCGCAGAGTGTGAGAATATTAGACAGAGAAATGAAAAAGAATCAGGGAAACTGTACGACATAGGTGCGAAGGGAGTACTTGAGAAATTACTTCCAGTAGTAGATAACTTTGAGAGAGCACTCGCAGCCATACCTGAGGATGAAAAAAGCAGACCATTTGAGTCAGGAGTTGCGAATATATATAAACAGCTTATGACTTCATTGGATAGCATAGGCGTTAAGCCTATGGACTGTGCGGGACAACAGTTTGACCCAACATATCACAATGCCGTGATGCATATTGAAGACGACAACTACGAAGAGAATGTCATCGTTGAAGAGATGCAGAAAGGATATATGTACAAGGATCAGGTACTCAGATTCAGCATGGTAAAGGTAGCAAACTAACTTTCATAAGAAGGCCCCACGAAGTGGGAGATTTCTTGTGAAGAATGGAAACGCACTGATGTGCGCGTAGGTCATCAAGCATAGCTTGACGACATGTCATGCAGACGCCGCGTGTAGCGTTTTTCATGCGTCTGCACAATAAATTGAGAAGTAAAATCATGAAATTTTTTTCTAGGAGGAAAAGACAATGGGTAAGATTATAGGTATTGACTTAGGTACAACAAATTCATGTGTAGCAGTTATGGAAGGTGGTAAACCAGTAGTTATAGCAAACTCAGAGGGTATGAGAACAACACCTTCAGTAGTAGGTTTCCTGAAGACAGGAGAGCGAGTAGTAGGAGAGCCTGCAAAGCGTCAGGCAGTAACAAATGCTGATAAGACAATTTCATCTATCAAGCGTCATATGGGTACAGATTACAGAGTGGAGATAGATGGTAAGAAGTATTCACCACAGGAGATCTCAGCAATGATCCTTCAGAAGTTGAAGTCAGATGCAGAGGGATACCTTGGAGAGAAAGTTACAGAGGCAGTTATCACAGTTCCTGCTTACTTCTCAGATGGACAGAGACAGGCAACAAAGGATGCTGGTAAGATCGCAGGTCTTGATGTAAAGCGTATCATCAACGAGCCTACAGCAGCAGCTCTTTCATATGGTCTTGACAATGAGCAGGAGCAGAGAATCATGGTATACGATTTAGGTGGTGGTACATTTGATGTATCTATCATTGAGATTGGTGAGGGTGTCATCGAGGTTCTTGCAACAGCCGGTGATAACAAACTCGGTGGTGATGATTTTGATAACGCTATTACACAGTACATGCTTGACGAGTTCAAGAAGGCAGAGGGCATCGACCTTTCAGGTGACAAGATGGCTATGCAGAGATTAAAGGAAGCAGCAGAGAAGGCAAAGAAGGAGCTGTCATCAGCTACAACAACCAACATCAACCTTCCTTTCATCACAGCAAACCAGGATGGTCCAAAGCATTTCGATATGAACCTTACAAGAGCTAAGTTCGATGAACTTACAGCAGATCTTGTAGACAGAACAAAGGGACCTGTTAGCACAGCACTTGCTGATGCAGGACTTACAGCAGCAGATCTTGACAAAGTACTTCTTGTCGGTGGTTCAACACGTATCATCGCTGTACAGGAAGAGGTTAAGAGACTTACAGGTAAGGAGCCATTCAAGGGTATCAACCCAGATGAGTGTGTTGCCATCGGTGCTTGTATCCAGGGTGGTAAGCTTGCCGGAGATGCAGGCGCAGGTGAGATCCTTCTTCTGGATGTTACACCACTTACACTTTCAATCGAGACAATGGGTGGTATAGCTACTCACCTTATCGAGAGAAACACAACAATCCCTACAAAGAAGAGTCAGATCTTCTCAACAGCACAGGATAACCAGGATGCCGTTGACATCAACGTAGTACAGGGTGAGAGACAGTTCGCAAAGGACAACAAGAGCCTTGGCAGATTCAGACTTGACGGTATCGCTCCAGCAAGACGTGGAGTTCCTCAGATCGAGGTTACATTCGATATCGATGCAAATGGTATCGTAAACGTATCAGCTAAGGACCTCGGAACAGGAAGAGAGCAGCACATTACAATTACATCAGGTACATCACTTTCAGATGATGATATCGATAGAGCAGTTAAGGAAGCAGCTGAGTACGAGGCACAGGATAAGAAACGTAAGGAAGGCATCGAGGCAAGAAATGAGGCAGATGCACTTGCATTCCAGACAGAAAAGGCACTCGGCGAGGTAGGAGATAAGCTTTCAGATTCAGATAAGGCTGGCGTGAAGGCAGACCTTGATGCACTGAGAGCAGCAATAGACAGCACAGATGCAGAGAATATGAGTGATGCTGACGTTGACAAGATCAAGGCAGCTAAGGATAAGCTCATGGAGAGCGCACAGAATCTGTTCTCAAAGCTCTATGAGCAGAACGGTCCTGGAGCAAATGCAGGCACAGGTGCAGGCACACCTGATTATTCAGACGGCGATGTGGTAGACGGAGATTTCACAGAGGTTTAATAATATAGAGGATGAAAGGTAAAGGCTATGGCAGAGACAAAGACCGATTATTATGAAGTCCTTGGTGTTACCAAGGGTGCCTCTGACGCCGAGATCAAAAGGGCATACCGAGTGGTAGCAAAAAAATACCACCCGGATATGAACCCTGGTGATGAGGAGGCTGCAGAGAAATTCAAAGAAGCCGCAGAAGCTTATTCAGTCCTCAGTGATCCTGAGAAACGTGCAAAGTATGATCAGTTTGGTCATGCCGCATTCGATCAGAACGGTGGCGGTGCCGGTGGATTTGGCGGATTTGACTTCGCAGACATGGGAGACATCTTTGGAGATATCTTCGGAGACATGTTTGGAGGTGCAAGCCGACAGAGAAATACAAATGGTCCTATGAAGGGCGCAAATATCAAGACGACGATCAGAGTTGGATTTGAGGAGGCTATATTTGGTACTCAGAAAGAGCTGGAGCTGCCTCTCAAGGACGAGTGTGATGTGTGTAAGGGAACAGGATCCCAGCCGGGACATCAGCCTGAAGTGTGTGGCAAGTGCGGTGGCAAGGGTCAGATCGTGACGACTCAGCAGTCGCTTTTCGGAGTGGTACGTAATGTTCAGACCTGTCCGGATTGTTCAGGATCAGGAAAGATCATAAGATATAAGTGCAGTAATTGTGCCGGTACAGGATATGTAAAGAGCAGAAAGAAGATACAGATAGCTATTCCGCCTGGAGTAGACAATGGAACTAATATCCGTATCAAGGGCAAGGGTGAGCCGGGTATCAACGGTGGCGAGAGAGGAGATCTTACAGTTACGATTCTGGTAGATCGTCATCCAAACTTCCAGAGACAGGAATATAACCTGTACTCATCAGAGCCTATTACATTTACACAGGCAGCACTTGGTGGAACGATCAAGATCAATACCATCGAGGGCGAGGTAGACTACACAATACCACCTGGAACACAGACAGATACACGTATCAAGCTGAAAGGCAAGGGAGTTCCAAACCTTAAGAACCCTACACAGCGAGGAGATCACTATGTAACACTTGTCGTACAGGTGCCAGAGAAACTCACAGAGGAGCAGAAGAAGATCCTCAACCAGTATGAGCAGGCTACACTTGTGGAGACAAGACCGGCAACTGATTCAGCCGGACCGTTCACATTTGGTGACCACAAGAGAAGAAAGAAAAAATAATTAAAAGCAGGTAAAATAATATATGAAATGGACTAAGCTCACAATAGATACAACATGTGCAGCTGAAGACCTCATAAGCGCCTTCCTCGAAGAGGAAGGCGTTTTGGGTGTTCAGATAGAAGACAATATTCCTCTCACCGAGGAGGAGATGGAGACCATGTTCGTAGATCTTCTGCCGGACGATATGCCGGAAAATGATGGAACTGCGAAGGTGTCGTGTTTCCTGGACGATACATTTGATGTTCAGGATGTGAAGGATAAAGTAACAGCTGAGATAAGGAGACTTTCGGAATTTATTCCGGTTGGAACGGGTAAAATAACAGAGAGTGAGACGAAGGATGAGGACTGGAGAGATAACTGGAAGGCATATTTTAAGCCGTTCAGGCTCTATGACAATATCATCATCAAGCCAACATGGGAGAATGTCCCTGAGGATGCCACTGCTGATGATATCATTATAGAGATAGATCCCGGAACTGCATTTGGCACAGGTTCTCATGAGACAACAAAATTGTGCATAGGACAGCTTAAGAAGTATATGAAGGATGGCGACAAGATACTCGATGCGGGAAGCGGAAGCGGTATTCTGTCATTTGTGTGCAGTAAGCTAGGTGCAGGGCATGTACTTGGAATAGACATAGATCCTATAGCTGTCGATGTGGCAGGTGAGAACAGAGATGTCAACAACATTCCTGGAGATGAAGTGGGCTTTATATGCGGAAATGTACTTGAAGACCAGAAACTGGTAGATTCGATCGGAGCAAACTATGATATAGTAGTTGCGAATATCCTTGCGGATGTTATCATACCTATGTCCGCGGTTGTCCAAAAGTTCATGAAGGATGATGGACTATTTATATCTTCTGGAATTATAAATATAAAAGAGGAAGAAGTCCGACAGGCTTTGCTTGACAATAACTTTGATATCGTAGATACTGTCTACATGAATGACTGGGTAAGTTTTGTGGCAAAAAAACACGCGGAGTAGAGACACAGAAATAATTGTGAAGATGCAGAATACGAGAGGACATATCTGAGATGAACAGATTCTTTGTGGACATAGACGGCAGAGATGTAGGAACTGATATAAATATTACCGGCGGGGATGTAAACCATATAAAAAATGTACTTCGTCTTAGAATCGGGGAACATGTAGTGGTGAGTGATGGCAGAGGCAGGGATTACACTTGCAGGATAGCACAGATCGGAACGGATGTGGTTATATGCAATATAGAAGATATCAATGATAACTTTGCAGAACTTCCGGTGGAGGTTACATTGTTCCAGGGGTACCCAAAATCCGACAAGATGGATCTGATCGTACAGAAGATGGTAGAACTTGGAGTACACAGGATCGTACCGGTGTTTACAGCCAGAACGATAGTAAAACTTGATCAGAAAAAAGCAGCCAAAAAGACTGATAGATATCGGACAATAGCAGAATCTGCTGCTAAACAGTCCGGAAGAGGTATCATACCGGAGATCGCGGAACCGGTTTCATTTGTTGAGGCTCTTGAGTTAGCTAAAGAATTGGATATGAATATAATACCGTACGAAGAGGCAGAAGGAATGGAGCAGGCAAGGAGGATCATATCTGGCATCCGTGGGCACAGATCCCTTGGGGTATTTATTGGTCCGGAGGGTGGATTTGCCCGAGAAGAGGTAGAGCAGGCTCAAGCCATAGGTGCTGAATGCATAACTCTTGGGCACAGGATACTCAGGACCGAGACTGCAGGGCTTGCGGTTATGTCGATCATCATGTTTCAGCTTGATTAGTATATAAAAGAAAAAGAGGACAACAAAGAATAACATGGAAAACGTCATGGAAACAAATGCAGAGAATAATATAGATGCATATTTTGACAATTCGGCCACAACTCCGGTTTATCCGGAAGTCAGGGATTTGATGGTGAAGATAATGGATGAGGATTACGGCAATCCATCATCGCTCCATCTTAAAGGCGTTGAGGCTGCCAGATATGTGACTGATGCCAGGGAGAAGATGGCAAGGCTGATGAAAGTTATGCCCAAGGAGATAGTGTTCACATCTGGAGGGACAGAGTCTAACAATATGGCTTTGATAGGAGGAGCTCTTGCCAATAGAAGAGCGGGCAACAAGATCATCACAACGGAGGTTGAGCATGCATCTGTTGGAAGTCCTGTTTCATTTCTGGAGGATCTGGGATTTGAGATCGTAAGGATAGGTGTGGATAGTCACGGCGTTGTAGATGTGAGCGCACTGGTCGATGCTGTCGACGAAGATACGATAATCGTTTCTGTGATGTATGTAAACAATGAGATAGGTTCAGTTATGCCTGTGGAGGATATAGCAAAACGTATAAAGGAGAAGAATCCGGCTGTTTTGTTCCATGTAGATGCCATTCAGGCATTTGGCAAATACGTAATCTATCCGGGCAGAATGGGTATAGATATGATGTCTGTTAGCAGTCATAAGTTCCATGGCCCTAAGGGGGTAGGAGCACTGTATATCAGAGACAGAGTAAAGGTGAAACCGGTCATATATGGCGGCGGTCAGCAAAATGGCATGAGATCAGGAACAGAAAATGTGCCGGGAATTGCGGGAATGGCTCTTGCTGCGGAGATGACATACAAAGATCTTGACGAAAAGGTGCAGCATATGCGAGTAGTAAAACAGCACCTGATCGATGAACTCACACAGATAGAAGATGTGTATAGTAATTCAGGTGATGCACCACATATAGCAAGCATAACATTCAAAGGAGTTAGGAGTGAGGTTATGCTGCATGCTCTTGAAGAGAGGGGAGTATATGTTTCATCCGGATCGGCATGTTCGTCCAACAGGCACTCCACCAGTGGCACGCTCAGGGCAATAGGACTTCCGCCTGAAAAGCTTGAGTCGACACTGAGGTTTAGTTTTTCGCCAGAGAATACGATTGAACAGGTAGATTATGCAGTTAACTGCTGTAAAGAGTTGCTGCCGGTTCTGAGACGGTACGTCAGGAAAAAATAAGGAGGACAAGGATGCAGTACAAGGCTTTTATGATAAAGTATGCCGAGATAGGTACAAAAGGAAAGAACAGATATATATTTGAAGACATTCTGTGCAAGAACATCAATAGAAAACTCAAGAATTATGGAGACTTCTATATAAGAAAAGAGCAGGGAAGAATATTCGTGGAGTGCAAGTCGGACTACGACTATGAGGATGTAGTCGGCGCACTAGGGAAAGTGTTTGGAATAGTTGGCATATGTCCTGTTGTTGTGGAGGAGAACACAGAGTTTGAGAACCTCAAACAGAAGGTTATAGACTATGTGGACAAGGCGTATGACAGGAAGAACTTTACTTTTAAGGTGTTCACCAGAAGAAACGACAAATCCTATCCGATGACATCTATGGAAGTCAGTGCAGAACTTGGTCATTTTCTTCTTGAGGCATATCCGGATCTCTCTGTGGATGTGCATGCTCCTCAGGAGATAATCAATGTGGAGATAAGAAAGGTCGCATATATATACTCTATAACAATCCCTGGACCTGGAGGGCTTCCTGTTGGGACGAATGGAAAGGGAATGGCTCTGCTTTCAGGTGGTATAGACAGCCCTGTTGCCGCTTATATGATAGCAAAACGAGGTGTAGTAGTTGAGGCTGTGTATTTCCATGCACCTCCGTTTACAAGCGAGAGGGCAAAGCAGAAGGTGATAGACCTTGCATGTCTTGTAGCAGACTATGCAGGTGCCATCAAATTACACGTAGTGAATTTTGCAGATGTACAGATGGCGATATATGATAACTGCCCTCATGAGGAACTCACGATAATAATGAAGAGATACATGATCAAGATCGCAGAGGAACTGGCAGAGAAGAATGATTGTCAGTGCACCATAACAGGAGAGAGTATTGGTCAGGTGTCCAGTCAGACTGTATTCAGCCTCAATGTCATAAATCAGGTGAGTACTATGCCGGTGTTCAGACCTTGTATAGGAATGGATAAGCAGGAGATAGTCGATATATCGGAAAAGATTGGCACATATGAGACATCGATACTCCCATATGAAGATTGCTGTACCACGTTTGTGGCAAAACATCCGGTCACCAAACCAGTTTTGTCGGCAATAGAAAAGTCGGAGGCGAAACTTACAGGAATAATAGAGCCGCTTTACCGTAAGGCTGTTGATACAGCAGAGATAGTTATGTGCAGGGCAAAGAACTAGAACAAGGGGATAGTAGTAGATAGTAAAAAAGAGATGCTGAAAAGCATCTCTTTGAATTGAAATCTTTGATTGATAAGTAAACTCGATATATAAAATAGACCGATAAGGACTATTCTGCGAGGTATGGTTTTAATGTTGCCATGATCTCATCAAGACCACTCTCAGCGTGGATGTTAAGCTCTATTGGCTTTGAGATGTCCAGACTGAAGATACCCATGATAGACTTGGCATCTATCACATAACGTCCTGATACAAGGTCGAATTCAGCATCGAACTTTGCAATGTCGTTGCAGAAACTCTTTACCTTGTCAATTGAGTTTAAAGAAATCTTAACAGCTTTCATAATTAGTCCTCCTAACCCTTATAAGTATTATAGTTTATGTACTGTAATTATTATATTTTTATGGAATACAAAAGTCAATATAAGGAGAGTAAAATTGATGTTAAAAGGTAGATCGGTTGCGGCGACGACCCTGGGATGTAAAGTTAACCAGGCGGAAACGGACAGCATGCTTGATATGCTCAGTGCTGCCGGTGCTGATATAGTCGATTTTGAAGAAAAAGCAGACATATATATCATAAATACCTGTTCTGTGACAAATATTGCGGACAAAAAATCCAGACAGATGCTGCATCTGTCTCTTATACACATCTCCGAGCCCACGAGACGCGTAGTAATCTCG
>ERZ1027061.574-NODE-574-length-16221-cov-5.164357_pt1 | contig 16221 bp, 16 predicted proteins | sample MGYA00519283_ERZ1027061 | MGnify/ENA primary metagenome ERZ1027061 (study PRJEB26926, sample SAMN06164849) | human gut metagenome | biome: ENVO:00009003; feature: ENVO:2100002; material: ENVO:00002003 | host: Homo sapiens | place: USA | collected 2012 ... | reverse complement strand
GCCTTATCGTCGGCAGCGTCAGATGTGTATAAGAGACAGATTTAATATTCGGCGCAAAAATGCACAAATATTTCTGTACTAATTTAATAATTTCATTGAAAAATATGTGTAAACACATTAAAATAAAGATAACGTGCATTGGTAACAAAACTTAGCGAATGGGAGGTTTGAAATGGACAAAAAAGCATTAACTAAAAAAGTATTAGCAGTTTTTTCTAATGTTCTTCCAGAGATAGATGCGGACGATCTGGATATGACAGCACCACTTACTACAACTTACGGGGTTAATTCAGTGTCTATCATACAGTTCATCGTAGGTCTCGAGAATGAATTCAACATAGAATTTGACGATTCTGAACTCGCGCTCGGTCTATACTATGATATGAATGACATGATCAAAGCTGTAGAGGCAAAAGTCAACTAAAGTCTTGCAGTCTGAACACGAAATGGAGGTAATAAACACATGAGCAAAAAAGTTTTGCCAATTAGCTATCCGATGATCACTTCCTGGCAGTGGCATGCCACACTCTTCTCAATCATTGGGGACGATGAGAAGGCCAAGAACTGGATCTTCAGCAATTATATACAGTTAAGATGTTACAACATCGAAGAGATATTCACAGGAGACGAGATGCTGCTGGCTGATATGATGCCGGGAAGCAGTTCACTCAAGGAATGTCCTTATCTGCTCTTCTCTCTCATGACCAAAGAGCAGGTAGAGAGTTATTGCGGAGACATTCTCACTTTTATCAAAAAGACTATCAATCTCGGCGGATATGTGTACGGTGTATTTGACGAGGCTAAGATCCTTTGCGATTCAGGCGCCGACTACAAGTTCCCTCACGAGCTTTTCATCTACGGATACGATGACGAAAAGCAGGAGTTCAATGTAGGTGACTTTACATTCGGCGAACACTATTCATATTCAACCGTTTCATACTCCGATGTACGAAACGGATATAACACCATCACAGCCGCAGAGGATCACATCTTCAAAGATGATTATAAGGGACGCCGTGGTATATATGTGATACAGAAGAATCTTGCAGAGACCTACTACGAGCTTGATACCAAATACATAAAGGACACTCTCATCGAATATCTTGAGTCCAAGGACAGCAAGAACCACTTCCGTATGATGAGAAACCGTTTCAATGACACAGTATTTGGCGTAAGTGTATACGACGCGGTTCTCAAACAGATCGGCAAGCAGCTGTCTGCTGAAGATCCTGATTTTGATATCCGTGCGCTTCACATTTTATATGATCACAAGGTTCTCATGATGGAGAGACTGAAGTATATGATGGACAACGGGTATCTTGAGTTTAACGGAGACATCCTCAATGCCTACATGGAGGTTGAGAATCTCATGCTCACAGCAAGAAACCTTCTCATCAAGACTTCTATCACAGGAAAGGTTGACTGTATGGACAGATTCGAGAAGTATCTCATGAGCGCAAAAGAGAAAGAGACCGCCGTTCTGAGTCAGGTTGTAGAAATGTTATAAACCAATATAACTATATCTGATATTCATATGCAATCTTATAAAGACTGCCACAGCCGGTGTTTTACACACCATGCTGCGGCAGTCTTTACTTTTATATTCCACACATTTTTGCGAAATTTTACAAATTCCGACTTTAATAATGCCCCTTTTTTATTTATACTAGATACTAAATCGCAATCAGCAGAATAAATATAATGTAATACACTAACTCGGAGGATTTTTATGAATATATGCGTATACGGAGCATCAAGCAACACGATCGACCGCTCTTATATAGAACAGACAGAATATCTCGGCAGACAGATTGCCAGGCGCGGGCATACCCTCGTCTATGGTGCAGGTGCAAATGGTCTGATGGGTGCAGTCGCAAGAGGTGTCCACGACGAGCACGGCGCTATAATAGGTGTGGCCCCGGCATTTTTTAATGTGGACGGTATACTTTATGAACATGTCACTGAACTGATAACCACAGAAACCATGAGAGAGCGAAAACAGATAATGGAAGATAGGGCAGATGCTTTTATCATGACACCGGGCGGAATCGGAACCCTTGAAGAGTTCTTCGAGATACTGACTTTAAAACAGCTCGGCCGTCACGGCAAAGCCATAGTAGTATACAATCAAAATGGTTTCTTTGAGCCCCTGCTTACCATGATGCAGGAGACCGCCTGTAAGGGATTCATGACAGATGCCACCAACAAGATATACACAGTGATGGATGACGCTGACGCAATCATAGATTACCTCGAAAATTACAAAACAGACATAGGCAGAGTGTTCAAATTCTAAAAAATCCCGTACATGGAGCAGATATTTTCCCCCATGTACGGATTTTTCTGTTTTTTTCTGCTTTTATCTTTTATTTCTGCATTATTCCCTCTCTCTATCCTCTTCTATCAGTCGTTTTACGGCATTCACCGCCACCTGTATAGCTCTGTCAGTATCATGGACCTCAGGATTCGGAAGTCCTGCTGCAGCTCTCTCCTGATTAGCTACAACCAGAAAACAAGCTCCCACCCTCACTCTGAGAAACGCACCTACAATAAACAACGCCGCTGATTCCATCTCTGATGCCTTGCACCCCATTCGTTTCCACGCCTCCCATTTGTTTGAGAGCTCATAACTGACCGGCATTATCTGCGGCGAATGCTGTCCATAAAAAGAATCTTTGCTCTGAACGACTCCGGCGTGAACAGGTATGTTCATGTCTTTTGCCGCACTGATGAGTCCATTTACCACATCTATATCTGCCACCGCCGGATATTCTATCGGGGCATACTCTTTCGATGTGCCCTCCATCCTCACCGAACCTGTAGCAACAACTATATCGCCGCCCACTATATCTGTCTGCATGCCCCCACATGTTCCAACTCGAATAAAAGTGTGCGCACCAGCGTGCACAAGCTCCTCAAGAGCTATCGCCGCCGATGGTCCACCTATTCCAGTGGATGTCACGCTGACCTTCTCACCATCCAGATACCCCGTGTATGTGACAAATTCCCTGCTGTCCGCCACGAGTTCCGCATCGTCCAGATATGCGGCAATCGCCTTACACCTCTTTGGATCCCCCGGCATTATCACATACCGTCCTATCATGTCCTCATTGACTTTTATATGATACTCAAGTCCCTGTTCAGATTCATATACCATATCAATCCCTCCTGTCATAACATCTTTAGGCAAAAAGAAAAGCAGGCTTGCAGAAAATCTGCAGCCTGCTTTTCTTTATTACTGATTCTTCTCGGTAAACTTTCCTATGTATCTTATAAGATCAGCACTTAAACTCATCAAGCTTTTCCTGAAGTTCCGGTGCTACCTCTCCGTGGAATTTTACAGTAAGTGGTCTCTCAAGATCTAAGCTGAACACACCTAAGATTGACTTTCCATCTACAACATACTGAGCGGATGAAACGTCAACATCGTTTGGAAACTGATTAAGGTATGATACAAACTTCTTGATGTCATCCATTGTGTTCACTTTAGCTTTCATCTCTGTAATCTGCATTGGCTGCGCCCCCTAATATATCTTAATATGTTATTCTGCGAACGGCTCTGTTCTCCCATTGCCAGCTCGCTTACAAGGATATTCTAACACTCTCGCATGAAGTGTGTCAATGCATACCGCCCACGAATACTTATGGAAATACTTGTATTTTTGTCGCTTTATGCGGCCAGCATAAACGGCTGTAATGTGCTTATGAATGTTTCTGTCGCACCATTATAAAACTTGACTGTAAGTTCCTGATCAAGTCCAAGACTGAACACTCCGAGGATAGACTTACCGTCCACAAGATAATTTCGATTTGTTGAATATACGTCAACATCTCCGTCATATTTTCTTATAGTCTCTACAAACTGTCTGACCTGCTCCACTGAATTGAGCTTTACCTTGATATCTGTTGATTCTACCATACTTATTACCTCCATTCATGGTCCATCGCCATCAATGTTCCTTTTATACTACTTTCTGAAATATTTTGCAAATTACAAAATCAATAAATTGTAAAGCCTTTTGTGCTTTTTCCTTGTTTTTCTTAAGCAAAATATATGATTTCTCTTTCTTTTTGGGCATATTGCCTAATTTGCAGAATATTTTTTTACAAATCTCCCTCTCCGTCAAAACAACGTTCAACAAATTTTTGTTTAATTTTCAATTAACTTTTTTTAGCGGAACATGTCATTTTACGACTGTTCAATATACAATATGCTTATTGACGTTACATTTCCACGCATTTACAATATTGTGCGTAGAGAATATACTGATCTACACATATGACATTTTTATATTCTGACGAAAGGATAACCGGGACACCGGCAGCATCATGAATTTATTAACCATAAAAAATTTTTCAAAATCATATACAGACAAAATACTATTTGACAACGCAGACTTCTCCATAAACTCAAAGGAGAAGATCGGTATCATCGGAGTAAACGGAACTGGAAAGTCAACACTGCTCAAGATAATCGCAGGGATCGACACTTGCGACTCAGGGCAACTGTCCAAAGGAAACAATGTGGTCATCAGATACCTTCCACAGACTCCTGATTTCACCGAAACCGTGAGCATCTACGACTACGTTATAACCGCTAACTCCAATGAGGAAAACCAATGGAGCATAGAGGGAGATGCCAAGGCATTTCTCCACAGACTTGGATTTGACGATACAAGCCTCATGGTAAACACCCTCTCCGGCGGTCAGCGCAAAAAGGTCGCCCTAGCCGCCGCACTGCTCTCAAGCTGTGACATATTGGTACTTGACGAGCCTACAAACCATCTGGACAACGACATGACAGAATATCTGGAGGAATACCTAAACAACTACAAAGGTGCACTTGTGATGGTCACTCACGACAGATATTTTCTGGACAAGGTATGCAACCGGATAGTTGAGATAGACAAGGGCAAAACTTACAGCTACAACGCCAACTACGAAGGTTACCTCATGCTCAAAGCCGAGCGGGAAAATATCGCCCTTGCAACTCAGAACAAGCATCAGAACATCCTAAGAAAAGAAATCGCATGGATGCAGAGAGGTGCCCGTGCCAGGAGCACCAAACAGAAAGCACATATACAGAGATACGAAAAGCTCGCAAGTGAGGAGCTCATAAAAGAAACTCAGTCCGTCACCATGAGTTCCATCGCCAGCAGACTGGGTAACAAAACCATCGAGATAAACAATATATCCAAGACCTGGCCTGGACGCGAAAATCCCATTATACAGGATTTCTCATACAACTTCCTTCGCACCGACAGAATTGGAGTCGTCGGACCTAACGGATGCGGCAAAACCACGCTTATGAAACTTATAACAGGCAACATCAAGCCTGACAAAGGATATATAGACATAGGCGAAACTGTCCGTATTGGATATTTTTCTCAGGAAAATGAATCACTTGATCCCAATATGAAGGTACTGGATTATGTCAAGGAAACCGCCGAATACATACAGACAACCGAAGGACTTATGTCTGCATCAACCATGTGCGAACGTTTTCTGTTCGACGGAACGCTGCAGCACCAGCGCATAGAAAAACTATCAGGAGGCGAAAAGAGAAGACTCTACCTTCTGAAAGTCCTTGTATCATCACCAAATGTGCTTATCCTGGATGAGCCTACAAACGACCTGGATATATCAACGCTATGTATACTTGAAGATTACCTTGACTCTTTCCAAGGCATACTCATAGTTGTATCCCACGACAGATACTTTCTGGACAGGGTTATACGCAAGCTTCTGGTATTTGACGGAAAGGGTGCGATCTCGCAGTTTGAGGGCGGATACACCGACTACTATATAACCCACGGATCATTTGCCAACAGTGCCGCAGGCACCACAAACGATATGGCGGGATCATCTTCCGCACCAAGAGCATCTTCGTCAAAGGCTCAAGAAACCATGGGCTTGGATGGTGATCCAGCAGCAACGGATCAAAACAAAAAGATGGGACGAGAACCGGCAGCCAAGAAAAAATTCTCCTTCAACGAACAGCGGGAATATGACTCTATAGAGGATGATATTGCTGCAAAGGAGGCGGAAATCGCCCAGGCAGAGGCAGACATCAACAACTCCGTGTCAGACTTCATCAAACTGAACGAGCTGACCGAGAAGAAGGCAAAGCTTGAGGAAGAACTAGATCATCTCCTGGACAGATATATTTATCTCACAGAACTGGCTGAATCATTTAACCGATAACAGCAGATCTGCTGCCAACATAAAATACCCCAGAATGTACACAGAAATCATTGTTTACATTCTGGGGTATCTCACTTCTGAATTATATAACATCACATCTGATGTCTCACTATCTTATACTCATCATCCAACTGAAAATAAGGGCAGTTATCATATCCTCTGGCAATAAATCTGGCAAAGTCATCCTCATCCATATTCACCAGGCACTCAGAGAAATCATCTTCTTCATCATATACATAATGAGCACACATATCACAACTGGAAGCCATCACCATCCCCCTTAAATATTATAAAAATTTACACTCTCATTTTTAATTCATGAAAGTAACTTCATTATACACATGTCATCCATAAAAATCCATTCGTTTCTCTTATTTAACCAAGTTTCTTACTGGTAATAAATGTTATAATGTGATATTATTGAATGAAGTATATTAGGGAATTTCCACAAGAAAAAGAAGGAGTGTGTTTCCAGTTATGAAAAAGATGTTATTAGCATTGCTGCTCACCCTCACAATGATTTTGCCATTTGCGCAGACTGCATATGCCGAGGGAAACGATAATCCGGCGAGTGACAGCTCTGGCTCCAGTACGATAAACGGCAAAACTTATTTCTACGATCAGTTTGACAACAATGCATACAGAACTGTTTACAACCAGATCAACGATGCCGCTGCCGCATTTCACTCATCGAATCAGACCGCCCAGTATCAGGATGGCGGATACTACACCGCATTCACCATCTCTATAAGCAATAAGGATTGGGAGGTTATTGGAAATGACGGACTTCAAAAAGTAATGAATGCCGTCTTGGCAGACCATCCAGAATACTTCTGGATGTCAGATAACTACGAATGTAAGGCTGCATCATCAGGAGAATTGAAATTCCAGCTCTTGACAGCTGAATGTTACTCATTATACGCCAACGGTGATACCCGTGCAGTATATGTCAACAATTTCGATCTTGCCGTCAAGGCATACGCAGCAACACTAGCCGATAATGCCAAGGATTATGAGAAAGTATATCTCATACATAATGCTATCATCAACAAGGTATACTATGCATCTGACATAACTGAAAGAACAGACAAGAACATATATGCATATACAGCCGATGGCATATTCAGTTCACAGTATCAGACAGCTGTATCTTATGGATATGCTAAAGCATTTAAGGCAGTCATGGACTACATAAACGTTCCATGTCTATACATAGAAGGTCAAAATTCAGATCTTCTCGATGACTCCACTGATACCCAGAAACAGCTCAGAGAGAAGAATTATATCAACAACTGTGCTTGGAATGCCGTTTGCCTCGGCGGTAAATGGTATTTGATCAACCTAGGACTGGACGATCCTATCACAACCACTGGTAAAGAGGCTCTCTCCTACAAATACTTTAATGTAACGGACTCTCAGGCATCTAATCTGACAGCCATTACGGACAGATTACCTGGCATCCCTTCATGTACAGGAACTGAGTACTGTCTTACAAAGGTACAGGCAGATTTAGAGGCAGACGGTTTATGGGAGAAATCAAGTTACAATTTTATTGATAAGCTTCTTGACAAATATGGACTGTCAGTTGTCCTTATCAGCATTGGTGTCATCCTTCTGCTGATAGTATCTCTTATCAAAAAAATACATAAAAAAAGTAAAGTTAAGAAGAAAGATAAGGTCAAAAAGACGAAGACCACCTTGGTCGATAATTCAGAACTTGATGAAGAACTCAAGCGGCCACCATTATCATAAAAAGAAGTTCATCACCTATCAACATCTATTGGTGATGAACTTCTTTTTTATTGTACATTTTTAATTTACTGATTAATTTTCAACCACCATAACCGTTATACTTTTTGTTGACGTGTTTCCGGCCCAATCAGTCACCGTGAGTGTTGCACTCACAGCCCTCGCTTTTCCGGTATCTATCTCATTTACCGACTGCAGTTTGCTCTGTATATCAGGATCCTCATCTGTCACCGTGTAATAATCACTCCAGTTTATCTCCTGGCCTGCCTTCACATCTATCTCTTCAGGTCCGGATATATATGGTTTAACCTCATCCACTACTTTTATCTTCCCCGTCTTCCTCCTTGACATCTTGCCGCGTCTAACGGTGAATTTCACTTTATATGTTCCCAGTTCATCTGGGGCAAAATCACTTAAATCATACTCCAAAACCGCGTCTTTACTGACCGTCTCAAAATAATTCTTTATGTCAAACGAATCACCTATATTGTAATCCTCCTCTATCTGTTTGACCCTCAGCATGCTAGACCTCATTATAAGTGTAACTATAAGTGCAAGTATAAGTCCAACCACAACAGCCGCGATGAACATAGCCTTTGCATTTAAAACCACATTACTGCTCTGTTTTCGTTTCCTGCCGCCTTTGCTGCCCGTCGACGGGCGCACATTTTTCTTATTAGAAACAGTTTTGTTTACCTTTCTGTTTGCGTTTCTGTTTCTTGATGCGTCAGCCCCCGCTTTTTCAAGAGACCTGTCTTTTTCAAGAGACCTGTCTTTTTCAAGAGGTCTGCCCGTACTCGTTCTGGTCTTTTGAACAGCGGTTGCACTTTTCGGTCTGCTGCTCGCTGCTTTACTGCTCTGTCTAATCTCCGGTCTTTTTCCTGCTGTTCTATTTTTTTGTGACTCCCGTCTGTCACCCGCATCATATCTGTCTGCCAATTGTACTTCCTCCTCCATGACTTCCCATGTATCATAATGTCTGTTTATTCATTATACATAATATTTTCCAGGCACACAATCATTTCACATTGCAATAGCGACAAATAAGTGCGATAATTTACAATAAGCTTACTTGAAAGGAGCATTTTTATGTCAATCAATAATCTTAGTTCATTTACAAAAGCCCGTGTGGGACTCTGCATTGAGAGTGACTCAATAGACAACAGTCTCTATGAAGAATACGGCGTAAAACGCGGTCTCCGTGATCTGAATGGAATCGGAATCAACGCAGGTATAACCAATATCTCTTTAAGCCGCGCTTATAAACAAAATACTGAGGAGCTTATCCCAACCGAGGGGGAACTTTATTATAGAGGTTACGAGATTCGACAGCTCATCAACGGCTTTGTGTCTGAGAACAGATACGGTTTTGAAGAGTGTACATATCTCCTGTTATTTGGAAAACTTCCTGATACAGAGGAGCTTGCAAAGTTTAAGCAAGTCCTGAATCTGGCATATGATCTTCCTCATAACTTTATTCAGGATGTCATCATGAAGAATCCAACCAAAGATATCATCTCCAACATGACCAAGAGTATTCTCGCACTGGGGTCATATGATAAATCGGAGACAGATATATCTCTGGACAACGTCCTACAGCAGTGTCTCATGATCATAAGTGTATTTCCTCGTCTGGCTGTATATTCATTTCAGGGATACAGACATTATGAACTCGGCAAGAGCTGTTACATACATAAGCCAGATCCTGCACTCTCATTTGCTGAGAATATACTGAGCATGCTCCGCTCTGACAGAAAGTATACCCAGCTTGAGGCAAAGGTTCTCGATCTTGCTCTCGTACTTCACATGGAACATGGCGGTGGAAGTAATTCTACGTTCACCACAAGAGTTGTGACATCATCAGGATCCGACACATATGCAACAGTCGCGGCAGCCCTCTGTTCACTGAAGGGGCCATTAAATGGTGGTGGTGATCTTAAGGTTATGGAGATGATGAAGAATATCCACAACAACGTAGCGGATGTGACTGACGAAAACCAGATAAGAGAATACATAAGAAAGATTGTTCGTGGCGAAACATTTGACAAGTCAGGTGTTGTATATGGAATGGGGCAGCCTATCTACTCCCTCTCAGATCCTCGAGCCATCATCATAAAGGAATACGTTGAAAAGCTTGCCGAGGAAAAGCACGAGAAAGACGAATTCAAACTCTACGAACTCATTGAAAGAGTTGCCCCTGAAGTTATTGCCGAGGAACGCAAGATATACAAGGGTGTATGTATAAATATTGACTACTACTGCGGTCTTCTCTACAAGATGCTCAAGATTCCTTATGCCTTGTACACACCACTGTTCGCCATCGGCCGCGTGGTCGGCTGGAGTGCTCACCGTATGGAGGAACTTGTCAACAGCTACAAGATTATGAGACCTGCTTACCCAAGCCTTGTGGAGCCAAAGCCTTATGTGCCTATAGACGAGAGGTAAAAATTTTTACTAACAGGAATTTATCATGGATAACAACCATACGCAGAACTTCAATCACCTTGAATACGCCGTGATCCGAAGCAACAGAAAATCAATATGTATAGAGATAAGCCCAGACCTGCAGATAAAGGTCCGGGCACCGCAAAAAATGCCCGATTCGCAGATTCGGGCATTTGTGGTATCTAAAAATAAATGGATAACCGACCACCTCGCCATTATGCGGAAACGCTTAGAAAATCAGGCAGCAGACACATCACGCAAACCTCTTTCAGACTCGGAACTTACCCCGCTGGCTCAAAATGCCTCGATCGTCATACCTGAGCGTGTAAAACACTTCGCGCCAATCATCGGCGTTACATACGGTCGCATAACCATCCGCCATCAGAAGACAAGGTGGGGAAGCTGCAGTTCATCGGGCAACCTGAATTTCAACTGCATGCTCATGAACACCTCACCTGAACTGATCGACTATGTAGTGGTACACGAACTCTGTCACAGAAAGCAGATGAACCACTCACCATTGTTCTGGGCTGAGGTGGAGAAGGTTCTCCCCAACTACAAGGAACTGAGAAAAGAATTGAGGCAGTACAGCTGCTGACCTACCACTCCATTACTACGGCTCCGTATGTGAGCCCAGCGCCAAATGCAGACATGGCGATCTTGTCACCGCGTTTCAGTCCATGCTCTCTCACAAGTTGATCCAGAAGTACTGGAACGCTTGCTGCTGACATATTACCTGTATAGTCGAGTGTAGTAGGGAACTTTTCAAGAGGTGCCTTGAGTCTCTTGGCAACCGACTCTATAATCCTTACATTTGCCTGATGGAGTACAAAGTAATCTACATCATCCGCCGTCATGCCAGCCTTGTCAAGTGCCTCGATAAGGCACTTTGGACACTGTCTGACCGCAAACTTATACACCTCCTGTCCATCCATATACAGGTAGTCAGGTCTTACCTCTTCATTTATGAACAGGTTGTTGGTCTTTCTGCTCTCGCAGTTGAGTACCATACCTTTCTTACCTATAGAACCCTGAACAATACTTATTATTCCCTTGTCCGACTCCTCTACATACGCAGCTCCCGCGCCGTCACCGAACAGTACGCATGTGCCTCTGTCGTTCCAGTCAAGGATTTTTGACAATGTCTCCGAGCCTATCACAAGAGCATTCCTCACAAACCCTGTCTCTATATACATCTTTGCAATATTCAGCGCAAATACAAATCCAGAACATGCAGCATTCACATCAAAGGCAATCGCCTTATCAGCACCTATAGCAGCCTGAACCTGACACGCACCACTCGGCGTATAATAATCAGGGGTCACCGTGGCAAGAACTATAAGTTCTACATCCTCAGGAGTCTTTCCCGCCATCTCCAAAGCCTTCTGAGCAGCCTCAGCGGCCATACTGGTTGTGGTCTCTGTCACGGCTATCCTTCTGTTCTTGATTCCTGTTCTTGATGAGATCCACTCATCTGATGTATCTACATACTTTGATAACTCATCATTGGATACTTCTCTCTCTGCCAGACAGCTGCCTGTTCCCATTATCCTTATTGCCATTAATTTATTCTCCCTTAGTAAATCTTTTCGTTTTATTCCTCTTCACTTAACAGCTCTGACACAAACTCTCCCCACTTGGTCTTATTCCTGTAAGTTTTCTTGAACATGGCTGGTTCTGTCTTATAATCATAGCTACTCGCTACCCAGCCTATATCATGCTTTCTGAGATATGAAGAGAACTTTATTCCAAATACATTTCTTGTACCCTTAAGTTTCCCGTTCTCAACTTCTACATCATCATCAGCATATCCCCACTCTGTCACTATAATAGGATAACTTGTCACATATCCTGACAGGAACTTCTGCCAAAATGCCTTGTCCGGATAAACATGCACAGAAAATGCGGTATTATTGTTGGTCTCACCAAGCTCATCTAGCCAGCCAAGATCATAACAATAATCAGGACTTCCTACTATGATCAGCTGTTTTGCCCCTGCATTTCTTATAACACCTATAAGGCTGTCCGCACATCTCTTCCACTCTGAATCACTCATTCCAACCGGTTCATTGTATATCTCAAATATTACATTTGGCGTATTCTTAAAATACTCAGCTGTATTCTTCCAGAACTCAGCCGAATAATCAAGTGGATTCTCTGAGATGTCTGGCATCTCATCTCCGCTGCCATCTATAGGATTGCCTGTGTAATCCCAATCAATGATGACATATTTGTCATTTTCTCCTGCCCATGTGACTATCCTGTCCAGATATCTCCACATGTAATAATCATCATTCTTGTACTCCGCAGGATCAACCGGAACTCGGATGACATTTCCGCCCATATCAAATACTTTCTTATAGAAATCTTCATTAAAATTCTTCTCATCGTATAATCTATGGGATTCAGGAACCATCACGCCTTTTAGCACAACCTGCTCGCCCTCTTCATTCACTATCTGCACGCCCTTTGTACTGAGCATAGACGGATACTTATCCGTGTCACCAACGAACTCCGCCCTTGTGCCAACCGGTGTCAGCAGATCATTATCACTCTTAATATACCTGACAATATATATAGCTGCCGCTGCAAGTATCGCTGCAACTATCACGATCAACGTCACCTTCATCTGTTTTTTCATAAACTATCCTCCAATTCATGCCCGCTTTTAAGCCACATGGATAAAGTGTACCAAAAAAAATGTAGTTCTTCAACATTTGCATGAACAAAAGGCATTTCCCAGCGAAATAAAGTTCTCACTCAGGAAATGCCTTAAATATCTCTTTATAAATATATCTATAAATAATTAAAGATTTCTGAATCTGTCATATCTGTCCTGTGCAATCTCCTCAGGAGTTTTATCTGAATATTTCTTCAGGAATTCCTTAATGTTCATCTTGAGGTACTTACCTATATATGGAACTGAATCGTCATCCGCTCCGCCATATTCCGGTACGACCTGTTCGATAACGTTCAGTCTCTTGAGATCCTGAGCTGTGATCTGCATAACCTCTGCAGCCTCCTCAGCTCTGTTGCTGTCCTTCCAGAGAATAGACGCATATCCCTCTGGTGAAAGAATGGAATATGTTGCATTCTCAAGCATCCACACTTCATTGCCAACTGCAAGCGCAAGTGCACCGCCACTGCCGCCTTCTCCGATAAGGATACAAAGAACAGGAACTTTGAGTGATGACATCTCATAGAGATTCCTTGCTATTGCCTCACCCATTCCTCGCTCCTCAGCCTCAAGTCCGCAGAACGCACCAGGTGTATTTACAAATGTTATTATCGGTCTGCCAAACTTCTCTGCCTGTTTCATCAGACGAAGAGCCTTTCTATAGCCATCTGGAAGCGGCATACCAAAGTTCCTCTCCATGCACTCAGCCATGGACGCCCCCTTAACCTGTGATATGACCGTTACAGGCTGTCCATCTATATGACCTATACCACCTACGATGGCTCTGTCATCGTTCATTGTTCTGTCTCCGTGGATCTCGCGGAAATCATCACAGATATACTTCACATAATCAAATCCCGATGGTCTGCTCATCTGACGTGCACCTCTGAGTTTCTCCCATGGAGTCTTTGGCTCATCATCCTTGAGTCTCTCCTTCAAGATCTCACTGATATCAAACTTCTCGTCACCATCAGTCTGATCAAAGTTCGCATATCCCTGTCTCTGCTTATGTGTAACTATGAGCTCATACATGGTATCCTTCATCTTATCTCTTGTGATTATACCATCTATGATTCCATGCTCTACAAGAAACTCTGATCTCTGGAATCCCTCAGGCAGCTCCTGACCTATAGTCTGCTTTATAACTCTAGGTCCGGCAAATCCAACAAGGGCGCCTGGCTCGCCAAGGATGATATCTCCAAGCATTGCAAAGCTGGCTGTCACACCACCTGTGGTAGGATCAGTAAGGATCGATACATACAAAAGACCTGCATCTGAATGTTTCTTGAATGCAGCCGATGTCTTTGCCATCTGCATGAGAGAAATAATTCCCTCCTGCATACGTGCACCGCCTGAACAACAGAACATAAATACCGGAAGTTTCTCCTCTGTCGCTCTCTCGACCGCTCTCGCTATCTTCTCGCCGACTACATATCCCATGCTGCTCATAAGGAATCTGGCATCGCACACACCGATCACTGCAGGCTCACCATTGATGGTTGCCTTTCCTATAGTAACAGCTTCTTTGAGGTTTGTCTTCGCCTGTGCAGCTGCGACTTTCTCCTCATATCCCTCAGTTCCAAGAGGATTTGAGCTTGGCATATCCTCGAACCATGGCTCAAATGACTTAGGATCTGTAACCATCTTTATTCTGTTCTTGGTCTTTACCCTAAAGTAAGAACCACACTCGTAACAGATGTACTTTGCGTTCTTAACTCTTTCCTTCTCAACTTCTTTTCCACACTTAGGACACTTTACAAATTCGATCTTTGGTGCTTCCTGAACTTCCTCAGTAGCTTTTGTCTCCTCTGCAGCCTTCGCTGCAAGTATCTCGGCATCCTTTGCTTTCTTTTTGATAAATAACATGATTTTTACTGCTCCTTATACTTCTGTAAAACGATACATGCGTTGTGTCCGCCAAATCCAAGTGAGTTGCTTATTGCAACATCGACATCCATCTCACATGGCTCCTTACAGTAATCCAGATCAAGCTCCTCCTCGCTCTCGATAAGGCCTCTTGTTCTGTGAATGTAACCTTCCTCTATACTCTTGACACAGGCAATAGCCTCGATGGCACCAGCTGCACCGAGAAGATGTCCTGTCATAGACTTTGTTGAGTTGATCTTGATATCCTTTGCATGATCTCCAAATGCCTTCTTTATAGCTCTTGTCTCAACAAGATCGTTGAGATGTGTGCTTGTACCATGGGCATTGATATACTGAACTGCATCCATTGGAATGCCTGCGTCCTTGACAGCATTTGTCATTGCAACTGCAGGACCCTCTCCTGACTCCTCAGGTGCTGTGATATGATGTGCATCACTTGAACAGCCATATCCTGTGAGCTCAGCGTATATCTTTGCACCTCTTGCCTTTGCATGCTCAAGCTCCTCAAGTATAACTATACCTGCGCCCTCGCCGAGAACGAAACCGCTTCTGTCCTTGTCAAATGGAATTGAGCATCTGTCAGGATCTGTCGATGATGTAAGTGCTGTAAGTGAGTCAAATGTTGATATACCGATAGGTGAAACTGCTGCCTCACATCCACCGGCTACCATGACATCAGCGTCACCGTACTGGATTGTTCTAAATGCCTCACCGATGCTGTTGGTTCCTGATGCACATGCAGTTACAACATCTATACTCTTTCCTTTAAGACCAAACTGGATAGCAACATTACCTGCTGCGATATTGCTTATCATCATAGGAACTACAAATGGGCTCACACGAAGAGGTCCCTTTGTGAGAATGGTTCCATATGCATTCTCAAGCTCCTGAAGTGAGCCGACGCCTGATCCTATACATGTACCAACTCTGTATGCATCCTCTTTGCTCATATCAAGTCCTGAATCTGCCATGGCCTCCTGTGTTGCCTTGACAGCAAACTGTGTGAATCTTGCCATACGTCTTGCAGACTTTGGATCAATGTAATCCTTTGCAACGAAGTTCTTTACCTCGCCTACAAGCTTGCACTTGTATGCCGAAGCATCAAACTGCGTGATAGGTCCGAAGCCATGCTTTCCCTCCTTGAGTGAATTCCAATACTCGTCAACTGTGTTGCCGACTGGAGTTATGGCTCCTATACCTGTTATTACTACTCTCTTTTTCATACTTATCTCCTTGAATTGTCTAATTTACATTTACAT
>ERZ1027061.553-NODE-553-length-16419-cov-6.784405_pt1 | contig 16419 bp, 9 predicted proteins | sample MGYA00519283_ERZ1027061 | MGnify/ENA primary metagenome ERZ1027061 (study PRJEB26926, sample SAMN06164849) | human gut metagenome | biome: ENVO:00009003; feature: ENVO:2100002; material: ENVO:00002003 | host: Homo sapiens | place: USA | collected 2012 ... | reverse complement strand
CCGTTCGAGCCGGCATTGCCCTCGTCGCGCACGCGGAAGGACTGGCCGTCGTCGATGCCGGCAGGAACCTTGACGCGGATGGTCTTCGTGTGGCGCACCTTGCCCTTGCCCCGGCAGGCGGTGCAGGGGTCGGTGATGATGGTGCCGCTGCCGCCGCACTTCGGGCACGGCTGATTGGACTGCATGGTCATGCCCATGAAATTCTGCTGGGTGCGCACGGTGCCGGTGCCGTGGCAGTACGTACAGGTCTGGGGGCTCGTGCCCTCCTTTGCGCCGCTTCCATGGCAGGTGCTGCACGTTTCGATGCGGGAGAAGGTGATCTCGCGCTCGCAGCCAAAGGCCGCTTCCTCAAAGCTGATCTCGATCTCACTGACGACGTTCTGGCCCTTCGCCGGGCCTCTTCTGCGGCCGGACGACGACGCGCCGCCGCCGAAGAAATCGCCGAAGATATCGCTGAAATCCCCGAAGCCGCTGAAGCCGCCGCCTCCAAATCCGCCGAAGCCCGCGTTCGGATTGAAATTCGGGTCGACGCCCGCGAAGCCGTACTGGTCGTACCGGGCCTTTTTATCGGCGTCGGACAGGACCTCATACGCCTCGTTGATCTCCTTGAACTTTTCCTCGGCGGTCTTGTCGCCAGGGTTCTGATCGGGGTGGTATTTCATGGCCAGCTTGCGGTAGGCCTTTTTGATCTCGGCGTCGGACGCGTTTTTCTCGACGCCCAGCACCTCGTAATAATCTCGTTTGTTCTGATCTGCCATACTATCTCACCTCAGATTCGGTGGGTAACAGCCGATAGGGGCGGTCACGCCGCCCCTGTCAAGCTGTGCTTCACGAATTAGTTGTCCTTGACCTCTTCGTAGTCCGCGTCGACGACGCCGTCGTCATTGCCGCCCGCCTGCTGGCCGGCCTGGCCGGCGTTCGGGTTGGCATTCGGCTCGCCCTGCGGGGCCGCGTTCTTATAGAGCTTCTCGGACACGGCGTAGAACGCCTTCTGGACCTCCTCGGTCGCAGCCTTGATGGCGGCGAGGTCGGTGCCCTTCTGGGCGGTCTTCAGCTTTTCAATGGCTTCCTTGACGGGGGCCTTCTCAGCCTCTGTGACCTTGTCGCCCATCTCGTTCAGGGTCTTTTCGGACTGGTAGATGATCTGGTCGGCGTTGTTGCGGGTGTCGACCTCGTCCTTGCGGGCCTTATCCTGCGCCGCATACTGCTCCGCTTCGCGGACAGCCTTGTCGATATCCTCCTTCGAGAGGTTGGAGGAAGCGGTGATGGTGATCTTCTGCTCGGCGCCGGTGCCGAGATCCTTCGCGGAGACGTTCACGATGCCGTTGGCATCGATGTCGAACGTGACCTCGATCTGCGGAACGCCTCTGGGCGCCGGAGCGATGCCGGTCAGCTGGAACACACCGAGCGTCTTGTTGTCGGCTGCCATCTCACGCTCACCCTGCAGGACATGGACCTCAACGGAGGTCTGGCTGTCAGCGGCGGTAGAGAAGACTTGGCTCTTCTTGGTCGGGATGGTGGTGTTGCGGTCGATCAGCTTGGTGAACACGCCGCCCATCGTCTCGATGCCAAGAGACAGCGGAGTGACGTCCAGCAGCAGCAGGCCTTTGACGTCGCCGCCAAGCACGCCGCCCTGGATCGCTGCGCCGACAGCCACGCACTCGTCGGGGTTGATGCCCTTGAAGCCTTCCTTGCCGGTCAGCTTCTTGACCTCATCCTGCACGGCCGGGATACGCGTCGAGCCGCCGACCAGAAGGACCTTGGAAATATCGTTGGCGGTCAGACCGGCATCGGCCATCGCCTGCTTGACCGGGCCTGCGGTCGCTTCGACCAGATGGGCGGTCAGCTCGTTGAACTTTGCACGCGTCAGCGTGACGTCCAGATGCTTCGGGCCTGTTGCGTCAGCGGTGATATACGGCAGGTTGATGTTCGTGGAGGTCACGCCGGACAGCTCGATCTTGGCCTTTTCGGCGGCTTCCTTCAGTCTCTGCATGGCGACCTTGTCGTTGGACAGATCGATGCCCTCTGCCTTCTTGAATTCGGAAACGAGGTAGTTCATGACGCACTCGTCGAAATCATCGCCGCCGAGGTGGGTGTTGCCGTTGGTGGCAAGGACTTCGATAACGCCGTCGCCGATGTCCAGAATGGAGACATCGAACGTGCCGCCGCCGAGGTCATAGACCATGACCTTCTGCTCGGCTTCCTTGTCGACGCCGTAGGCCAGAGCGGCTGCGGTCGGCTCGTTGATGATACGCTTGACGTCCAGACCCGCGATCTTGCCTGCGTCCTTGGTGGCCTGACGCTGTGCGTCGTTGAAATATGCGGGAACGGTGATAACGGCCTCGGTGACGGTGCCGCCCAGATATGCCTCGGCGTCCGCCTTCAGCTTCTGCAGGATCATCGCGGAGATCTCCTGCGGGGTGTACTTCTTGCCGTCGATGTCGACCTTGTAATCGGAGCCCATGTGACGCTTGATGGAAGCGACGGTGCGCTCGTGGTTGGTAACGGCCTGACGCTTTGCGACCTGACCGACCATTCTTTCACCGGTCTTGGAGAACGCGACGACGGACGGGGTGGTGCGGTTGCCTTCGGCGTTCGCGATGACGACGGGTTCGCCGCCTTCCATAACGGCGACGCAGCTGTTGGTAGTGCCAAGGTCAATGCCAATAATCTTACTCATAATAATTTCCTCCTATATGAATGCCTGTATTTACAAATTTAGATGCTGCCGGATCCCCGGCGTGGGTGCTTTTTAATTTGCGACCTTTACCATTGCGAATCGAACGACTTTATCGCCGACCTTGAAGCCTTTCTGGAAGACCTCCGCGATGACGTTTTCGCCAAGCGCTTCGTCCTCGACGTGCATGACCGCGTTATGAAGCTGCGGGTCAAAGACCTCGCCTGCCGCGCCGAAGCTCACGACGCCCAGCTTTTCCATGACGGAGACGAGCTGGTTCATCGTCATCTCGACGCCCTTTTTAAACGCGGCATCCTGCGTCTCCTGCGCCAGCGCCCGCTCGAGATTGTCGTACACGGGAAGGAACTTCTCGACCGTCTCCGAACGGATGTCGGTATAGAGGCTTTCCTTTTCCTTCTGGCTGCGCTTGCGGTAGTTGTCGTATTCGGCGGCCAGCCGCAGATAGCTGTCATGCTCCTGTGCCAGCGCCTGCTGCGCCTTTTCAAACTCGCTTGCCTCCTGCTGCTTGGCTTCCTCGGGCTTTTTTTCCTCGGACTGCTTCGCGGCTTCGGCTTCGGTCTGCTGCGCAGCTTCTTCTGTCTGCTCGGCTGCGGAGGCGGCCTGTGCCTTTTCCTCCGAAGCCGGATTGCTGTTTGTTTTCTTACTCATATCTATGCCTCCGGGTCATTGTGCTTATTTTCCGGCCCTTCGATCGCCGGGGTCTGGTTTTTCTGGAACATCCGGCTCAGGTTCTCGGCGAAGTAGCTCAGCCGGGCGGTGATCTGCGCGTAATCCATTCTGGTCGGGCCGACCACGCCGATCAGGCCCTGCATCCCGTCGCCGATGTCGAACTTCGTCATGACGACGCTGGTGTCGCGCAGCTCCTTCGACACGTTTTCCGGGCCGACCAGGATCTGCGTCCGGCTGTCCGGGGAAAGCGCGGCGGGAAGATTGGAAACCACATCCTCGTCGAGCGCGGAGAGCATTTTCTGCGCCTTGTCGATGTCGTGGTACTCCGGCTGGCCGAGAAGCTTGGCCTGTCCGGTCATGTAGACCTCGCTGTGCTCCTGGTGCAGAAGCGACGTGACGAAATCCATGATGACGGGCACGAGGCTGGCCGCATTTCCGGCGCTTCTGGTCACGCGGGACAGAAGCTCTGGGCTGAGCTGTTCGGCGGTCAGCTCCGTGACGCTTGCGTTCAGCACTGCGCCGAGAAGCTTCAGATCCGCCTCCGTCAGCTCGACCGGGAGCCGGATGAGCTTATTCTTGACGGAGCTGTCGCTCAGCATCACGACGAGAATAAAGCTGCCGCTGTCCGCGAGGATCAGGTCGAACCGCTTGACTGTCAGCCCGGCGGCACGCGCCGCCATGGCGTAGGCGGGCAGATTCGTCATCTGCGAGACAAGCTTGCCGACCTGCGAGACGACCTTGTCGACCTCCTGCATTTTCAGCTCCATCGCCTGATTGATCGACTTCGTTTCATCGGTCGACAGGCGGTAGTCCTGCATCAGCTCGTCGACGTACAGCCGGTACCCGGCAGGCGACGGGATGCGTCCGGCGGAGGTGTGCGGCTGCTCCAGATATCCGAGCGTCGTCAGCTCCGCCATCTCGTTGCGGATGGTCGCGGAGGAAAAATCCATGTCCGGCATCTGCGCAATGGTCTTGGACGCCACCGGCTCCGCCGTGCGGATGTAAAGATCCACGATCGCACGCAGGATCTTCTTTTTCCGGTCTGAAAGCTCCATGGTTCATTCCTCCTTTCGCCTTAGCACTCTTTATCCCTGAGTGCTAAACGCAGTGTACCACCGCCTGCCAGCGTTGTCAATACCTACAGACTTAAATTATTTGTGAACAATTCATATCTTATGTATGAATGCCCCGGCGGGGCGGTTTTATCAGCCGCGGCGCCCGGATCCGCAGCATCAGCCGGCTTCCCGGACAGCGTTCCTGCCCGTCCGGCGGGGACTGCCGGGCGGGCTTTGTCTGCCGATCAGGGATTATATAGACAAAATCCACAAAAAATTCCCGGTAAAATTTACGTAAAATCGGTAAAATCTCTGTAAAGGCACTGGATTTTAACGGGTGGAACTGCTATACTATGAAATACAGAACTCTGCGACTGCGGCTCCCTTGACCGGCAGCCGCTTTCGTTTCTGTATCAATCCGCAGAAGGAGGGTTCAAAAGAGGTGCTTCGCGCAGGACGAGCCTGCGCACAACATGAACATTCAGAATTTGAACAGAAATCAGGAGGAAATGCAAGCATGAAAAAACGCACAACGCGGTGTCTCGCGCTGCTGCTGGCCGTCGTCATGGTCCTTTCGGTCATGCCGGTCGCCATGGCGGAGGAGACAACGCAGACGCAGACTTACACCAAGGTCACAAAAGCGCCTGCAGACTGGTCTGGTACATACCTGATCGTGTCCGAGGGTGACAAACTGATTATGGACGGTTCCCTTGACGAGCTTGACGTTGAAGGGAACAAGGTCGATGTTACGATCACCGACAGCAAAATCACCGGTGATTATGCGAAATATGCGTTTACCGTTGAGCCGATGACTGGCGGCTACGCCATCAAGTCTGCAAGCGGAAAGTATATTTCGGGTAAGTCCGGAAGCAACAAGCTGAACAGTGGTTCCACACAGTCCCTCAATACGATTGAACTTACCAGCGGTAAGGTGATCGTTACCAGCGACGGAACAACACTGCAATACAACAATGCAGCAAAGAACGGCACCAGATTCCGTTACTACAAGTCGCAGAATCAGCAGCCGATCTCGCTGTACAAGATTGAAACCGCAGCCAAGCAGCAGGTCGAAACCCCGACTGCGAACGTAGCGGACGGCGCTGAGATCGAGGTTGGCACGGAGATCAAGTTCGAGTGCAAGACCGAGGGCGCGACGATCTACTACAAGACCGCAGGCACGGAGTATCAGGCATACACCGGCCCGATCTCGGCTTCGCATAACGAGACGTATACCGTCAAGGCCACGAAGGCCGGCATGGACGACAGCGACGAAGCGACGTTCACCTATACGGTCAGGAAAGAAGATGGAGAGGACAAACTTGGAAAGCTAACTTCTGCTGACCAGTTGACAGACGGCTCTTATGTCATGATTGTTTCCACCGGCTACGCACCGCTGGAACTCAGCGGGAAGTGGCTGACGGTTGTACAGCCGACTGTAGCGGAGGACAAGGTGACGAAGACGGAAGGCGCGGTTTGGACGCTGAAGGTAAGCGGACAGTCTGTTACGCTGACTGATAAAAACGGCATGGCCATTGCACCTTCCGGTGGAAACAGCAATGGCATTCAGTCTGATAATTATAGCTGGGCGTGGTCGTTCAGCGCAGAAAATCAGACCTTCAAATTTATGGGTGCCGGTGATGATACTGTTACGCTGGCCAGCAATACCAGCACGGATTCTACATACGGTGGGTTTAACAAGTTTAAAGCCTATAAGAACAACACGGTTGCAAGTCAGCAGTATCCGTGCGAGTTCACGCTCTACCGGGTCGACCCTGCATCTGCTGACCAGCCCTCCGGCGATCTGCCCAAGCCCGGCGACAAGTTCGTGATCTACAACCAGAACGCACAGGCAGTCCTGGCGGCGGAGAACGATTCGAAGTCCATTGAAAAGGCGGCAGCCACCGTTGCGGACGGCAAGGCCACCCCGGCGAACGGCGCTGTTGTGTTCACCGTCGAGCAGAACGGCGAATACCTCCGCTTCAAGAGCGAAGCCTATGGCTACCTCTGCTCCAACGGCACCGGCAACAACGCGTTCTACAGCAAGGACTTCTCCGAAGAGGGCGTTACGACTGACGACGCCGACTGGCTCGTCCGCGAATGCTCCGGCGGCGTGGGCGGCTATGAGCTGGAGAGCCGCACGGCGAAGTTCAACAATAGGTATAGCCAGTGGTTGGAGTACTACTCCGATTCGTTCAAGACCTACAGCATGGATAAGAGCAAGGTCACGGATTACACCATCTACTCCTTCTTCTTCTATCCCGTGGCGGACGGCGTGAATGTGGACGGCGGCCTCGTCGTGCAGCCCACCATCACCTTCCCCGAAACCATGCTCCCGGCCTATGTCGGCAGCAATTACAAGTTTGACCTCGAGATCGACACGATCTATGCGATCGACAATCCGTGGATCGAGTACAGTGTTCGCGATGAAAAGGGCAATCTGGTTGACGGCGTAACGAGCAGCACAGACGTGGAAGTCCTCGGCGACTTTACGACCGGCAAGGGCACAGCACATATCACCGTCTGGGATACGCAGATTGCAAAGGCCGCTGAAAACGGCAGCACGATGACCCTGACCTTCGCGTTCAAGGATATCAAGGGCAACGAGGCCAGAGCGTCCTACACCGTCGACATCCTCGACGAGCCTGTGATCTCCAACGTAACGCCCGCGCAGGGCGCGCAGACCGGCGAGAACAAAAAGCCGACGATCTCCGCGGAGATCTCGAACGCTGGCGAGAACGCCAGCGTAACGATGACTGTCAACGGCGCGGAGGTCAATGCGGCCTACGCAGACGGCATGGTCACCTACACCCCGGCTGCCGCTATGGCGGACGGCAAGGTCACGGTAACTGTGACGGTCAAGCGTGCTGATAACAAGGAGACCAGCAAGACCTGGTCCTTCACCATCGGCGAGGCGACCTTCCAGCGCTACTTCGGCCAGCTGCACTCCCACACGCAGTATTCCGACGGCGCTGGCTCGCTGGAAAGCGCACTGGATTATGTCAAGAATCTGCCTGAAATCGCGAACGTCGACTTCGTCGCGTTCACCGACCATTCCAACTACTTCGACAGCAAGAATAACCCCAACGTCGAAGCGGCTCTGTATGACACGTCTCTTGTCAAGGATTCCGATCCCAGCCACAGCTGGGCGACCTACAAGAACACTGTCGCAGCCTTCAACGCGGCCAACGCGGGCAAAATGGTCGCCATTGCGGGCTTTGAAATGACGTGGTCCGGCGGTCCCGGCCATATCAACACCTTCAACACCCCCGGCATCGTCTCCCGCAACAACACGACGCTCAACAACAAGACCAAGGATGCAGGCCTGCAGGCCTACTACAAGCTTCTGTCGCAGACAGAGGGCGTCAATTCCATCAGCCAGTTCAACCATCCGGGCACGACGTTCGGCAACTTCATTGACTTCGGTTACTGGGATGCTGTTGTTGACACCCGTATGTACATGGTCGAAGTCGGCAACGGCGAAGGCCAGATCGGCGCAGGCGGCTATTATCCCAGCTACGAGCAGTACATCATGGCGCTCGACAAGGGCTGGCACGTCGCCCCGACCAACAACCAGGATAACCACAAGGGCAAGTGGGGCAACGCCAACGACGCCCGCGACGTCATCCTGACCGACGACTTTACCGAAGACGGCATCTACGAAGCGCTCAGAGCGCGCCGTATGTACGCCACCGAGGACAAGAACCTCGAGCTGGACTACACGGTCAACGGCAACATGATGGGCTCCATCATCGACGTTCCTGAGAAGCTGAACTTCGAGATCTCCTTCAACGATCCCGACCGCACCGATTCCATCGCCAAGGTCGAGCTGGTCGTCAACTCCGGCAAGGTCGCCTATACCTGGGACAGTGCCGCAGATCTCACCAAGGGCTCCGTCAGCGTGGAACTGGCGCCTGAGTACACCTATTACTTCGTCCGCGTCACCGAGGGCGACGGCGATCTGGCCGTGACCGCTCCCGTCTGGGTCGGCGAATCGCTCAAGCTTGGCATTTCCAAGGCTGAATGCGGCACATCTACCCCTGTCACCGACGAAGAACTGACCATCACCACCACGTTCTTCAACAGTGAGGCAAAGCCCGCTACCATCAAGTCCATCACCTATGCCATCGGCAGCGAAACCATCGGCACGGATACCACCGGTTACACGCTGGCTGCAAGCAGCACGCAGGATGTGGAATTCAAGTATACCCCGACCAAGGCCCGCATCATGACTGTTAAGATCACGGCTGTGATCGAGCAGGACGGCAAGGAGTACACGTTCACCAAGGACGTCACGCTCGATGTGCTTGACGCAAGCAAGCTTGTCTACATCGGCATTGACGCCTCGCACTACAACGAATACGTTGCAGGCAACTATAAGGACTCCATGGGCAACTTCGGCGAACTGGCTGCGGCCTATTCCGTGCGTACAGTCACGCTGAAGACCAGCGAGGAGCTTATCGCGGCCTGCGGCAATTCCAAGTACAAGGCCATCATCCTGACGGCTCCGTCCCGCCGTCTGGAAGCGGCCCAGAAGGATCCGAAGACCTATTCCGAGGACGAGCTGAACGCCCTCAAGACGTTCAACGACAATGGCGGTATGGTGATCCTCGCCGGTTGGTCCGACAACTACGAGAATTACGACGTCATCCAGAACAACCCGGCCATCAAGCATATGGCCGCGACGCAGAACGAGGTTCTTGCCAAACTCGGCTCCAGCCTCCGCATTTCTGACGACGCAACGTATGACGATGTACGCTCCGCAGCCGACGGCGTCGACAAGTGGAGACTGTACTTCTCGTCCTACAACATGGAGAACCCGCTTCTGAAGGGCGTGGAATTCGACGAAGAGCATCCGTTTGACAAGCTCTACACCGAGCGCTTCAGCCACTACGGCGGCGCGTCCATCTACGCGGTTGACGCAAGCGGCAATGCAACCTCTACGCTGCCCGCAACGGTCAGCCCGGCAGTCTACGGCCATGCAACGACCTACTCTGTGGACGTTGACAAGGACGGCCTCGGCGGCGCAGGTATCCCGAAGTACACCTTCGCGAAAAACGATGACCGCCTGATGGTCATGGCGTCTGAGCAGCTCGAGGGCAAGGGCCTCATCATCGTCTCCGGCGCAGCCTTCATGTCGAACTTCGAGGTGCAGTACCAGGTCTCCGACAGCGGCGCGGAGAAGAACTACTCCAACTACAAGATCTGCCAGAATCTCGTCTCCATGCTCAACCAGACCGAGATCACCAAGATCGCGGATGTGCAGGCAGAGACAGAGGAGGGCGTCAAGTTCACCGTGGAGGGCATCGTGACCTCCAACGCCTCCGGCTATAACAAGGATACCGCGTTCTTCGACTGCATCTATGTGCAGGACAACACCGCCGGTATCAACGCCTTCCCGGTCGCAGGCAACTTTAAGATCGGCGATAAGGTCCGTGTCACCGGTACGACGTCCTCCTATCAGGGCGAGCGTCAGCTGGCTGTGACGACGAAGATCGAAAAGATCGCGGACGCAGCGGCTCCGGCTCCCAAGGAAGTCACCGCCGCGCAGATCAACGACGGCTCCGTCCTCGGCAGCCTCGTCAAGATCAAGGGCACGATCACCAGAGTGGAAGAGGCCGAAGGCAAGATCCAGACCATCATGGTCAGGGATGCGGCAGGCAAGGAAGCCCGCGTCTTCATCGACGGCTACATCACGAAGGACAAGGAAGTCCAGAACGCCATCGTCGGCAATCAGGTCGAGGCGGTCGGCCTGGCTTCCTATGATAACACCTTCTACCTCGATGGAAAGCAGATCGCCCCGCGTATCCGTATCCGCGACCGCGCTGACGTCGTCTGCACCGCAGGCGAGACCCCGGTCAAGACGTGGAACATCACCTATGTCACCGACGGCGGCACGATCAACGGCGCGTACCCGACAACCTACACCGAGGGCACCGTGACCGTTCTGCCGACCGATGTGACCAAGCCCGGCTATACCTTCCTCGGCTGGTTCACCGCCTACATCGGCGGCGTGCAGGTCAGGCAGATCGAGGCGACGGAAACCGGCGACAAGACCTTCTATGCACGTTGGCATAAGACTGTCCTGCCGCCTCCGCCCGTCACCCCCGGTACCCCGGTCACCCCGGCCAGGCCTGCTGCCCCGGTAGGGCTCCCGTTTGCCGATGTGTCCGGCAGCGACTGGTTCTATAACGATGTCCGCTATGTCTACGAGAAGGGCATCATGGACGGCACGGGCGCCGATCGCTTCTCTCCCAACGCACCGCTGACCCGCGCCATGATCGTTACCATCCTCTACCGCATGGCGGGCAGCCCGTCCGTTTCCGGCTCGTCCGACTTTACGGATGTGGCCGCCGGCAAGTGGTTTGCCAAGGCGGTCGCATGGGCGGCGGCCAACGGCATTGTCAACGGCTACGGCGACAGCCTCTTCGGCCCGAACGACCCCGTGACCCGTGAGCAGCTTGCGGCGATCCTGTACCGCTACGCAGTCTACGGCGGCATGACGGCTGTGACGCTCGAGGAAAATCTCGGCAGCTTTGCCGACACGGCGCAGCTCTCCGCCTACGCCATTCAGGCGATGAACTGGGCGGTCGGCCAGGGTCTGATCAACGGCTCCGGCAGCAACCTTGTGCCGAAGGCACAGGCGACCCGCGCACAGGTCGCGGCGATCATCCACCGCTATCTCGAGCGCTGAGTTCCCCAACAGTACAAAGCTGCCCCGCCGGGTCTTCCGGCGGGGCAGTCCCCCATCATTCAAAAACTGCGCATCCTGAAGGAGAATCCATGAAAAACTTACAATGCAAGCTGACGCGCAAGCGCTGGCTGGAGATCGGCGTGAGCGCGCTGCTGTTCGTGCTGATCATCGCGTGGGCGCTGGTTCTGGAATACACGGAGCCTGACCGCGAGGCGACTGCCGCGCGCAAGCGGTTTTTCGCCGTTGCGCGCGTCACGGACATTCTGGACGACAACGCGGAGACCCAGGACTGGACGGAGGGCCGCCGCATCGGCCAGCAGTATCTCGAGGTCGAGATCCTGAACGGCCCGTGGAAGGGCGAAACGCTTGAGGCGATCAACTATCTGACCATCTATACCAACGTCGACGCGAAGATCGGCACAAAGATCGTCGTCCGCCTCGATCTGGACGACGAGGGCGCGCCGTATATCATATCCATTCCGAATTATAACCGCGCCCCGGTGCTGCTCGGCCTGCTTGCCGTGTTTGCGGCGCTGCTTCTGCTGATCGGCCGGAAAAAGGGCCTCACGGCCCTGCTGGGGCTTGTGTATACGCTTGCGTGCGTCTGGTTCATTCAGGTGCCCATGATCCTGCGCGGCGCGCAGCCGGTCGTGGTCACGGTCGTGCTTGTCGCGCTGACGACGGCGGCCTCCCTCCTGTTCCTGAACGGCTTCAGCCGCAAGACGCTCTGCGCCACGCTCGGCTGCATCGGCGGCGTGGCGGTGGCCGGCATTTTCGCCGCCCTGTGCGGGTCGATCTCGCCGCTCAACGGCTTCAACCTGCCGGAGGCGGAGGAACTGGTTTTGCGCGCGTCCGACCGGGGACTGAAGATCAGCGGTCTGTTCGTCAGCGGCATTCTCATCGCCTCGCTCGGCGCGGTCATGGACGTGGCCATGTCCATTTCCTCCGCCTGCTGGGAGCTGCGCGAGCTGAACCCCGATCTGCCGCGCAAGGCCCTGTTCCGCTCCGGCATGAACATCGGCCAGGACGCCATGGGCACCATGGCGAATACGCTCATCCTTGCCTTCGCCGGTTCGAGCCTCAATACGCTCCTGCTGTTCCAGATCTTTGATTATCCCATGATCCAGATCTTCAACGCCGATTCCATCGCCATCGAGATCATCCGCGGCGTGGCCGGCACCATCGGCATCATCCTGACCGTCCCCCTCGTCGCCCTCCTGAGCGCCGAGATCATGGGGCCGAAGAAAAAAGCGTAAGCTGCAAAACAGAAGCGGCATTCCCGGGCCGGGAATGCCGCTTCTGCGTCAAAATGTCGGATCGTTATCGGTGTGCGTCCGCCTGCACGCAAAATGCCTCCTGCATCTTTTGCAGGACGGCTTCCTTTTTCGGGATGGACGGGATGGCGCCGGAAGCTTCGGTGGAGAGGCTTGCTGCGGCTGCCGCGTAGCGGGCCATATAGGCAAGATCGTCCCGCGTCAGCGCCTCCGGCGCTTTCCCAAGCTCCAAAAAGCGTGATACGGCGCTGCCGCCAAAAATATCGCCTGCGCCGGTCGTGTCAATGGGATGCACCTTCGGGCAGCCGCAGGAGAAGTCTGCCTGCTTATTTTTCAGCAGACACCCCTTCGGCCCCAGCGTGACCATGACGAGCTTCGCGCCCAGCGCCAGCACGCGCTCCGCGCCCTCCTCCGGGCTGCAGTCCCAGAGGAACTGCGTCTCCTCATCGCTGATCTTGACGATATCCGCCTGCGAAAGGCCCCAGAGGATCTGTTCCCTTGCCTCCTGCTCTGTTTTCCACAGCGGGGCGCGGTAATTGGGGTCGTAGGTGACGAGCTTACCGTGCATGCGGGCATAGGCCGCGGCCTTCTGCGTGGCCGTGCGGGCAGGCTCGTCCGTGCAGCTGAGCGAGCCGAAGTGGAACACGCGGCTTTCTGCCAGCATGGCCGGGTCGATCTCCTCCCAGCGCAGCTGCGTGTCCGCGCCGGGCTTGCGCGCAAAGGCGAACGAGCGGTCGCCGTGCGCGTCAAAGGTCACGAACGCAAGCGTCGTGAATGTATCGGGGCTGATCAGAATGCCGCGCGTGTCGATCCCGGCGCGGCGCATCGTGCCGGTCAGCAGATGGCCAAAGGTGTCGTCGCCGACCTTGGCGAGAAACGCGGTCTTCTTTCCATACGCGCTCAGCGCGGCAAGAAAATTGCCGGGCGCGCCGCCGGGGTTGGCGGCAAGCGTGGGGTAGCCGTTTTCGTCCTTCGCGCGTTCCGCAAGATCGACAAGCAGCTCGCCCAGCGCGATCACATCATACATAGGTCTGTCCTCCTGTGTTTTTTGTTATTTTACCATGAAAGCAGCCTGGACTCAACCGCCGCGGGCGAAAAAATGCGCGGCGCGTTCCGCCTTTACATTTGCGTGCGTATGTGGTAAAATTCTCAAAAGTGTGTGAAGCCGAGCTGAAGGAGGATGCGTCCATGCCGATGACAAACGCCGCTGAATATCTGGAGCGCACCGCCGCCCGCGTCCCGGACAAGGTCGCCTTTTCCGACGCCTCCGGCAGTCTGACCTTCGGGCAGCTGCTGACGCGTGCGCGGGCACTGGGAACCGTTCTGGCCGGGCTTCCGGGCTGCAAAAACGCGCCCGTGGCCGTGCTCACGGGGCGGACAGTGCAGAGCGTCGCGGCGCTGCAGGGCGTTTTGCAGAGTGGGAATTATTACGTTCCCATCGACGAGCAGATGCCGGAGGCGCGGATGCGCCGCATTCTCGCGCAGGTGCACGCCCGCGCGATCGTCTTCCCGGAAGCGTGCCGCCCGCAGGCGGAGCGGCTTGCGGACTGCGCGCCGCTCGTGTGTCTGGAGGAGGCGGAGAAGACCGCCCCGGACAATGCGCTTCTGCAGGCCCGGCGCGAGCAGATTATCGATCTCGACCCCGTGTACCTGCTCTTCACCTCCGGCTCGACCGGCACGCCGAAGGGCATCGTCATCTCCCACCGCGCCATTCTGGACTTTACCGACTGGCTGACGGACTTCTGCGGCTATACGGAGCATGAGGTCTTCGGCAATCAGTCGCCGTTTTACTTTGACACCTCCTGCAAGGATCTGTACCAGACGCTGAAGCTCGGCGCGACGTGCGTGATTCTGGAGAAGAAATTCTTCGCGCTGCCGCTGTTTTTGCTGCAGGCGCTCGACCGGAACGGCGTGACCGCCGTGAACTGGGCGACGTCCGCGTTCCATCTGGCGGCAAGTTCCGGCGCGCTGGAACGGTGCGTCCCGCACGCGCTGCGGAAGATCGTCGTCGGCGGCGAGGCGCTGCAGGCGCGGTACGTGAATATGTGGAAGCGCGCGATCCCGGAGGCGGAGCTTTATAATATGTACGGCCCGACGGAGACGACCGTCGACTGCGCCGCGCTGCACCTGACGCACACGTACCGCGACGACGAGCCGATCCCCATCGGAAGGGCCTGCCGCAATATGCAGCTGCTGCTGTTAAAGGACGATCTGACCGAGGCAGCCCCCGGCGAGACGGGCGAGCTGTGCGTGCGCGGCTCCGGGCTTGCGGCGGGATATTTTGCCGACGCGGAAAAGACCGATGCAGCCTTTATCCAGAACCCGCTCTGCCCCGATTACCGCGACATTCTCTACCGCACGGGCGATATGGCCGTGCAGCGGGAGGATGGGAATTTCTATTTTCTTGCCCGCCGCGACGGGCAGATCAAGCACATGGGCTACCGCATTGAGCTGGGCGAAATTGAAATGGCGCTCTACAGCGTCAAGGGCCTGCAAGACGCCGTCTGCTTCTACGACGCGATGCGCGACAGGATCGTCTGCGTCTATGCGGGCGATCTGGACACGAACGCGCTGGCACGGGCGCTGCGGACGGCGCTGCCGAAATATATGCTGCCGAACATCTATGAAAAGCTGGACGCGCTGCCGCACAACGCGAACGGCAAGCTCGACCGCGCGGCGCTGAAGGAGCGTTTCCTTCATGCGCAGAGTTGAGAGCTGCGCGGCGCTTGCGCCGCTTCTGTCCGCGCAGCTGCGGCGCGGCGTGGTGACCAACTGCTTTTTATCCCCGGCAGACTACCAGCGTGAGATCGACGCCGGGCTTTTTTACGAGGAAGGGGACGGCTTTCTGCTGCTGCTGCGGCAGCGGGCCGGATACCAGCTCCTGAACTTTTACCTGCACCCCGGCGCGAAACTTTTCCTGCCGGGGCAGACGCTCCCGCTCGTCACAGAACTTGCCTGCCGCGAAAAGGACCAAGACGCCATGCACCGGGCGCAGGACGCGCTGTGTGCGCTCGGTTTTGCGGAGTGCTTTCGCCGTCTGCGGCGCACACGGGCGGCGGTTCCTGTCCAGAATACCGCTGAGACTCCGGCAGAGGCTTCCTTTGAGGCTGTGCGGGCGTTTTTACTTGAACAGTTCGACCCGCTGACGGGCTGCATCCCGCCGGACGAGGAACTCCGACAGGCGGTCGGCGCCGGGCAGGTGCTGTGTTTGACAGACGCGAACGGAATTTCCGGACTTCTGCACTATACACCCGGGCGGGCGCAGTGCGAGATCCGCCATCTGGCCGTCCGTGCAGACTGCCGGGGGCTTGGATGTGCCGGACGGCTGCTGCGGCTGCTGGAGGCGAAGACCGGCGGGCAGAAATGCGCCGTCTGGGCGCGGGTGGGGAACGCCCCTGCCGAGCATTTCTATGAAAAAAATCAGTTTCAGCCGGACGGATGGCAGTCCGTTGTGCTGAGGCTGGGATAGATAAAGGAGTTTTGACACTATGAGAAAGCAGATCATGGAGATCCTGACGGAGATTTGCCCGGGCATCGACTTTGAGAACGAAAAAGCCCTCATCGACGACGGCCTGATCGACTCGCTGGATATCGTCGCGGTCGTGACGGAGCTGATGGAGGCGTTCGACGTGGAGCTTGGCGTGGACGATCTGACGCCGGAAAACTTCAACAGCGTCGAGGCCATCGAGGAGCTCATCGAGAGCCGGCAGAACTGAGATGTCCTTTGCCTCCCTGCCCTTTGTGGGGCTCGTCACGGCAGGCGTCGTGCTGTATTATCTGGTTCCGAAGCGGGCGCAGTGGGTCGTGCTGCTGCTGGCAAGCATGGTCTTTTACCTGGTTGGCGGCGTCAAAAGCGCCGTCTGGCTCGTGCTGATCGCGGGACTCACGTGGCTGGCGGGGCTGCTGCTCGAAAAGCAGAACGCGCGTCCCGCACCGGATAAGGCCGCAAAGGCCGCCGTGCGCCGCGCGAAAAAGCGCATCTGCGCGGCGTGTCTGGTTCTCTGCTTCGGGCTGTTATATCTCTGTCTCTTA
>ERZ1027061.552-NODE-552-length-16455-cov-6.418598_pt1 | contig 16455 bp, 16 predicted proteins | sample MGYA00519283_ERZ1027061 | MGnify/ENA primary metagenome ERZ1027061 (study PRJEB26926, sample SAMN06164849) | human gut metagenome | biome: ENVO:00009003; feature: ENVO:2100002; material: ENVO:00002003 | host: Homo sapiens | place: USA | collected 2012 ... | reverse complement strand
AAATTTCAGAACGGTTACAGACACTGAAAGCCCTGCTGTTCCACACTTCAAATCCATGACAGGTCCGACAGGCACGGCGGCTTTGACAGGCAGCGCGCATTGGCGCATCCTTGTATGTATGGCGCGTTTATTTTGTTTTTAAATGTATGCAAAAGCTCGATGATGGAAGATGCAAAGAAAGCAGAAAGCGTGATTGGATTTTATTATTGATAACTCTGACGCTGAAATATGGACTGAAGTAAAAAACGAAGCAGCACTGTGATCATGCTGCTTCGTTTTTTACTGTTTTGACTTATATGCTTCACCCCACGCCCACATGGAATCCAGAACGGGTTTCAGGCTTTTACCGAGTTCAGTCAGCGAATACTCTACTCTCGGCGGCACTTCTGCATAGACCTCGCGGTGAACAAGCCCATTTTCCTCCATCGCCCGGAGTTGGGCAGTCAAGACCTTCTGAGACACATTGCCTACGGATTTTTTCAGTTCCCCGAACCGCTTTGTCCCCGGCATTAAATCCCGGAGGATCAGAACCTTCCACTTGTCCCCGATGAGCGTCAGCGTGGTTTCTACCGGGCAGGCGGGGAGTTCTGCGTTTGTCAGCTTTTCCATTGCAGCCTCCAATAGTTTCTTTTTGGTAACTACAGCACAATATTACGACACCGTGCGACTGAACGCGAAAAACAACTGGCGTCACACATGGAAGAGCCTTCCGAAGTACCATGCCGACGGCTCTGCCATTGAATGGCGGGTCACGGAGCAGCCGCTGAAGCGCTACACCGTCCGCATTTCGCGCGACGGCAATACCTTCCTTGTCGTCAATACCTACAACCCGCAAAGCCCGGACGAAGACAGCACAACGCGCACCGTGATCAAGCGCTGGGACGACGCGGGCTATGAGCAGAAACGCCCTGATACGATCACGGTCACGCTCCTGAAGGACGGCACGGTCTGCGACACAAGGACTATCAGCTGCACGGACAGCTGGCAGTATACATGGAGCGGCCTTCCCCGGTATAACCCGGACGGCACGGAGATCGTCTGGACAATACAGGAAAACGCCGTTCCCGGCTACATTTCAAGCATCCGGGAAACCGGCGATACGTTCATTCTGACCAATACACCTGAGCATCAGAAGCTTCCGCAGACGGGGCTTCTCTGGTGGCCGGTTCCGGTGCTCGCTGCGGCGGGGCTGCTGCTTCTGATTTTGGGCACGCTCTTGAAAAGGAAAAATGACCATGATTAAACGCGGAACGCTTTGCACGATTCTGGGGCTGCTGCTCCTTCTCGCCGCGCTGCTGCTCACGGCCTATAACCTCCGCCGCGATGCAGCCGCAGGCGACGCTGCCGAGCTTGTCCTTGAACGCCTGACACCCGACCTGCCCCGGCAGGAAAGTCTTTCCCAGTCTCCCACTGGAGAGGGGAAAGAGGAGGCATTTGTCCCGGATTATGTGCTGAATCCGGAGCTGCCCATGCCGGAACGCGAGATCGACGGCCAGAGCTACATCGGCGTTCTGGATATCCCCGCGCTCGGCCTGTCGCTTCCCATCATCAGCACATGGAGCTATCCCGGCCTGCAGATCGCGCCCTGCCGCTACTCCGGCTCCGCGTATCTTGAAAATCTCGTCATTGCGGGGCACAATTACCGCAGCCATTTTGCGTCCCTCCCGCAGCTCCAGCCGGGCGATGCGGTCACGTTTACAGACATGGACGGGACTGTGTTCCGCTACAAGGTCGATTCCCTTGAAACGCTTTCTCCCTACGCCATATCCGATATGACCAGCGGCGGCTGGCCGTTGACACTCTTCACCTGTACCGTCGGTGGCCAGTCAAGGCTTGCCATCCGCTGCAGCGTCGGCTGATGTACTACAAAAATCAGAAAAGTCATGAAACTCCGAATGTCCCATCGGAATTTCACGGCTTTTTGTTTTGCGTATTGCTTATTTCTTCGTGAGCGTCAGGTGATAATCGGCGCCGTCTTCACGGGCAGCCGCCTGATAGCCGCTGTGCGCGGCAAAGCGCTTGATGTTTTCAACGGCAGTTTCGTTGTCGACGAGAACTTCCAATGCAGCGGGATTGTCCTTCTTGATCGCGTTCTGCACCATCACGACGGGCATGGGGCAGAGATAGCCTCTTGCATCAACCATTTTTCTGCGCCTCCTGCTTCTTCATGCTGTTTACGATGGAGATCACCAGCACGATCACGATACCGAGCACCACTGCGACGCAGCCATTGGTGGAAACGCCGCCCGCAGAGCTTTCAGAGGCCGCGTTTCCGGCAAGGCCGAAGTTATGTGCGAACGCAGCGCCGACGATCATGCCGAACACCGTAACGGCAGAATCCGCATTGCCGCTGCCGGCAAGAATGAGCTGACGCAGCGGGCAGCCGCCCAGCAGAACAGAGCCCCAACCGGCCAGCAGCATACCGAGGAAGTTCCAGACGTGGCTGGAGTGGGCGACGGGTTGCGAGGTAAAGCCGAGCTTGAAGTTATGCGTGATGAGATTGCCAATCAGAACAGTAACAAAGATGGCGATGAAGCCCCACAGCAGGTGCAGATCCTTGAACATCATCGTGTCGCGCAGACCGCCGACCATGCAGATACGGGATTTCTGTGCCAGCGCGCCAACAACCAGCGCGATCAGCAGCGCGATCAGGAACGGAGCGTGCTTGGAGCCGGGGCCCTCCTCAGAGAGCTTGAACAGCGTGGGAACAGCCAGGAACAGGATCAGCAGGCCGACCATGACAGCGGGCAGCACCGTGCCGTCGAGCGTCTTGGTGGCGTAGTTCCGCTGAAGCGTGAAGCCCTTGCGGATGAAGATCGTGCCGAGGAAGATACCGGCGGCGAAGCCGGCCAGACCGACGACGGCGTTCAGATCGCCGCCAGCCAGACGCAGCACCATGCGCAGCGGGCAGCCGAGGAAGGCCAGCGCGCCGATCATGACGAATGCGCCGAGCACAAAGCGGAGCGCGGGAGACGAACCGGCTCTGGCTTTCCATTCCTTAGAGGCCAGCGCCATCAGGAAGCTGCCAAGCACAAGGCCGATGATCTCCGGGCGGACATACTGGACCTTGGCAGCAGAATGCAGACCCACAGCGCCTGCGATGTCGCGCTCAAAGCACGCGATGCAGAAGCCCATGTTGGCCGGGTTGCCGAGCGCCGTCAGCACGAGTGCTGCGATGCCGATGACAACACCGGTCAGAATGACGAACAGGTTTTCTTTTTTCATGTTCTCTTTCCTCCGATATAGTCGAACTAAGTTCGCCGAAGTTCGATATTCTGGAACGAGAATATCGAAAACAACGTGAATGCGGGCTTTTTCGCCCGCATTCGTTACTCTTGAATCAGAATAACACGCTTTTTCACGATTGTCAATCATTTTTCTGTTCGACATTTTCGAAAAATATTCAGAATCGAAGAAACGTTCAGAGCAGCAGCGCCGAACCCTGTTCCAGATCGTCGGACAGGAACCGGCGGTTGAGCGCATTCAGGACCCGCTTTTTATCCGCGCTCCACATGGGAGCGATCAGGCTGCGCTTCGCGCCGTCTCCGGTCATACGGTGAATGACCAGCTCGCGCGGCAGCACGCGCAGACAGTCTTCCAGTACGGACAGATACGCATCCAGCGTCATGGTTTCGAAGTTTCCGGCGGCGTAGTCCTCAGCAAGGTCTGTCCCGGACAAAACGTGCAGCAGATGGAGCTTGATGCCGTCCGCACCGCTCTGACCGATGTAGCGTGCGGTCTGCACCATCATCTCCGGTGTTTCGCCGGGAAGTCCAAGGATCATATGCGCGACCACATGGATATCCAGCGCCTTGAGCTGCCGGACGGCATTGTCAAACACGGAAAGGGGATAGCCGCGCCGGATATACCGCGCAGTGGATGCGTGGATCGTCTGTAAGCCAAGCTCGACCCAGACAGGCTTCCTTTCCCGCAGCTCCGCGAGCAGCGCGAGGATCTCCGGCGGCAGGCAGTCCGGTCTGGTCGCGATAGACAGCGCGCAGATCTCATCCCGGTCGATTGCGGCCAGAAACAGCGGCCTTAATTGATCGGCGGGCGCATAGGTATTGCTGTAATCCTGAAAATAGGCGATATATCGGGCATCCGGCCCGGCCTTTGCCGCGACAAGGCGTTTGGCCTGGGCAAGCTGTTCAGAAACCGGGAGCGCGGCGGAGGCGGCGAATTCACCGCTTCCGCTGCAAAAGATGCAGCCGCGTGCGTCGAGCGTCCCGTCGCGGTTCGGACAGGTGCATCCGGCGGAAAGCGCCAGCTTATAGACCTTGCAGCCGAATGTCTCGCGCAGATACGCGTTCAGGGAGCGGTAATACATATGTCCTCCAAATGATTTGCGCGCCGCAGTCTCTGCGGCGCGCAAGCTGGTTCCTTACGATTTGGGAGCATCCAATGCTTCATCCTGCATGACCGCCTCAAATTGAGCGCGGTTCATATTTTCGTTTTCCATCAGGAAGCCCGCGATCTTATCCAGCCGTTCCGAATGCGCGGTCAGGATCTCCTCGCAGCGCTTGTATGCCTCGCGCATGATCGACTGCACCTGCACGTCGATCTCGCCTGCCGTTGCTTCGGAATAGGGCTTCGTTTTTTCGTAATCCCGGCCAATGAAGACCTCCTGACTCGACGAATAGGAGACAGGGCCAATCGCGTCCGACATTCCGTAGGTCGCGACCATATCCCGCGCAAGCTTTGTTGCGCGCTGGAGATCATTCGAAGCGCCGGTAGAGATATCGCACAGCTTCAGCGCTTCCGCAACACGTCCGCCAAGGAAGGAGACGACCGTCTCGAACATTTCATTGCGCGAAGCGTAGGATTTGTCATCCTGCGGCAGGCTGATGGTCATACCGCCCGCCTGTGCGCGGGGGATGATGGTGATCAGGTGCACGGGATCCTGCGAGTCCAGACAATACATACACACGGCGTGTCCGGCCTCATGGACGGCAGTGAGCATTTTTTCGGAGTGGCTGACGACGCGGCTCTTTTTCTCCGGACCTGCAATAACCTTGATCATGGCAGCTTCCAGATCCTGCTGCGTGATGGCGGCTTTGCCGTTCCGCGCAGCAAGCAGTGCACCCTCGTTCAGCAGATTCGCAAGATCGGCGCCGGTAAAGCCGGCGGTCGCCTTTGCGATGGCGGGCAGATCGACATTGTCTGCCAGCGGCTTTTTGCGTGCGTGGACCTGCAATATCTCCGCTCTTCCGCGCCAGTCCGGCGCGCCGACATAGATCTGCCGGTCGAACCGTCCGGGACGAAGCAGGGCGGGGTCGAGAATATCCTTGCGGTTGGTCGCCGCGATGACGATCACGCCCTCGTTTGCAGAGAAGCCGTCCATTTCCACGAGCAGCTGGTTGAGCGTCTGCTCGCGCTCGTCGTGACCGCCGCCAAGACCTGCGCCGCGCTGACGGCCCACCGCGTCGATCTCGTCAATGAATACAATAGCGGGCGCAACACGCTTGGCCTGATCAAACAGGTCGCGCACACGGCTTGCACCGACGCCGACATAAAGCTCGACAAAATCGGAGCCGGAAATGGACAAAAACGCGACGTTTGCCTCACCGGCGACAGCTCTTGCCAGCAGCGTCTTGCCGGTGCCCGGAGGGCCGACCAGCAGAACGCCCTTGGGGATCTTCGCGCCAAGCTGTCTGAATTTATCCGAGTCGCGCAGGAATTCTACGATTTCGGAAAGCTCTTCCTTCTCCTCATCCGCGCCTGCAACGTCCTTAAAGGTAACGGCTTCGCCGTTCGGAACGCCGAAGCGGGCGTTTGCGCGCGTAAACTGCGACATGGCGTTCGGGCTGCCGCCGGAGCGGTTCATCAGGATGAACCAGACGAACAGCAACGCAACGCCGACGACGAGATAAGGCAGGACAGACCGCCAGATGGAGTTGACGGCGGGAAGATAGTTGTAGGACTTGAGAATGCCGGACGCGCTCTGCGCGGCAATGGTCTCGTCGAGGTCCTTGTGGAATGTCTCAATGTCTCCGATCCTGGCGGCTGCCGTGCCTGCCTGCGCCGTATCGCTGGCATACAGCGTCATGGTCAGCGTGTCGCCCTGTAAAACGAACGACTCGACCCGTTCATTTTCGAACAGGTCGAGCACGTCGGAATAGGCAAGCCTGCTGCTGTTCTGCGTGAGCAGGGACGAAGAGATCACCACAAGCACCAGCGCCAGAATCGCGATCAGAATGATCGTCTGTACGGTTTTGGGCTGTTGATTCACGGAGTATCTCCTTTTGAAAGAATAGATAGAAAGATCAGCTTACTGATCCTGATAGACGGAGGGCTTCAGAACGCCGACGAACGGAAGGTTCCGGTAATAATCCTCGTAATCCAGACCGAAGCCGACGACAAACGCGGGCGGAACGGTGAAGCAGGTGTAATCCGGCTTCAGATCGACCTTGCGGCCCGTGGGCTTGTCGAGCAGCGTGCAGATCCTGATGGACGCGGGCTTGCGCTCACGGAACATTTCGCAGATCATTTTGAGCGTGCTGCCGGAGTCGATGATATCCTCAAGGATCAGAACATGACGCCCTTCGATATCGTGATCGATATCCTTGCGGAACGTCAGCTTGCCGGTGGATTCCGTGCCGCCCTCAAAGGAGGTGATGCACATGAAGTCCTCCTGCACAGGAATGCTGATGGCATTGGCCATTTCCGCAAAGAACGGGACGACGCCCTTGAGCACGCCGACAAGGATCGGGCACTTGCCGCGGTAATCCTCCGCGATCTGCGCGCCGACCTCCTTGATCCGCGCGTGGATCTCCTCTTCGGAAACAAGAACGCGTTCAATGTCCTGAAGCATATCAGATTTGTTAATCATACAGCGAATCCTCTTTCTCTAATTCTTCTATTCTGATGATGACCGCGCGGTCGCCAGGGGCGGCTGCACGATCAAGATTGACGCCGATCCCGTAGACGCCGAGAATTCCATGCGCATCCGCTGTCACAGGGAGCAGGCTGCGCCTGTCCAGAGGAATCTTGCGGTCGATCATGAGCTTTTTCAGCGTTTTCCGGCCGCCGGAGACACGCATCTCGTCGTGCGCCCGGCGCGGACGGAACAGGATCTGTGTAGTTGAGCCTATCGTATCACACTTTACGGCAAAAGTGGAGAGTGTATTTTGAATTTCTGAAAAATTTTCTTGCCATTCGCAGAAAACGCGGAGTCCAGACGGTTGAAGAACGGCAGATTCTCCGATTGAGAGAACGACTGGCTCAAACGAAGCAGGGGAGTCAGTGGTAAGAAGCAGCCGGTCATATTCTCGCCGTGCAGTGTATCCGCCCGGCAGCGATATGCAGGCAGATGGACACGCAGAAAACAGCAACCGGTCAACGGCGTCGATATGCCGCGCTGAAAGCTTCGGTGCGCGGATTTCACTAAGAAGCAGCTTGACGGCGCGTGTGCGAACGGCCTGCGGATACGCGGCAAGAATGCTGCACTGAACGCCATCCGCAAGCCTGGCTTGCTGCAACACTACCTCTGCCTGCGCAGAAAGCTGCGCCTCGTCCGCCTCCAGAAGCCGGCACATACGAAACGCCGTTTCGCAGAGGGATGGATTCTCCGCTTTGAGAAGCGGGATGACAGACTGCCGCAGGCGGTTGCGCCGTGCGTCCGGAAGAAAATTGGTGCTGTCAGTCACATGGGAAAGTCCGTTTTGCGCGAGATACGCCTCGATCTCCGCACGGGAGACGGCAAGCATCGGCCGGATAAACGGCCCGCGCTTCGGCGGGATGCCGCAGAGTCCGGCAAGCCCGGTGCCGCGCGTGAGGTTCAGAAGCACCGTTTCCAGATTGTCGTCCTGCGTGTGCGCCGTTGCAATTAAACCTGGCAGGGAAGAAAAGAACGCGTAGCGAAGCGCACGCGCCGCTTCCTCAACGGATTCGTGCGTCTTTGCCGCGCGGGCGCGTACATCACCGTTATCAACATGGAGCACGACGCCCAGTTCGGCGCAGAGCGTACGGACAAACGCCTCGTCGCGGTCTGATTCCTCGCCGCGCAGCTGATGATTGAAATGCGCCGCCTTGACCGTAATGCCGAGCGTATTCCGTAAGGACAGCAAAACATGCAGCATACAGACGGAATCCGCTCCGCCGGAGACGGCACAGATCACGGTATCGCCCGGCTGCGTCATGCACTGCCCGCGCATCCACGAAAGAATTTTATCCGTCATGCTTCCATTCCAGATCGGAGAACGTAAAGAACTGCGGCCGCCACTGCAGCTTGACCGTTCCGGTCTCGCCGTGACGGTTTTTCGCAACAATGCACTCGGCAATGTTCTTGTCCTGCGTGTTGGGGTTATAATACTCGTCGCGGTAGAGGAACATGACGGAGTCTGCGTCCTGTTCGATAGCGCCGGATTCACGAAGATCAGACAGCATCGGCCGCTTGTCGGTACGCGATTCGTTGGCACGGGACAGCTGGCTGAGACAGATGACCGGCACATTCAGCTCCTTTGCCATGATCTTGAGCGCACGGGAAATATCGCTGACGACCGTTACGCGGTTATCGCCGGATTTCCCGGGCGCGGCGGCGGTCATCAACTGCAGATAGTCGATCAGCACCAGCCCCAGATTGTCGAGCCGGCGGCATTTTGCATTGATCTCCGCGACCGTGATAGCCGGATTGTCGTCCACGCGGATATCCGTCTGGCTGAGCGCGGACGAGGCGATAGAGAGCTTTCCCCAGTCTTCCTCATCCAGATGACCGGTCGTAAGCTTCTGGTTTTCAACAAAGCTTTCCGTGGAAAGAAGACGCATGACCAGCTGTTCGCGCGACATTTCGAGCGAAAAGAACGCGACAGTCTTTTCATAGGTCTTCGCCACGTTCAGGCAGATATTGAGCGCGATAGCCGTCTTGCCCATACCGGGACGGGCTGCGATCAGGATCAGGTCAGTCTTGTTCAGGCCGTTGATCTTGCGGTCAAGATCGTGAAGTCCGGTAGACAGACCGGGGATCTCGCTGCCGGAGGCCGCCAGCTCTTCCAACCGGTCGTAGACGTTGATCATGACTTTGCCGATGTGCTGCAGGCTGTCACCAGTGTTGCCGCGGCGGAGCGAATAGATCTTTTTCTCCGAAACCTCGAGCATTTCCTGCGCCGTGCCGACGCCGTCGTAGACCATTTCCGTGATCTCAGACGACGCAGTCGCCAGCGCACGCAGGAGCGACTTGTCATGCACGATCGTGCAATACTGCTTGACATTGGCGGCGGTCGGCGTGATCTTCAAAAGCTGCGCGATGTAATCATAGCTGCGCTGCTCGTCATACACGCCGCGCTCTTTCATCTTATTGAGTACGGTAACGGGGTCGATCTTTTCCGAGAAGTTGAACATCGTATAGATCGTCTCGTAGATCTCGCGGTTCTGCCGGAGATAAAAATCGTCCGGCTGCAGCATACCGACCACGTCCGGCACGCAGCGCTCGTCGATCAGCATCGAGCCGAGCACGGACTGCTCCGCCTCCAGTGCCTGCGGGGCCTGCCGCTGAAGCAGTTCCTCATCCATAGATGTTCACATCCTTCCGGGAAATGATGGTCAGGCGCACTTAGGCTTCCTTGACCTCGATTTTGAGTTCTGCATTGATCTCATAGCCGAGCTTGCACTTGACGGTGTAAACGCCGACCGACTTGATCGGCTCGTCCAGAACGATCTTCCGCTTGTCCAGCTGGATCCCGGCCTGCTTTGCAAGCGCCTCGGAAACCTCCGTGTTCGTGACCGAGCCGAACAGGCGGCCCGCTCCGCCGCCCTTCGCGGTGACAACGACGGTCATATCCTTCATGCGGTTGCGCAGCTCGAGCGCTTCCGCGCGCTCCTTGGCCTGCCGTTCCTGCGTGGCCTTGTCGTTCATGCGCATGGTGTTGATGTTGTCTGCGGTCGCTTCCTGCGCAAGCTTGCGCGGCAGCAGGAAGTTGCGCGCATAGCCGTCGGAGACCTCGATCATCTGGCCGCGCTTGCCCTGACCTCTTACATCCTGTGTTAAAATAACCTTCATGTTGATAACTCCTTTCAAAGAGAATTGTCTGGTGCCGCTTATGCTGAAAGCGGAGGCCGGATATACCGTGCGCTGCTGTCCGGCGCTGGGCGCATATTGATGCCGGATACAATGCCCATGGCGAAAAACATTGTGACGAGCGAACTGCCGCCGTAGGAAAAGAACGGCAGCGTCAGGCCGATGACCGGCACAAGGCCGATGCACACGCCGATGTTGATGAACACCTGTGCCGTCAGCATACCCGCGATGCCGACGCAGATGAGCCGGTTCATATAGTTGCCGGATTTGATGCCGACATAGATGATACGGATGATGATGGCCGTCAGCAGAATGAGAACTGCCATGCAGCCGAGCATACCGAGCTCCTCGCCGATAGAGGAGAAGATCAGGTCGGTATGCTGCGCGGGGATCGTGCCGCTCTGCACCATCGTCCCGTGGTACAGTCCCTGCCCGGTGATCCCGCCGTTCTGAAGCGCGCGCAGGCTGCGGTTCATCTGGTAGCGCTGATCCTGCGCCGCCGGGTCGATGCGCGGGTCAAACAGCACCCAGATACGGCTGCGCCGGTCGTAGCTGAGAAACTGCCACAAAAATGGAGAAGCTACAAGCAGCACCGCAAACGCGCCGAGGAACCACAAAAGGCTCACGCCGCCGACAAACGCCATAATGACGAAAATAAACAGATACTGCAGCGCAACACCCAGATCCTCCGACGCTACGACGATCAGGCCAAACATGAAGACCGTGATGACTGCGAGCCGCAGGACCGTTGAGATATGCGAGATCTTGTTCTGCCGGATGCTCATGGTCTTGGCCAGGATCATGATAAACGGAATTTTGCAGATCTCCGCAGGCTGGATGGAAAACGGCAGAAAGCTGAACGCCAGCCAGGAGCGGTTACCGCTTCGGGTATCGCCGAAGGGGAACAGAAGCAGAATAAAAATCGCCGAGAAGATCAGCAGCAGCTCGCGCCGCTCGGCAATGATATCGACGTCGACCAGCGTGAAAAAGACATATAAAATAATACCAAGAACCAGCGCAAGGATCTGCGTGCGGACATACTGCGCGCTGCCCTTGACGTTTGTTGCGCTGGAAATGACCACAATGCCGAAGACGCTGGCGGCAATACAAAGGCTCAGAAGGATCATATCTGCGCGCCGGACAAAGCTGCCGATCGCTTTCCATATCCCGTGCATAAAGCCGCCTCCTTTGAATGCAAAAATAAAGCTTGAAAAAAGGAATCCTAATTCAATTTTACATTGTATCAAAAAAGGACGAATAAGTAAACCACGATTTTCAAATTGCCGTGGTTTTGGTATGATTTTGAATTGATTTTACTTGATTTCTGTGTTATAATGCGGCAGATATAAAATGGGGCAGATAGGGGGCTTTGGTATGCAGATCACCACGCACAGCGCGGACGAAACGCAGGCGCTTGGACAAAGACTGGCAAAGCGCCTCCTGCCGGGCGATGTGATCGCCTATTTCGGCGATCTGGGAGCAGGAAAGACGGCCCTCACGCGCGGCATTGCGCAGGGCCTTGGTGTCACAGATCTCGTGACCAGCCCGACCTATACCATTGTCAATGAATACCTGACGGGCCGCATCCCGCTGTTCCATTTCGATATGTACCGCCTCGGCTCCTCGGACGAGCTGTTCGACATCGGCTGGGAGGATTATCTTGCACGCGGCGGCGTGTGTGCCGTCGAGTGGAGCGAAAACGTGGAAGACGCACTGCGGGATGCAATTCATATCACCATCGAGAAAGACCCGCTTGAACCCGATACCCGCCGCATCACCATCGAAGGAGGGAGCCGATTTGAAGCTGCTGGCATTTGAATCCTCTGCGAAGGCAGCCGGTACGGCGCTGCTGTCCGACGGCTGCCTGCTTGCGGAATATATGCAGAATTCCGGCCAGACCCACAGCAGAACGCTGATGGAGCTGGCAAAAAATATGCTCTCCGGCTGTGATCTGACCCCACAGGATATCGACGCTGTCGCCGTCGCCGCCGGGCCAGGCAGCTTTACGGGCGTGCGCATCGGCATGGCCTGTGCCAAGGGCTTCGCGTGGGGCCGTCAGCTCCCGCTCTACGGCGTTTCGACGCTGGAGGCCATGGTGCGCGGCGCAGCCTGCGCCGACGGCGTTTACTGCGCCTGCATGGACGCGCGGAAGGGGCAAATCTATAACGCGCTGTTCAATTGGACCGATGGAGCGCTCCTGCGCCGCACGGAGGACCGCGCAATCGCAATTTCAGAGCTGTCGCAGGAGCTGAAAAATATTCCCGGCCCTGTGTATCTCGCCGGCGACGGCGCGAAGCTCGTTTTTGACACATTGAAGGAGGAGAATCTGCCGCTGCGGCTGCTTCCTGAGCATCTGCGCCAGCAAAGGGCCTCCGGCGTGGCGCTGACCGCAATGGAAAAGATCGCCGCGGGCGAACCGGCAGACGCCGCCGCGCTGACGCCCAATTATCTGCGTCAGGCGCAGGCAGAGCGCACGCGGCAGCATGACAAGGACTTTTATTTGAAAAAATAATTGAATAGAAAAGACAAAGGAGCAACATCATGAGCACGAAAGCATTTGGAGAACACGTACACGTCATGGATCATCCGCTCGTCGCGCACAAGCTGACGATCATGCGCGATAAAAACACCAGCGTCAAGGATTTCCGGGAGCTGGTCAGCGAGATCGGGATGCTCATCACCTATGAGGCCACCCGTGATCTGCCGCTCACCACCAAGACGGTCGAAACGCCGATCTGCACGGCGGAGGAGCCGACGCTGGCCGGTAAGAAAATTGCAGTCGTGCCCATTCTGCGCGCCGGTCTTGGACTGGTCGACGGCGTTCTGCGCATGGTTCCGTCTGCCCGTGTCGGCCACATCGGTATGTTCCGCGACGAGGAAACGCTTGAGCCGCACGTCTACTTCTGCAAGATGCCGAAGGACATCGCCGAGCGCGATATCATGATTGTCGACCCCATGCTCGCCACCGGCGGCTCTGCCGACGCGGCGATCGCCGAAATGAAGAAGCGCGGCTGCCACAACATCAAGCTCATGGTCCTCGTTGCTGCTCCCGAGGGCATCGAGCTCATCACCAAAAAGCACCCCGATGTTGAGCTTTACTGCGGCGCAGTCGATGAGAAGCTCAATGAGCACGGCTACATCGTCCCCGGCCTCGGCGACGCGGGCGACCGCATCTTCGGCACAAAATAAATTCTTCTGCCCGCCTGCGGCACATTTCCGGCCCAGGCGGGCGCTGCATTTTCTGCCATGCCGGAAAGCTGGCAGTTTTGCCGGGAAGGCGGCATTTACCGGAGGCATCCTCCTTCCTATCATTTTTTGTAGTGAGGAGGTGGCTTTGTATATGCAGATAGAGAAAAACATTGCAGCCACATTACAGCGCAAAATGAACGCGGCTGGAAAGACGAAGCTGGAATTCTCAAAGGAACTCGGCATTCCGCGTTCGACCTTTCAGGAATATCTGAAGGGGGACAAATGCCTGCGCTCGGATTCCATCGAGGAGCTTGCGAAAAGCCTCTCGATTTCACCGGCCCAGCTGATTTCAGGGCCGGAATACGCGGATGCGCGCGGATTATTCAGCGCGGACGCGCTGCTTGCGGAGCTTCAGACGCTGCACCCGCGTGCACAGGAGCTTGCAAAGGAAGCTGTTTCGCTTTTACAGACCGCGTTTCGGATCTCAGCCAAGTGGGACAAGCTGGACACGCTTTCGGCAGACCCGGTCAGCGAGGTTCCGGAATCCGCTTACCGGTACGTGCTCTACGAGGCGCACGGCGCGGCAAGAATGCTTTATGCATACGGCATTCTGGGCCAGCAGTACCTGAGCGGCTGCTGGACGACCATTGCAATCACCGCGCCCTTTTCCAACAACCGTCCCGGCGTCGTCCGGCTGACAAAACTCTGTACCGATCAGCAGCTCGAACCCATCCACATACTCGACGTGATCCACGATTTTATGGATCTCGAAACCAGACCCTTTTGAACAACAAAACGGCGGCCGATCGGCCGCCGTTTTGCATGGAATTCAACAATTGCCTGCAAGCTGCGCAGAGGCGGACAGAGTTGCCCGCCCCACGTGCAGGTGAAAAGACTCCCTTAGAATACCACGACCAGCAGCATTTTGAACTGCTCCTGACCGTAGACGGCGTGGGGATGGCGCGCGGGCATGACGATGGACTCGCCCTCGTGCAGCTCGTATGGCATGCCGTCGATGGTGATGCGGCCCGTGCCGTCGAGGCAGGTGACGAACGCGTCGCCGCCGGATTCGTGGGTGCTGATCTCCTCGCCCTTGTCAAAGGCGAAGAGCGTCACACTCAGCGCGTCGTTCTGCGCAAGGGTCTTGCTCACAACCTGACCGGGCTGATACGCGACCTGCTCTTTGAGCGTCAGAACCGTGGATTTTTCAATATTTTTAAGGCCGTACATACTGTTTCCTCCTGCTTATGATAGGATATGCTTATCATACCCGCTTTTTCGAAAATAAGCTGTCAGATTTCCAGCATAGTTAATTTTTTAATCCTGTTGCCTTTTTTGAGAATGTATGCTAAAATACTGGCATACGTGCCAGTTAAAGAAACTGCATCACAAGGGAGTACTCCCTTGTGCGGAGCAAAGCTCCGCACAAGCCGCCCTCTGACCCTGCGTTTTCTTCGGAGTCCGGGAAGCGCGAACACCGAAAGAGAGGATCAACTATGAAAAAACGACTGCTCAGCATCCTGCTCACCTTATGTATGGCGTTGAGCCTTTTGCCGGCCGTGGCCTTTGCCGAGGGCGGCGCAAAAGCCATACAGTCTGGCACAGGCAGCATCCACGGCTATGACACTTCTGCTGGCGGCTACAGCTACATCTATTATGGCACATGGCGCAACAGCCCCATCAAATGGCGCGTTCTCGATACCAAGGCCAACACCGGCGCAGCGGACGCACTGTTTTTGCTGACGGATGAATGCCTGTACCCGCTTCCGGGCGACTTGTATGCCTGTTATATTCAATTCAATCCGGCGGATAAACAAAACAGACACCTCTGGAAGGACAGCACGCTGCAAGACTGGTTCAAAAACACCTTTTACAGCGGCGAAAACAGCGCCTTTACCTCCGCCGAGCGTGCGCTGATCCCTGCGACAACGCAGGCAAGCAGCGTGTTTTCATACAAAGCGCCGGGGGCCCCCTCGTGGGACCCTGGCATGAGATTCCAAATATGCGGTCTTGAAGCGGAACATGTGTTTGCTCCTTCCATTCAGGATGTAGTGAATGCAGCCTATGGGTTTACCGATTCAGCGTCGCGTATCGCGGGGCCGAGCAATTCTTTGGGTCCCGGTACGCGGTATTGGCTTCGCTCATTCGAAATCAGCGAACAGCTACCGTTTATGGTTGGCGAAGATGCCAGCCTGATGGGTGATTGGGGTGATAACCCGTCTGCGGTTCGTCCTGCGATGAACCTTTCGACCGCAGGAAATAACATTCTCTTTGTCTCCGCAGCCGAGGGCGGCAAGCCTGCCGGCGGGCTGGCAGAGATCTCCGAATATACAGGAAACGAGTGGAAGCTGACGCTTTTGGACAGCTCCCGCAGCGGCTTTGCTGTGACGACCACAGATCTTTCCGCGTACACCAGAGGCGGAACGGTAAAGATTGGCTATACCGGCGCTAAGACCGGCACAAACGAATACGTTTCCGCCATGATTTTGGACGCGGCAGGCAACCCGGCGTATTATGGCCGCAGCTCTGCCGCGCTCACGGACGAAAATGGCACGGCAGAGCTCACGATCCCGGCGCTTGCTGAGGGAACATATACGCTCAAGGTCTTCAACGAGCAGTACAACGGCGATAAAATGACCGACCTCGCCAGCGCTTTCGCAGACGTTACGCTGACGGTGGAGAATAAGGTCGAGGAGCAGTTCACCCTTACCCCCGGCGGCAGATATTATTTTGACCTATCGGCGATGAATATTCCGGGCACGGTGAACACCGGAAACAGCCTTGGCGCGACTTCCTTGCCGGATACGTCGCTGCACTATGTTCCCTTTACCTATGCGGGAACAATAGAAGCCTACAAGCTCATACTAAAACCTAATTAAACGCTTTAATAATCCAATCGCGTCCGGTAATGCTGAAAATGGTATTAGGGGTAAGCGAGCAAATGGTATCGCAGAGACGATCAACGACTTTCTCCAAGGTTGCAAAAACCTCGTTTCGAAAGCCGCGCTTTCGTATCTCCTTCCAGATCTGCTCTATCGGATTCATCTCTGGTGTGTATGGAGGGATATGGAAAAGCACAATATTCTCAGGCACTTCCAGTGTTCCTGATTTGTGCCATGCAGCTCCATCACAGCACATCAGAATGGTATCCTGTGGAAATTGTTTGGATAATTCCCGCAGAAACAGATTCATACACGCAGTATTGCAATAGGGCATGACAAGAAAGCAGGATTCCCCAGTTAGCGGCTCGACCG
>ERZ1027061.551-NODE-551-length-16462-cov-6.220028_pt1 | contig 16462 bp, 8 predicted proteins | sample MGYA00519283_ERZ1027061 | MGnify/ENA primary metagenome ERZ1027061 (study PRJEB26926, sample SAMN06164849) | human gut metagenome | biome: ENVO:00009003; feature: ENVO:2100002; material: ENVO:00002003 | host: Homo sapiens | place: USA | collected 2012 ... | reverse complement strand
TACGAGATTACTACGCGTCTCGTGGGCTCGGAGATGTGTATAAGAGACAGACCCTCTACGGATCGCTGGCCGCCACGGGCAAGGGCCACCTGACGGACGTGGCGATCCTTTCGGTGCTCGAACCGGCCGCCCCGACCCGGATCGTCTGGAAACCGGAGGTCGTGCTCCCCTTCCACCCCAACGGCATGCTGTTCGAAGGGCTGAAAGGCGACGAAGTCGTCGATTCCTGGACCATTTACAGCGTCGGCGGCGGGGCGCTGGCCAACGAGGCCTCGCGCCTCGAAACGCCCCGGAGCATCTACCCGCTGTCGACCATTTCGGAGATCAAGGAGTGGTGCTACCACGAGGGCAAGACCTTCTGGGAGTATGTGAGCGACTGCGAAGGTCCCGAAATCTGGGACTACCTCGACACGGTCTGGGAGACGATGTGCGCAACCATCCAGCGCGGCCTGAACAACGACGGCGTGCTGCCCGGAGGGCTGAAGGTCGCCCGCAAGGCCTCGACCTACTGGGTCAAGTCGAAAAGCTACACCGACTCGCTCTCCTCGCGGGCCAAAATCTACGCCTACGCGCTGGCCACCTCCGAGGAAAACGCCTCGGGCGGCACGGTCGTGACAGCCCCCACGTGCGGGTCGAGCGGCGTCATGCCCGCCGTGCTCTACCACCTCTTCACCTCGCGCAACTTCCTGCGCATCCGCATCCTGCGGGCGCTGGCCACGGCCGGACTTTTCGGCAACGTCGCCAAGACCAACTCCTCCATTTCGGGCGCCGAGGTCGGCTGCCAGGGCGAGGTCGGCGTGGCGTGCGCCATGGCTGCCGCCGCCGCGTGCCAGCTCTTCGGCGGAACCCCTTCGCAGATCGAATACGCCGCCGAGATGGGTCTCGAACACCACCTGGGCCTCACGTGCGACCCCGTGTGCGGACTGGTGCAGGTCCCCTGCATCGAGCGCAACGCCATCGCCGCGGCCCGGGCCTTCGACGCCAACGCCTACGCCACGCTCTCCGACGGCTCGCACATGGTGAGCTTCGACAAGGTCGTGGAGGTGATGAACGAAACGGGCCACGCCCTTCCGAGCCTCTACCGCGAAACCTCCGAAGGGGGCCTTGCCAAACGCTTCAAACGATAAGGTTTCGGGCGCGCCGGAAGCATCCTTCCGGGCGTGTGACGATTTTTCCCTGTAAACGGATAAATTTTCCCCGTCGGACAACCTCCGGCGGGTTAATTTTGTTATCAGCAAACGTCAACCTAAAACCACAATACGTATGAGACGATTCTTACTCCTTCTGCTGGTCCTCCCGCTGCTCGCCGGAGCGTGCGGCGACGACGCCACCGAAGACACCCCCGATCCGCCCGCAACGACGCTGCCGGCCGGGACCAGGGACGATCCTTTCGGCGTGGGAAAGTCCGTCACCGTCAGCGGACTGCCCGACAAACTGCTGATCGGCCTGGCGGCCAACAGCGGCGACAGCAAGAAGACCTCGGAAGCCGTCTTCAGCGACGTGAAAATCAACGGTCAGACGGTCGCCTTCGAATAAGCGGCCGATCCGTCCCAATGAAAAAGCCGCACCGAATCATCGGAACGGGATTAAAAAGCTGTAATGATTCGATTTATCGGGTCGTTACAACTTTCATATAGGAGAATAGGTAACGAGAAGGTAACGGTTTATTTTCAGCTTTTTGCGCTCAAATACCGCATTTCAAATAACTAATTGCAAGATACGAAAAAAATACGGATTTGACAAATTTGCTAAAAAGGGCGGCATTCTAACCCATGGAGCCCATTGTCATGGCAACGTACAATTGTCGAGTTCTTTCGTCCGAGGACAAATTGAAGTTATTCAGCATCAAAAAACATGATCGAACATGGCACTGTAAAGTCCGTCGACTCTCTCCCATCGGCTACTCCTGCAAATAGACACACCAGCGGTATCATAATCTACCCCGCCCTGAGCAGAAAAAGGAGCATTGCAAAATAGTGGGAAAATTTATTCATTATAAAAAGAGTGCGAAAAAATGTGCCATATGACGCTCTCAAACATACCTATTTGTTGGTAAAAATAGTCCATTCGGGCAGTTATTAAAAAAAATTCATTATATTGGCATCGCGAAAATCGCAAAATTCTTGCCCCTCCGGAGTCTGCATACAATCCGTTCTATTGCTAAGATTTTGCATCCGGAAGATTTAAGAATCATTTATTAACCCAAAACATTCTGCTTATGAAGGTTTTTTTCGCCAAATTAAGTGTGTTAACGAGTATGCTGCTGCTTTACGGTGCCACCTCCGTGTGGGCGCAGGGCAAAGGTAAGATCTCGTTCAGCGGCACGGTCCAAGCCTCGGAAACTGAGGGGGGGGGGAAATTCTAAGATCACTCCGCTGGCCTACGCCGTTGTCTCCCTGCCCGAAATCGGCGTAGCAACGACCACCGACGTCAAAGGCCGGTTCGAAATCCAACTCTCCAATCCGGGGAAATACAAGGTCGAGATCAGCTCCCTGGGTTACGAGCCGCTGTCTCAGACCATCCAGCTTCCCGCACGGGACTCGCTCAAATTCACCCTAAAGGCCACCTCGTTCTATCTGGAAAACATCGTGGTGTCGGCCGAGTCGAAAAAGACCGGTGCGGCAACCGCTTCGAAGATTTCCAAATCGGCCATGGAGCACATTCAGGCCACATCGCTGGCCGACATCATGTCGCTCCTTCCGGGCGCCAGCACACGCACGGCCGAAGAGATCGCCCTCAAGAAAGTCAGCACATTCTCCGTCCGCAACGGCCAGAGCTTCGGCACGGCCATCATCATGGACGGCGCTCCCCTTTCGAACAACGCCAACATGCAGATCCTGTCGCTGGCGTTGGGAGCCGGCGCAGGGCCCAGCATATCGACCCCCAACTCGGGCGTCGACATGCGAACCATCACCACCAACAACATCGAATCGGTAGAGGTGATCCGGGGTATTGCCTCGGCCCAGTACGGCGACATCGCTTCGGGCGCCGTCATCGTCAACAGCAAGGCGGGACGCACGCCGCTGTCGATCCAGCTGGATGTCAATCCCAATGTCTACATGGCTTCCGTATCGCACGGCGTGGGCCTCGGCCGTAAAGCCGGCGTGCTCAACTACGGCGTAGACTACACCTTCGCCCAATACGATCCGACCGAAGGATACGACACCTACAACCGTGTGACGGGACGCGTAAGCTACTCGAACACCGTCGGCAAATGGTCCACCAACACCTCGTTCAACCTGTTCTACACCAAGGACAAGGCCGAACCGAATCCCGACGACGCGAGGGATCTGGACCTGATGACCCAGCGCGACCTGGGCCTGCGCTTCAACACCAACGGGTCGTTCAATTTCAACAAGAACTGGCTCAAAAACCTCAAATACACCGTCTCGGCGAACTATACGAACAAAAAAACGTACCGGGAGGAGTTCGCCACCAACTCCGACTGGACCTACTCCACCTCGAAAACCGACGGAGCCATTCTTTCGAGCATGCCCGGACAGGATATTTACCTGGCCGACGGTACGAAAATCACGAACATCCCCGATGCCGACAAGAACGGCAAAGCCTGGCGCCTGCCGTCGGACTATACGGCCATATACAACCTGTACGGCAAGGAGCTCAACACCTTCGCGCAGCTGTCGGCCAATTTCGCCGGCGACCTGGGACGCACTCACCACCGGCTGATCATCGGCGGCGAGTACCGCGCCACGGGCAACCTGGGCGAAGGCAAGGTCTTCGATCCGGAGACTCCGCCGCGCCGCTCGGTCAACACCAACTTCACCACCCAGCGCGAACGCGCTTTCAGCGACGTGCCGTTCATGCACCAGTTCAGCCTCTTCGCCGAGGAGTATTTCTCGATGGACATCCTGCGCCGCAAGCTGGAAATCGTCGCCGGCGTCCGCTATGACCATATTTACAACATGGACGGAGGCGTCGCACCCCGTATCAACGCCTCCTACGACCTGATTCCCGAGAAACTGAGCGTCCGCGGCGGCTACGGCATCACGTACAAAGCCCCCTCGCTGGGTTATCTCTATCCCGACAACGCTTATTTCGACATCCTGAACTTCGACAACACCACGGCGAGCGGCTTCAGCGACGCCCAGAAATTCCAGATCGCCACGACGCACGTCTATTCGGCGGAGAATCCGGATCTCGAACTGGCGAAAACCACCAAATGGGAGGTCGGCGTCGATTTCAAGATCGGGCAGGTGCGCGGTTCAGTCACCTATTACGAGGACAAGACCCGCAACGGCTACATGACCAGCGCAACGTTCGACACCTTCAAATGCGTGGACTACAATCAGTATTCGGCGGCCAAACCGGCCAATGAGACCGATATGCCCGAGTTGTCGCTCAAGTCGTCAGACAAAATCCTGCTCCAGTATTCGATCCCGACCAACTACTTTGCCTATAACAGTCGGGGCGTCGAGTTCGACATCGATTTCGGACGTATCAACTCCATCCGCACCTCGTTCGGACTGAACGGAAGCTGGACGCAGTACAAATCGTGGAAGAACTACTACACGTTCACGAACCATACGACAGGCAGCAGCGTAGCCGGTTCCTATCCCCACATGGGCGTCTTCGAACCGGGCAACAAGGCGGAGCATTCGTCGTCAACGACGACCAACCTGCGTATCACGCACAACATTCCGCGAATCGGTTTCGTCGTCACGCTGACAGCCAGCGTCAAATGGAAGGAGCGTGAGTACACCACCTACGGCAACGACTCGATCCCTGTGAAATACATCTCGCGCCTGGACGGTCAGGTGTATGATTTCGACGCTTCGCGCATCGGGGAAGAGGAGTTCCAGGCCCTCGACATGCGCGGGCGCCTCGACGCACGCCGGCTGATTCCCGAAGGTTCGATGCCCCCGATACTCTGTATCAACATCAATCTGACCAAGGAAATCCGCAATTTCATGCGCATTTCGTTCTTCGCCAACAATATGTTCCGCAGCACGCCGATCTGGGAGAGCAAAGTCTATCCGGGCAAGTACACCCGGCGCAACGCAAAGACCTTCTTTTTCGGAGCTGCGCTGTCTGTCAAGATTCGATAACCCTACAACGCAAGTACAACCATGAAAAAGACATATATAGCCATACTGACGGCCGCTGCAGGGCTCTGTTCGTGCATCGAGATGATGGACTCCGCCAGCCAGGCCGATGTTGTGAATCCGTTGAACGTCTCCTTCAAGGTCAAGGCCGTGACCGGCTTTGTGGATGCCGACGGCAACGGTACCATCAACACGGATTTCCCGGTGGATGGGCTCACCGTCCGTTTCACCAATTTCGAGGAGGACGCCGTCATCGAAACGCTGACCGACGAGAACGGCATCGCACAAACCGAGGTCGCACCGGGCAACTACACGATCTCGGTATTCGGCGAATCTGAATCCGAAGGCAATACCTATTACCTGAACGGATCGGTGCAGAACAAAGCCATCACCAAAGACATCACGCCGGAACAGGCCGAGGCGTCGAACGACTTCTCGATCGCCATCCGTCCCGCCATGGTGGGCCCGCTCTGCTTCAGCCAGATCTTCTACTGCGGAAGCACCAATCCCGAGACGCAGGCGACCTATTTCCGCGACCAGTTCTACGAAATCTACAACAACGGCGACGAGACCTATTACCTCGACCACCTCTGTTTCGCGCGTCTCGTGCCCGAATTCGCAACGGCGACGCTCCCAGAATGGCCCGCCGAGGACGGACTGAACAACTACGTCTATGCCGTGACGGTCTGGCAGCTGCCGGGTAACGGAACCGACTACCCGCTCAAGCCGGGCGAATCGTTCATCATCACCCAGGAGGCCGCGAACCATGCCGACCACAGCAAATACGGCGGACTGATCGACACTTCGCTGTCCGAATTCGAAACGTGGGCCGGCAATCCGCAGCGTGTCAACCCGGACGTTCCTGATCTCGAGTACGTTTTCTGGTCGGGATACATCGTGACCATGCAGTGGCTGAACACCGTCAGCGGTCCGGGACTCTGCATCTACCAGCCCGGCAAGCACCTCGAATTCCCGACCATCAATACGGGCGTGGTGGGAGAGACGACCCAGAGACAGGTGGGCAAAACGCAGGAGTACGTCCGCATTCCGGCCGAACAGCTGATCGACGGCGTGGAGATGCTCCCGACATCGAACAGCCTCAACATGAAGCGTATTCCCGGATTCGTGGACGCCGGAGCGGCTTCGACGGAGAAAATTTACGTCGGCAAGAGCGTGTGCCGCAAAGTGATCGGCCAACGGCCCGACGGCACCCCGATCTACCAGGACACGAACAACTCGACGGAAGATTTCGAAACGCAGGTCCCGCAGTTCCGCCGCAACGGCGAAAAGATGCCCGCCTGGAACTGGTCCCTGAAATAATAATCCCCCTAAATCGAATGAGTTATGATAAAATATAGCTACATCAAACTGACGGGATGCCTCGTGGCTGCGGCCCTTGCGCCGCTCTGCACCTCGGCGCAGCGGATCAATACCGAGGCCTCCGTCGAACGGCTGAAAAGCGAGAGTCTCCAGTTCAGCTACTCGGACAACGCGTCGGGCATCCAGCTCGACCAGATGGACTACTACAGCCAGGTCGGACTGGGATACGATATTGAGAAAGGTTCGTTCAAACGGGCGCAGGAGGGGGAACACAACACCGGGTACCGCTTCTTCACCGACGGCGGCGGCACGATGAAGGCCCTCAAGGGCGCTTTCATCTGGGGTAGTTTCGAATATTCGCGCGACCAGCTGCGCGATGCCGAGTACAACGCCTCGCTGATCGACCCGCTGCGCGGCACGCCCTTCTTCATCGCCGACACCTACAAAAGCAAATGGATCAACCAGCTCTACGACATGACCGTGAAGGCTGCGGCGCCCAAATTGTGGGACCGCCTGATCTTCGGAATCGAAGCCACTTATCAGAACGGCCAGGGCGCCAAACAGCACGACCCGCGTCCGCTGGTCAGCCTTTCGAAATTCGAGATCAAACCGGGTGTGACCGTCACGCTGGGCAAGCACGCCATCGGCGCTAACTACCAGTATTACTCCCGGCGCGAAGACGGAACCGCCTCGAATAAAATCTCGATGAGCACCAACCCGGTCTATATTTTCAACTTCCCGGGATTCTACGTCGATGCCTCCATCTCCAGCAGCACGGATGACAACCAGCGCATCTACAACGCCAACTGCATGGGCGTCGGCGGCCAGTACTCGTTCACGACCCAAAAACTGCGCCTGCTCGTATCGGGCAAGTACACCCGGGAAATAGAGGATGTCACCAACAGCTACACGACGCCCAAAATGGTCGGCACGACCCGGGACGAACGCTGGTCGATCGGCTTGAACGCCGTCTACAAGCCTTCGAAGGAGAATACGTTCTTCCTGAATGCCGCTTACGGCGACCGCAGCATCGACGGCATCCAGTATGTACAGGAGTGGGACAACTCCTTCGAGGTCGCCAAGTGGATCATAAAATCGAAATCCGTCCGTTCGAACAGCTCGAAGGCCGGTTTCGAGGGGCGTTTGCAGTATATGCGCACCACCCGCGGCGATTCCTACAACTGGACTGCCGGCGTCGAATTCTCCACCGAGAAGCTCAGCGACATCTACTATTTCCCGCGCAGCACCCAGGACATCGAAAACTGCAAGATCGGCATCTTCGGACGCAAGAATTTCATCTTCAACGAAAAGCACTCGCTGCTCGTCGGAATACGCGCCTCCTACAAGATGAACAACAGCAGCGACATCGACTACAACGGCTACAAGGCCGACACGAAATGCTACACCGATTTCACGCTCCGCGACTATTACTACCTCGGGTCGGGATACGCTGCGTTCGGCGGTGAAATCACCTATTCGTTCGCCCGGCTGTTCAAGGGCCGCGGTTCGGTCTTTGCCGCAGCCTCGGGCGACTATGTGCGTGCCGACGACCACCGCGACCTGTTCGACCGCCGCTTTTACGCCAATTTTAAAATCGGACTGATGTTTTAAAACTGGAACCCTCCGGAGAGGACGACACATATCCTCCCCGGAGGGTTTCAAATAACTGCTCCATATGAATTATAGAAAACCGTTTTTTGTCCTGCTGGCCGGAGTTCTGCTGCTTTCGGCCGCGCCGGGACGATCGCAGACGTTCGAAAACCCCTCCATACAGGGATCGAGTTCCTTCGCCGTGATCACCGACTCCCGAACCGCCCGGGAATGCCGGCCCCAAATGACAGCCTACAAACAGACGCTCGAAGCCGAAGGACTGCCCGTTTACATCGTTTCGCACGACTGGACGACGCCCGAACAGGTGCGTGACGTCCTGCGCAAACTTTATGCGGAAAACGCTTTGGAGGGATGCGTATTCATCGGCGACGTGCCCATCGCCATGATCACCAAGGCGCAGCACCTCACCTCGGCCTTCAAAATGGACGAACGCGACCACCCGCTCCACGAAACCTCGGTTCCTTCGGACCGCTTTTACGACGATTTCGATTTGCAGTTCGTCCCGCAGGGCACTCCCTCGCAGGGACTGTTTCATTATTACGAAATGTCGCCCGATTCGCCGCAGTACATCTCCTGCGACATCTATTCGGGCCGCATCAAGGCGCAGAAAGCCTACGGCGATCCCTACAAACAGATTGCCCGTTACCTGGAGAAAGCCGTGGCCGAACACCGCGACGCGACGCCTTTCGACCAGTTCGTCTCCTACACGGGCCACGGCTCCTACTCCAATTCGCTCATCGCCTGGCGCGATGAACAGCAGCTGCTCGACGAGCAGTTCGGCGACGTGTTCAGCCGCACCCACAACGCCAAATTCCTGCGTTACTCGATGCAGCCCTTCGTCAAGGAGTCGCTCATCCGCGAGGTCCGCCGCGACGACGTGGACATGATGGTCTTCCACGAACACGGAATGCCCCACCGGCAGTACCTTTCGGGGACGCCCTATGTGGAATCGGCCGAAGATGCCGCCGCCGAGATGCAGCGCAGCCTGCGCGAACTGGCCCGCCGTCCCGGCAGCGGCCGGGAATCGGCCGCCAAACGCGCCGCGGAGAAAGGACTCGATTCCACGTGGTACAACCGGGCCGAGGAGCCCGAAATGCTCCGTCTCGACTCGATCGCCGACCTGCGCACGGGCATCATCCTCGAAGAGGTCGAAGCCATCGCCCCGAATGCCCGCTTCGTGGTCTTCGACGCCTGCTACAACGGCGACTACCGCGAGGACGATTTCATCGCAGGACACTACATCATGGCTCCGGGACGCTGCGTCACGACGTTCGCCAACAGCGTCAACGTGCTTCAGGACAAGTCGGCTTTCGACCTGCTGGGACTGCTGGGCGAAGGGCTGCGCATCGGCGCCTGGGCCAAGAACATCCACATCCTCGAGTCGCACGTGATCGGCGACCCGACCTACCGCTTCAAGGCCGCCCATCCCGAACTCGACATCAATTCGATGGCGCTGAAGCGCAACAACGGCTTCTGGCTCGGACAACTCGACAATGCCATACCCGACATCCAGAACCTGGCGATGATCCGGCTTTGGGAAAACGACTACCCGCAGCTGCCCGCCATCCTGCTCGACAAGTGCTCCGAGTCGCCTTACAGCGTCGTGCGTTACAACGCCTTCCGGCTGCTCGAGTCGCTCAACGGCCCCGAATACAAGCAGGCGCTGATGCTGGCCGCCTACGACCGCTTCGAGTTCCTGCGCCGTATCGCCGTCACACGCATGGGACGTATCGGCGACGAGGCGTTCATCTCCGTGCTCATCGACGTATATGTCAGGGACCGCAATGCCGCCCGCATCGTTTTCAACATCAGCGAGGCGATCCGCTGCTTCGACAAACAGCAAGTCGAAAAGGCAATCGAGACCTATTTCGCCGACAAGAATTTCTACCATGCCCGGGAGGAGAAACAGGAGCTGCTCGACAAACTCATCGAGCGCAACGAGCTCTCGCCCGGCGAGTCCTCGACGCGGGAGATTCTCGACCCCCAGGGCAAGCCCCGCTGGCGGCAGGCCCGCATCAGTTTCCTCAAGAACCGCCCCTATCACCAGCACGTCACGGAATACCTCACCCTGCTGGGCGACGAGCAGGTTCCCGAGATTCTGCGTGTGCGGATGGCCGAGGCGCTGGCGTGGTTCAACCTCTCGGTGCGGCGCCATGAAATCGCCGATGCCGGACGCAAACTGCTCGCCCGCGGCAACTGTTCACCGGAACTGGCCAAAGAGGTGCAGCGCATGATTAACCGCGTAGAATCCAAGAAATAATCCGTAATGAAAGCTATGAAAAGATATTTATTGGCAATCGTCCTGCTGCTGCCATTCATCCTGCAAGCCAAAGTCGCAGTCGAAAAGCCCCGCAGCAAACAGCCGACGGCGTTCGCAATCGTCGTCGATCAGGCGACCTACGACAAAACGGCGCCCCAGATTCATGCCTACCGCGATGTCCTGGAGGCCGACGGACTCTCGACCTACATTCTCCGCGACAACTGGCAGACCCCCGAGCAGGTGCGCGAACAACTCATCGCGCTGATGCGCAAAACCGCCAAACGCTCGCCGCTCGAAGGCGTGGTCTTCGTGGGCGACATTCCGATCGCCATGGTGCGCAATGCCCAGCACTTGACCACGGCGTTCAAAATGGACGAGGACAATTTCCCGATGATTCAGTCGTCGGTCCCCTCCGACCGCTACTACGACTGCCCGGACCTGCAGTTCGAGCTGATCGCCCGCGACACGACCGACCGTCTGCTCTCCTATTTCAACCTCGCCTGCGACTCGCCGCAGCGGCTCGACCCGGCCTTCTATTCGGGACGCATCCGCTATCCCGAACAGCTCGGAGGCGACAAATACGAAGGGATTGCCCGCTATCTGGAAAAGGTCGTCGCCGAACGCGGCAAAGTCGACCAACTCGACAATCTGGTGACCTACGCCGGCGACGGATACAACTCCGACTGTCTGGTCTGCTGGATGGACGAGCGCGTTGCCATCGACGAAAATTTCCCGCTGACCGACACCCGCAAGGCCGGAAACCTGCGCCAGCTCAATTTCCGGATGGACGATTACATGAAATACCGGGTTTTCGACGAGTTGGTGCGCCCGGAGGTGGATGCCATGTTCTTCAACGAGCACGGTTCGCCCGACAAACAGCACGTCGGCAGTTATACGACGGAACCCGACAGTTTCGACGGCCAGTACAGCCGGCTCAAAGCCGAAGTCATGATCGCCCTGTATATGGAACGCCGCAAGGGCGACAAAGCCGACGTGGAGGGCGCCAAACAGTATTTCAAGGAGAAATACCACCTGACCGACGCCTTCTTCGAAACGAAAAAGACGGAGGCGGACGACGACACGAAGGCCAAGGGCGACCAGACGATCGTCAGCCTCGAGGACCTCGAGACGCTGGCCGCACAGCCGCGTTTCGTGATGCTCAACGCCTGCTACAACGGTTCGTTCCACAAACCCGGCTACATCACGGGCTACTACATCTTCGGCCCGGGCCGCACGGTGGCCACGCAGGGCAATACGGTCAACGTACTGCAGGACCGCTGGACCTACGAGCTGGTCGGCCTGCTGTCACACGGCGTGCGTGTCGGGCAGTATAACCGGCTGATCGCATCGCTCGAAGGACACATCATCGGCGACCCGGCCTTCCGGTTCCAGCCCGTCGAGCCGAATACGCTGGCCACCGACATGACAACCCGCAAGGGAGACGCCGCCTACTGGCGCAGCCTGCTCGCAAGCCCGTGGGCCGACGTGCAGAGCCTCGCGCTGCGCATGCTGACCGACGCCGGTGCGATCTCGGCGGGCGAACTGCTGGAGTTCATGAAACAGTCGCCGCTGGCGACGACCCGTATGGAGTGCCTCAAACTCATCGGACGCTTCGGCGACGAGGAGATCTTCGCGCAAGCCATCATCCGGGGACTGAAAGACCGTTATGAACTGCTGCGCCGCAACGCTGCGACCTATGCCTGGCAGTCGAGCCGTCTGGAGCTGCTGCCCGCGCTGGCCGATACTTATGTCAACGACAGCGAATCGAAGCGTGTAGCCTACATTGTCATGAAGGGGCTGGAGCTGTTCCCCGAAAAAGAGGTCGAACAGGCGCTGCGCACGGCCGTCGAGGCTTCGCCGTATGCGGACAGCGAGGCAAAATTCACCGAGCTCTGGGAAGAGGTCGCCGGCGAACAAGCGATGAAGGAGCGGCAGCGGAATCAGCTTTTCAACGGCAAAACGCTCAAAAGCCGCATCTCGGCCATCCGTTCGATGCGCAACAACACCTACCACGAACTGGTGCCCGAGCTGCTGAAACTCGTGGCCGACGCTTCGCAGCCCCTCGAACTGCGGGTCAACACGGCCGAGTGTCTGGGCTGGTTCGCGCATACCCCGCGCCGTGCCGAGATCATCGACGCCTGCCGGCAGGCAGCCGCCGACAAAAACCTGGAGAAAGAGCTCCGCGACGAGCTGACGCAAACCGCGATCCGGCTCGAAAGCACCGTATCCGTACCGACCCGATAATCCGACATGACCATGAAATTGAAAAGAATCGTCTTACTGATCGCCGTCTGCCTGCAGGCCCTGTCGCTTGCAGCGGCACCGCGGATCGTCCGTCCCGGCGTGAAAAGCCCCACGACGTTCGCCATTTTCATCGACAGCCGGAGTTATGAAGCCGCAGCCGCCGAGGTAGACGCCTACCGCGCCGCCGTGGAGCGCGACGGATTGGGGACCTACCTGCTCATCGACGAGTGGCAGAACCCCGAAAGCGTGCGCAGCGAGATCATCCGGATGACGGAGGCGCAGCCGCACCTCGAAGGCGTGGTGTTCGTCGGCGACATCCCCATTGCCATGATCCGCGACGGACAGCATCTCACATCGGCGTTCAAGAGCAGTCAGGACCGCGACTGGAAAGATTCGTCGGTCCCCTCCGACCGCTATTACGACGATCCGGAACTGCAATTCGAGTTCCTGCGCCGCGACGCCGACGAACCGCTCTATTTCTACTATTCGCTCTCGCCCGAATCGCGCCAGCACATCGCGTCGCCGATCTACTCGGCCCGCATCAAGCCGCCCAAACGCGAAGGCGCGGATTCCGACGAACTGCTGCGTGCCTACCTGCGCAAGGTAGTGAAGGCCCATGCCGAACAGAACGAGCTGGACAACCTGTTCGTTTTCCGCGGCCACGGCTACAACTCCGAGGCTCCCGAAGCCTGGGCCGGGGAGCAGATCGCGCTGCGCGAACAGCTGCCCGCACTTTTCCGCACCGGCAGCACCGTGCGTTTCTATGATTTCGAAAGCCGCTGGCCCATGAAGCCCTACCTGCTGGAGAAGATGGCCCGCAAAGGCGTCGATGTCGCCCTGTGCCACCACCACGGCGCTCCCGACACGCAATACCTGAACGGATACCGAAACGGTTCGGGCATGAACGTTTCGATCGAGAACATCAAACGGTTCCTGCGCAGCAAAATCGACGGACACAAAGACCCCGAAAAACGCAAGGCCGAGCTGATCGCCTATTACGGCGTGCCCGAAGCGTGGTGCCAGCTCTCCGATTCGCTGCACACGGCCGATTCGCTGCTCGACCAGGCCATGGACGTACACATCGAAGACCTCTACAACCGGCCGATGAATCCCCGTATGGTGATGTTCGACGCCTGCTACAACGGCTCGTTCCACCTCGACGAGTGCATCGCCGCGAGCTATATCTTCGGTCCGGGCGACTGCATCGTCACCCAGGGCAATTCGGTCAACGCCCTGCAGGACAAATGGCCCGACCGCTATATTGGACTGCTCGACTGCGGCGTGCGCATCGGACAGTGGGGACGCCACGTGCATTACCTCGAAACACACCTGATCGGCGACCCGACCTACCGTTTCATCAACCGGGCGCTGCCCGGCACCGACCTAAACACGGCACTCACGGCAAAAGCATCGGACAACAAATACTGGCTCCGGATGGCCGCCGAAACGATGCCCGCCGACGTGCAGGCCATCGCCCTGCGCAAGCTGGCCGACAACGGTTACGACAAGACCGCCGACCTGTGTGAAAAACGGGTCGCCGAATCTCCTTACGGACCGGTGCGTCTCGAAGCCCTCAGGCTGATGAGCACCAGCCGCTCGCCGCGTTTCAACGCGATGCTGGTGCAGGCGGCGGGCGACAGCTACGAACTGGTGCGCCGTCTGGTGTCGCAGTGGATCGGCGACTGCGGCGACGACGAGCTGGTTCCCGCAGCCGTCGAGATGCTGCTGGACGACGAACTCTCGCTGCGCGTGGCCTACCATGCCGATGAGAACATGATGTTCATGAATCCCGACGCCGTGAGCGCTGAGCTCCGCCGTCAGTCCGCGGCCAAACACGAACTCTACCAAAACGAAGAGTCGCTACAGAAACGGCTGAAGCGCATAGCCGACAAGCAGGCCGAACAGACGGAAACGTTCAAATTCATCCGCGACCCGCAGAACAAGATGAAGCGGCGCCTGAGCGAAATCACCTATTTCCGCCTCTACCGCCACCACTACTGCGTACCCGAACTGATCGCCCTGGCCGAAGACGCCGCGCTCGAAGAGCCGCTGCGCGTAGCGGCCGTCGAGGCGTTGGGATGGTTCGGACGATCCTATCAGCGCCCCATAATCTCCGCCATGTGCGAACGGCTGCTTCAAAGTGAACAGCCCCGAACAATTTTTGAACAGACCCAACGCACATCTAAACGGTTAGAAGCTTATTAAAAAGCGAATAATGGTAAATTCCCAGAAAATCCGCGCAGCTTTCGGTTCTTTATGAGATGAAATGCCGGAGGGTTTCCATTACTCGCCAATGCATGGCATGACAGTGACAGCATAGGAACAACGAGTAATAATTATACTCAACGAGAATTAGTCAAGACTTAATCCGACAGTTTTTGTCCGATAGTGATTCAACTGTCAGAATAAGTCTTGACTATTTATACATTACGGTTTGATTGCCTAATCAGAATTCAATTTTAGTTATTATCGATGCAGTTTCCTTTTTCTCCGCCGTCGCTGGATTCTTTGCTGTTCCTCGAAAGCCCGCGCATCGACCAAGTCCAACAACGTGTCGACAACTCCTGAGACAGGATTTGCCGTGCGGCTTCGTTGTTCGTATTGGCGTTCCGCGTGCTGTTCTGCGGTATGCAGTGTTTCTTTTCGGGAGGTCGGGAACAGCTCGTTGAAAACACCGGCCGAGAACTCCCTTCCCAGCACCGAACCGTTGGCGACAATGCCATTGGTGTGGTCGATAAACGTTACGCCGTAAACCCTTCCTACGGGGTTGATCCGGAAAACAGTGTTGATACTTTCCGCTTTGAGCAATTGTCGGAACTCGTCCCGTGTGTTATGCGGGCTCATGGCGTCTTTGACCGTCTGCCGCAGACGATCGAGCGCGCCCGGCTTTTTCAGGTTGTCTTTCGACATCCCGTAATACTTTTGAAGGGCCTTATAGCCGACATCCTTTCCGATACGACTCGACTTGAATGGCGTGCCGATGCCGTAGCCGTCGTCGGTCAGAGCCCGAGACACTACCTGCATAGTTTCTTCCGTCGATCGTTCCGGTGCGTTCCTCGACCGAGACGTTGAACAGTTCCAGCAGTGTGCAAAACTCTCCGTAGGACGAGCATTTGTAATTTCGCAGGCACGACCTCACAACGGACGAGATCTGCTGCTTGACATTGCCTTCTCTGTAGTTTACCCTATGCAATCCCACTTTGTCGGCCTGCTCCTCTCCCTTGACACTCGGATGCAGGCCGTATTTGCGCTCCAAGTCACGCAGAATCTCCATCGAGCGCCGGGCTTCGAAATCGTGCGGGAGTTTGCGGCCCTGCTCATCGACCCGCAGCGACACGATATGGAGATGCTCTCTGGAAATGTCCTTGTGCTTGAAAACAATATAAGGCTGTTTGCCGTAACCCATGCGTTCCATGTACTCACAGGCGATTTTCCCGAGCTGTTCGTCGGTCAGCTTATCCTCTGGCGAGGGGTCGAGCGAAACATGGAACACCGTATTGGCCGTCCGGCGGTTGGCTTCGAGGTAGGGCCAGAAACTATCCATGCAGGCATCGATATCCAGTCGTCCGTGTTTATCGAACGGTTCGAGCATCTTCTGCCAAAGCAGCACCTCGGCTTCATCCTTATCCACTTTCTCCTTGTTATAATACAACGCTCCACTGGGCGAGGGGCGCGATCTTATATTCGCAACCATTCCTTAGCTTGTTTGGCAAGGTTCAGTATCTTGATACTAAAGGCTTTCAATTCCCTCATGCGCTGTTCCAATGCGGCGATCTGATGCGGGATTGCGACGTTGGAAAAGTGCGAATTGACGGCTTTCACAACTTGATTATGTAGGCTAAGTACCCGGCGCCTTGTCATATTTCTATGATAGGTTTCCCAATACTCGCCTCCGAACCGGACGTACACCTTCCAGCGTATCCGGCTCTCCGCTAATATTGTCAGTCTAAAACGTTCCATGATG